>Ga0126373_10001378_pt1 | contig 17259 bp, 15 predicted proteins | sample PanSoiMetPlot_11_FD_92545 | JGI IMG/M metagenome (GOLD analysis project Ga0126373, IMG submission 92545) | Tropical forest soil microbial communities from Panama - MetaG Plot_11 | ecosystem: Environmental > Terrestrial > Soil > Tropical forest > Bulk soil | place: Panama | collected 2016-02-17 | reverse complement strand
GAGAGGCCGATCCGAAGCCGCCTGCGCCCGCCGGCCAATGGGAGGAATGGTTAGAGCCAAAAAATAGGCTGACAGAATTCCACTGCCGTGCCTGGGATCGGAAAACAGAGGATTGTCGATCCAGAACCCACAGTTCAAAAGCTTATTTTCTAACTGCGTTTGTTCAGTAAGCGCAAAGCGCCGACGGCGATATGCGCCGCTTGAATCGAGCACTAAATCGTAGTCGGCAATGCTGGCTGGATCATCGAAAACAAGGCTGGCGACCCTGCCGGAGAGATGGCCCATGTAATAGCGTCCCAAGGGACCACCGGTTCCCCCGAAGTGGTCTGGCCAGCGCCTTTGTACAGCTAGCAACAAACGGGTTGCCTCCACACCTCCGGTAGCGAGCACTACGCGCCGTGCCCTGATTCTGACCTTCCCCTTCTGGGTTGCAACTACGATACCCTCAACGGATTGCCCGTTCTGACCCAGGTCTAGGTCAATCATTGTGCTGTTCAGACAGATTTTAATTCGCTCCGACTTCTGCAGGCGCCTACGATAGAACCGAATCAAGTGGGGTTCCATCGCCCATCGCTCGATAGACTCTACGGTGAGTCCGGCTTTGAGTTCACGATCGAATGGTATTTGAAAGGTGTGGCCGCCACACAGCATGTACTCGCAGGCTGGTTCATACCAAGGTTTAATGTCTTCGTGGCGAATCGGCCATTTTGAATCGGGTACAAAGTCGCGGCCAATGAAATCCAGGTCATTATAGGGAACGCAGCGTCCCCCCCAGAGCCACGAGGTACCTCCCAAGGCGCGGCGGACGGTCATTTCCATCGGATCATGATGCTGTGGGTTAACAACCGTCGCATGGCAGTCATCCGTTGGCTTCGGGTTGACTTCGCTGCCTCCCGATTCCAACATTAGGACTTCGCGACCAAGCCGTTCACACTCCATCGCAAGGGCGATACCCACCGGTCCGGTTCCGACAATGCACAAGTCCCAAATCTGGTCCTGGTTAGGGGGCTGATTAAGTATCATCGAGTCCACTCCGCTACTTAGTATGATGTGGTTTTGTAATTCAAGCGGCCCTGGGGTGAAGTATATCCTACACTATGCAATACTCCTAACAACTCTCTAGCTAGAGGAGAACCGACGGTGAAGCTGGTGCCGTCCTTCTGGCGGCCCCGTACCCCCGACATAAACATCAGGTCTGTGATTTACATCACAACTCCATAAGTAAGTGAAGCGCCTTGAACACGCACGCATAGCGACGGGCTGCATCAAATTGCAACCCACAATTGCCAGCTCAGGGCAGTTTGGCCCGGGGGAGTGTTCATGGCCGCCGCTCCTTTGAGCCGGTGCTCAGCTTCGCCAGGTGGATATGCTACTGTCGCAAGTACGTATCAGCGCGAGGGCGTATTCTTGTCGGTCAGTGAGCAGCGAGGTCGGGTCAGGGAATTGTTGCCTGAGTATCACCGGAATATTTGCTTTCTCGGGTTGGTCCACAGCTGTGACAACGTAAAAGTAGGTCGTCCCACTATTTATGGCCAACTCATCGTACTTCAAAGTAGTGATCTGGGATGCAATCTTTGCATAGGGTCCTCTATGAGTCGTACTCCGATATATGTTATAACTTGTCACTTGGATGCCCTTAGCTGAAGATGGGTACTGCCACCTCAATGTAACAGTATTAGGGTTATGCTTGCGATTGATGTTCGTAAAAAACAGCCCAACATCATCAAAACAGCGATAGCTGCAATCGACAAGAGTAAATTCGTCTTACGCAACAGTTTCTAGCCTCAATCTAAGCGACACGCAGCAAAGGGAAGACAAGGAGAGCGGCAGGAGTATAACCCTGCGCCGCTTTGGCAGGCTAGTTGAAGCCTAGTGCTGACTGGCGCCTAAGCTCGCTCCTTATGCAAAGGTACGTCACCGGCAAGGTTCGAGAACACCTGTTAGAGTTGCTCCCGATGAGGCAGATGGAGCCGATTACAATAGGCAAGATTGCGCCGGTCGTTGTCCGTACTCAGCACTCGTGCTTGTCTGCTGCTACCGCACCTTTTGCTGCGGGATACGCAGCTTTCCCAAACGCGCCACAGTTTCCTAGCCTAGAGGCCGAGCGTGACGTGGGCTTGCAGCTACATGGTACTCTCTGGAAAAGACTGCTTAATCGGTAGCTTTGAGGAAACGATGGGAATCGAAACGCAGAACGAGGAGCGAGCCGCCATATGCGAAACAAACTCTAACAGTCATCGTACCAATGGGAGTTGCGCTTCCGGAGGTACCCGCGCCCGCCGATGGTCTCCGATGGTTGCGCTGCTCTTGGTAGTCAGTGTTGTTGCTGTTTCCGTACGTCCTTTTCGAGACCAGATTTTACGGTCCGCCGGATGGGCTCTCGTCCTTCACGATCAGCCCATCAAGTCCGCCGACATTATTGTGGTATCCATGGAAGCAGGTGGTAACGGAGTACTCGAGGCGTCCGACCTAGTCAAGTCCGGTTTGGCCACTCGGGTTGCGGTCTTCTCCTTCACCGTTCCTCCTTACCCTGCCGACCGTGAGTTAATTCGAAGGGGAATTCCCTACGACGATCGTGGGGCATTCGAGGCCCGCCAGCTCAGCATGCTCGGCATTAAGACGATCGAGCAGATCCCATTGACCGCGGTCGGAAGTGAATCTGAGACCGGTGTGCTGCCAGGCTGGTGTGACGAACATGGATATCGGGCGATCGTGGTAGTCACGTCTCCTGACCATTCTCGACGTATTGCTCGACTCCTACAACGTTCTATGAAAGGTCACAGTACGAAGCTCATCGTTCGAGCAGGTCACCATGCTTTGTTCGATCCTGATCATTGGTGGGAGTCGCATGACGGTGTTCGAACTGAAGTTGAGGAATTCGAAAAACTGTTGTTCGACGTGGCACGGCATCCATTTTAGAAGCGTACTCACACGAAACAATTGAGTGCGCCAAAACGTGCTGCCACGTCCTTGAACACGGGAGCGTGCATGTTAAAGCGAACACTGAAGGTCTCAGTTCCGATGGTATGACGAATTTGGCTTAGAGTATCCCCTGCAAATCATGCAGTGGTGTCGGTTAGTCATGGAAAGAATCGAGAATGCGAGACTTGTGACGGCAGCAGCTCGATTTCCATTGACATTCCTCCCGGCATCGCTATTGCGGGTGTTTTTGCTGCCCTGCAAGAGCAGCCGACCCATCGGCTGGTTTAGACGTTGTCTAGAGAGGCGGTGGACAACAAGAAGGAAAGTGTTCAGCAGAATTTCTTGAAACTCAGCGAATGTAACCAAACGAGGCCTTGCGGTTGCGAAGAGACGCAACGTGGAAAGAACTGTCAGTCACGTCCATCGGGCGCGTCCGTCAGGCCATTGACACGGGAACTAGCAAGGTGCATGCTATGCTCCGCACGAATGGCCTCCAATCTTGCCTGATTTTCTGGAGGAACGCGACCGTGCCGGTGCTCAGAAAAGAGTAGGAAAATTTCAGGCTTGTTAAATTTGATCAAAACTGGAGGTCACGTATGGATAGCGTTCAACGCCTTCGCCTAGCGGCGAGAGTTACTTATTACCTCGGTTGGATTTCGGCTGTCTGTGGTGTGTTAGTACATTTCACGGTGGCAGTTGGTCTATTCCGATCACTCGAAATCAACTTTCCCAGATTTACGGATTGGGTGCTCAAGAGGAATTTGTTTGAGGCAAGTGTGATGTTCTTCCTGATTTGTGCAGCATCGGAACTGCGCGTGTTGGCCAGCTCGAAAACTGAAACCACAATGACGGCCGCGAAAGCACGGGCTGCATAGCGTGCGCAGATTTGTGATCTGAGTCAACAGCAAGAAATCCGGAATCTGCAGCTCAGGAGGCATCAATGTTGGGGTTCTGCATACCGCGACTCGCGCAATGGCAGTTCGCGAGCGGCTGAGCTGCGTGTGTTAAAAAGGAGAAAAAGTGGTCAGCCAACTTTCTTGAAACTCAGCGAAGGTAACTAGGCGAGGCCTTGCGGGTACAAAGATATGCAGCCGTTGCAAAAACTCTCAGTCTTGACAAGCATGGCATTGGTCTTAAGCTAATAGATTGCGCGAGGGCCCCCACTTGCAGCAGAACTGAGGATGCACATGTTTAGGCATGCACGCAGGGCTGCTGGTAAGTTTACTGGTGTTGCTCACGACAGTGTTTGTCGTCTCTGCAGCCGCGAACTCAACCTCCTACAACTTCACCGGCACTCTCATGAGTCTTAACGGCATTGGTCAGCAGCAACTGAGTGGCTCAGTGGTGTGGAACAGCTCCTTGGGCGTCGCAACCAGCTCTTCTTTGGGGCTTAGCAACACCACAGGACCCAATTTTGTTCATCTTCTTGCACCTTACTCCGGGACACATTCACCAGTACAGGCTCGTGGGGGGCGATAAGGAATACCTCGCTGGTGTGCTCACGCCGACAGTAACAGCGTTTGTCCTCACAATCTATAACAGCAGCGGTAAGTTGGTTTCAACCTACACGGGAAATGGGGTCTGGACAGCATCGGATACATCGTCTCCTTTGGATTCGCTACTCGTGGTTATAGTGGTCGTTGTCGCCGGCGGGAAAACGCCGTTACAGGGGAGATCCACAGCGCGCTCGTCATCAGCATCAGAACACGCTTAAAACACTTCTTATCGCTTTTCTGGTTCCGCCGATTGGCTCAACCATGTGACGGACACTTCTGCGCGTGCTCACGGCCGGCGAGAAACTACATAGTTGACAGACTCTGCATACCTTCGATATCGAGCTGTCGCTCAACACATGTGCTGACATCCGAAAATATCGGACCAGAAACCGGATTGAATTTGGTACCAATCAGATCGCTTTCAAAAAAATCCGTGCCATTCAAACACTCAAACCCTTCGATATTGACATTCGCGACATGAACGTCAGATCATGCCGAACCCAGCCCCGTAGCTACGTGAAGCCGATTGTCTTCGACATCAGAAGGCTTTTGAACTTTTGGTCTATCGCCCACCCTTATCACTGAAATGACCTTCTTGTGCTCAGGTTCACTTACAGGTGTCTCCTTTGTCGGTTTTCCGTCGTGCACGGATGCACTATCCTTGAGTCGCTCAATCATTTGTTGACTATGACCAGTCCGACTCAGCAAACAAAATAGAAGCTCGACCCGGCTGGAAACTCCCAGTTTTTCAAAGATTCGGAACATGTAATTCTTGACCGTGTGTTGGCTGATGCTGAGCCGCGTAGCGATCTCTCGATTGGACAATCCTTCGGCTAGACAGCCGACTACATCACGTTCACGAGCGGATAGAGCACTCAAGCTTTGGGCAGCGGCTGGACCGATTGAAGGAGCGCCGCTGAGGACCTCAAGCAGAAAGCTCAGCTCTGAGCTGTTGGCCCAGATTTGTCCCTGGCTCACTGCCGAGATACATCTACACAGCATCTTGATGGGCTGGTTACGGCAGAATACACCTTTCGCGCCCGCCCGAAAGGCCTGGACCACGCTTTCCCTCTTTGATACTTCTAACAATATGATCGACTTTACCTCTGGACGAGTGCGTCGTACCTCGCCAAGAATCTCCAGTCCTCCTCTAGGTCGCTGATCAAGACTTTCGCTGATGAGCAAAATATCAGGTTGCGCGTGCAGCACACCCTTCAGGACTTGCGAGGAACTAGTACCGAGATCGACCACGCGTATGCGACGATCCTTTCCGATTGCCTGCGCCAGCAGTTCCGTGTGAATCACATTATTATCGGCCACGAGAACACGAACGGCGGGATTGGCGGCCTGGTCCCTGCGCATAACTCCTCCATAAAATAGGCCTGTAGCTGCATGAGGCCTAAAATTCTGGCCAACAACTTTTTGGCAGCAATTTTGGGGAAGTGCCTGCCACATAGTGCAGCGTACGTCCTAGATTTTCGGGGGAGAATAAACGGACCTTTATCTACTCTGGATCAGCAGCTGTGGAAAGTCAAGCCACTTTGGCGAAATTTGCACTACTTTAACGTGCGAAATGCAAAACGCTTCACCTACAGCAAACCGGCGGCCGACAAACCTACCGCACCTCAGCGCCAATGCCGACAATTGCGGCCTATGGCACGAAAGTGCGGGGTAGGAGGACAGGCGGGGCAATGCGGAGACCAATATCCCAGACCATCCATACAATTCATAAGTCATTTATATTCAGCGGTGTAGACGAATTCGGGCTGAAATTTCAACACCCGCACCTCCAGGTGTCATGATTCGTGCCACATCCGAGACGGTGACACATCAAGGCACCACTAGAGAAGATCGTCTCTGTTCATGACAGTTACTTTGGATGAGGGATGAGTGTCCTCAACAGTAGGGAAGATCGCCAGTTGCGAATGCGCCCAGAAGTCATCGGGAAGTTCTGCATCTTGCAGTATTTTGCAAAGCGCCATAATTTGTGTGTCAGTCCAGGCACTGTTCTAGCAGTCTCGAACCCATCTCCCCCACAGGAAAGCAGTGCAGTTCGATAGCGGACACATCCGATGTGACCGAGAGGGCGAAGCTGTGAGTAGCGCTGATCAAAATACAATGTGGACGCAAACGCTTTCGGATTCCTTAGTCGCGACAATCCACGCGAACTGGTACGCCGTTCATACGCGTTCCCGACACGAAAAGTTCGTCTCCTTTCAGCTGCAGAGCCGTGGAATTCCTCATTACCTTCCGATCATTACTGAGGTGCATCGCTGGAGCGATCGACGGAAAAAGGTCGAACTTCCGCTTTTTCCCGGATACGTGTTCGTAAATGTGGCACCAACCAACGAAGAACGCGTTCGTGTTCTACGAGCTGATGGCGTCGTTCGTTTCGTGGGCAATACATACGAGGGCACACAAATTCCGACGGAAGAAATCGAATCGGTGAAAACGCTGGTCGAGCAGCATGTGCCATGGGTCGCATATCCTTTCCTCAAAATCGGCCAGCGCATCCGAATCCGGGGTGGCGCTCTCGATGGTGTCGAGGGTATCTTCGAGTCACGAAATGGAGAAGAAATGCTGGTCGTCTCCGTTAACGCCATTCAAAGATCACTCTCAATCAGAATTCGTGGATACAACATTGAACCCATCTAGAGGTATTAATCTCTCGAGCCATGGCGTTCGTGCATTCCCAGCCAGACCGACTCAAAGCATCTAAGTGAAGGTTTTGACAGCGGCCAAATTCTCCTGGTCACCGTATCTCAACAAACCCATGCATGGTACTAAGGCAGGCATCATGAACACCTTCACCGGTGATATCGAGGAAATTAACGAAGACCTATTTTTCATTGCCGGCAGTCCGGCGATGCGGAAGTTGCGCATGCAGGCCGAGCTGTTAGCGAAAGTGAACGTTCCGGTCCTCATTCTCGGCGAAACCGGAAGCGGAAAAGAGATTGCTGCCAAGCTTATACACAAACTATCCGTTCGATCCGAGTGTAGATTTCTGAAGGTCAATTGTGCAGCCCTCCCCAACGACCTTCTCGAAGGCGAGCTCTTCGGTTATGAGCGCGAAGCGTTTACGGGCGCAATGCGAACCCGCCACGGGAAGTTCGAACTGTGCGATAAGGGGACGATTTTACTCGACGAAATTGCGGAAATGCCGACTGCACTACAGGCCAAATTGCTGCATGTACTCCACGACAAGCAGTTTTTCCGGTTGGGCGGGGATACCACGATCAGCCTGGATGTCCGTATTCTGGCGGCCACTAATGCCAATGTAGAGGAAGCGTTAGTAAATAAGAGATTAAGTGAAGACCTTTATTTTCGTTTAAGCGCATTCACGCTTCAGGTGCCTCCGCTACGTGAACGCAAAGAGGAGATTCCCCTCCTTGTGGGCCACTTCATGCAGCAGTTGGCGAAACATTACAATCTACAGCCCCGTCCACTGTCACCCCTTTTACTTAACGCCTGCCTAGAATACTCCTGGCCAGGAAACCTGCGAGAACTGGAGAACGTTGTGAAGCGTTATCTGGTCATGGGTGACGAGTTTTTACAAGTTGGCGAATTCAGAAACAACTTACCAGCCCATAGTGGAGCACCCGATTTTATAGAATTAAGCGCCGACCACGGCCACTCCGCGAGTGGAGAAGGCGACCACGGCGACGACTCCAGCCTCAAAAGCTTAGTGCGAAATCTCAAAGGGGAGGCGGAACGTTGTGCTATCGCTAGCGCGCTGCAAAAAACTCATTGGAATCGCAAAGCTGCGGCTCGCGAGCTCGGTATCAGCTACCGTAGCCTGCTATACAAGATTCACGATTATCAGTTGGTCCCACCCAGCAGTTATGCAGCGACATGGATGAACAATACTGGGTGGAAACGCAATGGACAGGGCCAATAAAGCCACTCGATCCCAATAATTGTCACCAGGAGTACACAATGACAAAACAATTTAGAAAGGTTCCGCGAACGAGAGCGATGCTGACAGCTGCCTGTGTTTTTCTTTCGAGCTATCTATGGGCTCAGTCGTCGAGTAACACGGCGAACGTTACGTCGGCAGCGGTAAACAACTCATCGACCGATCCCGCGGCGACGGTGACCGACACCACGGCAGCGAAGTCGAGTCCGAACATACACGATGACGCCTTTGTCATTGGTGCAGATGACGTTGTGGCTATTAACGTCTGGAAAGAACCGGAAATTTCTCGTTCCATTCCGGTTCGCTCGGACGGGAAAATCTCGTTACCCTTGGCGGGCGAGGTGCAAGCGAGCGGAACGACACCGAAACAGCTTGAGGCAGAAATCTCCAAAAGGCTGGCTAGCTACATCTCGGACCCAGAAGTCACGGTTATTGTTCAGCAGATTAAAAGCCAGCGGTTCAATATACTGGGCCAAGTCATACGCCCTGGCTCTTATCCGTTATCCAATCCAACCACAGTGCTAGATGCCATCGCTCTCGCTGGTGGCTTCCGTGATTTCGCCAAACAGAAGTCGATGTATGTTCTTCGGGCGGAAGCTGATGGAAAGGCCTCGCGCCTTCCCTTCAACTATAAGGACGTAATCAAGGGCAAAAACCCCGCACAGAACATAAAACTGGAACCTCACGACACGGTTTACGTTCCATGAGGCACTATGAACACTCAGAAATACCTGACGATCATGATCCTGCTGCTCGGGCTTCAAGCTTACTCGCAGACGCCCGCAAGCACCGCACCAGATGCGGTTCGGAATTTCGCGGCTGGAACTGGGGACTCGGCCGCAGCCGATATCGAAGAAGGGAATGGCCTGACGCTGACCAGCGATTCGGACTCAGCGATGGAAGTTCCGGCTCCCGCTAACACCTCTGGATCATCGATGGCTTTTCCGTCCGAAGCAGCTCGCAGCAATTACCTTGATATGGGGCTGAGCCTGATAAGTGCCTACGACAATGACACAACCAATATTGGAGGGCGCCCCGTACGTGATGTTAGCTACTCGATCGCACCCATGCTCTCCTGGCGTCAATCGACTGCAAGAGCGCTGTGGGGATTAATGTATAGCCCGGGATTCACGTTCTACCAGCATACGTCTTCCCTTAATGCAGCTGACCACAATCTGTCGCTGGGTTCTCAATTCCGCCTCGCACCTCACGTGACACTTCTGTTGCGGGATCAATTTTCCAAAACCTCGAATCCGGTGAATCAGTTTTACGAAGCTACCGGAAACTCCACAGGCATCGGGCAACCGCCTGTCGCAACCGTAGTTTCTCCGCTTGCCGATCAGATCCACAATTCAGGAGCGGTCGAACTGACATATCAGTTCGGCCGGGATGCGATGGTCGGTGCCAGCGGCATCTTCTCGGAATTGCGTTACTTAAATCTCTCTCAGGTGCCTGGCTTGTTCGACTCCGATACGAAAGGTGCCCAGGCGTTCTATTCCCACAGGCTCTCAAGCAAACACTACCTGGGCATGAGGTACGAGTTTCAGAAACTGCTTTCCTCACCTAATCCAGTCACCACGCAAACCCAAAGCTTGGTTTTGTTCTACACAATTTACTTGCAGCCAAGAATGTCGTTATCTCTATTTGCAGGGCCCCAACATTCCGACACGCGTGGTGGTGCCGTTGTTCCCACCAAAATGTGGTCTCCCTCTTATGGGGTGAGCTTTGGCTGGCAAGGAGAACGCACCACGCTGGCGATTGGCGCCTCACACTCGGTTACTGCGGGGGGTGGCCTGCAGGGTGCCGCAAAATCTGAAGGCGCGAATGTGGCTGTGCGCCGGCAACTCACAAAGCTCTTGAGTGGAGAAATCGGAGCTTCTTATTCAAGAAACGATATCGTAGCGGCGTTATCGCAGTTCAGCAGCGGAGGGCACACTGCCTCCGGCAGCGTATCCTTGCACCGCCAAATTCGAGACAACCTGGATGTCGGGCTGGCGTACACCTTCCTTCATCAGAGCTATGCTGACATTCAGGCTCTGTCGAGAAAGCCCAACAGGGATCGAGTCTCGGTAGCGCTGTCCTACCATCTCCAAAGACCCATCGGACGATAAGAAATGCCTGAAGAATTCGGAGATCAACCAAAAAAAAGCATCAACTGGCAATACTACATGGCGCTCGTGCGTCGGCGTAGTTGGTACTTCCTGATCCCGTTCTTTCTAGGATGGGCTGCACTCTGGGTTGCCAGCTGGCTACTTCCAGCAAAGTATCGCTCAGGGACTTTAATTCTCGTGGAAGAGCCTACGGTCCCCCAGCAGTTCGTGATGTCAAATATTGCTGGGAGCATCCAGGATCGATTGCAGTCGATCAGCCAGCAAATTCTGAGCCGAACTCGCTTGCTGAACATTATCGAGACGGATGATCTCTATTCCGAGTATCGTCCCCGCCTAATGGCCGACGAGTTGGTGGAAAAGATGCGGAGGGACATACAAGTAGAGGTCGTCCGGGCTCAAAACAGTGAGCAGCTGACTTCTTTCAACGTGTACTACAGTTCGAGTAATCCGGCGTTGGCCCAGAGGGTGACGCAGCAGTTAACAGATCTCTTCATCAGCCAGAATCTAGAGGTCAGACAAGAACAGTCGCGAAATACCACGAAGTTCTTGGAGAACCAGGTCGAAGAAGCAAGAAAGGCTCTGAGCGAACAGGAGGAGAAGGTTCGCGAATTTAAGGAAAAAAATCTGGGAGAACTGCCCGGGCAAACTCAGACCAATCTGCAGATATTGAGCGGACTGCAAGCCCAGCGGCAGTCTGCGGAAGAGAGCCTGAGCACTGCGAAACAGCAAAATACCTATTTGGAATCACTTCTCTCCCAGTACCGCACTCTGCAAAGAGCACCGAGTACGGGAAATGGTAGCCCCGTCGGACTGCCGGCAATCGACCAACAGCTTGATAAGCTGAAATCGCAGCTTGCGGATCTCAGTTCGCACTATACGGATCGCCATCCTGACGTGCGTAAACTGAAAAAGGAAATTGCCAAGACTGAGAAAACGAAACAGCAGCTTACCGGCGAGCTAAACACGGGCTCACAGCAATCAGCAAGTCCTCCATCCACGGCAGACTACGCGGATGCAAACACACCGGCAGTCATGCAAGTGGAAAGTCAGCTCAAGGCTAATCAACTCGAAATAGCGTCTAGGCAGCGTGCTATTGAAGGTATTGACAAAGAAATCAGGGACTATCAGAGCCGCTTAAACGCGGCACCTGTCCGGGAACAAGAGTTTACTGACATCACGCGCGGATACGAACAGACCAAAGCCAATTATGACGAACTGCTGAAAAAGAAGAACGATTCCGAGCTAGCCACTAACCTCGAACTGCGTCAGCAGGGAGAACATTTTCAAATTCTTGATCCACCCAGCCTTCCACAGAAGCCGTATTTCCCTAATCGTCTTAAGTTGTGTGGCATGGGACTGGCGATTGGGTTGGTTCTGGGGGCTGCATTCTCTGTCGGATCCGAGTACGTGGATGACCGACTCTATAGCGATGAGGAATTGAAGAAGCTCGTTCCCGTCGATGTGATCGCCGAAATCCCCATCATCTCTACCGTGGAGGAGGATCACAAAAATGTCGTCCAACTTCGAATCTTGTTGGCTACCACCGCCCTGGTCTTTCTGTCAATCGCGCTAGGGTCAGCGTACAGCTTTTTCCGAGGCTGATCACCAGAGCGTTCAGTGTACAAACGGTTCTTCAATCTGCAGCAAAACCCCTTCGAGATCACGCCCGATCCCAAGTTTCTGTTCGCCACGCCTAAGCACAACGAGGCGCTTGCAGCACTTTATTACGGCGTGCAGAGGAGAAAAGGTTTTGTTGTAATGACGGGGGAAGTGGGTACCGGGAAGACTCTGATTGTTCGCTGTTTGCTCGAGCTGCTGACCCGGGTACATGCTACGTACGCCTACGTTTTCAATAGTCGACTGTCCCCTGAAGAATTTCTGCGTTACATAGCCGGTGATTTTGGGATCCCCGCGAGGGGAAAACCTAAAGGGGAGTTGCTGCTTGACCTCAGCACGTATTTGGTGGAGCGGTATCAAAAAAAGTTTCCCGCTGTGCTAGTCGTCGACGAAGCCCATCATCTCTCGGGGGAGGTTCTGGAGGAAATCCGCCTTTTAACAAACCTGGAAACGGCTGATCAAAAATTGTTGCAGATCTTGCTCGTGGGCCAGCCAGAGCTGGAGCTAAAACTTGATTCGCCAGACCTCTGTCAACTGAAGCAGCGCATAGCTTGGCGCTCTCATCTCGATCCGCTCAGCAGAGAAGAAACATTTGGGTACATACAGCGCCGACTGCACATCGCGAGAGCCAACGCCCATGCCCCCTTTATTTTCCCAGACGAAACTGTCTCAGTTATCTATCGACACTCACGAGGTATTCCTCGCTTGATTAACACGGTTTGTGAGAATGCCTTGATTATCGCCTATGCGAAGCAAGCCCGCATTGTTACTCCAGCAGTCGTAGACGAGGTGGCTCACGATCTTCGATTGGGCGTCGGCAGTGTGCCCGTAGAGGAGCAAAGGCCAAGAGAGGACGAAGAGCTTCACCAAGCCGTAAAAACTTTGTTGCACTTCAGTGAAACTTTGCGCCTGGCACGAGCTCCAGAGAAGAAGGCAGTAGTGCCTGTGACAGCAGGAGGAGAGCTGGGTGAGTAAGATCTTTGAGGCTTTGCAACGTTCTGTATCGGAACAGTCGGGAAATTCTTTGGCGGAAACAGCTTCGGTTGCTACCGAACTGCTACGAGAAACGGCATCTGGTAGCAATCTCGAGCGGTGTGCTTCGCTCACACCCGCACTGTCAGCAAGTGATCGCGCCATTGCGATCAAGGATCCGGGTGCAATCGCAGCCGAGAAGTTTCGAGTTCTTGGGGTTCGGTTGAGGCAACTTCGGCAGCAGCGCGAGCTCAAGAAGGTGCTGGTAACCAGCGCGTTGCCAGAGGAAGGGAAGAGCGTAGTAGCCCTCAATCTTGCTTCGACTCTGGCTCGCGTTAAGCAAACCCGAGTTCTTCTCGTAGAAGGCGATATGCGTAAACCTACTATCCGAACTGAACTCGGTCTCCCAGCTATCAAGGGACTAACAGAATGGCTGCGAGCTGACCTACCTCTTTCAGAAGTCCTTCACCGAATCACCCCGCCAGGTTTCTGGCTTCTGCCTGCAGGAGAACCGCTGAGCAATCCATTGGAACTAATGCAATCGGGACGCCTTGCGGCGCTTTTAGACCAGCTTACAGAGGCATTCGATTGGATTATTATCGACAGTACCCCGATGTTGCCCATAGCTGACACGAGTATTTGGACACGGCTCAGCGACGGGATCCTAATGGTCGTGCGAGAGGGCACAAGCGAACGCCGTCAACTTCGAAAAGCACTCGAGGCTATCGACAACTCCGCTTTTATCAGGATTGTACTCAACGGCGCCAGCAACGCTGAGCACAGTAGCTACTATGCCTACTATGCGGGTGCCCACGACAACCGAAGCCCCAAGCCCACGAACCACCCAACAAATACCCGCAGTACTGAAGTCTAACCTCCCTCGTTGTCCCCACTAGTTAACCAACTAGTAGTGAGGATCGTATGACGAACATATCAACGAGCAACGGAATGAATGCACGACTCACCTCAATAGATTCTTCTTTTTGTGGTCATCGCGCTATCCTGGCGGAGGACTCGTTTCAACGGATGATTTCGTTGGAGCGAAAAAGGACAGAGCGCTCTCATAAGCCGTTCATCCTTATGCTGTTGGATACCGCCGGATTCTTGTCACGGGAAAAGAACAGCAAGATTCTACACAGACTTCTGACGGCACTTTCCTCTGCAACCAGGGAAACGGACATAACCGGGTGGTACAAAACTCACTGCGTTGTGGGCGTGATGTTCACAGAAATAAGCATCACCGACAAAACCGTCATCTTGAGTACCATGTTGGGTCGGATCAATCAGGCGCTCCGCGACGAATTGACGTTGGAACAATTCAGCCACATTAATATCGCCTTCCATGTTTATCCCGAAGACTGGGATCAGGACGGCGATGGACGTCCCAGCAATCCCACGCTTTATCCCGATCTTCTCAGGCGCGACCAATCGCAGAAGTTCAAACGTCTTGTAAAGCGCCTGATGGACGTAGTTGGGAGTCTGTTTGCGTTAATGGTCTTATTCCCCCTCTTTGTGATCATTGCAGCAGCTATCCGCTTATCGTCACCAGGACCTGTCTTGTTTCGACAGCGCCGGCTTGGACGACATGGCCTTCCATTTCAATTGCTCAAGTTTCGCTCGATGCATGCAGACAGTGATCCGGCCATTCACAAGGAATATGTCACAAAATTGGTAACTGGCACTGCTAACAGACAACCGACCAACGGAACTTCTGAGGGAGTATACAAGCTCACCAGTGACCCAAGGGTGACGCGTATCGGCTCATTACTAAGGCGCTCGAGTTTGGACGAGCTTCCTCAACTTATTAACGTCCTCAAAGGCGAGATGTCGCTCGTTGGTCCGCGTCCTCCACTCCCGTATGAAGTTGAAGCGTACGATTTGTGGCACCGCAGACGTATACTCGAAGCCATGCCAGGTATCACGGGTCTCTGGCAGGTAAATGGTCGAAATCGTGTCAACTTCGACGATATGGTCCGCCTTGATCTGATTTATGCCACAACATGGACACCATGGCTCGATCTAAAAATTCTGTTACTGACACCCATCGCTGTGATTGAAGGAGCTCACTGAGGCTTGCGAAGGAGTTGTACTACGATATGTCGTCCAATTTAAGTACTACTGTTGTGCCGGTACATCCGTATCCCGCAGCCAGAGGTCTAGTTAGTACCGTCAAGTTCGGTGTTATCGGGTACGGCTACTGGGGACCCAATGTTGTACGAAACCTGCAAAGCATAGCCGGCACGGAAGTGGTGGCAGTATGCGACAAAAGCTCAGCTTCTCGCAAGCGAGCTCACAATGCCTACCCGACTATATACGTCAGTGCTGACGCCGCCGAAGTGATAACATCGCCCGAAATTGACGCCCTGGCAATTGTGACTCCCGTATGGACCCATTTTGAGCTCGCTAAGGCCGCGCTTGAGAACGGAAAACACATTTTCGTCGAAAAGCCGTTTACCGGTAACGTTGCTCAAGCGGAACAGTTGATCGACCTTGCTCAACGAAAGAATCTCAAAATCATGGTCGATCACACATTTCTGTTCACTGGCGCGGTCAAAAAAATCAAGCAACTCCTGCAGGAGGGAGGCCTCGGTAAACTCTATTACTACGATTCAACGCGAGTCAATTTAGGTCTTTTTCAACACGATATCAATGTGGTCTGGGATCTAGCACCCCACGATCTCTCCATCATGGATTATTTGATCGAACGCACCCCTGAGGCCCTGGTTGCGACGGGACAGAAACATTTAAACGGCTTCGAGGACGTAGCCTTCATTACACTGTATTTCCCTGACAGCGTGATCGCTCATATTAACGTGAATTGGCTCTCACCTGTAAAAGTCAGGACGACTTTGATCGGGTGCGAGAGAAAAATGTTGGTGTGGAACGATCTGGAAGCCGATGAGAAGGTGAAAGTGTACGACCGCGGTGTAGACATTACTAACCGGGAGGGCCTGTACGAGCTGCTAGTTAACTACCGTTCCGGCGATATGTGGGCACCGCAACTAGAGCAGGCCGAAGCCTTGCGCCACGAGTTAACGCACTTTGTCGATTGTATTGTCGGTGACCGGAATCCCACGAACGACGGCGCGGCCGGGCTGCGGGTCGTTAAAATCCTGGAAGCAGCGAGTAAGTCTCTACGCAAACGAGGCGTGCTCGTTTATTTCTGACACTGACAGATCAAAGGCGATACTTAGTCGCTGTCTCCCTTCTGTGTAACAGAGCAGAGGCACGGTTATGATGGGACATCGCCTCCTACTCGCGCTCCAGTCAGATGTGCGCGCTGTGTAGGTTGCAGCATTATAGATGTAACAGTGAACGCCATGAGAAACACAACGTCAAGCAATCAGGAAAAGGTCACAAGGCGAACGACAGTACTGATGGGTAAGGGCGATCTAGCGATCCGGATCGCGGATTGGTTTGTGCGTTCCGAAGACTATGAATTAATTGCTATCGTTCCAGTTATGCCGGAGCCAACTTGGACGGAATCGTTGGCGGGTTGGGGACGGGCAAACGGGGTAAGGGTGATCGAGTCCGGGCATTACAGGGATTTGCCCGAAACTTCAGCCGTTGACGGAGCGGTCGACCTTGCGGTATCGGTGTTTTACGACAAGATCATTAAAGCCTGGTTTATTGAAAAGTGTAAAAAGATTATTAACCTACATAACGGTCCGCTGCCGAGATACCGGGGTGTCTCCCCCATCAACTGGGCCCTCAAGAACGAGGAGCAGGAGCACGGAGTTACGATCCACGAAATTACGCCAGGAGTTGACGACGGGCCAATCATAAGCCAGGTGAAATATTCGATTTATCCAGAATTTGATGAGGTAGTCGATGTATATAAACGTGCTCTCGCATACGGTTGGGTTCTGTTTGAGCAGACGATTTGTTTGATCGACAACATTAGGCCTCAGCAACAAAATCATCAAAAAGCTACTTACTACAGCAAGTACGATAACCTTGCACTCGCGGAAAGAAGCGGCTTTACCCGTCGGGCGAGCGTAAACCATCGGTGACCGGGTACTCCGCAATCACCACGCGTGGTCCGGCATACTGGGAGCTGGTGATTGGGTATTTATTGTAGGAGAAACGTATGAACGTAAGCCCGACGATTCCGTTGCTCGACTTGATCACTCCACATATTGAGGTTGAAACGGATCTCCTGCAGGTGTTCCGCGCGGCTCTGAGAACGGCAAACTTTGTTGGCGGTGCGATGGTGGAGGATTTC
>Ga0126373_10001377_pt1 | contig 17260 bp, 15 predicted proteins | sample PanSoiMetPlot_11_FD_92545 | JGI IMG/M metagenome (GOLD analysis project Ga0126373, IMG submission 92545) | Tropical forest soil microbial communities from Panama - MetaG Plot_11 | ecosystem: Environmental > Terrestrial > Soil > Tropical forest > Bulk soil | place: Panama | collected 2016-02-17 | reverse complement strand
GAAGCGCTGGTACTCCAACAACCGGCGGATTAGCTCCTCCCGGGAATCGCCTTCGTCTTCGTCTTCCTCCGAGCTATCGCCCCCGGCCGGCAGAAGCATACGGGATTTGATGTGGACCAGGGTGGCTGCCATAACCAAAAATTCTCCCGCCACATCGAGATTTAGACATTGCATGACTTCCAGGGTAGCTAGATACTGCTCGGTGATCGTGGCGATGGGGATATCGGTGATGCTGACTTCGTTCTTCTTGATGAGATGGAGAAGAAGGTCCAGCGGACCATCAAAAATTTCAAGTTGTACTCTTGTGGTCACAGTCCCAGAGTCTCGCGTACTTCAGCCATCGTTTCGGACGCTTTCTCATGGGCGGTACGACTACCGCTAACCAGTATATCTTCGACTTCCGCCGGCTTGTTTTCGTAAACGGCCCTTTTCTCGCGGATGGGTGCGAGATCGGCTATCACATGCTTGATCATCACCTTTTTGCATTCGAGGCAGCCAATACCGGCCGTCCGACAGCCCTTGGAAACGTATTCGATCTCGTCCTCTGTGCAGTAAATCTTGTGCAGTTGAAAGGCTGGACATTTTTCCGGCTCTCCAGGGTCGGTGCGCTTCACTCGTGCCGGATCGGTCGTCATGCGACTTAGCTTCTGGTCGATTTCCTCGGGAGTATCGGAGAGGAAAACCGCATTGTTGTAACTCTTGCTCATCTTGCGGCCGTCTAAACCGGGGACTTTTTGCGCTTCCGTCAAAAGAACTTCCGGTTCCGGAAAAACCGGACGGTAGAGCTGATTAAAACGCCTGACGATTTCCCGCGTCAGCTCGACGTGTGGCGCTTGGTCGACGCCCACGGGCACTTTATTTGCCTTGTAGACCGTGATATCGGCCGCTTGCAAAACCGGATAGCCCAAAAAGCCGTAGGTCGACAAATCCTTACCCGTTAGCTCTTTGATCTGCTCTTTGTAGGTTGGGTTTCGTTCCAGCCAGGGAACCGGCGTAATCATCGAAAAGAGTAGGTGCAGCTCCGCATGTTCCTTGACGTGGGATTGGCGAAACAATACGGAACGAGCCGGGTCGAGCCCGACGCTCAGCCAATCCATGACCATCTCCAGAGTGCTTTGCCGGATTCCTTGTGGCGATGCATAGTCTGTTGTCAGCGCATGCCAGTCCGCCACGAAAAAGTAACAGCGAAATTGCTCCTGAAGTCGCAGCCAATTTTTCAGCGCCCCATGGAAGTGGCCCAGATGGAGCCGGCCCGTAGGTCTCATGCCGCTAACAATTGTGTCCATGGGGTTCCAGTCGGTGATAAGAGTCCGAAATACAGGTTGATCAAGAAATCGATCGGCGGGCCGATGACTCTGTCTAACATGTGCGTCATAAGCAAAATAAGCACAATCAGGAAACCGAAACGTTCCAGCCGCGCAAATTTCGCCGAGTAAGGCTCGGGCAACAACCCCACCGCCACTCTACCACCGTCCAGTGGTGGAATCGGAAAAGCATTGAAGACCGCCAACACAACATTGATGAGCACGCCATTGCGCGCCATCAATGCAATGGGCGCCAAAAATTGATCGAACATCGACGCCGAGCCGCGCGCGGCCGCTGCCAGCGCCGGTAAAGTCATCTTCAACAACAGAACGGACGCCAATGCCAACAAAAGATTCGTTGCCGGGCCGGCGAGAGCGACCCAAATCATATCTCGCTTTGGATTACGGAGGTTGGAAAAATTTACCGGCACGGGCTTCGCATAGCCAAAGAGAAACGGCGCATGAGCGATAATCAGAAACAAGGGAATGAGAATCGTTCCGTAAAGGTCGATGTGGGCCAGAGGATTGAGTGTCAATCTGCCCATCCGCGCCGCGGTGGCGTCTCCCAAGCGATTGGCCACCCAACCGTGAGCTACCTCATGGAAGACTATAGCGATCAGAACCGGCAGCGCCCAAATCGCGATTTGTCGAATGGTTTCTTCCAAAACTCTCTCATTCGCGGGTTATGTAGTATGTGTACGGCAAGGGCTCAAAAAAGACAAGACGAACAGATAAAGGAATGTTGGAATAATGGAATGATGGATATCCGCACATCTCTCGATTCCAATATTTTCCACTGTTCCATCATTCCATATTCCATGCCGTTTATTTCCCCGCCCCTCTTTCTCTCGGATGGAACTTCTGGTGGACTTCTTTCAGCCGGGCGCCATTCACATGGGTGTAAATTTGAGTGGTCGAGATATCGGCGTGACCTAGCATAATTTGGACCGAACGAAGATCTGCCCCGCCCTCAAGCAGGTGAGTCGCAAACGAATGGCGGAAGCTGTGTGGCGTGACCTTTTTTTCGATTCTGGCAGCTCGGGCGTAACCGTGAACCAACTTCCAAAAAGCTTGGCGGCTCAGCGGCTTGCCGGATCGTGTGACAAATAGGTACGAGCTGGATCTACCCTTCAGAAGGCGGGGACGCGCCTCCTTTAGATAATCAAGCAGCTTTTCTCGCGCCCACTTCCCGAACGGGACCGCCCTGACCTTCGAGCCCTTGCCTTTGACGGTGAGATAATCACCTTGCAAATCGATTTGTTGGTGCTGGAGAGAAACGAGCTCGGAAACCCGCAAGCCGGTCGCGTACAGAAGCTCGAGCATGGCGCGGTCGCGTCTGCCTAAGAGACTAGAAGCATCCGGCCGGTTGAGCAGGTTCCGAATATCTTCGGGAGCCAGTGGCTGCGGCAATTTCCGCGGCGCCGTTCTCTGGTACAAAGAGGGCACGGTTCCGTCAGAAAGCACACCTTCAGCTTGCAGGAATCGACAAAGCCGCCGTAAGGTTACGACATGGCGGCTGATACTACTGCCGCTCAAGCCCCGCTTCCGTAGCCACGGCAAATAAGCACGCAGGTGGAATGGTTGGACGGCGCTCCATGAATTCACTCTCTGCGCAATAAGAAACTCACACAATCCCGCCAAATCGCGGCTGTAAGCCTCGATGGTGTTCTTGGCCAGCCCTTTCTCGACAGTGATCATCGCGAGAAAGGAGTCAATGTAGGAGCTGAATGTTTCCCTCATGTTGAGGCGCGAGGCTCTGGTAGAGCGAACGGCGAATCTCTTCAAGCCGGGCGCCATCCTCGATCTTTTCGCCATTCTCGGCTGTTACATAAAAGACATCCGCCACCTGGTCCACGTTGGTGGATATTTTCGCCACGTGAATGGAGAGATCAAGTTGATGCAAAGCATGGGTAATGGTGAAAAGAACGCCGATGCGGTCCGCCGTGAACACTTCGACAATTGTGAAACCATTCGAAGCCTCGTTGTCGATCTGAATCTGAGTCGAGACATGAGGCACGCGTTTTAGCAGTAAGAGGGAGCTGCGCGACGACTCGACCAGTCTGGCGACATCGATTTTTTCTTCGAGCACGCCATCCAAAGTCGAGCGGAACTTTGCCCACTTCTGCTCGCCCATAACGACATCGGACCGGCCGTGATGGGAGACACGAAAAATGTCGAGGATGCGCCCGTCGCTGGAAGTAAAAATCCGGGCGTTCAGAATATCCAGGTGCAGCGCTGTGAGGACCCCCGTGATGGCGGCGAATAACCCCGGCCGGTCGTAGGCGCAAACCACCACCGAGCTGCAATCCCGCTCGGGGAAGTGCTCGACGGAGCTCACCGCCCGCTCCCTCTTAAATTCCTCCATCAACTTAAAATGGCCCGGCACATCGCTCTCCGGAGTGGCAAGGAAATAACGTTCAGGCATGGTTTCGATGAAATGGTCCACCTTCTCCTCATCGTAGTCCTTCGTAAGTTGCTTTCGGACGCGCCCCTGAACCCGCCGGATAACGGCCCTGATATCCTCGCGCTGAAATTCACCCTTTTCGACTTCTTCGAGCAAATTCAATGTCTTGATGTAGAGCTCACCCAGGAGCGACGCCTTCCACGGATTCCAGACATCCGGTCCGACCGCTTTGACATCCGCAAAAGTCAGTAGGTAGAGCATCTTGAGATTATTAATGCTTCCCATGGTCTTGGCGAAGTCAAAAATGGTTTTGTCATCTTCCAGATCACGGCGAAACGCGGTTTGGGTCATCAATAGATGATGGCGTACCAGAAATTCGACCAGCGCGCCGTCATCGACATTGAGTTTCATCCGGCGAGCGATTTGCCGCACCATCCCCGCGCCGATTTCCGAGTGTCCTCCGCCGAATCCTTTGCCGATATCGTGAAACATCATGCCCAAATAAAGCAATTCGATCTTTTCCGTTTCGCGCGCCAATTGCGTCAATAGAGGGAGCGCCTCTTTGTAGGTTCCTGCTTTTAGCCGTTCGATCTCGCGAATCAACATCAAGGAATGCTGATCGACGGTATAGATGTGATAGGCATCGTGCAGCACCATGCACAAAAGCCGGCCAAACTCGGGAATAAACGCGCCCAGTACGCCGGCGCGATGCATCTCGAAGAGAGTTTCGTAGACATCGTCTTTCCATTTCAAAATTTCAAAGAAAGGAATGTTCGCCGCCGCCGAGCGTCGAAAATGGTCATCTATAAGGTCGAGATGGCCACGCAGCAGTTCCCGCGCTTCGTGGCTCAGACTGCATCCATACTTTTGCATGTCGTCGAAGATCTGGATCAGGTTGCCCGGCACTTTTTTGAGGATCGCGGGGTTCGTGATCGTGAGCTGGTCGTTGGCGATCCGCATTCCCTCCCGCACAGTTCTGGCAAAGCGATATTTTCCATTCCATATCCTGCGCCAGGATTCGTTAAGTCGGTGAATAATCAACGACGTCAGGCGGTTAGTTTCGGACGCATGTAGATAATAGTCGCGCATGAACACTTCCACGGCCTTCAATGTCCCCTCGCCCTGATAGTGCAAGGCTTGACTCACTTTTTCTTGGTTATCAAAGGTCAATTGATCCTGGTGTTTGCCGGCCGAGAAATGCAGCTCGTTGCGAACCCGCAGCAAAAAATCTTGAGACTCTTTTAGTTTGACGACGTCATCCGCGCTGATCACGTTGTTGAGCGCCAGCGCGTCCAGGTCTTTCGCATTGAGCTTGACGCGGCCAATCCAGCGAGCGGTATGGATATCTCTTAATCCCCCTTCTCCCTCTTTGACCTCGGGCTCGAGTAAATAAACCGATCCTCCATAGTTCTCATGGCGCGCACGATTCTCCGCCAGCTTCTGTGCGATAAAACGGTTTATCCGTCGCTTTACCAGACGTCGCTCCACAGCCTTTTCAAAATCACCGTAGAGCGAATAATCCCCGCATAAGAAACGACAATCCAAAAGCGCTGTTTTCACTTTAAAGTCGGTATCCGCCAGGCGAATGGAGTCCGTAACGCTGCGCGTGGCATGACCCACCTCCAGGCCCGCGTCCCAAAGCGCGTACAGCAGTTTTTGGGTAAGGAGTTCGACGAAGGGAGAAACTTTCCAGGAATATAAAAACAACAGATCGATGTCTGAATAAGGATTCAATTCACCGCGCCCATAGCCGCCCTGGGCGATCACAGCGCAACGTTGATTTTGACCGTTGGCGGTGTGCATTACATCGCCGGTCACCGCGCCGTAGAGATAGCGAATGAGATGGTCCATCATGGTCGAATAAGTCAGAACGATCTCCATCCCACCGGCTCCGGCGCGGTGTTTCTCGAATAACAGCTCCCGCCCCTTTTGTAGATAAGAACGAGCTGAACGTTTGAGATCGGCCTCGGCTATGGTTTCATCCAGCAAGGAGCGCGATAGTGCGATGGCGTCCAAGTGTGCTTTCCCTTACAGCGTCTTTGCGGCCAGGGTGCTCTCCTGGAATTTTTGAATGCCGTCAAACAAGGCTTCGGCAACGGAATCCTGATAATCTTCCTGGCGCATAGCGCGTCCTTCGTTCTTGTTCGTGATGAATAACATCTCTAGAAGCACGCTCGGCATTCGCGCGCCCACCAGCACGTAAAAAAGCGCCTTTTTGACTCCCAGGTCCTTGACCTCTCCCAGCTTTTGCGACATGGAGCCGACGAGAGCATCATGCAGTCGATGCGCCAACGTCACCGAATCTTCGAGTTTCATATTTTGAGTCATGTCGCTCAAGATGAACTGCAGGTCCGAGATGTTTCTTCGGGAAGTGCTGTTCTCTCTCGCCGCCAAGCGCATAGAGGCTTCATCGGTGGTGTTGTCGAGATAATAGGTTTCCAAGCCGCGGGCTTCACCGCTGGAGCTGGCATTCATATGGAGGGAGATGAAAAGATCGGCATCCTCGGCGTTGGCGATGGCGGTTCTGTCCTCGAGGCTCACAAAACTGTCATCTTTTCGGGTCAGGACGACTTGTACGCCCAGATCTTTCTTGAGCTTTGCAGCGAGCTTTTTGGCGATTATCAAAACGATATCCTTTTCCGCCACCCCGTCGACGCCGATCGCCCCGGGATCTTTTCCTCCGTGACCGGGATCGAGGACGATTTTCCTTATGCCGACCGTCGGAGGCTTGGTCTCTTTGACGGCCGTTGTGACAGTTTTGCTTCGCTCCACGGGTAGAGACGGCGTGGTAGTTTTGTTTTGTTCCACCGGCGGCGCAGGCGCCATCGGTTTGCTCGGCTCAACAGATGCGACGATTTCATTTATCTTTTGTGCTTGATTATTGGCAACCGGCGGAGTTTTGCTTCGCTCCACGGATACCAGCGCTTCAGTGTTTTTTTGTCCTTGAACATCAATGACCAGCCGATACGGCTCCCCTAACTCAACGAGCTTGTGGTCTCTCGCATTCGTTACCTCGATGACCGCCCGCACAACGTCCGGGCTGAATTGGCCAACGCGAACTTGGCGTACAACTCCATCGTCTACTTTGACGGCTTCTTTGCCGTCCATCCCTAGCTGGGCGCCGAAAATATCGATATAGATGCGCGGCGGTAATCCTTTTGCTGGATCGCCTGGCAAGCGGTGGACTTCATAGCGGACTTGCTGGGACACATCCAATGCAACCCGGGTATAGCTGGTGGTAGACACAAAGGTCACGCCGGTGAGACGAGCCTTTTCGGAGCCGGAGACGGGCAAATTCTCCGACGTCTTGCCACTAGAAGACAGGGACGATTTGCTTTGGCCAGTGACATCACTCTTGAGCGCTTGCGGGAGCGTACCAGTTTGTCTTTTTTCCTGCGCCCTCAAAGCTGAATGTTCCCAGAATACATTGATCACGAACATACTGGCAAAAATCCAAACCCATTTGTTAACCATGCGAATCCCTTCTTTTCTTAGTTCACTTTTTCGCCTCGTCGGACAATTTTGCCAGCAGGTTCAACGCTTCCACTGGCGTGATTTGCGTGACGTCTATGCGCTTCAATTGCTCGCGTAGTTGATGGTCCACTGAAGCAAAAAGCGCCATTTGCACCGGTTCCGTATTGTCTTCATCGAGAATGGTCTTGCGCACCTGCTCGCGGTCGCCAGCATTTTCCTCCAGTCGCGCCAGGATCTCTTTGGCTCTTTGGATTACTGGCGCGGGCAAGCCCGCAAGCCGCCCAACGTGAATACCGTAGCTATGGCTCGCCGCTCCCTCCACCAAATTGCGTAAAAAAATAATATCTCCCCGCCATTCCTTGACCACAAAGTTATAGTTCTTGATGCGCTCTTTCGTTTGGGTCAGATCTGTTAGTTCATGATAATGTGTAGCGAACAGCGTGCGCGGCCGATGAGCGGTGTCGTGCAGAGATTCGGCCACGGACCAGGCGATCGATATGCCGTCAAACGTGCTCGTGCCCCGGCCTACCTCGTCCAACAAGATCAGGCTCCGCTCTGTGGCATGATGGAGAATGGCGGCGGTTTCCTTCATCTCCACCATGAAAGTCGATTCTCCGCGGGCGAGCGAGTCTGCGGCCCCGATGCGGGTGAAGACCCTATCGACGATACCAATGCGGGCTTCAGTGGCCGGCACAAAGCTTCCCATTTGGGCGAGAATCACGATCAACGCGACCTGGCGCATGTAGGTCGACTTCCCCGCCATATTGGGACCGGTGAGCATCAATATTTGATTCGACGCGGGATCGAGGATTGCGTCGTTAGGCACAAAGCCACCGCGCCCTAAAGTCGATTCCACTACCGGATGGCGCCCCTCGCGAATCGCGATGGCGAATCCTTTGTCCACCCGCGGGCGGGTGAAGTGATTCGACTCCGCCACTTCCGCCAGCGACAGCAAGACATCCAGTGTGGCCAAGCCTTGGGCCATATCCTTCATCGCTGGATAGTAGACGGCGACTTGTTGGCGGACCCGCGCGAGCAAATTCACTTCGAACTTTTCGATGAGCGCTTCCGAATTGAGCACCTTGGCTTCGTATTCCTTTAGCTCGGGGGTGATGAAGCGCTCGCCGTTCGCCATTGTCTGCTTCCGAATGTAATCCGCCGGCACGGCCTTAAGGTTAGACGTTGTAACCTCGATAGTGTAACCGAATACATGGTTGTAACGGACCTTGAGGGACGAAATGCCCGTGCGGCGCTTCTCCGTCGCCTCGAACTGCGCAATCCATTCCTTCGCATGGCTCCGGGCGCCACGAATTTCATCGAGCTCCGCATCGAAACCGGGACAGATAAACCCGCCGTCTTTGATGGAAAACGGCGGATCATCGACGATGGACTTTTCAATCAAGCCGGTCACTTCCGGGAGGTCGATTAAATCAGCCCGCAGCGTTCCAAGAATATCCGCAGCGCCAGTCGCCATTTGTTCCCTAATGGCAGTCACCGCATGAAGAGTTTCTTTAATCGCAACCAGATCCTTGGGTAGAGCGCTCCCGCTTGCGACTCTGCCCGCAAGCCTTTCCAAATCCTGTATGCGGCGCAAGCTAACGCTCAATTCCTGCCGCAGGGAAAACTTTTCCACCAATTCTTGAACACCGCCTTGCCGCTGGCGAATCGCCTTCTCGTCGAGCAACGGATAGAACAACCATTGCTGAAGCCGCCGCGCGCCCATGGGCGTCAGCGTGCGGTCTAGAATCGCCAGTAGGGATCCCTTGCGATCGCCCTGGTAATTGGCCACCAACTCGAGATTTCGGCGCGTGGCTTCATCCAGCACTAGAAAAGCAGAGGCTTCATAGGGCTCCAGTTCGCGGAGCACCCGCAGCGACTCGGCGGCGTTAGCTTCCAGGTAGCCAATGATCGCTGAAGCTGCGCAAATCCCTTGGTCCCAGGCCTGCGCGCTTGGGATGTGAATGGGAGAGAGTCTGCCTGCCGCTGCATGGGAAAAGGAATCTTCCGCTACAGCAGTTAAATGCAGCAGCGGAAACTCTTTTTGCAGCCGCTCCCAGAAGCGGCGATCACGGCCGCTGCAAATTAACTCGCTTGGCTTGACCCGGCCGATCTCGTCGAGGAGCGCAATTTCATCCGCCATTTGAGTGCAGCGAAACTCTCCGGTGGTGATATCCGTAACCGCAAGACCAAAACCTGACCGGTCTTTGTAAACGGCAGCTAAAAAATTGTTTGCCCGGGTATCCAACGCTTCCGCCGCCGTCACGGTGCCGGGGGTGATGACGCGAATGACCTCCCTTTGCACGATCCCTTTGGTGGTTTTGGGATCTTCTACCTGTTCACAAACCGCGACTTTGTGTCCCGCGTCGAGCAGTTTTTGGATGTACGGCTCGGCGGAATGGTACGGCACGCCGCACAACGGCACCGAAGAATCGGTGTTTTTATTTCGCGAGGTAAGCGCGATGTCGAGAATCTTCGACGCCGTCTGAGCGTCCTCAAAAAACATTTCGTAGAAATCACCGAGGCGGAAAAACAGGATGGCGTCCTTGTATCTCTCCTTGATCTGAAGATACTGCTGGAGCATCGGCGTCACCTTGATCTCTTCCATCACTGCCTAATGGGCCTATGTTGAAGCCGACCGCTCAGTTTCTGCACCAGGCTGCCGATACCCAGAGAAAGCACGAATTGCCTCTCCATGGCGTTCATGATTTTCTCTTTGTCGTTGGTAATCATGAAGAGCTTTTCGCCGTCGGTGAGATACCTGAGCGACGCCGAGGGCTGAGCTGTTGCGCTGGCGTGGCGGCGCAGCGGTCGCAAGCAGCGACGGATTTTTTGCAAGCTCAAACCATGATGCGCCAAATCCCTTACGACTTTCAGGCAGATCAGGTCGTGAAAAGAATACAGACGTTTGGTGCCGCGGCCCCCCGCGAGCTTGACCGATGGCCGAATGAAATTCTGCTCGTCCCAATACTGAATCTGCCTCAGGCTCACACCGACGATGCGGCTTGCCGTCTTGCTGTCATAAACATCCATAGCCCCACCCCCTGCGGAAAATGAAAACAAAGATGTTTTAATAAGGTAGATGGCCCTGGAAAAATTGTCAAGGAAAAGAGGGCGGGAAAAGTCTTTGTTAGAATCCAACGCCCTTGAACCTGATGGGTGGATCGGTGCGGACTGACTCCGACACCGAATGACTGAGAACGGGGGCGCGTAACCTAACGATCACGAACCAGGCGAGTTGAATGAAAGGGAAATAAAGAGACTTATTTCTTTCGGCGTATCGTTGCCTCTTGACCTGCCGTCAAATGGGTGACCCCTTAAGACTCAAGTTAGGCGACTTCTTTGTGCAAAGTGAAGTCGACACGCACCGCGTTGTAAGGAAATTGAATGCGGCCGTCCGCTCTGCGATCGAGGACGCCGGCATCGAGAAGCGCATGCACGTCGCGATGGACCGCCTTGACATCGCGCCCGACGCAGCGCGCGATCTCCCGAAGGGTCATGGCCTCTTGCCCGGTCATCGCTTTAAGGATTTCCCACCGTTTTTTCGTCAAGGTTTGCCAAAGCAAATCAACAGATGCAAACGAAATATGGGCGCCCTGCTTCTTTCCTTTAAAAGCTGCCCGAGCGCGCCGATTTACATCGTCGCGGGAGGCGACAGACAAAGTCACGGTTTTCATTTTGACCTCCATCGATCTACGTCCGACCAAAAATCAGCCAGCAACTGTTCCGGTGTGGTAAATTTGTAAAGCCTGTCTTCATTCGCCCAGTGAATATGATCGCCCTTGCCTGCCTCATTGTCGTAGCGCAGCACGCATTCACCCTTTACCACGTAAGCCAACGCATACTTGTAATCATGGCCGCTTCCCCGCACTGAGCGCGGCACCCGCCAGACACGAAGCTCGACGAACGATTGCCGATCGAGCTGGTGGCGCTCGTGGAGCAAAAACTCGGCTTTCACTGATCGAAGACGATACCAATGACCGGCGGGTGTTGTCAATCAGTCCAACACATCAAGGCTCGTAAGTCGAACGGGCGGATGAGTCTTCTCCACTTTCAAGCAAGTCCTGAGTCGACAACTCCATCCTGCATCCTCCTCATAGGCGTGCAGCACCACGTCGTAATTGGCCAGCGATACGCGCAGCTTCTCCACAAACAGCGACCGGTCTTGCTCGTCTCGGTAGATCGCCCGCCGGTCGTTGCTGAGACACGTAACAGGGTAATAACCCCGGGGATCAAGAAGCGAAGGGGATGCGTCATGTCCGGCTTTTACAACCGGCTGCCGGCAAGTAAACAGTAAGTTAACCAGTAAAGATTTCACCCTCACAGTCCCATCGCGAGCTTCAAGGTAGAACAATGATCCTCCCGATATCCCAGTAGCGATCGGCGAAGAAGAGCTCGCGTCGCTTCCAATTCAGACAATGGCATCCGCTCTCTCAAATAGCGAGGACTACATTGCAGGAAGAACAGCCAACGGGAGAAAGAGTGTTCTCTCTTCCTCTCTGAGCCATTAAAATCGCTCCCTCCCCTTCCTTCTCCGCCCTGCCATGCGTGCCATTTTTCCCGTCCCCGAGGAGGAATTCCAGTGTAAATTTTACGGTCACCGCTGAGAATAGGTTTGTACGAATCCGTCTCCACTTGGTCTAACGTCCCGAACACTGTCTCAGGCAGTATATCAGCAGTCCGGCACCGCGGATGCCCGCGCAGTTTGGGTCTATTTGGCAGCTAGGGAAAGTTCATTCCGATACGCAGAGATACGAATAGCAATGCCCCTGGCCTTTATCAGGAGTAACCCCAAACTCCGTACAATAACCGCTCCAAATTGTTACCAGCTTCGCAGCTGGGCAATAGTTGCCTTTCACACACTGACCTGTTCCCGAGGGAGTGCATCCATTGTTCAAAATATTATTGGAAGTTTGATCCATGATTACAAAGGCAGACCCAGTTACCATTCCTGGCGCTGTGACCTTGCCCGTGACCTTCAAATCACCTTCGACATCGAGTTTCGCGGCTGGGCTTGTTGTGCCAATGCCGACGTTTCCGTTATCAGCGAGCACCATTTTGTCAGCATTATCGATACGAAACCCGATCGAACCGGTGCCGGATTTCTTATTTATTAGGGTATATTGACCAGAGTCATCCTGCAGGAACCCGTATCCTGCGGTATTCACGATATTGCTGTGGGCAAGTCCCGCCCATTTAGAGCCATGGCCCACGTCTCCGAGAAAGACGTTGTTGATCAAGCCATTACCCCCGCGACCTCTAACCGTTGACTTGGCTGTGTCGTCCCGATGCCAAGATTACCTTTTGTAATAACCATTAGCGCTCTGCCGCCATCTCCCGCGGCGAGTCGGTCACTGCTATGTACACCGCCTGCGAACCATGCAAAGTCGGCAACCGATCGAAAATATGTCGTAGAATTTTGGACTCCTATACCGTGCTGTTTCAGATACAGGTTGATCATTTGCTGGCCATCACCAGGTGAGGAGAAGTTCAATGGTTTAGTGAACAGTGCATTTCCTTCTTTGTCGATGATCAGCGCGTCCACCGCACAAAGCACGCTGGCGACTGCGACGAGTAGACCATGGCGACTGCGCTGAGGAGAAAGTTCCGGGAAAACGTTGGGCGACAGGCACGTGCTGCCTGGCGCTTCAGCTCTCTGTGCTCAGCTTCCAGGTTAGTGAGTTTTTGGCGCAGGGCGGCTAGCTCTGCTTGCAGATCGATGTCAGTCTGTTCGTTCATTGTCATGTCCTTTCCCCAGATCGATTCGTTCGAGTATGTCGAGTAATGGTCGAGTATGGGGTCAAGTATGGACGGACTGTTGCCCAAATCAAATTTTTTCGTGCGCTTCAGTGAACTCATCATTATAATGCTCTGAAATTTCTTGCCGCGTTGGAGAGCAAGAGCAATGATGGGTCAAGACCAACCGCCACAACGTTCATTGTTTTACACCGGCATCAATTTGGACAAGCAGGTTCGACGCGAACACGTGCTTCGCAAAGTAGCGAAGCTGGTTGATTTTGAATTTGTGTACGGAGAAGTCAAAGAGCACTACGGTTACAACGGCAATGTCTCGGTGGCGCCGCGGGTAATCCTTAAGCTGATGATGCTGTTAGTGCTGTATAACGTAGGCAGCGAGCGGGAGTTGATGGCGACGCTACCTGAGCGGTTAGATTGGTTGTGGTTTTTGGGGTTGGACTTAGATTCTGAGGTCCCCCATCCCAGTGTGCTCAGTAAAGCGCGCAAGCGTTGGGGAGTGGAACTGTTTCGGAGTTTTTTTGAGCGCATCGTGTGGCAGTGTGTGGAGAACGGATTAGTCGACGGCAGAAAGCTCTCTTGTGACTCCAGTCTGGTGCAAGCCGATGCTTGGTGTAACTCGATTGTCGATACTGAGGGGCTCAGACGCTATTTAAACCCAGCCTATCGAGAGCTAGAGAAACGTCTTGAGGAGCAAGAAAAGAACAATCCACAAGAAAGTAATGATTCGGATGATGATCGTCCTCGGCGTAACGTGGTCAATCAACGTTACATTTCCACCACGGATCCTGAGGCGTCGATAGTTCGTAAAGGGCAAGGGAAAGCCAAACTTCATTATCAGACGCACCGAGGAATAGACGGGGCGTACGGGATCATAACGGCAACGGTTGTGGGTCGTGGAGATGAGAATGAGGCACACCGTTTAAGAGATCTTATCGAAGCACATCAAGACCATACTGGGCATAAAGTCGAGGTGGTGATAGCGGACAGCAAGTACGGAACCACGGCGAATTTTTTGGCTTGTCATGATCGTGGGGTTAGTGCTCACATGCCGGTGTTGAAGCAGATCCAAGATCAGCAAGAAAGACGGCGTAAAATTTTCCTGAGAGTCGTTTTATTTACGATGCACAGAGTGACACTTACCGATGTCCTGCAGGCCAAACTCTGCGTAAACGTAAGCATTGGGCGGACCGCCAAGCTTTTGAATATGTCACCGCAAAAGGAATCTGTCAGGCGTGTAGTTTACGCGCTCAATGCACCCAATCCGAGAGTGGTGGACGAACTCTCAAACGGCATGAGCGCCAAGAGTTGTTGGATCATTTACGTGCTCATGCTCGAAGTGCCGTGGCGAGACGAGACCTTAGGATTCGTCAGCATTTTATGGAGGGTTCATTTGCCCAAGCGACACGGTTCGGATTAAAGCGAGCACGCTGGCGAGGGCAGTGGCGTGTACAAATCCAGGACTATCTGATTGCTATTGTGCAAAACATTGAACTACTCATCGCTCACGCTCGGCCAAAGCCCAGAGCTGCTCTGGCTCTGTTAAATTTCACGAAACAAATCGTTACGGGTGCAGCAGAGCTAACGCTTTGGTTGTTATCAGCCTCTTCTGGTGGGCGTTATGTCCGATTACCCGCCTCTCTGTAAGCCCCCGCCAGTCCTGAAAACTTTCCCTCACGAAAGGCTGTTTGGGCAACAACCCGTAAAGACCTAATGTCAAGGCTTGTCCCGAATATGATATACAAATGATGGGACTAGCTAAGGAGCAGCCCGTTTCAGCTGTGCCTACCCTGACACAACCATTTAACCCTGTTCACCAGAGATCATCGATATGGTGAACAATAGCTATGGCGTTGCCTGAGAATCTCCACCTGGGAACCGTGAGCTGGTCGAAGCAAGATTGGGTAGGACCGTTCTATGCGTCGAATCTTAAGCCTGCGGAGTTCCTGGAAACCTATGCGCGCTCGTTTCGCGCCGTCGAGATCGATGCGACGTTTTACCGCATTCCTACTTCTGCCATGGTCACAGCTTGGCGCAATAGAGCCCCCAAGGGATTTCGCTTTGCTGCTAAAGTTCCGCAGGTTATCACCCACGGTAAGAGACTCGTCAATTGTGAAGCCGAACTATCACGCTTCCTCAAAATCATGGAACCACTAGGCGATAAACTCGGCCCCCTGCTGCTTCAGTTTCCCTATTACAGCAAGAACACCTTCGCGTCCCGGGAGCAGTTTGACAAGCTGTTGCGACCCTTTCTCCAAGCCTTGCCTAAGGGTTTTCGCTTTGCAGTGGAAATACGTAATAAGAATTGGATCAGCTGGGATTTTCTCGAACTATTGAGGGAACATTCCGTAGGCTTCGCTTTGCTGAATCAAGTGTGGATGCCGAGCATTGACACCCTGGCCCAGGCCCTGGATTTGATCACCGCTGATTTTTGCTATGTCCGTTTTATGGGCGAGCGCAAGGGTCTTGAAAGCCAGACGCAAAAATTTGATCAGCTCATCGAAGACAAAACCGATGACATGAAGATATGGGCGGGCGAGATAAAAAAAATCGTTGCCAAGGGAACGCAAACCTATACATTTTTCAGCAACTACTACGCCGGCTACGGCCCCGGTTCGGCAAAGCTCTTCGAACAGTTATGGGATGCTGACGCGGCTTTGTCCTAGACGGTTTGAACGATTTGAACAGTTTGAACGTTTTGAACCATTTCTATCGTTCCAATCGTTCCAATGCGTTCAAGGCGCTCCGGCGACCGATGTTGCCAGTGTGGTTAGATTTCCATTCCGATGCCCGCCTTCCGAGCTTTGTCATGGGCTAATCGTGCCAATGCCATGAACCCAACACCTTGATCGCTGTTCTGTTTGAACAGCGTGATCTGGCTCTCGTTTGTCCGTCCGCCGACTTTTCCTGATACGAGATCGGCCAATTCCCGCACGTCATCCCACTTGATAGCTCCGTGCTCGATCGGCTCGATAAAATCTCCCTGTTGATCCTGGATACCTTGCTGTTTGAGCGTCGCTACGATCACCTGAGCTTTGGCCAACACTTCGTCGTCGAGTTCCCGCCGCGGTTTGTTCACCAAGCCCTCGGCGAGCAATTCTTTGTTGCTGCCAACGATGGACGTAACATGCACGCCCGGCTTCAACCAGGCGCCGAACAATACTGGGACATTGCTGCCTGTTGCGCAGATGATTAGGTCCGCATCCTCGGCGGCCGCGCGTGGGTTATCAACGGGAACCAGTTCCGCGTCCACGTGCTGCTGCATCAAGGCGCAAAAGGCGCTGCGATTCTGGGCGCTGCGGCTAAACACCCTAACCTTTTTTACCGGCCTCAGGGCGCACATCACCTTCAAATGACGCCGGGCTTGGCGGCCGGTACCGTAAAGGCCGAGTGTGCGGCAATTCTGCCGCGCCAAGTGGCCTGTGCCCACCGCGCTGGTGATGGCCGTTTCCGTGGCGATATCGTTGTCGTCGAAATCATAGAGCGGAATCGAACCGACGATGATTGTCAACAGCTCCGCGGTTTCGCTGTCGTAGGCCATGTAGACGCGTTTGCCTGCGGCGGCGTAGCTTTGATCCTCCTTGGTGAGTCGATGGCGCTCGTAGTGAATAAACGTCCCCGCAACCTTCAAATCAATGCAACCACCGGAGTGGATGTTGATGCGCCGATCACCCGCCATCATGCGCTGGCGCGGCAGGCTGAACTGCGGATGTGCGCTCTGGTCGCGAAAGCCCTGTTCGACGGCAGCGAACGCTTCATCGATAGAAATAAGTCCCTTGAGTTCTTCCGCCCTTAGAAGCAATCCCATCACAGTCTCCTTAAAACACGACGTAGCTATGGCCATATCGAATAACCTCTTTCAATTCAAATCAGGTTTTCGTTATTCTTCGCGTGGGCCGGCTTGACCTAGGAAGATATCCGGGCATATTCTCCGAGTGGTGCCGGCGTAATCAACCTTTCATTGGGAGGTGTTCAATGACGACCAACGGAGTAAATAAAAACGCGTTGCATCTCGCCACTCACTCAGGATGGTACCGATTCGAGCAGCGAGGAGAGGAATGGGTTCAGATCGATCGAGCTTTGACCTATTGGCAGATGAGCTGCATACAGGTAGACCCGGATGATCCCAAGCAGCTTTACATTGGAACAGAGCACTCCGGGATGTTTTTAACTAAAGATGGTGGCAAAGATTGGACCCGCGCCAATCCGAACGTGCCCTGTTTGGCCATGTCGTCGATGCTGGCGTTACAAGGAAAACTCTTGGTGGGCACGATGCCTGCGGCCCTCTACGTGGCTTCAAATGGCGGCAACTGGCAGGAGATCAAGG
>Ga0126373_10001376_pt1 | contig 17262 bp, 8 predicted proteins | sample PanSoiMetPlot_11_FD_92545 | JGI IMG/M metagenome (GOLD analysis project Ga0126373, IMG submission 92545) | Tropical forest soil microbial communities from Panama - MetaG Plot_11 | ecosystem: Environmental > Terrestrial > Soil > Tropical forest > Bulk soil | place: Panama | collected 2016-02-17 | reverse complement strand
CTCGGTCAGCCCGTCCGGCCCCGCAGGCGCGGTCAGGTCGGCGGGCGGGACGGCGCCGTCGGCCAGCCGGTAGCGGATCCTGGCCCGCGCCCGCTCGCGGTTGCCGATCGTGGTCGGCGGCCCCTCAGCCACGATCCGGCCGTGGCTGATCACCGCCACCTGGTCGGCGAGGTACTGCGCCTCGTCCATGTAGTGCGTGGTCAGCAGGACCGTCTTGCCGAGAGCCGCCAGGTTCTTGATGACCTCCCACGCCTCGTGGCGGGCCGACGGATCGAACCCGGTGGTGGGCTCGTCGAGAAACAGCAGGTCCGGATCGCCGACCAGGGCGATGGCGACGTCCAGCCGGCGCTGCTGCCCGCCGGACAGCCTCAGCACCCGGGCGTTACTTTTTGCCTCGAGGCCGACCAGCGCGATCACCTCGTCCGCCGGCCGCGGATGCGGGTAGAACCCCGTGTACATCGCTATGGTCTCCGCCACGGTCAGGTAGCGGTCGATCCCGCTGGACTGCAGGACGATGCCGATCTGGCGCTTCAGCCGCTGCCGCTGCCGCGCCGGGTCGTAGCCGAGGACCTCGACCGAGCCGCCGTCCCGCGACCGGTAGCCCTCGAGGATCTCGACGGTGGTGGTCTTCCCGGCACCGTTCGGGCCAAGCAGCGCGAAAATCTGCCCGCGCTCAACGGCCAGGTCGATCCCGCGCACGGCATGGGCCTCGCCGTAGGACTTCGTTAGGCCGCGCACCTCGATCGCCGCGCTCGCCTGGGCCGACGGAACCATGCACCAATGCTGACAGCACGCGCAGGCCTGGCGGAAGGCCGACGATACGGAACAACCCTTTGTTTTTAACGGACCGCGCGGGCACGCTGAGACGGACCTGGTGGACCGCGCTATTGGCGTAACCAAGCGGATTCCACCGCGGCCGGTCCGGCTGGATCCGCCCGGCCAGGTCCGTGGCCCGTGCCTGGATTGTCACGTCGTCGGCCTCGGTGAGGCGCACCGGATGCTCCCACCACTGCCAGGCGAGCCGGCGGCACTCACCGACCAGCCGGGCCGGCCGCCACGGCGCATCGTCGATCAGAACCTCGACCCAGGCGATGGCCGCCGCCCCTGACCAGGCCACCCCGCGGACCATGATGTCGCCGGGCTGGACCGTTCGGCCCAGCTCCGGCTCGATGATCACCGACCGCACTCGCTGCAGGGTAAGTACCGGTCGACCTGGAAGTGCCCGCCGAACGGCCGGTCGATCAGCTCGATCGCGGTTAGCCACTTCACCGAAGCGACCGCGTACCAGCCGGGCCGCAGCCGGGTCAGGCACGTGTGCCGCAGCTGATGGCAGGTCGCCTGCTCCAGCCCAGCGCGGCGGCGCGCGCCGTCCAAGATCTCATCCAGCCCTTCCGCCGACAGCGGCATGCCGCGACGGGGCCCCTTCAGCACCACAAACACCTGGTCGGTGTCCGCTGTGTCGGAGCGTTCGCCGTGCAGGTAGGCGCCGAGAGCCTCGAAGAACCGGTTCGCCGCCGAGACCACCCGGTGATGGCCGCCCTTGCCCGCCACCACCACCAGCCGCCGGTCGGCGACCTGCACGTCGCAGAACCGCAGCCCCAGCACCTCGCACCGGCGCAGCCCCGCCAGCAGCATGCCCAGCACCATCGCCCGGTCCCGGTGCGTGCGCAACGCGGCGACCAGCCGGTCCGCCTCCTCCGGGGAAAAGACCCGCAGCAGCGTGCGCGGCACCCGCACCAGCGGTTCCATGCGCGAGCGCATCGTCCCGCCCTGGCGGCGGGTCATCAGGCCACGCGGCACCGGGTTGACCCGCACCGGCGTATCACCGCGCGCCAGCAGGCAGGCATACCGACACCGGTGACAGGCGCCGGGCGATCGTCCGCGCCGACAGCCCCGACTCCCGGTCCGCCAGCCGCACCACCGCCCGGTCGCCACGCTGATCAGCCAAGAACTCGAACACATCCGCCCGTCGCGACCTCGACCGGGTCCTTCCCGGTCACCACGAAGAACGCCTTCAGATCAAAGGCCACCGCCCGCAGCGTGTTCGGCCGGCACCGGCCCGCCACGAACTCCAGATACCGGTCCACCAGCCGCTCACCCAGCCGGTAACGGACCTGGCCCGAGCCCGACACCAAACGCACAAGACACGGGAAGCTGCTCATTTCAGCACCATCCCGCTACGTGACGCAAGAACACAGGAGTGACACGGATCACCCGTGTATTAAGCGCTCGGCGCGAGCGCCTGGCTGCCGCGCCTCTATGAGTCTTACTTTCTGTAGCTGCCGATGCCGCGGGCTCCCGGATGCCGTTGGGGCCAAGGTCCGGCAGGCGTGGTGTTGCCCATTCATGGATTGCAGGACATATAAGCGAACGAGCGGCGGATGAACTCTCCCGCGCGCTCACGGGCGCGCCGGCGCGAATTCCAGTCAGCTGGGCAGGGTGCGCGCATAGCCACAATGAGCCAGCGGCACATGATCGCAGGCCTCAGGCCAGCTCATCGGCGAAGTCCCAGGCACGCAGATCACCCGGCTCGAGGCGAATAAGGAGATCGTCGGCGGCTCGCCCGGCATATGCCCCCCCGGTCTCACGGCCAAGGTAGCGAGAGGCGATCCGCTTCACTGCCTCGCCGACTCCGGTGGTGAAGAGCTGAGCATTGCAGCGGACCTCGACTCCGCGGTAGGGCGGGGAATGCTCGCACACCACGATGCTTGCTCTTGGATCTCGCCGCAGATGCGCCGCCTTCACATCGCGGCTGCCAGTGACGACGTGGAAGCCGCCGTCTCGCCATTCGTGCCAGACCGGAGACAACAGCACGGTGCCGTCTTGCCGGTAGGTGGCCAAAACCACCAGCAAGCAGAGTCCGGCCAGATCTCCGAGATCGTCCATGGTCAGATCTCTGCGCATGCGGGCAGGCTATGCCCTCGGCCCAAGACGGCGAGTGCGGCGGGCCAGGCATGCGCCGCCGCCGTCCGCTGCGCCGCACCCGCGTTCCGTTACCGACAAAAGTCGACGGTGGCATGACATGCGCTAACCCGCCCCTCTGATCGGCCGTGTGACCGAGATTGGCGAGGGTGGGCGGCCGCGCCGGTCGGGGTGATCGGCGCTCTGGAGCGTCGTGCCTTACTAGGCTAGATCAAGGCGCTGCGATGCAGCGTTCGATAGCTGTCCTGGTTTCCTAGTACGCTTACCGACCTCGGTTCAAGACCGTGCTATCGGGCAGCTTGACTCCTTTCGATAATCACACGTCCCACTGGTAGCCCGACAGCCGCGACCCGGCCACCGCCGCGGGCGCCGCGGTCAGCGCTGAGATCCGCGTGCGCCCAGCCGCGACCACCCGCCACCACGTACAGCTCGTGGACATGCCCGGCGCCGTCGAGGTTACACCACCTGCTTGCGCCGGGCCCGTGCCCCGCCTTCGGGTGCTGCGCTGATCGGCAGTCGGGAGATCCCGGCGAAATGTCCCGCGGCTCGGCAGGGCTACGGCCCATCCCGGGACCTGCGGAGGCCCGCAACGACCGGCGCCGTTGTATGAGCCGAGCCCGTCCCGGTGCCGGAGCCCGAGCAACAGTTCTGCGACATCCGCTATGAAGAGTGGTTCCGAACGGCTGCCGCTGGCTGTCAGAGCCATCCCGATCCGACCAACCGTGGGAGAAGGCTGCACACCGCGCTTACGCAATCCGGGGGTTGATTGACCGGCACGGAGACCAACGGCCATGTGTACGTGTTGTATTTTGCGATGGACGCGCCTGCACCTACGCCCGGACCGCCGAATGCGACGTTGTAGATACCCTGACCATTCGATGACCCAACGCTCACCTGGACGCCAAACGAAGCGCCAGCACCGACGTCGAACGAGAAGATCGTGAAGTTCTTGCCGAGGTCCTCCGGCTGTTTGGCATTGGTGATATTAAAGTGCAGTCCACCTCCGGCGAACAGGCCGAACACGCCCACAAAACCCGATGGACCCGGGGCGGTACCGGTCGCCGGACCGGTCTGTATCTGGCCCACGTGGAGCGGCTTGTCGCTGTGCGCAAAGGCGCCACCAGTGACCGTGGCACCCGACTGCGCACCATTACCTGGCATTAGCGGGTAGTACAAATCAACGGATCCGGTGGCAGCGGCGGCTGGCAGCGACTTGTCGGCCGGCATGGTTTCGGCCGTGCCGCCAATGCCGACACCAAGGGAACGGGGTGTAAAATCAACATTGGTGGTTCCAAACAGCAGTTGCTTCGCCGTGTCGAAAGCCTGACCTGGGTTGCCCGCCTGACTAGCGACTTGGCAGACTCCCTGGAAGAACCCGCAAGATTGCGGCCAGTTCCAGCCGCCGTTGGAATTGCTGCCACCGCCGCCACCGCTGGGGCTCGCACTGGGGCTAGGGCTCGTAGTGGGGCTGGGGCTCGCACTGGGGCTGGGGTTTGGGCTCGGCGCGCCGCGGTAGGCGTCGCAGTTGGAGTCGGTATCGCCGGGGCTGCAGAACATATGCCCGGTGAGCTCGATGTTGGAAACCGGGTTTCCGGCGCCGAAGGTGTACCGGTTGCCGGTGAACGGGTCGGTGTCGAGTGCCATATCCGCGAACGCGCCGTTGTACATGTCGCGGGACAGGAACTGGTTCAGCGCTGGGTCGTAGTTGCGGAACCCCATGTCGTACTGGCCGGAGGAGGAGTCCCAGCGCGTCGCGTTGTACCGGTAGGCGCTGAACGGCTGTGTGGTGCTGCCGGGTTTAGTGTTGTTCTTATCCTTGCCGGTGAACTGGCTAGTGTCGTTGTTTCCGTAGGCGGTATAGCCGTAGGTGGATTTGGTGTTCCCGTCGCTGCCAGTGACCGCTTCGACGTCCGAGTGGTCGTTGTAGGTGTAGTAGCTGAGGGCCTGGCTGCCGGTGCTGGTGTCGGTAGTGGTCTGTGACAGCCGCGTCCCGCCGGGGGTGTAAGTGTAGGACTTGGTTTGGGTACCGTTTTGCAGCTCGCTGATCAAGTTATTGGACAGGCCGATGAAGGTGTAGCTGGTGGTCTGCGGCGAGCTGGAGCCCACCCCCGTAGTTTGCGACGTTTTACGGCTGAGCGGGTCGTAGGTGTAGTCGGTGGTGTCCAGCGAGCCGCTGGAGTTGAGCTGCTGGTGCTCGATGACGTGGTCGAACCCGTCGTAGGTGTTGCGCTGCAGGACTTGCCCGCCCGAGGTGACGGTGTCGAGCCGTCCGAACGGGTCGTAGTTGTAGCCGGAGGTCGCCCCGCCAGTGAGTGCGGTCAGCAACCGGTTACGGTCGTAGTTGTACGTGGTGCTTGTGCCGTTGACCGTCTGGGCGGTGACGTTGTCGTTGGCGTCGTGGGTGTAGGACTCGGTGACCGTGCCGTCCTTGGTGACCTGCGCGACCCGGTCACGCGGGTCGTAGGTGTAGGCCAGGGTGTGGTTAAGGCCGGTCCCGTTAGGGTCGGCGGACATCAGCGTCTCGATGTCCTGAGTTTTGTTCCCGTTGGGGTCGTAGGTGTAGGTGTGCTCGGCAACGACGGTGGTCTTGTCGGACTTGACCTCCTTGGAGTGCTGCAACGCCCAGTCGGCGAAGTACTGATTCGTGAGAATGTTGCCGTTGGGCTTTACCTCGCTGGCCAGCTGCCCGATCGGGTTGAAGGTGAAGGTGGTCACCTGCGGGGAGGGGTCGGTGGCGGACTGCGCGTCGGTTTCCTTGCTGAGCAGGTTCCGCTGGTCGTAGGTGTAGCTGGATGTTGCGCCGTCGTGGCCGCGGCTGGTGAGGTTGCTATCGGCGTCGTAACCAAAGGTTGTGGTGTGCTTGGTCACCCCAGACGCCAGTTCGGCGACCTGGGTGACCCGGTCCAGCCCGTCGTAGCTGGCCTGGTAGTCGGTGATGGCCGCGCCGGGGCTGCTGTCAGTGATGTCGGTCAGGTTACCGTTGGGGTCGTAGGTGTAGCCGAAGGTGTGCTTGGCGGTGTTGGTGTCGCCGGAGTTGTCGCGCACGATCTTGACGGCGTCCGCCACGACGGTGCCCCCGGGGTTTTCTGAGAGGCTGACGTTCTGCCCGGTTCCGTTCTGGGTGAAGGCGAACTTACCCAGGCTCACCCAGGTGCCGGCGTTTTGGGTCTGGTCCACTGTGACCGTCGAGGATCCGCCATTGAAGGACACCTTGAACGAGGCGTTGGTGGCGGCTCCGGACACGGCCGGGTATTTCACGAAGACGGTGTAGGTGCCGTCTTGCGGGATGTTCAGGTTCCAGGTGAAGGTGTCGGTGCCGCTGCCGGGGGCGTGGGTCTGGTACCCGGGGCCGACGAATCCGGTCCCAGCGCTGGCTGCGGTCCAGGCGCCGGCCGCGGTGGTGTTGTTGAAGTCGGAATCATCGACCAGCTGCGTGGCCAGCCCGGTCGGCACTCCGTTATCGGCTCGCGATTGGAGTTTCCCGTCCGGGAAGTAGGTCGAGGTCAGCGTCCGGCAATCTGAGGTGGTGCTGTTGGGCGGGCAGGCTGTTTCGCCGACCGCGGCGATGGTGCGCGTAGTCTGCTCGCCGAGGTCGTTGTAGTCGTAGCTGGTGGTGATGCCCCACGGGTCGGTGGATGACTTGGCCCAGCCGTTGTCGAAATGCGTATAGGAGGTAACGTTGCGGATCGTCTGGCTGCCGGACGGCGGCGCGCTCACCGAGGTGAGCCGCCCGGCCGCGTCGTAGCTGTAGTCGGTCTCTGCGGGGGTGTGGTAGACGGGGTCGTTCGGGTCGAAGGCGGACAGCTGCGCCTTGACCCGGTTGTCCGCGTCGTACTGCGTCTGCTGGGTGAAGGCACCGGCCAGGCCGGAAGCCACACCGCGCGGGGTGATGACCTCGGTGCGGTTGCCCACCTGGTCGTACACGTACTGGGTTGTGTCGTAGACGATGCTGGCGCCGGAGGTGTCGTGCGGCACCATCATCTGGGTGATTCTCCCGCGCGGGTCCAGCGTGAACAGGGTGGTGCTGCCGTTCTGATCCGTCGAGGAAATCACCAGGCCGTCCAGGTCGTAGGCCTTGCTGGTGGTGAACCCGGCCGGGTTGGTGGCCGACGTCTGCCGGTGGTCCAGGTCGAAGGCGAAACTGGTCTTGTGGCCAAGTGGATCGGTCACGCTGGTGCGATTACCGACATCGTCGAAGCCGGTCGTCGTTACCCCCCCGTTGGGGTCGGTCGACGAGATCTGCTCGTTGATCGCGTCGTAGGCGTAGGTGGTGGTGAAGCTCGACGCGGGGGTGGGCTGGTTGCCGTCCGGCTCGGTCATCGAGGTGAGGTTGCCGGCCGGGTCATAGCTGTAGGTGGTTTCCCGCTGCGGTGAAGTGGGGGTGTCCCGGGGAGCGAACAGCGCGATCTTCTCGTCGTTCGCGTCGTAGGTGTACGTGGTGATCGCCGCGTTGGGTGCGGTGGCCTTGGTGACGTTGTCGTTGCCGTCGTACACCGGCGTCAGGGTGGTGATGAACACACCGTTCGTCTGGTCCTTGGGTACCACGTTCTGGCCCGGGCGGCCGAACACGTCGTAGGCCTGCGTGGTGGAATGACCGAGCGGGTCCGTAACGGAGGTGACGTTGCCGCGCACGTCGTAGGCGAATTTCATGGGGTTCTGCAGCGCGTCGGTGATGGTCTGCGGGAAGCCGTTCGGGTCGTAGTTGGAGTAGGTGGTCGTGTTGGCGTTGGCATCGGTGGCGGTCTGCAACTGCCCGGTCGGGTCGTAGGTGTAGCGAGTGGTGAACGATCCTGCGGCGGCGCCGCTGGCGTTGCCGTCGGGGTCGGTGACGGACAGCAGGTTCCCGTTGGTGTCGTAGGCGAAGGTCCACAGCCGCTGCTGCGGGGTTAGCTTACTGGTCAGGTTGGCGATGTGGCCGCTCAGCCCGGTCTGGTAGGTGTAGGTGGTGGGCGCGGTGCCGTTCTTGTTGGCCAGGGCGTCGGTCATGGTCAGCGGGTAGCCGGTGTTCTGGTCGTAGGTCCAGGTGGTGGTGGCGCCGTTGTCTTCGGTGAGGCTGGTGACGTTGTTGTCGCCGTCGTAGGCCAGCTTGGTGACCTGGCCGAGCGCGTTGGTGGACTGCGCCGGCCGGCCGGTGGGGTCGAGTACGTAGCTGCTGGTGTGGCCGTTCTGGTCGGTGACCTGGGTGGTGGTGTTGCCGCTGGTGTCCGGGGTGGTGTAGGCGAAGGCGGTGGTGCCGCCGCGGCGGTCGGTGATGGTCTTGAGCCGCCAGTGGAAGGCGGGGTTGTCGCCGGCCTTGGGGAGGTTATAGGCCAGGGCGGTGGTGTTGCCGCGGGGGTCGGTGACCGAGACCAGCTTGACGTTCTTGTTGCCCTGGGTGGGGTCGTAGCCGAACTTGAACACCTTGGCCAGCGGGCTGCCGTCGCCGTCGGTCATGCGGGACATCAAGCCCTTGGTGTCGTACAGGAAGGTAATCGTGCGGCCGGAGATGTCGGTGATCGACTTGACCTGGTCGATGATGAACGGGTTGGTCAGGTTAGTCGCCGACTGCACCGCTCCGGTGTCGTCGATGAAGCTGTAGCTGTCGCCCTTGGCGTAATAGCTGATGGTCAGGGTCTGGCGCCCGGCCGGGTCGGTGATGGCGGTTAGGAATTTGACCGGCTTGTTGTTGGAGTCGCGCTGGGCGTAGGTGAAGTCGGCCTCGTTGCCGTTGCCGTCGACCACCGCGGTTTGGAAGCCCTGGCAGTCGAAGAAGAACTGGGTGCGGTCGGGGCGGGTCATCACCCAGGCGCGGGGGTTGGGGTCCTTGCCGTTGGGGGAGCAGTCGGCGAGCTGCTGCAGGAACATGTTCAGCCCAGGCGGGGTCTGCCAGGTCACCCCGTCGCTGGCCAGGGTGAAGGTGTGGCTGGTGCCGTCGCCGTCGGTGAGCGTGATCTGGGTGGGATGGGGCCGGGGGTGGAAGTCCAGCGGCGTGCCCAGCCGCATCACCGTGGATGCCTCCAGCGACCAGCCGAACCCCATCGACGAGTCGGAGGTGTCCAGCGAGTTATAGGCCATCCGCACGAAGGTCGCGAACCCGCGCGACGGGTTGGAGAACGCGTTGTAGGACCAGACCGCGTTGCCGTTGGCCAGGTTGTTCAGCACCGACGACCCGGCGCCGGTGTTGACCCCGGTGTACTGGTAGAACTTCTCCAGCCCCAGCAGGTTGGAGGTGGGCTGGTCGACCGAGGCGGGCTGGCCGAGCGGCGGCACGCCGCCCGCGGACACCAGCACCGCGGCGCCGCCGCGCGGCGCCCGCCCGCGGGCGGGCGCCGGTCCAGCGGCGCTACGCCAGGAGCGCGGGCCGGGTGTGGCGGCGGCGGCAAGGACGGTGGCGGGGGCAGCTCCGGTCGACAGCCAGGTGCCGGTGGTCTTGTTGTACAGGTCCCAGGCCAGCGTGTAGCCGGTGCGGCTGCCACCGGTGCCGGTGAACTCCGGAGTCTTCAGGGTGGCGGGAATGGTAGCGACCGAGCCGGGTGGCATGTCCGCGGGCAGGGCGGTCTGCGCCTGGTTGGCGGCATCCGATACCTCGGTCCCGTCGGGCAGCAGCCAGTGGTAGGACAGCACCCAGTCGGCGGCCGTCCACGTGCTGTTGGTGGTGTTGGTCAGCGTGACCGGCACCGTGTACGTCGAGGAGGCGGCCAGCGGGTCGGGCAGCGACGGCGCGTAGTAGGTGTCTTGCGGGATGGGCTCGGTGTAGGTGACCGCGAGCTGGGGTGCGAGCTTCGGCTCGGCTGCGCCGGTGTTCAGGAACAGTTCGCGTTCCTGCGGGCTGCTGGGGGTTTCCGCGGACAGCTTGACCAGCAGGCCGTGCTGGCTGGCGGGGGTGGTGACCCAGCCCTGGACGGCAGGGGTGACCGGCCAGCTATCCCGGGCGGGGTCGGCGCCCAGCGCGGAGGCGGTGCCGGCCACGGCGGGGTCGTAGCCGCCGCCGGGGATGCTCCACGCGGTGCCGGTGGCGGCCTGGTTCCAGGTGGCGGTGGCCGGGTCGAAGCCCTGGGTCAGGGCGTGCGCCTCATAGCTGGCCGGGCCGCCGCCGGTGTTGTAGTTGTACCAGCCCCACAGCTTCAGCTGCGCACTGGTGATGGTGGCATCGGCCGGGATCCCGGCGGCCGCGAGCGCCGGGAAAGCCACGGCCGTGCGGGTGACGCCGTAGGTGCCGGAGTTGTCGCCGGCGCCGAGGTAGGGCTGCCCGGTGAACTGCTGCAGGTTGGTGCCGGGCTGGGCGCTGGACAGGGTGGTGGCGCCGGAGGCGGGGATGATCACCGTGGTGGACCCGGCGGTGGGCAGCGCCACCCGCTGCGCCGGGCCCGGGATCAGCGTCCCGTCCGCGGTCTTGACCGCGACCATGTAGGAGTACACGCTGGGGGCCGCCCCGGCCCCGGGGGGTGTCGGGGTGGCGGTGGTGTCGGTGAAGCTGGTGGCCCCGGCGGGTACCGAGGCGACCAGGGTGGCGGCCGACGGGGCGAACGACTGGGACACGCTGCGGTAGATCTGGTAGCCGGCCAGGTCATCGCCGGGGTTGGGGTCTACGCCGACGTTGCCGGCCGCCGGGGTCGGGTCGGTGTAGGCGGGCCAGGACAGCTCGGCCCCGGTGGAGTGGATCACCGTGGGCGGGGTGACCGCCACCCCCTGGGGGCCGTAGGTGAGCACCAGCTGCGGGTAGGTGGCGGTGTCGCCGTTGTACGCCCCGGCGATGGCGGCTTCATACCGGGGCCCGCCCACATTGAGTGTGGACTCGTCGGCGGCCTTGACGACGAAGCCGTAGTTAGGGGCGGAGCCGTCGAGCCAGGACTGCACGATGTTGCGGACCGGGAACACGTTCCAGGTGTTCAGCGCCGGGTCATACACCGTCGAGCCGGGCAGGGTCAGCCGCACGGCGTCGGCCTCCACCTTGGTCGAGGCCGATGCGGGCCCGTCGCCGAGCACGATGCTGCCCGCGGTGCCGGCCTGGAATGGCCCGGTGCCCAGCGTCGTCCACACCCCGCCGGAACCGGACTGCTGGTTCACGGTGTAGGCCTGCGACCCGCCGGCGTAGCTGACCGTGTAGGGCGCGGCGGCCGCAGCCGCCGGGCTAGCCACATAGTGCGCCTCGACCTGGTAGTTCCCGGGCTCGGTCAGCGGCGGCACCCAGGTGAAGGTGTCGCCGGGGGTGGTGTCCTGGTCGTAGCGGTAACTGCCGCTGGCCGCGCCGGGGTCGGCCGCGGCGGGCCAGGCGCCGCTGGCTGCCGTATGGGCCGGGTCCGAGCTGGTCACGGTGACCTGGTTGCTGCCGAGCTGCCCGACGTTGTTGTTCGCGGTGTTCCAGGTGGCGGTGGACGCCTGCCAGGTGGCGGTGGCCTGGTGCGCCTCGATGGTCTCCTTCGCCGTGCCCGGGCCGAAGACCTGGTCGTAGTACAGCTCCAGGTCCGCGCTGGCCAGCTGGGTGCCGGGCGGGACAGCGGTCAGCGGGAAGCTCAGCAGGGAACGGACCGCGCCCCCGGCATCGGTGCCGACCGACAGCCGCCAGCTGGAGGAGAAGTTCGACGCGCTGGCTCCCGGGTCAGAAATGATCATCGTGTTCTGCGCGCCTGCCGGGTCGGGGGCGATCGCGATGGTCGGGTCGATGACCACCGGGAACCGCCGACCGGCCTGGCCCAGCCACCCCGCGTCCGGTGTCACGGTCAGCCGCATCAACCCGGCCGACGCGTCCCAGCTCGCGCGCTGGGAGACCTTCGGGCTCCAGGCCATCCCGTACGGCGAGGAGCGATCCGGCCGCGCATCGGTCATGAACGGCGCCGGCAGGACAAGCACCGGCGCACCGCCCGTCCCGTCCCGCGACAGCACGATCGCGCCATCAGGCCGCTGGTAGGGCACCAGCCCGCCGCCCGCCCTGACCACGAACACCGCCGACGCGAGCCAGGCAGCCGCGGCCGGCGATGCCAGCGTGATCCGTTCCTTCAGCGCCTCCGGTGTCACCTGGTAGGACAGATCCACCCCGGGCGCCAGGTTCGGGTAGGTCACCGTGTCACCGGACACTCGCGGGCGCCCGACCCGGCCCCCGGCCAGGCTGATGCTGAGCCAGCCGCCGCCCGGCGCCTCGAAACGGACCAGCCGGCCCGCCGCCGCCCCGAAGAAGCTACCGAAGGTGTTCGTGGTGTTCGCGTACGCATAGCCGGGCCGCACGGCCGGCCGCACCGCCGTGCTGATCGGCTGCCAGCGCCCGCCCGGATCGCGGTAGTTCACCGGAACCGCTGAGATCACCGCCTGCAGACGGCCATCTGACAGCTGGTAGACCCGGGCGTTCGCGCTGCGCCGGCCGGTCAGCTCGGCCACCCGGCGCGCCGGCCGCAGCGCCGCCTGATGCGGCAGGCGGCCCCGGTGCGGCACCCCGTTCACCGCGTCGGCCAGCACACTCGACGCCGGCGCGCCCCGCTCGCTCCAGTGCCGCGGATCCCACCACGGGTAATGCCGCAGCGACCCGAACGACCCGGCAGGCTGAATCCCCGGGGCCGGCCGGGCGGGATTGGGCACCTGCGCAGCCGGAACAAGCGACACCACCAGCCCGGCCACCGCAACCAGCACGGCAACAGACACGATCCACCGAGATCTCCGCGTCCTCGGCAGGTAACCACGCCACGATGACCTCGACATCAGCCAGCCTCCCGTCCCACCCCCCGATTGCGCGTGCGCTGCTGATCAGGCGCGAATTTATGCAGTAAAGCAACTAATGAGAGGCATTGTTTATCGAACAATGGCTGCCGTCATGTCCTGTAATTACAGGACACCGTCCAGCCCGGGCGGCGGGTCGAGGTCGATGATGGCGGCTGCCCTCCGGGCCAGGTCGGCCTTGTTGCCCGCGTGGAGTTTCCGGCGGATCCTCTTGACGTAGGTGTCGACCGTGGCCGGGCTGATGCCCATGCGCCGCGCCGTCTGCGCCTGCGTGTATCCCTGCGCGATGTAGCCGAGGGCTTCCTGTTCGCGCGAGGACAGGTGACCTGCCGCCGTACGGCCGCGTTGCGCATCGTGCTGAACGGCGTCGGCGAGCTGAGATGACAGGTAGAAACCACCGGTCGCGACAATCCGGACGGCCTCGACGAAGGCAGCCGGCTCGGCCTGCTTGGTGAGGTATCCGCCCGCGCCCGCCATGACCGCCGCTACCACGTCGGCATGCATGGAAGACGCGGACATGACCAGAACCGGACTCCGCTGGGCAATCATGCCGATGGTCGCGCGGGTGGACCGTCCGGCGGCGAGATAAAGGTCGAGGATCACGACATCGGTATGGCAGGTCATGGTCATGAACTCCTCGACCGAGGCGACCGCGCACACGACCCGGATATGCGGATCAGTGCGGAAGATGTCGGTTATCCCCCGCAGCGCGAGGGGATGGTCGTCAATGACCGCGACCTGGATCGCTGCTTCAGCCACGCTCGGCCGGCTCCGATCCGTCATGCTCCTGCGCCTGCCGGGCCGTGGTCAGCGGCACCAGGATGCGCACCCGGGTGCCCTCATTGGGAGCGCTCTCCACTTCGACCGTTCCGCCGATCTCCCGCACGCGAGCGGCCACTGATCGGGTCAGCCCCGTCCCGGACCTCACGCGGTCCGGTGCGAAACCGCAGCCGTGGTCTACCACCGTCACCTCGATGCCCGCCCGGCTACGGCACGCGCGCACCGTTGCGCGGGTCGTGCCCGCGTGCTTGACCACGTTCACCAGCGCTTCCCGGACCGCGCTGGCCACGATCGAGGTACGACCCTGCGGGAGCGAGACGCCGGCAGCGTCTGCCGCGTTCACCTCGACGGCGAGCCCGGCACCTGCCAGCTCCTGTTGCAGTTCGCCAAGCGCAGACACCAGGTCAGTTGCCGGGTCGCGCATCTCGTCTGAGATCAGGCGCCGCAGCCAGATGGCATCTTGGGCGATCTGCCTCCGCGCCCACGGGTCGGCCACCAATCCGAGGCGGCTCAGCGCCTCCAAGGTCTGCAGCACCCGGTCGTGCAAGTCGCGGAACGCGCGCTCGCGTTCCCGCAGCATCCGGTTGTGTTCGCGGTTTTGGGCGAGTTCTGCTGCGCGCTGCGCAGTTTCGGCGCTGGCCCGATCCAGTGCCCGGCTCAGCCGTCGATAATGCCGGCTGATCCCCCAGCTGATCACCGCAAGGCCCACGAAGGCCAACACGTTCTGCGGCAGCAAGACACCGAACCTGAACCACGCCACGCTCGACAGCGCGTACGCGCATGCAACGGCCGCGGACACCGCGATCACGGCGAGGAGCCTGGCCAGCGCAACCCCCGCTATCGACATCGAACCCGCCGCGTAGGGGTAGAACACGTTGGCGGTGTAAGGGTCCGCAGCCGACCGCAGCAGCGGATTCATCGCGACCAGCATCACGGTATTAGCGCAAACATCGATCGCGATTAAGCGCGGCCCGGCTACTGTGCCGCGCGCCCAGGCCCACCCGAGCACTGCTGCGCTCTCCAGGCCAGCCACCACGACCATGCCCATTACGGCACCCGGGTGACCGAAGGCGTCCCAATTGATCACCGCAACGGCGGCCAGTTGTGTCCACGTGGCGGCACGGACAACACTAAGCGACCACAGCATCACGCGCTCGCTGTCGGCCAACGCCGAACCGGATCCACCGCTGCTAGCCACCCTTGTATTGTCGCGCCGACCCGGGCCGACGGCCACGACGGTATCGGCGAACCAGGGGCGCCCTTGTACTGGCGGTCGGCATCGCTTCGGTGGACTGCGGCGATGCCGAGGCGGCGCCGCTGCTCGGCGGCCTGGCGGAGGGTTCGCCGCATGAACGCGGCCGCTCGTTGTGGTGAACCGGCAGGTCAGCCCGCGCGGAGAAAGAACCCGCGGCTGCCGCAGATGAGCCCGATGGTCTGCCGAGCTCGCCGTTCGGCCTCCCGAACGGTGCAAGCAGGGTCGAGTTCTGGCGAATAGCAGCGCCGTCGGGGGTTCGCGGCCATCGCCGCTGGCCAGCAGATCCTCGAAGCTGACGGCCTGTGCCACAGCGGGCAGCCCGGGCTGGGTAACCTGGAGCACAACCGCGTGCGCTGATGGGGTCACTTTCATGGCGGCGCAGTGCCCGGCGCATACCAGGTGCTCTGCCGAACAACGAGGTAACAAACTCGATCTGGCTGCTTACAGGACCCGCGCCGGTATTGGCCCGGCGTTCTGAACCGCCGCGCCGACGGACCTGCAGACCGCTACACGCGCTGGAACGGTCGGCCTCGCCGGTCGTCGGCTACCCAGGTCTCCGATCTCGGCGCGGACATGGTCAGCGCCGATCACCACTTCGGCCTCGATGGGCCGGCGCGGCTTGACGGCATTCGATGGCGGGGCCAGACGGCCGTTCTCGATTCGACCACCATCCGGGCGTCGGGGATGGTCTCCATGGCGACGTCGCCGACGGCGCTGATCCAGCCGGCCAGGACGTCGTACTTCCGGAACATTTTCGTGCGCGGTCAACAGCGAGATGTCACGCTCAGCGATCGCCATGGCGGCGGGTCATGCGATGGTGGGCGGTGTGCCCGATAACAACGAGCTCCGCCCGCGGCCCGGCCACCGCGAGGTCCGGCGGGCCAGGACGCGCCGAGTGCTGGCGGCCTGCGGCGGAATCGCGGGCCCGGTGCTGTTCACCGCGGCGTGGGTGGTCAGCTCGCTGCGCCAGGCTGGTCACCCCGCGGCCCAGATCCAGCTGAGCGGCTTGGCTGCTGAGGACGCGCGGGATCCTCAGATCATGATCGCCGCCTTTGTGGTGCTCGGCGCCTGCCTGATCGGGTTCGGTGCCGCCCTCAGGACAGTCGCGGCACGGTCGGCGGGGCCGTGGCTGGTGATAGCGGCGGGGGCGGCCGCCGTCGCCGCGGGGTTGTTCCGTCGCGATCACCTGCTGCTCACCGGCGAAGGCTTCGCTGGGGAAACGTGGCACAACCAGGTCCATGACGTAGTCAGCGGCATCGCCTACATGGCCATGCTGACCGCGCCGTTGGCACTGGCGCGCCGCTTCCGCTCGGACCCGGACTGGGCCGTCATCGCCCGCCCGGTCCAGGCCCTGACCCTGGCCAGCGCGGCAGCGATGGCGGTCTTCGCATCGCGCGCTCTTGAGCCCTGGAACGCCGTGCTGCAGCGCACGGCGGTCACCCTCGCACTCGCCGCAGCGACGATCGCCGCCGTGCGTATGCTGACCCTGCCGCCAAGCGGCACCCGTGTCATGCCATACCAGCACCCGCCAGACGCACGGCGCTGCACGAACCCGTTGTGAAGCGAGCCCAGCCGTTGAGCCGACCGCGGGCGGCTAACGACCGCGGGCAACCACATAAAAGAACCGTTCGGCACCGTCCGCAAGCGCACTGCCGAGACGGCCGGGGAGCTTACTCTTCAGGGGCGCAGATCGCGCGGCTCACCTGGGACGGGCCTGCCAGCCCGGACATCAGCACCAAGCTGTTCATCAGCTCGCGCACGGCCGGATGACACCTGCGCATGGTGTTCGCAAGAGCTGGGCATCAGCTCTGCCAAGGAGCTCCGGCAGGAACTGCCCGGCCTCGCGGAGGTTGCCGTGCCGCCTGGCCTTGTGGCCAGGGGACTGTGTTGGGGATTCCATCTGAAGGGGGCGCGGCGTAGATGGCCGCCTACCTGCCGTTGCGAGAACGCGCCCCGGTGCTGAGGGGCCGGGGCGGCGAGTGCGGCGCGCTTGACCGGCTGGTCGAGGCGGTGCGGGCGGGTGCGAGCCGGGTGCTGGTGGTGCGCGGCGAGCCCGGGGTGGGAAAGACGGCGCTGCTGGACTACCTGGCCGGGCACGCGTCGGGGTGCCGGGTGGTGCGCGCCGCCGGCGTGGAGACGGAGATGGAGTTCGCGTTCGCCGGGCTGCACCAGCTGTGCGCGCCGATGCTGGACCACCTCGACCGGCTGCCGGTGCCGCAGCGCGAGGCGCTGCGGACCGCGTTCGGCATGAGCGCGGGTCCGGCGCCGAACCGTTTCTTCATCGGCCTGGCCGTGCTGGACCTGCTGTCGGAGGTGGCCGGGGAGCGGCCGCTTTTGTGCGTGGTCGATGACGTTTGGTGGCTGGATCGCGCCTCTGCGCAGGTCCTCGGGTTCGTAGCGCGCCGGCTGGCGGCCGAGCCCGTGGGCCTGGTCTTCGCCGCTCGCGATCCGGGCGAGGAACTGGCCGGATTGCCGGAGCTGACGGTGGCGGGCCTGGGGGGACGGCGACGCGCGGGCGCTGCTGGAGTCGGTGCTGGCCGGGCCGCTGGACGCGCGGGTGCGCGACCAGTTCATCGCCGAGACGCGCGGTAATCCTCTGGCGTTGGTGGAGCTGCGGT
>Ga0126373_10001375_pt1 | contig 17269 bp, 15 predicted proteins | sample PanSoiMetPlot_11_FD_92545 | JGI IMG/M metagenome (GOLD analysis project Ga0126373, IMG submission 92545) | Tropical forest soil microbial communities from Panama - MetaG Plot_11 | ecosystem: Environmental > Terrestrial > Soil > Tropical forest > Bulk soil | place: Panama | collected 2016-02-17 | reverse complement strand
GCTCGGTCAGCATTCCTGGCGGTGGCCGCGCTGTCGACAATCTCATTGCAAGCCATGAACAAGTCGATGCTGAACACCAATAAGTTCGGAGTGCTGGCGACCCTGGCGGTCGAGCTGATCATTCTCGGTGCCCTCTCGCCTGAACTCGGCGAAGGGCTCATCCGGCTGGGTTACTCGGCACCATGCGAACTCCGGGCGACGTCGGCGGAACGGACCCTCGCCGCGCTGCGCCGGAGCAAGCAATGGCGACGCCGCGTCGGCATGATCACTGACCCGGCGCCCATCGACATGTGGCGGGAGCTGTGCTGGCGCTATGCCGTATTCCCGGCCAGCGTCGAAGACCGCCGGACGGAAGTAGTGTTCGCGATCTTCCTCGCCCAGCGTCATCCGACCGTGCACGCTGCCCTGGTCGACGCTGGAACCGGCCAGCCGCTCCCATGGCCGGCCCCGCCGCCGAGGACTGGACTCCTGCGCCGGCGGCCGAATCTGCCGATCGCGGCTCCATCTGTCCCTGTCCACGTCGGCTCGGCCCCGGCTGATATGCCCTTGTCTAGCGATCTCTAGTTCCTGCGCTAGATGGTCCAATAAAGACTCATAGTGCGGCAGGGAACGGGCTTAGCCTGCCGACTCACGCCCTAGCGCCAGCTGTGGTCAGGTCGGCTGCGTGCGCAGGAACTTGCCGAAATGCGGGACCGTGAAGGCGATAAGGCCGCGTTCGGAACTGTAAATGAGACCCTTCTTGATCAGGTTGTCCCTGGCTGGAGAGACGCTGGACGGCTTGCGGCCAAGTTCGTCGGCAACTTGCGCGGTCTGCACGGGCGCATCACCCAGCATGGCCATGGCCCGCATGTACTCACGCTCAGCGGGAGTCGCACGCTCATACCGGCTGCCGAAGAAGCCGACTGCCAGCTCACCGGCCGCCACCGGCCCGGCCACGGCCACGTCGTGTTCGGTAACCGGACTGCACGCGGCGACATCCCAGGTCACCTTGCCGTAAGCCTGCACGAAGTACGGGTAGCCGTCGGCCGCTGCGTAGAGCGCATCGAGTGCGGCGGTCTCGAAGTCGGCTCCTTCGCGTCTGGCTGGAGCCAGCAGGGCGATATCTGCGGAAGGCCGATCGAGCCGGTCAATTGGCACGTATCGGAACAGCCGTTCCGAGTAGCTCTTGCTCGCCGACAGCACCGACGGCAGGTGCGGCAGTCCGGCACCAACCACGATCAGCGGTCCGTTGCTTTGCGACAACTCGTGGCAGGCGGCGCATAGCGCGGAGATGTCCGGTGCTGGAACATCTTGCATTTCGTCCACGAACAGCGCGATCCCCACGCTCAGGTCCGCGGCGACGGAAGCGGCGTCCGTCAGCAACTCGGTGAGGTCGACTTCTAGGTCACCTGAGTCGGCACGGCCGCGGACGGCTGGCACGTCGATGCCGAGCTGAGTCATGGCTGAGCCCTTCGGCGCCCGGCTGTCCCTGGCTGCGAATGCCTTAAGCACGCCAAGGAACTGGTCTATACGGTCCGGCGCCCGGTGTCGTGGCGCGAGCTCGCGCACGGCCATGTGCAGTGCACTGGCCACTGGGCGCCGGATTGACTGATCTGGCCTGGCCTCGAGCTTTCCTGTGCCCCAGAGGCGCTGCATCGCCATTGACCGAAAGGAGTTAAGCAGCACAGTCTTGCCGACACCGCGCAGCCCGGTCAGCACCATGCTTCGTTCCGGGCGACACCTAGCCACGCGCTCCAGCACGATCTCGAACTGACCTATTTCCCGGTCCCTGCCAGCCAGCTCTGGCGGCCGCTGGCCAGCGCCCGGAGCATACGGGTTGCGTACAGGGTCCATGCGATAGGAGCTTATGAGGGGATCTAGCAGATTCCCTAGATTGGCTTAGAAACCGCTGTCGGCGTGTCGCGGGCGAACGCGTGATGCGGCCCATGGCCTGCACACGATGAAGCCCGCCGGACCGGTCAAGAAACGGGGCCATTAGTTCCTTGACACAATCCGACGGGCGACGCTCCGCGCCAACGGGTGCGGCCAAGGCACGGTGCTTACCTTAACTACGCGCGTGACCCGGCGGCGGTTCAGCCCACGGCCAGAAAGTTCACCGAGCAGTTTCTGGCGGTTGCCGGTTGAGCCTCGCGAGGTAGGCGTTGTACGCCGCGAGATGCTCGTCGTCGTCTATACCGCCGTGTCCCGACGGCAATTCGGCGCCGGGATCAGATGTTGCGGCATCCGTGCCAGCCATCCCGGCCGAACCGAGGTGGGAGGCCACGAGCGAAGCCAGGTTCTCCCGGCGCGCCTGCTCGAACCAGCTGCGACCCTGAGATCCGGCCCGCTCGTCGGTGCTCCACATCAAGAACACGAGCATCATGAGGCCGAACATCAGACCGTCGCCAGCAATCCACATGACCGCGCCACCCAGATGCAGGTCCTGTACCGCGCTCCCGGCCCAGGCAGGCCGTGCACCGGTTGGAATGCCGGGCGACGTCGAGCTGCCGTAGCCGAGCACCAGGCCGGTGAAGGTATCCACCGGCATGATCAGGACGAGAACCACGAACCGGATTGGGTAAGAGAGCTTCCACCTAACGGGCTCCCGGCCGAGGATCGGCAGGAAGAAGAGGTAGCCAACGATCAGGAAGCCGGCGTGCTCCAGATTGTGGGCAGTCTGATTCTGTTCCACCAGGTTCGCGACGCCGGTCAGGTGAGCGGCAGCTATCGCGGCGGCGTACGTGGCGACGCCAAAAACCGGCCAGGTCAAGAACGTCGCAACCTTCGAGCGGACAAGTCGCTTAGCCCAGCTGTGAACCGGATTCCGGCTTGCGTGCAGCAGTAGGGTTATCGGCTGTCCGAAGATCAGGAGCGGCGGCGCCACCATGATCAGCATCAGGTGCTGGACCATGTGATCCCAGAACAGCAGGTCGTCGTACACACCGATGCCGCTCTGCGTGGAAATGACGATGACCGCAAGCCCGGCCGCGAACATAGCGGTACGCCAGGCGGGCCACGGACGGGCCGGGTGCTGGCGGGCTACTCGCGCTACACCCCAGCCGTACAGGCCACCGGATACCACGACTGCGGCGGTAACGACCGGTGCGAACTGCCATTGCGTAAGCACCGCTGACCAGCCGAACGGCCCGAGCATGCCTGCCTCCTTTCATCCGTGAGCCTACTCACCAGCCTCTACTGGCCGCTCCGGCCGTCCGCCGGGCTATCGTTGTCCGCGGAGGGTTCGCCTAGTGGCCGAGGGCGACGGTCTTGAAAATCGTTGTGGCGTGCAAGCGTCACCGTGGGTTCGAATCCCACACCCTCCGCCGATGTGATGTCGCGGGACATCACCGCTGGCCGGAGGCACCATGCGCGCAGTGGTAATCAGTGAGCCAGGCGGACCAGACGTCATGCGCATCGAGGACGTCCCGGACCCGGTTCCCGGCCCGGACGAGGTCCTGGTCACAATCGCGGCCGCCGGTGTGAACCGCGCTGACATCATGCAGCGCCAGGGTTTCTACCCGCCGCCGCCAGGGGCGCCGGAATATCCCGGCCTGGAGTGTGCCGGTCAGGTCGCTGCGGTCGGCGCGAACGTCACCGACTGGGAGCCTGGCGATCAGGTGTGCGCATTGCTTGCGGGTGGCGGCTACGCCGAGCAGGTGGCAGCGCCCGCCGTTCAGCTGCTGCCAGTGCCGGCCGGCGTCGCAACACCCGATTCGGCGGCGCTGCCTGAGGTCGCATGTACGGTCTATGCCAACGTCTTCATGGCTGCGCGCCTGGCACCTGGCGAGACACTGCTCGTGCACGGCGGTGCGAGCGGAATCGGCACCGCCGCGATCCAGCTCGGCCGTGCGCACGGCGCCACAGTGATATGCACTGCCGGCTCGCCAGCGAAGCTGCAACGCTGTCGCGACCTAGGGGCCGACCTGGCTATCGACTACACCAGGGAGGACTTCGTAAGGCAGGTGGCCGATTTCACCGGCGGCCGCGGCGCCGACGTCGTTCTCGACATCATGGGTGCCTCGTACCTGCCGCGCAATATCGCTGCTCTCGCCGTCGGCGGACGGCTGGCTGTCATCGGCCTGCAGGGCGGCGCCACCGGAGAACTCGATCTCGGCACGATGCTGCGCAGGCGGCTGACGGTGCATTGTGCATCGCTGCGCGCCAGGCCAGTCGCGGAGAAGGCGAAGGTCGTGGCTGCAGTCCGCGAGCGCGTCTGGCCGCTCATCGCCTCCGGCCAGGTCAAGCCCGTCATCGACACCGTCCTGCCGCTGGCGGAAGCGCCGGAGGCTCACCGCATCATGGAGACGGGCAAGCACGTGGGCAAGATCCTGCTCAGAGCCTGAAGTTAACCCGTTCTCGTGCCTCAAGCGGGGCCCGATTATGCGCAGGGCTCGATTGCCGGCAGACTAGGACTCATGACCGAGCAGCAGACCGACGCTGAAGTCCACGACAATCCAAAGGTTGTCGTCGTCGGCCCGGACGGGATCGCAGTCGAGACAGCGATGGAGGACTCGCGCGAGCGCCCGGTGACCGAGATGGTCGAGCAGCCCGCCAAGGTAATGCGGGTCGGGAGCATGATCCGCCAGCTGCTCGAGGAGGTAAGGGCGGCCCCGCTGGACGAGAAGAGCCGTGCCCGGCTGAAGGAGATCCATGCCAGCTCGATCAAGGAGCTGGAGGATGGCCTGGCGCCTGAGCTCGTGGAGGAGCTGGAGCGGTTGTCGCTGCCGTTCGCCGAGGACGAGGTGCCAAGCGAGCCCGAGCTTCGTGTTGCCCAGGCGCAGCTAGTTGGCTGGCTGGAGGGTCTCTTCCACGGCATCCAGACCACCCTGTTCGCCCAGCAGATGGCCGCTCGGGCCCAGCTCGAGCAGATGCGGCGCGCCCTTCCGCCCGGCATGATGCCACAGCAGGCGCCGACCGAGGCGGACCCTCAGCACTTGCAGCGCGCCTCTGGTCCCTATCTGTAGCGCTGCCGGGACGCTGTCCTAGCTGCGCCGGGACCTGATCCCGGCGAGCCATGCGGCCGCGTCCTCGAACTCGGCATCAGATTTGATGTCGATGAGATCAGCGGCCCGGCCGACGGCTCGCGCTGTCGCGGTCGGCACGCCCTGCGGATAGCTGCCGAGGAAACGCACATCACTGCAGACCCGGTGCAGCCCCATCAAAGCCTCGCCAACCCGCGCATGCGCGACATGGCCTTCGCAGTCGATGAAGAAGCAGTATCGGCCGATGCCATCCCCGGTTGGCCGGGATTCGATCCGCGTGAGGTTGACGTCCCGCACGGCAAATTGCCCGAGAATATCCATAAGCGCCCCCGGATGGTCGTCGGCCAGGAACGCGACCACGGACGTACGGTCTGCGCCGGTCGGCGCTTCCATCGTGCCGGGCAGGCGCACGGAGACGAACCTCGTCACGGCGTCATCCCGATCGTGCACGTCGGTGGCGAGCGGCACCAGCCCATACAGCTCGGCCGCGAACACGCCGGCCAGCGCCGCATCGAGCTGACCTTCGGCGACCTGCTGAGCGGCATCGGAGTTCGATGCGGCCGGCACCCACTCGGCGTGCGGCAAATTCGCGGCCAGCCACCGTCGGCACTGCGGCTGAGCCACCGGGTGCCCGCCGACCCGCTTGATCCCAGCCAGCTCGGTGCCTGGCCTTGCGAGCAGCGCGAATTCGACGGGAACGAGTACCTCGGCGCAGATGACCAGTTCGGTGCCAACCGCCAGCTCGTCCAGAGTTGCCGTGACCGCACCCTCGACCGAGCTCTCGATCGGTACCACGCCCTGGAGCGCTTCGCGGTTCCTGACGGCGTCCAGCGTCGCCTGGATGCTGGGACAGGGGAGCGCATCAAAGGCCTCACCCTCGTGCAGCGCGCGGACCGCCGCCTCGGTGAAGGTGCCGCGCGGCCCGAGATATGAGTACCGGTAGGCCATCAATTCATGATCGCATTGCGGCGCTCGCGCGCGCAGGCAGCACCGCGCGAAGTAGCAGGATCAGGCAGACCAGCAGCACCGCGGGGGTGATGCCCTCCCGGACGACGCTCTGCAACCAGTGCAGCCCGCTCGGCAGCGCCGCGCCAGTGCCGGCTAGATAGCCGAACGCCAGCGCGGTCGTCCTCGCCAGGAGTAGCCAGTCCAGCTCCGACCAGGCCAGTAGCGCGACGAGCGGCCAGCCGAGCGCGTCGTACCACGGCAGGACATACGGCCACGCGAATAGCCAGGCGATTGCAAAAGCCGCCACGCACATGATGCCAAGATCGCCATCCCAGCTCCAGGAGTGACTGCCGCCCGGACTGAGCAAAGGAACCCGGCCGGTGCCGCCCCGCGCAGTTGCGATTGGCCACAGCAGCAGCGCCAGCAAGACGACAGCCAGCGCTACAGCCGCGGCCTTGATCGCGTCCTCTGCTACGGCCGTGCCAAGGCCGAGCCCGAGCGCTGCGCGAATCGCGCGCCACGGCGAGCCGAAGGAGGTCATGCTTCCGGCCTTCAGGCTCGGGCTCAGAGAACCGACGCCCCAGAACGCAAGTGACACCCCAGCCGCTAGCGCAAAGCCAGCCGCCAGTCCGCCGAGTGCGGCCAGTGTCCTGCGTCGTTCTGAATCTGCCTGGGACCGCAGTCGCCAGACCAGTAGGCAGGCAGTCGCCAGCCCGGCGCCGGCGAGCACCATCGAGATCTTGATCGCGAAGCCAAGTCCCACCAGGGCTCCTGCCGCGGCCGCGGGGACGACGGTACGGGTCAGCAGCGCCCCGCGCAGCGAGCAGAACGAGAACGCCGCCAGCGCCGCGACCACGAACACGATCGCCTGGCTATCGACGTGCTGCCCTGCGACCAGAACGAGCAGAAGCAGCGGGTTAGCCGTCCACAGGAGCGCGGCGCGCAATTGCCTGCTGCGGTCGCCGCGGGCCAGCCAGTGCAGGAGCAATCCGGTGGCCGCAAACGCCGCGACGTTAATGACCGATAGAACGAAGACCGTGAGTCGCACCGATGTACCGCCGATCTTGGCGGCAAGTATCTGAGCCGCGGTGGCGAGCGCACCGTAGACCGACGGGGTCGACCGGAACTGATGCACGGAACGGGCGATCGGATCGCCTAGCCGTGCCAGCGCCGCAGGCGTGAAGGTGTACGGGTCGTGGCCGAGGGACGAGATGCGGCCGTATGCCGCGTAGCTCAGGTGATCAGCTGAGCCGATCGGCGGTATGAACGCGAGCAGCACAGCCACGCCGATACCGGCCAGAAGCAGCGCCGCCGGAGGAAACCGCCAGCCGATCCTGGCGGCCTGCATGGTCAGCGTCAGCCCGGCCGCGGCAGCGGCAACGGCGGCCGCGGCCAGTGCAATGACGAGATACGGGGATGGATGGACCGCCAATGACCATGGAGGCTGGCCGCTCGCGCCCGGCAGCGCTGGCTCGACAATCGAAGGCCCGAAAAGGGCGACCGTGAATGTCAGGAGCACACTGAGCGCGGACGCGGTGAGCCCGATGGTCGCCCGGTGTTGCCGGTGCGCCGCGTGTGCGCTTAGGCGGGCCGCCGTGGCGGGCCTGGCCACTGCGCTACCTGCCAGCCGGGCTCGGTTTGCCGTTACGAAGCCGCCTGGCGCCCAGCTCGCGCGCCGCGATTGCCCAGGCGACGTCGCGCAGTTGCCGTAGCCGGTGCAGCTGCGACCGCCAGTCGGTGCCCGTGGCCCGGTGCGACATCGGCACTTCGACCTCGACGATCCGCTTGCCCTGGCGCATGAGGTCGATGGTCATGCCGGTCTCGACACCCCAGCCCGGCGCCAGCGGCAGCGCGGCGGAGAAGGCAGCCCTCGTTAGGCACCGCTGGCCATTCAGGGGCTGAGTCGGCCGCCAGCCGGTCGCCCGCTCAATGCCCGCACCTGCGGTTCGCGTGACCAAGCCGAAGCCGCCGAGGCGTACCGTCGCGGCGAAGACTGCCATGGCCATATCCGCAGCGCCGGACCTGACGGGCTCAATGAGCGGCCCGGCTTCGGCCGCGGTCACACCCAAGTCACCGTCCAGGAAGAGCAGGTCACGCGGCAACGTCCGGGTCGGTTCGCCAGACTCGATCAGGCGAATCGCTTCGGCGCCGGTCTCCATAGCGCTGGCCTTGCCGCGACCGCGCGCGTGACGGACAACCTGAGCGCCGGCGCTGGCTGCCTTGTCCCCGGTCTGGTCCGATGATCCATCGTCGACGACGACCACGAGGTCAACGCCGGCTAGACCAAGGGCGGCGGACACAGTGGCGCCGATTCGGTCAGCCTCGTTCCGCGCTGGAATGATCACGGCGACCTGGCCTGAGGACATAGACGCGATCCTAGTGGGCCGTTACCTCGCAGGGTTCCTGGTCAGCCGCGACGGCGAAGTGGGCTGGTTAGCTTCCAGTCAGCGGGACTGGCTCTTCCAGCACCGTGAACACGGTCTCGAGGCCGGTCACCTGCAGCACCTTGCGGGTGGCGGAGGCAGGACTGGCCAGCTGAAGGTCACCACCGCGCTCGCGCGCCTGGCGGTGCGCAGCCAGCAAGACGTTGATGCCGGTTGAATCGCAGAAGTCCACGCCCGACATGTCAACGATCAACTTGACCGAGCCTGGGCCGAGCGCCGACATCAGCTCTGACTGCAAGGTCGGGGCTGTGTAAAGGTCGATCTCGCCGGTCACCGACATGATGGTGTGATCGCCTTGAGCGCGGCTCGTGACCTTTAGCTCCACGTGGCGCACACTACCTGGTCCGCGTCGATCTCTGCTAGATGGAGGCCCTGCACGCCCTAATGAGCCGTTTCTAGCCGGACCCGCATAGCCAAATCAGTACATAGCCGCATACAGCTGCGAGAGCGGCGTCCGCCAGCCTGGGAATGACAGACCCGGCCCGCTCCACGTACCGTGTACTTATGCTCCGTGTGCTTATGCTGATCGCAGCCGTGATCGTGGTGTTCTGGGTAGCTGCCCTGATCCTGCACTTCCTCATGTCGGTCTTCGTGATCGGCTTGATCATCGTCGTCGCCGCACTGCTGTTCGGGGCATTCCGCACCGGTCGGCGCTCGGCTCGACGGGTCAGATAAGGCGCAGTTCCCTAAGCTGGTCGAGGCCAGCTCTTCTTGCCTGCCCTGGTCCTGGCCGCCCGCCGCTTCGCGTCGGCTAGCCGGGACGGTTGCAGCAGCTGAGGCGGCCGCCTCGGCGAACTCCGGCAAGGTGCTCGTAGCCCGGTCGGTATCGGTGAGCACCAGATTCTCCCGGTACAACGGCGGCGCCTGATCGCCTGGGCCCGCCTCGACTGTGTCTAGCGGCATTACCGCTGCGTCGCGGCTGACCGGGCAGGACATGCATCGGGGCCCGCCGCGCAGGCTGCTCAACTCACTGCTCGGGACCTCGATGACCTGGACGCCCGCGTCCTGGAGGCGGGCATTGGTGTGTGAGCTGCGTTCGTGACAGATGGCCAGCCGCGATCCGATCGCCAGGACGTTACTGCCCTCGTCCCATTGATCACGCCACCCGACCACATCCGCTCCGGTATCGATGACACGCAGCCGCGAAATCCCCATGGCATGGGCTGCGGCCTCGAGGAATGGCTGCGGCCTCGACACCCGCATCCCGTCCGCCTGCGGCGTGATGGTGTGCGCCGTCATGGAGTACGCGGCAGCCGGGTGCATCACCACGGTGTCGTGGCCGATGACCGCGCAGACGGTGTCGAGGTAGCCGGATCGGCCTTGCTGGCTTAGGGGCACTGCCAGCACAGTGTGCGCGAGGCTGGTGTCAAACAGTCGGCGGGCAAGGCGCTCTGCGCCGGCGGGTGCGGTGCGCTCGCCCACCCCGACGGCGACGACACCCGGTGCCAGCAAGAGGACGTCGCCACCGTCCAGGTGCTCCAGTTCCGGCTGGTAGAGCCACTTCGCTCCAGCGAACCGCGGGTGGTGCCGGTATACGATCTTCGTCAGGCCCGCTTCCCGTCGCCGCTCCGCAACAAGGCTTGCGACCGCGACCTGGTCGCCTATCCAGAAACTCGAGTCCTTCGTGAAGACCAGGTTCGGCAGCGGATCAAGCACGAAGTCATGCCGATCCAGCAGCTCGAAGACAACTCCGCGACCAATCCTGAACTCCTGCGGGGTCATGCCCGCTATCAGCACCTGCGTCAGAGACTCGGGCCCAAGATTTTCCAGGTGCGATCTCAGCTGGCCACGCAGGTCGTCGCCGAGGCCGTCATTGGCCAGCGCCGCGCTGACCGCCTCGGCCCGCGCATCCTGGTACTCCAGGCAGTCTTGTAGCAGCTCAGTCAGGTACAGAACTTCCACTCCGTGATCGCGCAACACCTGGGCAAGCACGTCATGTTCCTGCTGGGCCCGGTTAACCCAGGGCAGTGTTGCGAAAAGCATCCGTTCTCGGTGTCGAGGGGTCAGTCGCTGAAGCTCCGGCCCTGGCCTGTGCATAAGTACTGTCCGAAGCTGCCCGACCTCGCTGTCGACGCCATTCGTCTGACCCACGTTCCCCCCTGGCACCGTCGCTTCCCCGCTAGCGCCGTCGTGCCCCCGCTGGCACTGTCGCGCCCCTTGCGACTGGTCCCGCTCCTGGCAAGTATCACCAGTTCACTGGCTGATTACGCACGGTCGTCGAGCTAGACATCGCGGCTATCCTGAGCCTGCGCCGACCGGCCTGTCGACCCGCAGGTCAGGTGGGGCGGGAAGCTCAGCCCAGACGGTCAGGCCTTCGTCGTCATTGCGCACACCCCACCTGCGGGCCAAGATCCCCACGACGTCCAGCCCACGGCCACCAAGGGCCGACAGCGATGCGTGGGTTTCCTGCGGCCTCGTGGCTGCGCCACCGTCGCTGACGGCCACCTCGACCCTGTCGTCGTCCACAGCCCACGCGACCTGCACGTTGGCGCCAGGCAGCGGCCGGGCGTGGCGGATTGCGTTGCTGAGCAGTTCGCTGACCACGAGCGCCGCGTCTCCGATCGCGGCGGTGAGTACGCCGGCCGCCACAAGATCGGCCGTGAGCCGCTGTCGGGCTACGCCCACGCTAGCGGGCGCATAGGGAAGGAGGACGGTACCCGTAGCTCTCACCCCCTGCGCAACCGCCTGATTGCCGCGTCGTCACAGTGGAAACCGATGCGACCGGAATGCCCGGCCTAGCCATACCGGAAACCGGACACAAGCATCGGGTGTCACAGTCGTGGCAGGTGACGTTTCGCCAGCTTTAGGGGGTTTCGCCGGTCCCGCCAAGCAACCCCTCGGCTACCAGCCCGCGCACGAGGCCGCGCAGTCCTGCCGACAGGCCCGCCCGCTCGTCATCTGACAGCGCAGCCAGGATTCGGGCCTGGCGGGAGGACCAGGCCTTCAGGACCCGCGTCGCGACCGCCCCGCCCTCCTGCGTCAGGTACAGCCGCACGTAGCGCTGGTTGCCCTGATCACGGCCACGCCGGATCCAGCCCTTGCGCTCCAAGCCCGACGCGAGCCTGCTCACGGTGCTCTTGTCCAGGCCAAGCAGTCCGGCCAGCTCCCCCTGGGCGATGCCGCGGGCGGACATAAGCTCGATGAGCGCCCGCGCCTCGGAACCAGATACCGAGGGCATCGCCGGCGCTACGTCGACTTTTACTGTGTCTCTGTGACCAGGGTGGCTGGCGCCAGTCGCCGCTCGGGCCGCGTACTCTTCGGATGAGGCAGCGGCGTCTGCCTGGTCAGGCTCAGTCCGACGCGATGCGCCACTGCTACGACTGGCTGCGCCGAGCACCGGGGACAATACCCGCAGCAATTGCGTGAGCAGTTGCTCGAGCTGCCTGTCGTCGGACGTACTGTTGACCACAGCAACAGTTGTACCGCACAACTGTTGCGGTGGTACAGTCTCGGGCGTGAAAGTTGCCCTGGACAACTCGAACGCTGGCAGGAGCGCAGGGTGAGCGACCCGAAGACCCCAGTACGTGGCCGGGCGTCTTCCGGCCTGCGTGCGCACGGCACGGGTCGCGTGGTAGCGCCTGGTCAACTGCAGTCCGGCGACATCGCGATCCTCGCGCCAGAAGCCGCTGGCGTTCCGCTGCGTGAGTTCGCAGTCGAGCACGGCCTACGACCTAGCGCCCAGCGCCCAACGGCGCTGGAGTACACGCGTGGGCTGTGGGGACGACGCCATTTCATCCTCGCGTTCGCCACCGCTCGCAACATCGCCATGTACACCGAGGCCAAGCTCGGCCAGCTCTGGCAGGTGCTGACTCCGCTTCTCAACGCCGGTGTCTATTTCCTGGTCTTCGGCCTGCTGCTTCACATCAATCGGGGCGTACCGAACTACCTCGCGTTCCTGGTCACCGGCGTGTTCGTCTTCAACTTCACGCAGCGGGCCTTCATCTCGACGTCCAATGTCATCACCGACAGCCTGCCGCTGATCCGCGCGCTGCAGTTTCCGCGCGCATCCCTGCCGCTCGCCTATGTGATGATCGAGCTGCAGCAGATGGTGCTGTCGATGGTAGTTCTGGTGGCCATCGTGCTGGCCACCGGTGAGCCGATCACCTGGTACTGGCTGCTAGCCATCCCGGCCTTGTTGCTGCAGACACTCTTCAATGTGGGTTTTGGGCTGCTGGCAGCCAGGATTGGCTCACAGGTCAACGACTTCTCGCAGCTGCTGCCGTTTCTCATGCGCACTTGGCTGTACGTCTCCGGCGTGATCTTCAGTATCTCGACGCTGGACATCAAGACACACCGGTGGGCGATCACGATCCTGGAACTCAACCCCGCCGCGCTGTACATCACCCTGGTACGCAACGCCCTGCTTCAGAGCCAGCGGCTCAGCGCGCCAGGCAGCAAGCCTTATAACCCGGCCTTGTGCCATGCGTGGAAGACCCTGGGGCATAAGGTCGGAGCTCCGGTCAAGTATCAGTACGACAGCGCCTACTGCCACTACTACGTCAACCCCAATCACTACTGGTACTTCGCGGCCGGCTGGGCGGTACTCGCGCTCGTCGCTGGCTTCTTCTTCTTCTGGCGAGCTGAGACGAGGTACGGCCGTGGCTGAGCCCATGGTGGTCGTTGACGACCTGCATATCGTCTACAAGGTCTACGGCGCAGGCGGTGATCGAGGCACGGCCGCGACGGTGCTGCTGCGGCTCCTTGGCCGCAAGACCAGGGGCTCGATCCGTGAGGTGCACGCGATTCGAGGCATGTCGTTTGTGGCCTATCGCGGTGATGCTGTCGGCATCATCGGCCGGAATGGGTCAGGAAAGTCCACGCTGTTGCGAGCAATAGCAGGCCTCCTGCCACCCGAACAGGGCAACGTGTATACCACCGGGGACGCATCCCTGCTCGGAGTCAACGCAGCTCTGCTCGACGACCTGACCGGAGAGCGCAATGTGGTGCTTGGCTGTCTGGCTATGGGCATGTCCAAGCAGGAAACGAGAGAGAAGTACCAGGGCATCGTGGACTTCTCCGGGGTAGGCGATTTCATCGACTTGCCAATGAAGACCTACTCGTCGGGCATGGGGTCCAGACTGCGGTTCGCGATCGCCGCCTCGAAGAACCAGGACATCCTGCTGATCGACGAGGCGCTCGCAACCGGCGATGCCGAGTTCCGGGTGAAGAGCCACGCGAGGATCCAGGCGCTGCGAGAAGAGGCCGGGACAGTATTTCTAGTCGCGCACAATCTGGAGGAAGTGGAACTGACCTGCAACAGGGTGATCTGGATGGAGCGAGGCCAGATCGTCAAGCAGGGCGACGATGTCATCGGCATCATCGATGAGTACATCGCGGCCGCAGGCGGCGCACCGGTACCGCGGGACCGCGAGTCCGGTGCCCGCGTCAAGGCGGAAAGCCTGGAAGCCGCGAAGCGCTAACCGAGTCCAGCAGACCGCAACGTGAGTCGCATGGCCGTGCCGCCGTTCCTGCCGTCGTGCGCCGCGATCTGGCCGTCTTGTGCGGCGGCGAGCTGACGGACGATGTAAAGGCCGAGGCCTATGCCGCCAAAACGCCGCCGGTCGCCTGCTTCTGCCTGGACGAAGCGCTCGAATACTCGCTCCCGGTCCACCGGCCGGATACCAATGCCCTCGTCCTCGACGGTCACAACTATCCGCTCACCCTCGCCGCGCGCGCTGATTGTGACTGCGCCACCTTCCGGCGAGTACTTGAACGCGTTCTCGAGCAGCTGACCGATGATGATGTCGGTGGCCATGGGGTCACCGTGTGCCGGTGGCAGGCCTTCGGGCAGGTCGATCGAGAGCGTGTGCAGCTCGGACAGCGGCCTGAAGGCGACGGCAGACGCGCGAAGCAAGGCCGCCAGGTCAAACGGGCCGTTAGTGACCTGCAGCTGGTCGGCGCCTGCGCGCGATCCGAGGAGCAGCTGCTCGACTAGCTTTGCCAGCGATCCCGCGCGGTCTGCGATGGTCTCCACGGCCGACCTTCGATCAGCGTCGGGGAGCTTGTCCCAGCGACTGGCGAGCGTGCTCGCGAACCCTTGCACAACTGTGATGGGCGTCCGCAGCTCGTGGCTGGTAGTAGCCAGGAACAGGTCCTTGGCTTCCTCCAGTTCCTTCGCCGCGGTCACGTCCCGGAAGTCAAGTACCTTCTCGTCCCTGCCGTCCAGGCCCGTGCACAGCAGGTCGATCCAGCGGCCGTTCGGCAGCTTGTGGGTGAGCTTGGCGCCCGGCTGGGGCAGCGGGAAGGGCGGACGGCGGCCAGCCGCCACCTCAGCGGGAAGCCCGGTAAGCCGGTGCGCGGCCGGATTCCACTGTCGCACCAGACCGTGGGCATCAAGCACCGCGATTCCGTCGGCGCTGGCGTCGATGACCGCGCGTTCATGTGCTCGCTGGCGCCTGACCTCCTCGAAGGCGGTCACGTTGGAGAGCGCCACACTGGCGTGCCCCGCAAGTAGCTCTAGCAGTTCGAGCTCGACGTGCCCGACCTTGCGCCGGCTGTAGAGCGCGTAGAGCGCGCCGTACGGTCGTCCCGCCACGTGCGACAAGCTGAGGGTGATGGTGTGCAGGCCGGGTAGGGCGGCCCAGATGAGGTCGTCGAAGCCACCCGAGTCACTCGTGGCCATCAGCACTGTCTTGCCGGAGCGCATCAGTCGCCCGACCATGCTGCTTTGCAAGTCCGCAGTGCGGCCGCGTAGCTCGGCTGGCAGGCCATCGAGGCTGACCAGGCGGAGCTTGTCGCCCTCGATGAGCACGAAACCGCCTGCGTCGGCCCTAGTCAGCTCCCGCAGGCTCGCCGAGATCCGGTCGAGTACAGCTTCGAGCTCGAGCTGAGCGTTCATGTCCGCGACCACGTCGCCGAGCCTGCGCACGACTCGGGCGCGCTCGGCCATGTAGTGCCTGACAGCCTCGTCGTCGACATTCTGATGGCACACGCACACCCAGCCGGACAGGATGCCCGCGGCATCCACCATCCTGCTGGCGTCGATCCGCAGGTCGACCATCGTGCCGTCTTTCTTCAGACGGCGGGTCGCGAAAGACACCTGGCCGCCACTGGCCACGCGCTCGAGGACCGCGTTGTGCTCGGCCCTCAGCTCTTCTGGCACAAACGGCGGCTCCAGCCCCACGACTTCGGCTGCACGCCAGCCAAACAGCCGCTCCGCCGCTGGATTCCACAGGCTGATGGTGCGATCTGGCCCGATCGCGAGAATGGCGTTGGCTGCGCACTCGATCACGGCGCGGGCGGTGCCATCAATCCGATCCCGATCCCGTTGCCCGACTGCGAGCCTCCAAGCCACTGGCCCATGGTGCCACTACCTGGCGTTCCTTGGTCAGCGAAAAGTAGCAACGGCACCGGTAGCGTAGGAAGTAGGCGGAACCGGCAAGGGAGGGGTGCACGTCCAATGGCAATGACGCCATTTACTCGCTCAGCACATCCTCAGTCCCGGATGCTACTGGTCCGCTGCGCGATGATCGCCGCGTGCGGAGCACTGGTTGCCGCCTGCGGTAGCGCTGCCGCTCCCGGCAGCAGCGCCGCCGGTAACACGCAGCCGAGCAGTGCGCACTCGAGCACGGGCACGCAATCCCCGGCCACCGCTGCGAAAGCATCGCTGGACATTACGCAGTTCGGCGCCGGCGGCAAGGTTCAACACTGGACGCTGCGGTGCGACCCGCCGGGCGGGACGCTGCGGGATCCAGCCGCTGCCTGCACCAGGATGGTCGAGGACAAGACGCTATTCGGCCCGCGCAGGCCCGGCATTATGTGCCCGATGATCATGACGAACGGTCGGCGATTCCTCATCATCGGTACGTGGTACGGCAAGAAGGTGCACGAGAACATCGTCGATGGCGGTTGTGATCTGGGCCACTGGGGCTTGCTGAACCACTTCTTCAATTAGCCTGGAGCGCTCGCCGGCAGGTTGTGGCCTGGCGACCGTATCTCGTACTACTTGAGCAACCGGGACATCCGCCTGTCGGCCAGTGGCTTGCCTCCGGTCTGGCAGGTCGCGCAGTACTGCAGGGCCGAATCGGCGAAGGACACCTCACGGACTGCATCACCGCAGACGGGACACGGCTGGCCGGTTCTGCCGTGGACGCGCATGCCCGCCTTCTTCTCTTTCTTCAGGTCGCTGGCAGCCAGCCCGTCGGAGCGCCCGATCGCCTCGGTGAGTGTGCCGACCATCACCCTGTACAGCGATTCCACCTCCTGCGCGGAAAGGCTGGAGGCGAGCCGGAATGGCGACATCTTGGCCGCGTGCAGCACCTCGTCGGAGTAGGCATTGCCGATTCCCGCGATCAGCTTCTGATCGCGGAGCACTCCCTTGATCTGGGTTCGACGGCCAGCCAGAATGCCGGCGAGCGTGTCAGCCGTGAAGCTCGGATCGAGCGGTTCAGGGCCCAGTGAGGCGACGCCGGGGATGTCAGCGAGATCTCGCACCAGGTAAACCGCGAGTCGCTTACGCGTGCCTGCCTCGGTGAGATCAAAGCCCGCACCATCGGCGAACCGCAGCCGGAAGGCCAGCGGCCCCTTACCTGGACGGGGCGGCTGCTGAGGCAGCTCGTCCCGCCAGCGCAGCCAGCCGGCTCTGGCCAGGTGCGTCACCAGATGCAGCGGGGCTCCGCCATCGGCGGGCGAGCAGGACAGATCCAGGAACTTCCCCCGCCGCGCCGTCCCGCCCAGGGTCGCGCCGTGCAGCGCGGTCAGCGGCGGATCGTAGGTCTTCAGCACCGAGAACTCAGCGATGAATGCCTGATCAATGACGCGGCCGACCGCACGCTCGCGCAGATCGGCTGCGAGCGCCTCGACCTCGGGTAGTTCCGGCACAGTAACGATTCTGCCTGGCCGGGCCGAGCGGTCTGGCCAATTACCGGGCAGTTCTATCGGCAGCGCGACAGCAGGGCCAGGTTCATGCCGGCTGGG
>Ga0126373_10001374_pt1 | contig 17269 bp, 15 predicted proteins | sample PanSoiMetPlot_11_FD_92545 | JGI IMG/M metagenome (GOLD analysis project Ga0126373, IMG submission 92545) | Tropical forest soil microbial communities from Panama - MetaG Plot_11 | ecosystem: Environmental > Terrestrial > Soil > Tropical forest > Bulk soil | place: Panama | collected 2016-02-17 | reverse complement strand
TTTCCCTTGACAGCCAGTAGCGCCTTGGTGAAGGCCTGATAAGCGGGCCCGCTGGTCGCCGTGACGAGGTTGTCGGCATGGAAGTTGGATGCGAAGTCGGCGCCGCCGACCGCACGGGCCGAGGCCTGGAAGAAGGACGGCGAGATGGCGGCGGAAGTCCCGATGATCGGGATCATCTTGCCGCCGTTGAGTTGCTTGATCTCAGCAAACAGTGTCGGATCGGCCGACCCGAGAGCCTCGGTCATGATCGCGTCGGGATGGGCCTGCACGATCTTCTCGGCCTCGGTGCGGAACGTCGTGGAGTTGAGGTCCAGGGTCTCGTTGGCGACGACAGTCATGCCTGCCTTGGCGATGGCCGCCTGGGCGGGCTGGACGAAAGTCTGCGAGCCGATGTCATTGCCGAAGGCGAGCGCGATGCGCTTGTACCCGAGGTTCTTGGCGATCACTGTCATCGCATAGGACTCAGCCAGGTCTGGCGGCACAAGCCGGTAGAAGTAGCCAAAGTGGACGTGATCGAACTCGGATTGACCGGTCATGCAGAACATCACGGTTTTGTGGCTGTTGATGACCGGCACGACAGCTGCGGCCTCATCGGACGTGCACCCGATCATGAGCACAAGGTTCTTCGTTCTGCTGTACAGGCTGCCGACTGCCGGAACCGCGTCCGCTGGATCACCCCTGGTGTCGGCTGACGTACAGCTGATGGTGTGACCGAGGACGCCGCCGGCTTTGTTGATCGCGTTCGCAGCGCCTTCGCAAGAGACTAGATAGGTGGGCCCGAGCGCGGCATCAGGGCCGCTGAATGGAGCGACGTCAGCGAAGACGAGCGGTCCGCTGCTCCCGGACGCGGTCGAGCTACCGCAGGCAGCCAGGCCGCCAGCGAGGGCCACCGCCGCTATCGCCGCCAGCATGCGACGCTTGCGGCGGTAAGTGGTCTTGTGATTCCCCGCGCTTTGTGTGTGTCCCGCGGCACCGGCCACGGGCTCAGTGGCTCTGGACATTCTTCGTCGCCTCCACGGCAGGGGTTTGTCGATAGCTGAGTCCTGTGCGGAATCCGTTCTGCGCTGAATTGGTGTCGTTGTGCGTTTCGCGGGTCAGATGCCGACGGATACAGATCCGGGCGGGCGCCATTTCCAGTCGCTCAGATCGGCTTCCTCGGCCACCACCCGGTTGCGGATCACGCCGACTCCCTCGACGGCAACCTCGATGACGTCCCCTGGCAGCAGCCATACCGGTGGCTGGCGAGCGAAGCCGACGCCGCCAGGGGTGCCGGTAGCGATGACGTCGCCGGGCCGAAGGCGGGTGAACGATGAGAAGAATTCGATTGCGCTCGGAATGTCGACGATCATCTGGGAGGTGCGTGCAGACTGCATGACCTCACCGTTCAGGGTCGTGGTCAGGGCCGCGTCGGAGACGTCAGCCTCGTCCGTCGTGACGAGCTCCGGGCCGATCGGCATGGTGCCCTCGAAGTTCTTGCCGCCGGTCCATTGCGTGGCAGCCCGTTGCCAGTCACGAGCTGAGGCGTCATTGAGCACCACGTATCCCGCGATAGCGTCCAGAGCTTTGCCGGCCGGGATGTACCTGCCGCCGGCCCCGATCACCAGCCCTAGCTCGCCTTCGAAGTCGAACCGGCTCGTCAGCGCCGGCTTGACCAGGTCGGCATACGGGCCGATCGCGCTGCCCTCGCCGCGAACGAAGGCCTCCGGCCAGGTCGGGACCGTCCGGCCGCCTTCGATGGCGTGCTCGCGATAGTTCACGCCGAGGCACAGAATCCGCCTCGGCTCCGGCACTGCCGGTCCGAAGTCCGCCTCGCTGAACTCAGTGCCATCGCCGCCGGCCAGCGCGCGGGCGGCATCCAGGGCTCCTGCTTCCAGCAGCCCGCGGAGCGTCGCCAGCGCCGGGTCTCCGGTTCCGTCGGCCACGTCCAGGTATCCGGTGCGCCCCCTGACATGCAACCGCAGTCCGCGCGGTGTGGCCATCGTCGCGAGCCTCATGAGGCTACCTCCGGTTTCCATTGGCCGGATTGGATGCGATATTGGTTAGACCTAACCGATTGGTTGAGCATAGATCTGTCGCCAAATAGGGGTCAAGAGGTCTTCCCATCTCAAAACCGCGCAATAACTGCGACGTGGAGCCGGGAAGATTGGTAGGATTGGTTGTCTCAGATCATGCGGGCCGCGGAGTGGGGATGGACGCAGCAACAGCGGTTAGTGCTGAGGGAGCGGAGCGACTTGGCTTCACCTCGCACGCCGAGCGCGGGCAACGACTAGCCGAGGTGATACTGCGCAGATCGCGAGATGCGGGTCTTGCGGCAGGCGGCAGGCTTCCGACTGAGCGGCAGCTCAGCATCGACCTCGGCGTCACCCGCTCGGCCGTACGGCATGCCATGGCGATACTCGAGGCCCAGGGCCAGATCTCTCGCGAAGTCGGGCGCGGCACGTTCCTGCGCGATGCTCCGGCCTCGGACGCGCCCAGCGCGGCCGCGCCAGGCGCTCGCCCTGACGGTGCTCGCTCGGGCGGTGCTCGCTCTGACATTGAGTTCCCGTTGCCCTGGACGGCACCGGCGAGCGCGGATTTCGCCCCGGCTGACGTGATGACGATCCGGCGGCTGCTCGAACCGCCCGCCATGTCGCTTGTCGTGTCCTGGGCGACAGCTGCCGACCTGGAGGAGATGCAGCGCTGCCTGGCAGGCGGCGACCACGCCGCGAGCTTCGAGGAGTTCGAGAGCTGGGACCTGTCGCTGCACCGGTGCATCATGGCGGCTAGTCACAGCCCGCTGCTTGTCGCGCTGTACCAGGGGATCGAGCAGGCCCGTCACGGGCAGGTGTGGGGAGACCTCAAGCGCCGCAGCGCCTCGGAGGAGCGGCGCGCGGAGTACCAGCAGGATCACCGGGCTATCGTGGACGCGCTGCGTGCCCGTGATTCGGGCAGGGCAGTGGAAGCGATGCGCCTGCACCTGGCCAGGGTGCAGGAGCACCTGAACGTAACCGATCCGGCCGCGGGAGTTAGCTGGGGATGAGCACTGCGAACCCGAACACTGGCACCCAGGCTGGCCTAGGCGCAGCCGGCGAGACGCTCAGCACACTGCTCGAATGCGGCGATGCTGCCAGCCCGGCGCTGGTCGTTCCCGACGCAGGTCAGGTTCTTACCTACGCTGAGATCGCGACCAGAACCGAGACACTGGCGCGCCGGCTGGCTGGCCTGGGCGTGCGGCGCGGTGATCGCGTCGCGTTTGCCCTGCCCAATGGCCCGGACCTGGTACTGCTCCTGCTCGCCATCACCGCTCTCGGAGCCGCCGCGGCCCCGCTCAACCCCGCGTACACCGAAGCTGAGTTCGGGTTCTTCCTGACGGACATCGCACCGAGGCTGATGCTGGTGCCCGCGAGCGGAGTCGCCGCCGCCAGCGCAGCGGCCGCCGCGACCGGGACGACCCTGATCGCCGTCAACGAAACCACTGGTGGTCCGCCGGACCTGCTCGCCGACGGCCAGCCGGGCCGGCTTGAGCGGTCGTTCGAGGACGCTAGCCCTGATGACCTAGCCCTTGTGCTGCATACCAGCGGCACCACAAGCCGGCCGAAGCAGGTCCCGCTGCGGCAGCGCAATCTGATGGCCTCCGCCCGGACGATCGCCGCGCACTACCGGCTAGGGCCGACCGACGTCTCGTTCTGCGTGATGCCGCTGTTCCACATTCACGGCCTGGTGGCGTCGACCTTCGCGGCGCTCGGCGCCGGCGGTGCAGTCATCACACCACGGCGGTTCACTCCCGGCCGGTTCTGGCCGCAAGCTCGCGAGCACGGCGCTACCTGGCTGTCGGCCGGCCCTACCCTGCACCAGATGATTCTTGACAGGGCAGACGATGGCGGCCCGCCGGAGACTCTGCGGTTCGTGCGGTCGTGCAGCTCGGCGCTTTCGGCGGCGCTCGCTGCTCGGGCCGAGAGCGATTACCGTGCTCCGATGCTCGAGGCCTACGGCATGACCGAGGCCAGCCACCAGATGAGCTCGAACCCGCTGCCGCCTGCAGCCAGACTGCCAGGGTCGGTGGGCGTGCCGACCGGGACTGAGATCGCCATCGTCGACGGCGCCGGAACCTTGCTGCCCGACGGTCGCCCCGGCGAGGTCGTGATCCGTGGTCCGGGAGTCATGTCCGGTTACGTGAACAATCCTGCTGCCACAGCCGAGGCGTTTTTCGGTGACTGGTTCCGGACTGGCGATCAGGGCGTGCTGCGGGACGGTTATCTGTTCCTCTCCGGACGGCTCAAAGAAATGATCATCCGTGGTGGCGAGAACATCGCCCCAGCGGAGATCGAGCAGGTCCTCATGACGCATCCGGCGGTGCGCGACGCTGTCTGCTTTGGCCTGCCGGATGAGAAGTACGGTGAGCTTGTCGGCGCAGCGGTAACGCTCGTAGCGGATGCCGATGTCGGGGATTTGACCGAGCACTGCCGGCAGCAACTAGCTGCGTTCAAGGTGCCAGCGAGGATCGACGTGCTTCCCGAGATCCCGCGCACGCCTACCGGCAAGGTGCAGCGGCGGCGGGTCGGCGAGGTTGTCGCGCAACGCCGGGCTGGCACATGAAGTTCGCGGTGCTCGGAGCCGGCGCAATCGGCGCTTACGTTGGCGCCGCGCTGTCTCGTGGCGGTGCTGACGTGACGCTGATTGCCAGGGGAGCGCACCAGCGGGCGATGGCTGACCATGGCGTCCGTGTTCTGTCGCCGCGCGGCGATTTCACTGCTCATCCTGAGGTGAGGGGTGACATTGAAGCCGTCCGGGACGCCGACGTGGTATTCGTGGCTCTCAAGGCCTACAGCCTGACCGAGGTCGCGCCGCGACTCGGCGCCGCGCTTGCTCCCCGGGCCGCGGTTATCTGGGCGCAGAACGGGCTTCCCTGGTGGTACTTCCAGGCGTTGCCTGGGCCTGCCGGACTGACCGGGTTGCAATCCGTGGATCCCGGCGGGGTAATCGCCGCGTCGATCGCCGCGGAGCACAACGTCGGCTGCGTTGTCTTCTGCTCGACCGAGATCATCGAGCCCGGAGTTATCCGGCACGTCGAGGGCACGCGGTTCACCCTCGGTGAGCCAGACGGATCGGACTCGGAGCGGTGCAAGCTGATCTCGGCAGCATTTGCGGCAGGCGGCCTTCGCGCACCGGTCGAGGCCAGGCTGCGCGATCAGATCTGGCTGAAGCTGGTGGGCAACGTGGCCTTCAATCCGATTACGGCGCTGACCGGGGCAACGCTTGGACAGCTGGGTGAGCTGCCGGAGATGCGGGAGTTGCTGCGCGCGGTGTTCTCTGAGTGCGCCGCGGTTGCCGGTCGGCTGGGGATCACCTTTCCCGTATCACTGGACCGTCGGCTCGAGGCCGGGCTGGCGGTCGGCGATCACAAGACCTCGATGCTGCAGGATCTGGAGGCAGGCAAGCAGCTAGAGCTGGAGTGCATGACCGGAGCGGTCATCGAGCTAGCCAGGCACCTGAATGTCGATGTGCCGCACACTCAGTCCGTTTACGCCTGCGCGAAACTACTTGGCCGACTCCGGGCCGAGCGCAGCGGCCGCGGTTAGGCCGGCCGGGTGGGCTAAGTACCCGTTTCCTCGCTGGTTTGATTTTCCTGGGTTTGTTCTTGATGTGATTGGCGCCGTTCGAGCGCGGCGAGCCGGAGCTCGAGTTGGTCGATCCGGTGCCGCAGGATCTCCAGCTGGGCCTCGTCGGCGAGGCGTCGCTCCGCCGTCCTGCGAAGCCTGGGCGATGCTTCCGCTCGTGCCGCGACGACTGAGAGTGGTACCAGCCGCTGCGGCCCATGTGGCCCGTCGACCAGCCGCGACGGGATCTGACCGGTCCGGTACCAGTTGCGCAGTGCGGCGCGGGAAGCGCCAGTGTCAGCCGCCGCCCGCTCGAGTGTGACCCAGTCCGAATCGGCCAGCTGGGCGGCGAGGTCGAGCTCAAGTTCCCACTCGTCGAGGCGGTCGTCCCAGTCCACGATGGCCGATTCTAGCGTCCCGCGGTGCGGGCGGCGAGCGCGACCATATTATTAGCATGGTATTGACTGGGTCTGATGCCTGAGACAGCATGGTCGCATGTTTGAGCGATTCACTAACCGCGCCCGGCATGTCGTCGTCCTTGCCCAGGAGGAAGCCCGGCTGCTGCAACATAACTACATCGGCACTGAGCATGTGCTGCTCGGGCTGCTCGGCGAACCCAGCGGCATCGCGTTCCAGGCGCTCGAGCGCTTCGGCATCACCCGTGACGGGGCGCGCGAAGCGGTGAGGGCAATCATTGGTCCCGGCAAACGGCCGGTGAGCGGGCATATCCCGTTCACCCCGCGGGCGAAGAAGACACTCGAGCTCGCGCTGCGCGAGGCGCTGCAACTGCATCACGGCTACATCGGAACCGAGCACATCCTGCTCGGCCTGATCCGGGAAGGCAAAGGTGTCGCCGCGCAGATTCTGCAGCAGTCAGCCGACCTCATGGCGATCCGCGCGGCGGTGCTTGACCTGGTGTCGGCGATGCCGACCGAGATGAGCCCCTTGAGGGGGCCCCGCTGGCTGCGGCGCCGCGCGGGAGTCTCTCTCGGCGAGGTCCTCGAGCCGGGTGAGTCGGCCCCGGCCGGCGAGGTGGAAGAGCGAGCCGAGATGCGCACCACGCCGGCCGCCGATACCAGCCTGACCGAAGCCGCGCGCCTTGCCGGATCACAGCCGGTCGGCTCGCACCATCTGCTGCTAGCAGCCCTTGGCGATCCCGAAACCGCGGCCGCACGGGCGCTGGCGGCTCTCGGAGTTGACCTGGAGCAGGCGCGTGCGGCGCTGAGATCCGCGGACGTTACCGGCACTAGTGACGAGCAGCCGGAAGAGGCGGGTCGCCGTCAGATGGTGGTCAGGGTGACGGAGGAGCAGGTCACGATCGAGGCAACGGACCCGCTCATCATCCGCGCCGGCCAGGCCGCAGTCGAAGCGCTCGGCGGCGCGGCCGACCCGCCCGGCACGATCCGCGGGGACCTGGCGGCGAGCGCTAGCCTGGCTGCTGTCTGGCAGGCCCTTCATGACAGCCTCGAGGCCATCCGGCGACGCGCGACGCTGCCCCCGCAAGCTGACGGCCCGCCTGGCAGCGCGAGTGACGCGGATCAGCCGGGGAGTCCTGAGCCCGGCGGTCCCGAGCCTGGCGGTCCCGAGCCTGGAAACGAGGCCGCCTGACACCAGGCGTCAGTCACGCACTGCCAGTTCGTCCACTGGGCGGGTCGGCATCCCGGTGGCTTCAAGCAGCGCGCGCCCGGCGGCCGTCACGCGCAGGCCCAGTCATCCGTGGCAATGACGCCCGGTTTCGTCCTTTGTGTCCGGCGCCGCGCCTGGCTGAGACGCGCTGTCTGCGACTTAGCATCCGTTTGAGCGTTTCTGCGTGACCTTATGCGCCAGTACGCCCGATTCATGAGAGCGCTAACGGATGCTAAGTCCTGCCAGCTGAGGCGCAACCCGGTGCCGATCACGTAGTGCTGATGCTAACCGTGGACGACATTTCGGCCGGCCTGACGCAACTGGAAGAAATCGCGCTCGCCGAGATCTCGCGATGACGTCCTGCGCTCTCTTCCGTCACCTGCCGGGCAGCCGCTTGGTGATTTCCTGGAGGTACCAGCTGTTGCCGTCAGGGTCACTGAACGAGGCAAATGAGCCGTAGCTGTCCCGCTCCGGAGCCGGGCCGGCGACCCGGTCCTTCGTCCCGGCGTGATGGAAAACGCCGCCCGCGTCGTGGAATACCTCGCTCACTTCGGCGCCGCGCTTGTTCAGCTCGGCCCGGGCGGCCTGAATGTCGTTCACTACCAAGTGCAGGCCTTGCACCGAGCCTGGCTGAGCCGTGGTGACACCGGTGCCGAAGATGACCGAGCACGCCGACCCGGGTGGTGTCATCTGCACCTCCCGGAAGTCGTTCCCGCGGGCGATGTCGGCATCTTCCCGCCAGCCCATCGTCTGCTTGTAGAAGTTCTTGGCCCGGTCGACATCGGCGACGGGCAGCACCACTACCTCAAGATCCATGTCCACGATGTCAGTTCCTCTCCCCGCCGGAGGCCACTGGATCCCGCCGGGCGGGCAAGGTCTCGCCCCCCGTAAGCGTCCTCATTCCCAGCGCCGCGCGACCCAAAAAGCCCCGCCCGCGTGCCGCCGGGAAGCTGCAGCTTTGCCCAGGCAACGGCGGGAACGCCCGGTTGGGCACGGCTGCCGCGATGTACCTTCACACGTCCCGGAGGCGGAGCGCCAGCCCGCCGAGCAGCAGCGCGCCTGCGGCCCAGGCGCCCACCACGCCGAGGCCGACCCACGGGCTGATAGGCAGGCTGCTCAGGCTGGTCGTGGCCTGGATAGCAAGGCCGGCAGTCATCGGCCCGATCTGCTGGAGATGCCGTGCCAGGCCAGCGCTGCCGGAGACGGCGGCGACGATCGGGAACAGGTAGAGCAGCCCGAGTACGGCCCCGATGGCCGCCGCGGCCTCCCGCAAGGCAGCGGCAGCGCCGAGGCTGAGCAGGGCAATCAGCGCCAGGTAGAGCACTGACCCGACGGCGGCGCGCAGCACCGGGCCGTCAGCGGCGGAGAGTGCCGGGTATCCGTGTGAAGGGCCGATGCCGTGGCCGGGCAAGATGAGGCGCCCAGCGAGCAGCGATGTGATGACCGCGACCGCCCCGGTGGCCAGGATCAGGCAAGTGATGACGGCTGCCTTAGCGGCAAGGACGCTGAGCCGACCGGGCGTCGCCGTCAGGGTGAGCCGGATCATGCCGGTGCCGTACTCGCCGCTGATGACCATGACGGCCATGACCGCGACGACCGCCTGGCCGAGGTAGATCCCGGTCAGGCTGATCTTGGCCGGGTCCAATGCGCAGTCCCCGGACGGGCACCTGGCGGCCGCAGCGGCTGCGGCGCTGACGGCTACGGTCAGCGCCGCTGCCGCGAGCAGCAGCCAGAAGGTACTGGCGAGCGTGCGCATCTTCGTCCACTCCGCGTGCAGTGCGCGCCTCATGCGTCCCTCCTGCGCAGCAGGAAGGACGCCAGGGCGAGCGCGACTGCCGCGTACGCGCAGAGCACCGCGAACCCGGCCCACGGCGCCAGCGGGAAATAGCCGGCGGACGGCGCGTAATTGCCGGCCACTTGCTGGTACTGCGGAATGACCTGCTTGATGGCGAAACCAGCCGCCGGGGTGACTCGCAGCAGCCAGTCGGCGGCGCTCGCCGGCAGGACGGGAAAGGCGGCGGTCAGGAGGTAGGGCAGGATGATCGCGGTCAGCACAATGGTGACCGCCGCAGCGCCGTGGCGCAGAATCACGCCGACGCTGAGGGCGAAGACGGCGGCCATTGCGACCAGGGCAGCGGTCCCGGCGATTACCCGCACTTCGGTGAGCGCCGTGACCGGGTCGATCGGGTTGCCGTTGGCTCGCAAGAGCGGCGTCCCGATCAAGATCGCGCCCGCGGCACCGGCCAGCCCGGCCACGAAGGTGATCGCGCCGAGGACGGTGGCCTTGGCGGCCAGGACCCGGCCGCGTCGCGGGCTGGCCGCGAGCGTGACGCGGATCAGGCCTCGCCGGTACTCGGCGGTGGTGAACAGCGCACCGATCACCACTACCGCGATCAGCCCGATGAACAGGCCCGCGAGCGGTCCGTCGACAGGTGTCCCGTCCGTGACGTCCGGCGCGATGTCGCCGGTGCCGGTGACGACAAATGTCCCGTTAGCTTGGTGGTACCCAGACCCAGAACCGACTGCGTACGGGGAGTTGCTCCCGCCGCTGACGGCGGTGCCAGTCCAGGCATCACCGAGCCAGCCACCCCGCAGGCGGACGCGGTCGAAAGCGGCGGTGGCATGGGTCGGAGCGCCACCGCCGGATCCTCCGGTGATTCCTGAGCTCGTCGTTGCCGAGTAGCTGGGGGAGGTGACGAACAACCCGGCCTGCACAGTCGGTGCCAGCTTGGGCAGCGAGACAGTGCCGATCTTGGTCCACCGGGTGCCGTCGGCTGAGTCGTAGCCGGTGATGACATCGCTGGCTCGGCTTAGCCGCAGCCAGCGCGGCGATGCCGCGGACACCCGACCCGGCAGGCCGGCAGTGTCGCCTGTGTAGTTCCACTGCATCCGCGCTCCGTGGCCGCCAGTGACCATGACCGCGGCGTAAGTCGATCCTTGGCTCGGACCCGCAGTGAGGATCAGCCCGGCCTTCGACCACGGCACCACGGCCGCCTCGGTGCGGGCCGGTCCCTCTGGGGTCATGCCCGTTTCGATGACGCCGGTCAGCGAGGTCACCCGCACTGTGATGCTGCCGTGCTCGGCGAGCGGGCGGTTCACGAAGTAGTAAGTGTCGGTTACCGCCTCACCGCCTGGGCCGGTCGGGATGACGTAATGACACGGGCCGCCAGGGCAGCCTTCCTGGCTGTTGGCCCCGGTCCACACACCGAGCAGGATGGTCAGCAGCGTCGCGATGACGATGGTGATGACCCAGCCGCGGACGCTCCGGAACTTGGTCCACTCGGCGCGCAGCAGGTGCGCGAACTTCTCGCGCGCGGCTGTCGTGCCCGGCCGGGACGACGCGATTGCCGGAGCATTCATCGGGCGGGCCCCCTGGCGGGCACGGCGCGGTACTCTACCGCGTCCTTGGTCAGTTCCATATAGGCCTCCTCCAGCGTCGCCCGGTGCGGCGTGACCTCGGAGAACGGCACCTTGCAGTCGGTGAGCAGCGCGACGATCCGCTCTGCCGCCAGCCCGGAGACCGTGAGGTTGCCGCCGCCGGCATCCGCAACCACCGCGCCGGAACGCTCCAGCACCGCCGCTGCCCCCGCAGGCGCGGCAGTGCACAGAGTGACCCGCTCACCGGATGCGGCAGCGAGCAGGTTCGCGACGCTGGTGTCAGCGATGACCTTGCCGCGGCCGACGATGACCAGATGGCCTGCGGTCTCCTGGAGCTCGCTCATCAGGTGGCTGGACACCAGAACCGCACGCCCTTCGGCGGCCAGCGCGGTCAGGAAGCCGCGCATCCATACGATGCCCTCAGGGTCCATGCCGTTGAATGGCTCGTCGAGCATCAGCACCGGCGGGTCGCCGAGCAGCGCGGCGGCGATCCCGAGGCGCTGCCGCATGCCCAGGGAGTAACCGCCTGCCTTTCGCCGCGCTGCCTTCCCCAGCCCGGACTGCCCGATGACCTCATCGACCCGCCGGGTGCCGACGCCTTGCGAGTGAGCCAGCCACAGCAGATGGTTGCGGCCGCTCCGGCTTGGCTGCAGCGCTGCAGCGTCGAGCAGAGCCCCCGCCTGGGTGAGCGGGCGCCGCAGACTTCGATATGACCGGCCGCTAATCAGCGCGTGGCCCGCGTCGGGTGCGTCCAGGCCCAGGATTACTCGCATGGTGGTGGACTTCCCGGCTCCGTTGGGCCCGATGAAACCGGTGATCTCGCCCGGCGAGACTGTGAACGTCATCCCGTCCAGGGCCAGCGTCGGCCCGAACCGCTTGCGGAGCCCGGCGACCTCAATGGCCGCATCGCTCATGACATGTCCTTCCTGATAGGTCATTGCCGCTTCGGATGTCGGTTGTATGCCGGGGCCGGTCTCAGCACGGTGCCGACAGCTGATACCTGGCTGAGACCCGCGGCCTGGCATTGTCGCTGGTGGTCACCTAGCCTCGGCCCTGCATCGGGCGGAGCAGATGAAGAAGGACGCGGGCAGGTCATGAGGGTGCTGGTAGCAGAAGACGTCGAGGACCTGGCTACGGCGATCGCGGCTGGACTGCGCCGTGAGGGCATGGCCGTCGATGTGGTGCTGGATGGCGCCGCTGCCCTCGACCGCCTCGCCGTCACGCCCTATGACGTGGTGGTGCTGGACCGGGACCTGCCGTGCGTGCACGGGGATGAGGTCTGCCGGAGGCTAGCGGAGAAGCGGTCCGGAAGCCGGGTGCTGATGCTGACAGCGGCCAGCACAGTCCGGGACAGGGTGGAGGGTCTCGGGCTCGGCGCTGACGACTATCTGCCCAAGCCCTTCGACTTCGCCGAGCTGGTCGCACGCATCCGTGCCATCGGCCGTCGGCCCGAGGCCTGTTTGCCGCCGGTGCTTGAACACGGCGAGCTCACCCTCGATCCCAGCCGCCGGGTCGCGGTACGCGGCGGACGGCGCCTAGTCCTGAGCACCAAGGAATTCGCGCTACTGGAGTACCTGCTCGCGGCTGGTGGCCGGGTGGTCTCCGCCGAAGAACTGCTGGACCGAGTCTGGGACGAGGCGGCTGACCCGTTCACCACAGCAGTGAAGCAGGCCATGTACCGGCTGCGCGTCAAGCTGGGCGACCCGCCCGTCATACGCACCGTCCGGGAGGGCGGCTACCAGATCGGAGAGTTCTGATGCGCGTTCTCAACGCTGGCACTTCAGCGCTCCGCCTTCCCCGGCGCACTCTGCGTGCGCAGCTGGCTGTGCTCTACGCTGCTGTCTTCGGCCTTGCATGCGTCGCAGTAGGCGCTGTCGCGGTGATCTTCAAACCAAACTTCATGGTGGGCACCAGCTGCGCGGTGGCTCCGGGTACGCCGAGCCATCCGGACTCATGCGGGCCGCACCCTGGCCTGTCCTTCGCCGGCATCATCGGGCACGATGCGAGCCAGAACGTGGCGGGCATCGCCATGGCCGCGGTCATGGCCATCCTCGCTCTCGGCGTCGGCTGGCTGATCGCCGGCCGGGTCCTGCGCCCCCTGCGCAGGATCACCGCCACCGCCCAGCACATCTCAGCGACAAACCTGAGCCAGCGGCTCGCCGTCGACGGCCCCGACGACGAGTTCAGGCGGCTCGGCCAGACGCTCGACAGCCTCTTCGGGCGGCTCGAGGCGTCGTTCCAGACGCAGCGGCACTTTGTGGCCAACGCTTCCCACGAGTTGCGCACTCCGCTCACCGCGGAGAAGGCGGTCCTCCAGGTCGCGCTTGCCGACCCGGAAGCCACCACCGCCACGCTGCGATCCGCCTGCGAGAAAGCACTGCAGTGGAACGACCAGCAAGAACGTCTCATCGACTCACTGCTCACGCTGGCCAGCAGTGAGCGCGAAATCGAACGCTGGGAGCCCTTGGATCTCGCTGACAGCGCCGGTAAGGCCATTCTCAGCTGCCAGAAGGACGCGGAGCGCCGGGACATCCGCATCGACGCGACGCTCGCCTCGGCCCCGGTCACCGGCGACCCGGCTCTCGCCGAGAGCCTCGTTGCGAACCTGGTGGGCAACGCGATTCAGCACAACCTGGACGGAGGCCTGGTCGAGGTCACCACCGGCATCACCGGCGGGGTGGCAGTCATAACAGTCAGCAACACCGGGCCGCTGGTCCCGGCCGGCGAGGTCGGCCGGCTCTTCCAGCCCTTCCAGCGATTCGGAACGCAGCGGCTCAGTCGGGCGAGCGGGCATGGACTTGGCCTGGCGATCGTCAGCGCGATCGTTAGCGTGCACGGCGCGGCGCTGACAGCGAATCCCCGTCCCGAAGGCGGCCTCGACATCACGGTCAGCTTTCCCTGAGCCGGGAGTCTCGCGGCCCGCCCAAGCGGCGGTGCTGCACCGGCTCCCGGCCGGGCGTGATGCGATTAGAGGATGGAGATCCGGGAGCTTCGCGCGTTCGTGGCCGTTGCCGAAGAGGGCGGGATGTCCGCGGGGGCGCGGCGCCTGCACGTCAGCCAGTCAGCGCTGTCGCAGACGATCCAGTCACTTGAACGGCAGCTCGGCGTCCAGTTGCTGGTCCGAGATTATGCAGGCGCGCGGCCGACCGATACCGGGAAGGCACTGCTGGAGGAGGCCCGCGCGCTACTCGACCATCACGACCGTGCGCTAGCCGCTATCTCGGGTGCGGCGGCCGCCGCACCGACGCTGCGGATTGGCGTGCCGCTGGAGTTCCCGCCGGATGTGCTGCCCGCGGCGCTGGCCGAACTGGCAACCGTTCATCCGAGCACGCGAGTCGAGGTCCGCCACTCCTCCAGCGGGGCGCAGCTCACGGCACTCCGGGAACGCGAGCTTGACCTCGCACTCGTCCGGGAACGCCCGGCCGACCTCGCCTTGGATGCCGTCCTCGCCGTCACCGAAGCTATGGGCGTCATCATCGCCGAGGCCCGCTCGGCCGAGATAGCAGAGCCAGGCGGCGTACAGCTGCACAAGCTCTCGAGCCTGACCTGGATCGGGTTCCCTCGCTCCGACTCGCCGGCCTGGCACGACCAGGTCACCGCGATCCTTCGCGGGCACGGCATTGACACTCCGGCCTTCGATGACGACGGCCCGGTTACCTCCGAAGTGAAGCTCGCGGCCGTGGGAACGGGCCGGGCATTCGCGCTGGCCTCGCCGACCTTGGCGCAGGGTCTGCCCGACGGCATCCGCTGGCATCCGCTAGTCGGTGACCCCATCGTCCGCCGGACGTGGGCCCTCTGGCACGCTGACTCGCGGCGGCGAGATCTCGCCACGCTCGTTGCTGCGCTGGATACCGCAGGCAGCTAGGACAACTCGCGGGCCGGGGGAGCAGCGGACCGGCGGCCGCCCGCCCGGCTGCTCCCGCACGTGCGCGAACTCAGACCGCGATGCGCCCGCCATCGACCGGCAGGATTGCGCCGTGGATGTAAGCGGCGTCGTCGCTGGCGAGATACGTGATCGCGGCAGCGATATCCTCCGGTGTGCCTGGCCGGCCGTGCGGAGTGGTGGCGGCGAGCTGGTCCAGAGCCTCGCCCATCGGCGCGGTGCCCTCGGTACGCGTCGGTCCGGGGCTGACGGCGTTGACCCGGACGCCCGACCGGCCGTACTCGGCCGCCCAGGCCTTCGTCAGCAGGACTAGGGCGGCCTTGCTGGAGCCGTAGAGCGCCATCCCTTCCTGGCCGAACTGGGCGACCATCGTGGTGACGTTGACGATCGCGCCCCTGCCACGCGCGGCCATTGCCGGCGCGAGCTCCGCTACCAGGAAGAACGGCACCTTGACGTTGACGGCGTAGACCGAGTCGAAGTCGGCCTCGGTTGCCGCCGCGGTCGGGCCGAACGGGAAGATTCCGGCGTTGTTGACGAGAATGTCCAAATGGCCGCCGCCTAGGCGGAAGGCCTGGCGCGCCAGGTCACGCGCGCTGGCTTCGTCGCCGAGCGAAGTGGCGACGAAATCAGCCTTGCCGCCGTTCGCCCGGATCTTATCGGCGACCTCCTCGCCGCGGACGGTATCGCGGCCGGCGATGATGACGTGCGCTCCGCGCGCCGCCAGGCCGACGGCCGTGGCCCGGCCGATGCCGCTGTTGCCGCCAGTGACCAGAGCCGTAGAGCCGTGGAGTGTTGCAGTCACGAGATGCGTCCTTCGCGTTGACGACCGACTCGCTAGCCGGTCGAGCGGTTGATCTTGCCGACGAGTTAGCCCTTGGCAGATGGCCGGCACCTTGCCGGGCCGGTCGCTCCAACTCAGACCCGGAGACCGGTATTGCGATCCGGCTACAGCACTTAGCGCTGAGGCCTATAAGGCTGGCTTCTATCCCCGCGGCGGCGTCCGGCGGACCGGCGGAGTGCCGTGCACCGGCTGGTAGCCAGCGAACGAGGACTCCAGGAGGCCCTCGCCGCCCGTCAGCCCCGGTAGCTGCTGCTGAATCAGGTGCACCGACGCGGCCGGGAGGACCGCGTCGATCACCGAAAGATCACCGCGCGGTTGCGGTGCGTCTACCGCGGCGCCGAGCCGGCCCAGCGCGGCCAGCACAGACCCGAGCCGTCCGGCAGGAACCTCCAGCCGGGCACTTGCCATCGGCTCGCAGACCACGGTGCCGGCGCGGGCGAGTGCCTGTGCCACGACCACTGGCGTGAGCTTGCGGAAGTCGGCCGCCGTCGTTTTCGGCGTGCTAAGTGTCGGCTTCCTCGGCCCGTCGCCGACGTAATAGCCGCACCGGGTCATCGTGACCTGGCAGTCGGATACCTCCCAGCCGTAGGGGCCGCTGCCCAGTGCATCCCGGACGTAGGAGGTCATCGCTTCACGAAAGCTGTCCGCGTTCTTGTAGATGAATAGCGGCAGGGTGCGGGGATCCACCTCCAGGCGGAACTGAATACCGGACCCGGCAGTGGCGGGCTCGATGGCCAGCCCGATCGTGGCTGAGTACGGGTGATCGTCGGACTGGAGTACCTCGACGGCGCTGCCTGCGCCGGCCAGTCGCTCGGCGTAGATGGTGGTCGTCTCTGCGAAGGTCACCGGGACGCCGTAGTCGTCGGCGAGCGTCGCCTGGATGACCTCCTTCTGGACCTCGCCGTAGAGCGACACGGAGATCTCTTGCCGCGCGTCGTCCTGGCGCAGGTTGATGAGCGGGTCCTGCTCGGCGATCTGCTGCAGCGCGACGCGCATCCGGCTCCGGTCAGCGGGATCGCACGCGACGACGACCGACTCCAGGCTCGGCGGCGGAAACTGCGGGGTGGGCTCGGCTGCATCCGGCTCGCCGATCCGGTCACCGACCTGTATCTCGGCAAGACCCCAGAGCTTGGCGATCTCGCCGGCCGTGACCGACGGCCGGGCGGCGGCGAGCCCGCGATCGATGACCGCCAGTGCGGTGACCTTGCCTTCTTCGTCAGCACCGAATCGGAGCCGGTCCCGCACGCCTACTGTGCCGGAGAACATCCGGACGTAGGCCACCTTTTCCCCGCTCGCGCCCCGCTCGATCTTGAAAGTCCGGCCAGAGACTGGGCCGTCCGGAGCGCCGGCGGCGGCTGGCAGCAACTCTGCGACCCCAGCGGTGAGCGCGGCCACGCCCGCGCCGGTGATCGCTGAACCGAAGAACACCGGGTACACCAGCGCGCGTTCGGTCTGGGCCGCCAGTTCCGCGCGCAGCCGCCGGTACCCGAGCGTTTGCTCGCCCGCCACGTAGGCGGTCAGCAGTGCCTCGTCACGGTCGGCTAGCAGTTCGGTCAGCCGGAGCCGGAAATCCTGGTCGTCAGGCCCGGACGGCATCACGGTCGCCTCGCGTGTCCCGGCAGCGTGCACCGAGCCCATCGCGACTGCTGCCAGCCCCAGCCGGCTGCGGATGTCCCTGAGCACCCGGTGCGGGTCGGCGCCAGCACGGTCGACCTTGTTCACGAACAGCAGTGTCGGGATTCGCAGCCGCTGCAGCGCGCGCATCAGGATGCGTGTCTGCGGCTGCACGCCTTCGACAGCCGAGACCACCAGGACCGCGCCGTCGAGCACGCTGAGCACCCGCTCTACCTCGGCGATGAAGTCCGGGTGGCCGGGTGTGTCGATCAGGTTGACGGTGACATCGCCGATCCCGAATGAGGCAACAGCCGACTTGATCGTGATGCCGCGCTGTCGTTCCAGCGCGAG
>Ga0126373_10001373_pt1 | contig 17270 bp, 14 predicted proteins | sample PanSoiMetPlot_11_FD_92545 | JGI IMG/M metagenome (GOLD analysis project Ga0126373, IMG submission 92545) | Tropical forest soil microbial communities from Panama - MetaG Plot_11 | ecosystem: Environmental > Terrestrial > Soil > Tropical forest > Bulk soil | place: Panama | collected 2016-02-17 | reverse complement strand
CTCGGCGTCCCCACCGGTGACGAGGTACTTAGAGAACGACGTCTGGTCGAATACCGTGACCCGCTGGCGGGTTGCGGCCTGCTCGGCTGATGACCACGGCTGCCAGTTCTGCTTATCCCAGGAGTACTCGATCACCGGGCGCTGCCCGGCGGGCGCGAAGAAATTGGCTCGTTCCCAGCCCATCTTCGCGCCAAAGCAGGCGTTCGCGGTCTGCAGGAGATCATAAACAGGCGAGCGCCGGAACGGGCGGGCGGTCTCCAGCTCTCGGTTCGGCCAGGCGATCGCGTAGTGGAGCCCCAGCACCTCGCCCACCCGGTCGCGAAGCCAGCGCGAGTTGCCGTTGAAAGAAGCGAACCTGCGGATGTCGACCGTCGTGAGGTCGGTGTCGGGCTCGCCGTCAACTACCCACTGCGCTAGTGCAAGGCCAGCCCCGCCTGCCGAGGCGATGCCGACCGAGTTGAACCCCGCGCAGACGTAGAAGCCAGCCAGCTCGGGCGCCTCGCCAAGAATGAACTGATTGTCGGGCGTGAAGCTCTCCGGGCCGTTGTAGAACTTGCGGATCCCTGTCCGCGCCAATACCGGAAGACGGTGCAGGGCGCTGTCCATCAGGATGGAGAAGTGGTCCCAATCCTCCGCCAGGAGCTGGAATTCGAAGGGGTAGGGCAGCGCGTCTGGCGACACCCACGGCTTGGCTGTCGGCTCGAAACCGCCGACCACCAAGCCCCCCACCTCCTCCTTGAAATAGGTGTAGCCGTCCGGGTCACGCAGGACGGGCAGGTCCGCGTGCACCCCGTGGATCTGGTCAGTAACGACATAGAAGTGCTCGGCCGAGTGCAGCGGCACGGTAACGCCGGCGAGGTTGCCCACTTGCTTCGCCCACTGGCCCGCGCAGTTCACGACGACCTCGGCCTCGATGTCGCCCTGGTCGGTGCGGACGCCGCGCACGCGGCCATTGCTGGTGAGTATCCCGGTCACCCGGACGCGCTCGCAGATCGCAGCACCACGCAGCCGTGCGCCGCGGGCTAGCGCGGCAGTCAGGTCCACCGGGTTAGCGCGGCCATCGCCCGGCAGCCAGATCGCGCCGTGCAGATCCGCTGTATTGAGCAGCGGGTAGCGCTCGGCGGCCTCGGCCGGGCTCAACAGCTCGCACGTGATGTCATAAGCGGTCGCGGTCGCGGCGGTGCGGCGCAGCGTCGTCATCCGCTCTGCTGTTCTCGCTACGGTCAGTCCGCCGCAGCGTCGGAACCCGGTGGCCTGACCCGTCTCCGCTTCAAGGCGCTCATACAGCGCAGCGGAGTATTGCACCAGCCGCGTGCCCGCCTCGGAGGCGCGGAGCTGACCGACCAGGCCGGCCGCGTGCCACGTCGTACCGCAGGACAGCTCGCCTTGCTCGAGGAGCAGCACGTCGGTCCAGCCGAGCGCCGTCAGGTGATACGCCACGCTGGTGCCGATTACCCCGCCACCGATGACCACGACCTGGGCGCGCCCCGGCGGTGCCTGTCCCATTCTTTGCAACCCCCGCCGCTTATTCCTGCGCCTGAACGTCGGTCAGCAGTTGGTCAAACTCTGGGCTGGTGAAGCCCGCCAACGCGGCGTCGTAGCGCTCCATTGCCCACGACCAGAAGTCGAAGTCAAGCTCACTGCTGGCGTGCTGGATGGCGCCCCATAGGGTCCAGCCATACCTCGCTACCAGGCTGAACAGCTTGGCGCGCGCAACCCGGTTGGGCCGCAGCCGACCGTAGTAGGCCGTCACCAGCGCGGCGAGCGCGTCATCGTCTAGCGCGCATTCGCCGGCAACGTTGCCGAGTTCGAAGCAGGGGTCGTTATTTCCCGAGTACTCGTAGTCGATGAGCCAGATCCGGTCCCCATCATCGATGAAGTTGGCGGCCAGCAGGTCGTTGTTACACGGCACCGTGCCCTCGTCGCGAACGGAGAGGGCCCGGCGCGCGGCCGCGAATGCCGGCATGAGATCTGCATAACCATCCGGGATCCGCATCCCGGCTGACGTTGCCGTGGCGTAGTAGCGGCCTTGAATCTCGAACATGTCGAAGTCTGCGATGAACCGGTCGGCGGCGTGCAGCCGGCGGCAGGCCGCGGCGATCCTAGCCAACATCGCCGGCTCGGCGACGTCCGCGTTCGTCAGGGTCCTGCCCTCGATGTAACCGAGCACCAGCACCCGGTCGGCCGGGCAGTACTCGATGACCGGCGCCCCCACGCCGGCCGCGGCTGCGATTAGCGAGTTCTGGTACTCGTGGTCACGGTCGATAGCCAATAGCTCGCCGCCATCAGAGAACACGCGAGCGACGAAGACGCCGTCCGGCGTAGTCACTTTGAAGTTCTGGTTGGTCAGTCCGCCGGGCAGCGCGGTGATCTGCCTCGGCGTGCCTGCCAGGCTCGGAACGCTGGCGAGCGCCTCGATCGAGTCGGGCTCGCCCGAATCGGCCAGGCACTGTTCAGTCACGATCGCAGGTTACGAGTCTTCTACAAAAAGGTCTAGACGGAACGTGTTAGGGTCTGGACAGTTAACTGGCCACGCCCTACGCTCCTGCCAACTGAGGTCACTCAGGTCACCCGCCCCGTGGCGAGGAGGAGTTGCAGTGAGCGCAAGTCCCGACGTGAGCAGCCATGAGCGCGACGCTGCCGACTTGGCCAAGTTCGGCTACAAGCAGGAACTGAAGCGTTCGCTCGGCACGTTCAGTTCGTTCGCCGTAGCGTTCAGCTACATCTCGCCGTCGACGGGTATCTTCACGCTGTTCGCCCTCGGTCTGACGACCATCGGCGGCGTCTTCATCTGGACCTGGCCGGTCGTCGCGGCGGGCCAGTTCATCATCGCGCTGAACTTCGCCGAGGTGTCCAGCCACTTCCCGCTGGCCGGCTCGGTCTTTCAGTGGTCGAAGTACATGGCTAACCGGGCGTACTCGTGGTTCACCGGGTGGATCTATCTATTTGCCGGCATCCTGACGGTGACTGCCGTCGTGGCCACGTTGCCGCTAGCGCTGATACCGGCGCTGAACGGGCTCGGCTGGCATGGTCTTGGCGTGGGTAGCAGTTCCACGGTGCTGCACACCCAGCTTGTGGTGGCGCTCATCACGCTCGCGGTAATCCTCGTGCTGAATATCTACGGCGTCAGGCTGGTCGCGATCATCAACAACACCGGCGTGCTGTTCGAGATCCTGGGCATGTTCGTGTTCGCGATAGTCCTCATGGCGTTCCACAACCACCAGGGCTTCAAGGTGGTCACCAACAGCGGTGGCTTGCACGTCGGCGCTAACAGCTTCCTGATCGCCATGTTCATGTCGCTGTTCGTGATCTACGGCTTCGACACCGCGTCCACCCTGGCCGAAGAAACCCGCGATCCGCGCCGGGCCGCGCCCAAGGCGGTGCTCTTCTCGGTCATCGGCGCGTTCATTATCGGCGGCGTGTTCTTGCTCGGGACGCTGATGGCGATCCCGAACCTGCACGCCGCCATCACTGGCAACGCCGGCCTGGGCTGGGGCCCGGCGAACGTTATCGAGTCGAACTTCTCGTCGGCCTTCGCCACGATCTATCTGCTGGTGGTGTCGGCCGCGATCTTCGTCTGCTGCCTGTCGATCCTGGCCGCGACTATCCGGCTGTGCTTCGGGATGTCGCGCGACAACCAGCTTCCGTTCTCACGGCACCTGTCGCGAGTCTCGCCGGGTCTGCACACTCCGGTGTGGTCGTGCATCGCCATCGCGGTCCTTGCCGCGGTGCCGTTCATCCAGTACTCCGGCGCCGGCATCATCGCGATCGCGGCAACCGCGATGATCTACCTGAGCTACTTCCTCGGCAACCTCGCGATCCTGCGCGCCAGGCTGCGTGGTTGGCCGAGCACAGATGCGCCGTTCAAGCTGCGGGGCTGGGGCACCGTGATCAACATCGTCGGCCTGTTGTATGGCGGCGCGATGCTCGTTAACTTCGCCTGGCCGCGGAGTCAGAGCAACCCGACACCGAAGCAGAGTGGCGTGCTCAACTTCCACTGGGGCTGGCTGAACGGCAGACCGATTCTGTGGACGGTGCTGGTCTTCATCCTGCTAGTCGGTGTCATCTACTACACGGTGACTGGCCGGCGGAAGGATTTCGCACCGGCTACCGCCCCCGCCGACGAACCGGTGCCAGCGGGAGGGGCAGCCTAAGGCTTGAGAAGCCGGATGGCGCGCTGTACCGCCAGCCGGGACGCAGGAGGGGCTCGGCTGGCGGCGGGAGGGGGGCGCGCCTTCCTACCGGACGGCGGGCTGCGGATGTAGTCAGCATCTTCAGCCCGCCGCACGGCAGTGCGGCGGGCATTGCACGGAAGGGGCTCTAGTGAGCGTGCAGCGTCGGCGGCAGTCCTCAGACGACGCATCGGCCGCTACCGCGGCGCTGCCCAGGAAGCCGCCGATGATCATCAGGCAGCCGGGGATCACCGCGCACGCGCAGATCGAGGACTGGCTGGCTGATGCCATCGCGGCCGGGCAGCTATCCCCGGGCGACAGGCTGCCGACAGAACAGGACCTCGCCGCCTGGCTCGGCGTGAGCCGTATGACACTGCGGCACGCGCTCAGCGAGCTTGCTCAGCGCGGGCTAGTGACGAGGACAGTAGGCCGAACTGGCGGCACCTTCGTCGCCGAGCCCAAGCTGGAGCAGGACCTGACCACGCTGGCCGGATTCTCCGAACAGCTGCGCAGACACGGGAAAGTGGCCGGCGCCCGCGTACTCGCGGCCGCACGCATCACGGCCAGTCCGGCGGCCACGGCCGCCCTCCAGCTGGCTGAGGGCGCCGCCGTACACGACGTACGGCGTATCCGGCTGGCCGATGGCAAGCCGATCGTGATCGAGCACTCACAGTTCCCGGCGGACTTGTTCCCCGACCTGCTGGAGTGCCGCCTCGATGGCTCGTTGTACGAATTGCTCGCCGACAATTATGGTCAGCAGCCGCACCGTGCTCGCGAGTCGCTAGAGCCGGTAGTCGCCGGCGTCCGGGAAGCGGAGGCGCTGGAAGTTGATGAAGGTGCGCCACTCATGCTGGTGGAGCGAACTGCTTACTCCCGAACCGGTCAGCCGCTCGAGTACGCACGAGACCTATTCCGCGGAGACCGGACGAAGGTTGTGGTCTGGACTCCCGGCCGGTTCAGCTTGACCGGGCCGGGCGAGCCGTCGGAATGACCTCGATGTTGACAGGTACCACGCCCGTGATGTCCCAGCTGCCTTCGTCGACGTCTACGGCAAGCCTGGACTTGCCGACCCGCAGGCCGCTGACGCGCAGCGGCAGATACCTGTCGGGTACCTCCGGAGCGCACCAAAGCTGGTGGCTGTCCATGTCTGGCGTGAACCGAAGCAGGCTGTGCAGCAGGAGCAGTGGCGCGGCCGCCGCCCACGCCTGCGGTGAGCAGGACGTCGGATACGGGACCGGCGTGCCGAATTCCTCCCGATCGAATCCGCAGAACAGCTCCGGCAACCGGTAAGCGAACGCCGCGGCCGCATCGACGATCGCATGCGTCACGCGCTGAGCTTGCTCGATATAGCCGTAGCGCATCAGGCCTGCCGCGCAGATGGCATTGTCGTGGGGCCAGACCGAGCCGTTGTGATAGCTCATCGGGTTGTAGGCACCCATCGAGGACGCCAGCGTGCGGATACCCCAGCCGCTGAACATGTCGGGCGACATCAGCAGCCTCGCCACCACCGCTGCCTTGTCCTTGTCGGCGATCCCAGTCCAGAGGCAGTGGCCAATATTGGAAGACAGGGCGTCAATGGGACGCTTATCGGCATCCAGGCCGATCGCATACCAGCCCTTGTTCGGCAGCCAGAACCGTTCGTTAAAGTCCCGCTTAAGCTGCTTAGCCTTCTTGCGCCAAGTGGTTGCGGCCTTGTCGTCGCCAGCGTGCCGGGCGAGTTGCGCACGAGCGCGATAGGCCGCGTAACAGTAGGCCTGGACCTCGGCCAGCGCGATCGGGGGTTCCGCGATCGTCCCGTCGGCAAAGTTGATGCCGTCCCACGAGTCCTTCCAGCCTTGGTTGACCAGGCCGTGGCTTGTCTTGCGGCGATACTCGACGAAGCCATCTCCGTCGGCATCGCCGTGCGACTCCATCCACTCAAGGGCCCGATCGGCATGCGGGAGGAGGCTCGCGACCGCATTCTCCTTGCCACCCCAGCGCTGGAGTTCGGCAAGCAGCATGACGAAGAGCGGCGTCGCGTCCGCACTGCCGTAGTAGGCACTCCGACCACCGAGCGCGAAGGACGCGGCCGGTCCGAACCGAACCTCGTGCAAGATCTTGCCTGGCTCCTCCTCTGAGGCGTCGTCAAAGTTGCTGCCCTGCCAGGCCGCCAGCGTGCGTAGCGTGCCAAGCGCCAGATTCGGGTCCCATGGCAACAGCATCCACGCCGTGAGCAGCGAGTCCCGGCCGAACAAAGCCATGAACCAGGGCGCGCCTGCGGCCACGACAGGCCAGCGCGGATGCTCGGGATCGAAGATTCGCAGCGCGCCGAGATCCTCGACGCTGCGGCCCAGCACCCCGGCTAGGTTGCGATCCGGTGTACGCACCTGGGGTCCTCGTTGCCGCCACTTCCGCATGCGCTTGGCTGGCAGCGTTCGCTCGAGAGCATGTCCGCGGGGATGGCTGAGCTGCAGGACCACGCCGTCGTCGACCGGCACGGCCTCAATCGTCACAGTGCGCTCGGAATTCCCAGGGACCGACAGCCGCCACTGGAGCGCGCCAGCGTCGGTAACCGAGGGATTCTGGTCGCCGGTGATGCGCAGTTCCTGACGTCGTTCGCGCCTGCCGCTGCTGATGACCAGGCCCGCGTCGACAAGTGCAGTCGTGGCCGCTGCCCTCGGCTTCGATCGCCCCTTGACCTCGAAGAGGTCGGCGAAATCCGCCTCGGCGATCAGGGTTACCTGGAAGCGCTTCGCCTGTGCCGAGGTGTTGCGCAGCGTGACGTCCTCGCGCATGCCGTCACCGACGTAGCGGCGCCGGATCACGAGGAGCGTGCTGTCAGCCTTCCCGGCCCGCGGCGGCATGCGCCCAATGAACGAAGCCGCGTACGGCTCGCCGTGCTGCACCGACAGCGGTTGCGGCTCGATCCCGTCCACTGTCAGCTCCCACCGAGAGAGCATCCGGGTGTCGCGCACGAACAGGCCCTGCGACCGATCGGGAACGATGTCGCCGCCCATCTCGCTGATGCAGAAGGTTGACCCCTCGATCAGCGTTACGGGGCTGCACGCGGCGTCCATGCCCGATGGCAGGTCGCCGGAGGACCAGGGTTCGCTCATCGGGCTGCCCTCCGGCCGCCACGTTGGACGATGTCTTGCCGCGACGCGCCGCTGCGCGCGGCCATAGGGCCGCGCGCAGCCACGCTGTGAATGCTAGGCGTTGATGAGGCGGCGCCCGGCTGCCGGGATGCGCCGCATGAGGCTGGACTCGCGCTCCAGCAGCCTGCGGTATAGCCGCTCGTGCTCCCAGGCCATGCGCTGGAGCGAGAACCGCCGCTCGGCTGCGACGCGGCACTGGGTCCGGTCGATGTCGCCCACGCGGTCAATTGCCCTGATCATCTCCCCTTCGTCGCGGCAGAGGAACCCGGTCCTGCCTGACTCAATGATCTCCGGAGCCGCCCCGTTCGGGAAGGCGAGAACAGGTGTGCCGCAGGCGAGGGCCTCGGCCATCACCAGACCGAATGGCTCGCGCCACGTGATCGGGTTGAGCATCGCGTCGGCGTGCCGCAGCAGCTCGATTCGGCGGTCTTGCGGGATCTCGGCCGGCATCTCGTCGCCTGGGTCGAGCAGCGGCTTGATCTCCGCATCGAAATACGCGATCTCGTTGTCCTCGCGCATCTTCGTCGACAAGATCAGCCGCTTGCCGGCCTTCTTGGCGACTCGGACCGCGTGGTGCACGCCCTTGTCCGGCGACATCCGGCCGACGAACATCAGGTAGCCGCCGCCGCCTGGGCCTGCGGTGTAGAGGTTGAGGTCGATGCCATGGTGGATGATCCCGGCGATGTTCGCGCCGCCGTACATGTTGGCCTGAGCGGCCTGGGACGCCGAGATCGCGACAATCGACGCGTGCTTGGCGATCTCGCCGAGGACCGGCTGCGTCTCACCGTTGAACGGACCGTGGTTGGTGTGCACGACGGGCGGTCGGCGCAGGCCACGGAGGCCCGAGATCAGTGGCCCGAGGAAGGTGTGGTCGTGGATGATGTCCATGTCCGCCAGCGACTCGTAGGCCGCTAGCACGTGTGCAGTCTCCGGCACGGTAACGCCGATCGGCTCGATGGCCTTCGGGTACAGGAAATCCGTCGGAACTGGGCACTCCGACTCGCCCACCGTGAAAAGCCGGACCTCGTGCCCGAGTTCCTGCAACCCCCGGGCGAGGTTATCGATAACGACCTCCGTGCCGCCGTAAGCGGGTGGCGGTACCGGCACCCAGGGCGGGGCAATCAGGCCGATTCGCATCTGCACTGCCTCCTCGTGTCAAGCCGCGTGACCATCACGCTCCGCCATGCCTGGCGGCGAACGCCAGGGCGTGGCGATGGGCGCGTGCCGGAGCGGCAGCCGTCACTCGAGAAGGCCCGGCTTGGCCTTCCGCGCGGCGGCGCAGCACACGGCAGCACGGGGAATGCGTCCGGTAAAGCCGGTCGTTACCGACCAGTTCCGGCCCCCATACGCTGCGCACCCGCGGGGAAGTGCCAGAGTTAATAGGCGACGCACCAATTACTATGCGTTCGGAGCCGTTAACCGAATGCAATCTTCCCGCCGGAAAGTCCGGGCAAACGTGGCCCCGCCGCCTTGTTGATCATCAGCATCCGCTGGTCAGGGCCGCCGTCAGCCTGGGCTCGCGGCCCGCACCAGCGCTTTTTGCCGAGGTGAAATTCACGGTCCTAAATCGGGCCGAGACCGTCTGTAACCACGCTCAAGGGCGCACCTGACGCTAGCTACGGCCGATATGTCCTGCGCAGCGGCCGCCCGCTGTGACCGCACTGACAGTTAGGCGTGGAACTAAAAGAAAAGTCATCCATCCGGACATCTTTCCCCAATACGATTCCCTGTGCCGCATATGCGGCCAGAGCCGAAGGGGAGGCAGTGATCATCCGGAGGATGTACTCGGTACCCGAGCACATCACCATGTTCGGGCTGAGCGCAGGCCTGGTTGGCTCGGTTTATCCCATGATCATGGCGCACACCGGCGACCGCGGCATCCCCTGCCCGCTCCGCGCGCTGACCGGCGTTCCGTGCCCGTTTTGCGGCATGACAACCGCGACGGTCGCACTCGTTCATGGTCACTGGGCGACAGGGGCCGCGACCAGCCCGCTTGCGTACCTCGTCGCCGGCCTCGTGGTCGGCACGACCCCAGTCCTGGCGTTGCGGGCCGCGGGGGTTGCTAGGCCGCCGCGTCCGTGGTCGGCAGCGGCGCGCAAGCGCGTCGGCTACGCCGCGCTCGCCGTCGTGGCACTGAGCTGGGTTTTCCAGCTTCATCGCTACGGCTTCCTGTAGTCACTGGCACGAATACAAGCAGCAGCTCTCAGTAGAAAGGTCAGCCGTGTCTGATCAGTTTCAGTCGCAGCAGTATCCGTCGGCCCCATATCCCGGCGGCACAACCCAGACGGCGAACCCATACGCCAACTGGCTTCAGCGTGTGGGCGCATATTTGGTCGATTTCGGTCCCATCTGGATCCTGGAGGGCATCTTCTACGGCATCGGTGTTCTCAGAGTCCTCGTCGCTCTTGCCGCTCTCGGCTGGACCATCTACAACCGCTGGTACCAGGCCGGGACGACTGGTCAATCGCTCGGCAAGAAGGTCCTCAACCTGCGCCTGGTCAGCGAGGAGACCGGACAGCCCATCGGAATGCTGATGGCGTTCGTGCGCGACATCTGCCACCTCATCGACAGCGCGATCTGTCTCATCGGCTACCTGTTCCCGCTGTGGGACGCCAGGCGGCAGACGATCGCCGACAAGATCGTCAAGACGGTCGTTGTCACGGCCTAGAGGGGATCTGGCTGGCGCGGGCCCGCGACCATCGCAGGTCGCGGGCTCGCGCGGTGCGGAGGTTCGTGGCCAGGGGCCGCTAGCCGATCCAGACCGTCTTTATGTTGCAGAACTCGCGGATGCCGTGCCTGGACAGCTCTCGTCCATGACCGGACTGCTTGACACCGCCGAACGGCAGTTGAGCATACGAAGTCACGTTGCCATTGATGAAGACCATTCCGGCGACAACGTCACGAATGAACAAACTGCGCTCGGCGCCGTCATTTGTCCAGACGTTCGCGCCAAGCCCGAACTCGGTTGCGTTGGCGAGATCGATCGCCTCGCTGATGTCATCAACCCGGAAGAGGGTCGCCACCGGGCCGAACACTTCTTCGCCGAACACCCGCATGTCGGGAGTGACCTCGGCCAGCACCGTCGGCTGATAGAAGAAGCCGGGCCGGTCGGGCGCCGCTCCGCCACACAGAACCCGTGCTCCATTGGCAGCCGCGTCGGCGACTAGGTCCTCGATGTCATCGCGCTGCTGCTCGGTAGCTAGCGGCCCGACCTCGGTGTCATCGCGCATCGGATCGCCCACGACCTTGCCCGCCATTTCCTTAACGAACAGCTGCTGAAATTCGTCATAAACGGCCTCGTGGACGATGAAGCGCTTGGCCGCGATGCACGACTGGCCGTTGTTGAGGCAGCGAGCAAGCGCGGCCACCCGGGCGGCCGCGGCCAAGTCAGCCGACCGCATCACGACGAACGGGTCGCTCCCGCCTAGCTCGAGCACGACCTTCTTGACCTGGCTGCCCGCGATGGACGCCACCGACTGCCCGGCGGGCCCGGACCCGGTCAGCGTGGCCGCTACCACTCGCTCGTCGCGCAGAATGCGCTCGACCCGGGCGGAGCCCACAAGCAGTGTCTGGAACGCGGCGGCGGGAAAGCCGGCTCTGGCGAAGAGGTCACCCAGGAACAAAGCCGTCTGCGGCACGTTGGATGCATGCTTAAGCAGTCCGCAGTTGCCGGCCATGAGGGCGGGCGCGGCGAACCGCATGACCTGCCATAGCGGGAAGTTCCACGGCATGATGGCCAGGACCGGGCCGAGGGGCTGATAGGTCGCGTAAGCGCGCGCTGCACCGACCGCGGCCGCGTCGCCAGGCTCATCGGCGAGGAAGCCCGCGGCGTGTCCCGCGTAATAGCGGCACGCAACCGCACACTTGGCGACCTCTTGCCGAGCGGACGCGAGGGTCTTGCCCATCTCCGTTGTCATCATCGCGGCGATCTGGTCCGCCTCGGCGTCGAGAATGTCCGCCGCCGCGCGCATCCAGACGGCGCGCTCATCGAAGCTGGTCAGGCGGTAGCTCGCGTAAGTCTCGACGGCCGCGGTCAGTCGGAGGTCTAGGTCCGCGTCGCTGATCTCGTCGAACGTCTTGACGGTCTCCCCGGTCGCTGGGTTCACGGTTGCTATTGCCACAATCTCCTCCTCTGCGGCGCTGACCGTGGCTCGGCAGCCGCGCGGCGCCCGCGGGCTAGTGCGCCGAGGCGGCCACACCCCGACCGGCACCGGCTAGCGAGTGGTGGCTTCGTACTGCTCTACGATGTTCGCGGGGATCCGCCCGCGGTCACTGATCGCGATGCCCGTAGCTTTCGCCCACGCTCGGATCTCTCCGCTGCGCTCGCGAGCCGACGACGGACGCCCGCTCGAGCGCCGGGGTCCTCGCCCGGCTTTGCGTGCGTGCTCCACGAACGGCGCAACTCCAGCACGGAACGTCTTGGCGTTCTTCTTGCTGAGGTCGATCTCGTATAGGGCGCCGCCTATGCCAAACCGAACCGTCTCATCGGCCACGCCCCCGTCAAGATCGTCTTCTAGCGCGACCGCGATTTTTGTCGCCATTCTGACCTCCCTCACGGCGAAGAACTCCTGACACCCATTGCGTTGCTCCATCTGAGCACTGCCCCCACCGGTCGCCAGGCGGAGGTAACCGCATTCTCCGTCCGCACCATGGACCGTATTGATTGCCGCGTTTCAGTCGCCAAGTCTGCGAACGCGGCCGCCATGCCTGCCGACGAACGACGCTGGTCACGCGCCGTGTCAGCCGTGAGCCGACTCGTGAAGCCCGCCCGAGTTTGCGTTGTACGTAATGCTGATCCTCGTGAACTGCAACCCAGAATACGGGAACTTCTGTGCGGCATCGCTGGCGGAGGGCACGCTGCCGAAAGTCCATCGCGGCTAACGAGCAATGCGCGGGAAAGAGACCTCTACAAAGGGAGCGGCGGGCTCAGCACCCAGCTGATGGATTGCTAACTGGCCGCGGTTCCGGCCTCGCCAGGTTCACCGCTGCGCCCTACGTCGGTGCCAGCCGAGGGTCGGTGTGCTGCCGCCTGCCGCTCGATTGCCGTCAGGCTGTCATGCAGCGCTTGCCAGACTGAGCTCAAGCTGCGTCCCGATGAAAGGTCCCCGGAAATGGTGCCGGCCGGGCCTGCCTCCTCGCCGAGCGCCCGGACTGCGGCACCGCCGAGTTCGACGAGCGCGGGATCCGTCACCTCAACGGTAAGTAGGTCATCAATGATGCGGATCCGTAGCTGGCGCCGGCCGGCCTCCGCGGGCTGCTCGTCACTTGTGCCGCTGATGTCGGCGGCCCGGGCAGCGGCCTTGACCTGGTCAATATCGACGCCATGAGCAGCGAGCGCCCGCGCCGCCGCACTGTTCGGGTCGCCGATGGCCGCCAGCAGCAGATGATGCGAGCCCACTGGTCGGGATCCGGCGAGGCGAGCCGCCTCGCTCAGGCTCTTGTCAGCGGCCGGAGTGGTGTTGAGCTCAGCACGCTCACCTTCGGTGCGCATCTCCGCCGCACCGGACAGGACCGGCGCCGAGCGGCGGCGAAGCCATCGACGGCTGCTAGCAGTCGTCTCGACCGGCGTCGTGGCCATGAGATCCAGCACAGCCATGCGGACAGCCATCAGGTCGGGGGCATGTTGCTGCAGGATCTGCGCGGCCACGCCGCGCCCCTCGCGCAGCACGCCGAGGAGTATGTGCTCGGTGCCGATGAAGTTGTGGTGCAGCTGCAGGGCTTCCCGGAGCGCGAGCTCAAGCGTCTTCTTGGCCCGCGGGGTGAAGGGGATGTGTCCGCTGACCTGCATCTTGCCAAGGCCGATAGTGGCCTTGACGTCCTCGCGCGCGCTGGCCAGCGACAAGCCGAACCGCTCGAGCGCCTCGGACGCGATCCCCTCCTCGCCGAGCAGCCCGAGCAGCAGGTGCTCGGTGCCGATGTAGTTGTGTTGCAGTCGACGAGCTTCTTCCTGGGCAAGCACGACGGCGTGCCGAGCACGGTTTGTAAATCGCTCAAACATGGGATTAGGTTCTAGCGCTGGCAGCACCTAGTCAATACCATGCTAATAATAGGGCGCGCGGCGTATCATCGGACGGGTCACGGCTGCCGACATCAGCATCGGGGCGAGGCCATGGATTGGGAAGACCGGCTGGACGACTGGGAGCTTGAGATCGATCTCGCGACCCAGCTCAAGGGCTCAGACTGGGTCACGCTCGACCGGGCAGCAGCCCAGACCGGCGCGTCTCGCGCGGCCATGCGCAGCTGGTACCGAACCGGACAGATCCCGTCCCGCCTCGTCGACGGCCCGCACGGGCCCCAGCGCCTGGTGCCGCTCGCGCTCGTCGCCGCCCGCGCAGAGGCCTCGCCAAGGCTGCGCCGGACGGCGGAGCGGCGACTTGCCGAAGAGGCGCAGGTTGAGATTCTCCGTCACCGCGTGGACCAGCTCGAACTCCGGCTGGCCGCGCTCGAACAGCGACAGCGTTAGTGCACCAGCTCGGCCGCAGCCGGTTCGGAGAATTCGTCCACCGGCTCACGACTCCGCCACCGGGATGGCACGAACATGGGCACGATCATGATGATGCCCAGGAGCGCGAGCGTGCCGCTGGTCAGCATGGTGCTGAAACCGCTGCCGGCGGAGTGCCCGGACAGCGGGATCAGCCGTAGCGCCAGATGCGCGTTCATCACGTGGAGAGCAGACCAGGCAAGCAGGACCAGGCCCGGCAAGCCAGCGCCCAGCGGCGACAGCCATGGCACCGCAACCAGGATGCCGAGGAGCAACCCGGTACCGAGGAGAGCCGCCACCGTTACCGCGCCCGAGGTGTTGGTCAGGCTGGTGTGGGCCGCGTGAGCGGCCAGGATCCGCGCGATGCTCCACCCCGCGCCGAAGAAGACCGCCGCCAACATCGCGAGCGCAAGGATCAGTCCGACTAGGTGTCGCATACGCCAGTACCTCCAGTTGGCCCGCGCGACGACGGCCGCGCGCCCGGTTAAGGACATGGCTCCCGGCGCCAGCCGGGTCGTCCTGGCTGGCGTTGCTCCACCACGAGGCACCCTACCGTGGCAGGGTCGACGGGTCCACCAAGGTGCACTGAGGCGCCGGCCACATAGCCTCGCGCCGGTCGCTGAGCCGCATAGGTACGTCAGCGACCGACACGCTCGCCGCGGAAAACGGGAATACCCCTGCAACCCATGACAAGCAGGGAACGTAGTCGTCTTTGGTGGGCTGACGTCGAGCGTGCGCCGGCCAGTGCCTGAATGCGCTTCCTAGCCGGCCGGGGGATGCGCGGCAGAACGGGTAGCCAGAGGCTAATTCATGAGGCGTGCTAGCTCGAAAGTGCGAGCATCACCGGCCATCTCAAGGCTCCGGGGGCGTCATGGAGTACGACGAATTCATCGAGGTAGTCGACCAGGCGTCCGGCGACCTCGATACTGTGACCGCGAAGCAAGCCGCGGCGGCCACGCTGCAGACCTTGGCTGAGCGACTTCCGCCTTCCGCGGCGCAGCATCTGTTCCTTGAACTACCCGATGAAACCAAGCCATGGGTGAGCGGCGCCTCCGACGCCGGCGCGTTCGACATCGACGAGTTCCTGGGCCGGATCGCACGGCGCGAAGGAGTGGATGTCGAGACGGCGCTCGACCATGCGCGCGCCGTGTTTGTCGCACTGGGCGACGCCATCAGCCCCGAGGAGGTTGAGCACGTCGCCGCTGCGCTCCCAGGAACGTTCGAGCCGCTAGTAGCCGAGGCACAGCACCGGCACCTGGAGGTGCTGCGGGCGGACCTGTGCTGGAGCCGCGTTGCCGAGCGCCTGGATGTTGACCAGGCGACGGCCCGACCAATCACGAGCGCGGTGCTTGAGACACTCGCGGAGCGCATTGGCACCGGGCAGGTTCGCAATCTGATGGCGCACCTCGACCCGCTGCTGCACCCGCCGCTTCGGCAAGGCCTGTCGTCGGCTGGGCCTGATGCCAGGCGAATGCCGCTTGAGGTATTCCTCCGGCGCGTCGGGCGTCGGGAAGGTCTCGCGGTCGACGATGCAACGCTGGCAGGTGACGTGTTCGGCCATGCTCAGGCGGTACTCGAAACGCTCGCAGAAGTGGTCAGCACCAAAGAGTGGAACGACGTCGCAGCGGAGCTGCCAGCCGATTACCGCCGCCTGATACCCATCCGATCAAACTGACGCCGGGCTAACAGTCCAGACGCGTTGCTACCAGGCGTAATGCTCAGGGGCTGGCCGGTAGCCGGGAAAGATGGAGTCGAGCCGCTGAAGCACCTTGTCGTCGAGTCTGAGCGTCACGGCCTGCTGCGCTCCTTCTAGCTGGCCGATTGTCCGCGGACCGATGATGGGCCCGGTAACGCCGTCCTGGTGCAGGAGCCACGCCAGCGCGACAGTGCCCGGCTCCTCGCCGATTTCGTCACACAGATTTTCATACGCCTCGATCTGCTGGCGCATGCGCTCGACCGTCTCCTGAGCACCGCCTGACAAGCGGCGGCGTCCTTCGCGTTCCTGCTTGAGAACGCCTCCAAGCAGGCCGCCCCGAAGCGGAGACCACGGGATGACGCCGACGCCATACGCGATGGCGGCAGGCAAGACCTCCAGCTCGATCTCACGCGTCATGAGGTTGTAAATCGACTGCTCGCTGACCAGCCCAAAGAAGTTGCGAGCGGCCGCTGCGTCGTTGGCCCGCGCGATATGCCAACCCGCGAAGTTTGATGAACCGACGTAAAGGATCTTGCCTTGAGCAACCAACACCTCCATGGCCTGCCAGATTTCTTCCCAAGGCGTGGCCCTGTCGACGTGATGCATCTGGTACAGGTCGATGTAGTCGGTCCGCAGGCGACGCAGCGAAGCCTCGCACGCCCGTCTGATATTCAGGGCCGACAGCCTGTCCTCGTTCGGCCAGATGTCGCCCATGGCTCCGTACAACTTGGTTGCGAGTACGGTGCGCCCGCGGCGGCCTCCGCCAGCTGCGAACCAGTCGCCGATGATCTCCTCGGTCCAGCCCGTGTGTGACTGTTCGGTACTCGCGACCTGGCCAGGCGGGCTGCTCGGCCCGCCATATCGGTTCGCTGTATCGAAGAAGTTGATGCCGAGTTCGTGCGCCCGGTCCATGATCGCGTGTGCATCGGGCGGTGGCGTGAGTGGTCCGAAGTTCATTGTGCCGAGGCACAGGCGGCTGACTCGAAGGCCAGAACGACCGAGTTGTGCGTAGTCCATAGTCCTACCCTTTCACGGCCTGACCTGACGGACACTTCGGACGTAGCGGCACGCGGTGGTGCAGGTCGCGAAAATAAGCAACTACTACTCATGCACATGATCCGACCGGTGCTTTATAAATCCGTATGAGTGGTCAATCGTCACATTGGCCGCTGGTAATGATTAGGGGGCGGGCAGATGGGCCTGTTTAACCGAAATAAGGTGGAGTCGGCAGCGCCGCCTGCATCGTCCGAGCCGTCGCGGTCGTCCGAGCCGGAGCGGCCAGAGCATCCGTCGCCGACGGACTGGATGGCGGTGGCTCAGCAGAAGATGGCACGCGCGATGGAGACCCAGCAGACCCCATGGGCGTCGATGCAGGCTCAGGTGCTGCAGAACATGCAGCAGCTCAGTGCCGTCCAGCGCAGCGCTGCCAGCCAGCAGGCGACGGAAGCTACGTCGGGACGGATGACGTGGGTCCGTCAGGTCATGGCCATCCTGGCGCCTCCGCAGGCTGGCTACGTGAAGCGGTGCTCATGCGCGGTCTGCGGTGCCGCCAAGAAGCTGCCGACTGTCACGGCGTACGTGTACTGCGACTACTGCGCCTCGCTCATCGACTACGACCTTCGCCGCGCGAGCGAGGTGGATACCGCGCCTAGCCCGGCCTACGCCACGTCCGTGAACGCGGCTGGCGCTGCATCCCGAGCGGCGGTTACTGCTGGTGACCGTGCGGCCTACCTTGATCAGCAGCGCAGGGTCTGGGAGGCATACGTCACCCACATGCCGCAGGCAGT
>Ga0126373_10001371_pt1 | contig 17299 bp, 13 predicted proteins | sample PanSoiMetPlot_11_FD_92545 | JGI IMG/M metagenome (GOLD analysis project Ga0126373, IMG submission 92545) | Tropical forest soil microbial communities from Panama - MetaG Plot_11 | ecosystem: Environmental > Terrestrial > Soil > Tropical forest > Bulk soil | place: Panama | collected 2016-02-17 | reverse complement strand
GGGCTCCCGCCGTCTTTGGCACGAACTTTCACACCAGCTATATGCCGGTGGTGGCGCAGGGCTGCACTGGGCAACAATCCTGCGAGACGGGCCAGACCGTCCTAGGGGTGTCGTCTGTCTGCGACGTGGGCAATGGCGTTTGTCGGCCAGGCTCGCTGAAGACCGCCGTACTTCCCAGCACCGTCGGTCTGGATCCGACCAAACGCTACTACATCTCGGTCATGCCCGGCGACATGATAACCGGCGACCCAGTAGGGCATGATATGGGCGGTGCGCAGATCGTCTACGTGAACGGCGCCTGGCGGTCGGCCATGGCACCAACCGCAACCAGCGTCCAGATCCTTGTCGAGCCGCAGCAGCAACAGGCAGCTAAAGTTTCGGCGTTTGTGTTCGAGGACGACCATCCGCTTAACGGCGAACACGATGGCGGCGGCGGCGTCGATAGTTTGTCGCCCAATGAGCCGGGCCTGGGAGGCTTCAACATCACCATCCAGGATCTTGCCGGCATGTCAGGTGATTCTTCCGGACAGATGACCTATGACCAATTCAATCAACCTTTGTCGAACGCCTTGGCGGGAACCATCGACCCGGTCACGCTTCTTGACGCGTGCCCGATTTCGAAGGATGCGCGCATGGGTATTGACACAGGGGGCGGGACCAACCAGCCGGCGCCTAGTGACATCGGCATAACGGGTGTGATTCCCGTCTGCCCGAAATACGAGGCGGACGGCTCCACCCTCTCCCCTCTGGCGGGCCAAGTCATCGTTGTGAACGTACCGCCCGGAAGATATGGAATCGTTGCCACACCGGCGGCCGACCGCATTGCGCGCGGGGAAGAGTGGCTGCAAACCAACACTCTGGATGGCGGCAAGGACCTCGAAGCTTTCATCAAGAGCAACGAGCCGGCGTACTTCCAGGAGTTCGGTCCGGCGTCCTACCACGTCTCCATCGGCTTCGCCAATCCGCAGTGGATCAACGACATCGGAACCGGGCTCTGCAACGGGCCGGGCGCTCCCGCATGCACCCAGACCGTGACAGGCAAGGTCACGGGCGCGCGCATGAGCCGCATCTCGGATCAAAGACTGTACAGCTCCGGCACGCGCGATGAGTTCGGTTACACCCAGTGCTACGCCAGCCTGGGCAGCCCGGACGGCGAGGACTTCGCCTTCGCAAAGTGTCAGGACGATGGAACCTTCACGCTCAACGGGATTCCTGCAGGTGACTGGAGAGTTACTATCTTCGACCAGTGGAACGATCAGATCGTGGACGGCATTTCTACACCCGTCCGCGTCGGCAGCGGAACCAACTCCACGTGCAAAGGGCCGACTACTGGCGGCAGTACTTGTGACATGGGCGATCTAGGGGTTCATGGGTGGAAGAACAACCTCTACACGCGGACGTTTATCGACAAAAACGGCAACGGCGTCTCGGATTCCAATGAGGAAGGACTGGCGCTGGTGAACACCAATATCCGTTACAAAGACGGTAGCATCTCCAACTTCAATAGCACCGATCTCGAAGGGTATGCCGGCTTTAACGAAGTCTTCCCGATTTTCAACTGGTACGTGATGGAAACGTCTTCGACCCGCTTCAAGAACACCGGTACCCACGTGATCAACGACGCGGGCGGTCCGGCTGATAACTCCACGGCGTGCGGTGGTGGCTTCCCCGCGTGCGGAAACTCCAGCCTCCTGGCGAATCTGGCCAGGACCCAGGAGGATTTTCCTCTGCCCACGAACCTGCGGGTTCCGGGTTCCTATTATTGTGCGGACGCGGATTGCACTGCTGCGCCGGCTCCGCTCGCGCCGGGCGGTCCCGGCGGTTCTACCGGTCGCGTTGATCCGCCCACGGCCGTCAGTTACGGCTGGCAGAGCTATATGGGACAAGACCAGTACCTCGAATTCGGCAAGAAACCTTTTGCCCCTGGCGAAAACGGCGGCATCCAGGGCCACGTGGTGTATGCCTCCACGCGCCCGTTTGACGATCCGCAGCTGCTCCTGCAAACCAGTTGGATGCCCCAGGTTCCGAATGTCACGATTAACCTCTACCAGGAAGGGACTGCGGCGGACGGCGTGACCCAAACGCTCACGTTGGTGGACACCACCACGACCAGCAGTTGGGACGCCTGGGCGCAGGGCTTCCGATCCGATGGGATACCGAACATGAACTGCCCGGGCCAGGATCCCGCGGATGTGTTCATCTACACGCTGCAAAACCAGCCTAACTATCTGAATTGGTACAACGCCCAGCACGGCGGGCCTGCTGTAACCCCGCTGCCCAATAACTCGCAGTTCAAGTGCTATGACGGCATGCACAACTGGAACCAGCTGCAGCCGGCGCCCTACGACGGCATGTACTCGTTCCCCAGCGTGACCAGCACCGACCTGACGACTGGTAAGCCTAATGGCACGAACTGCTCGATTTGCGTGGCGAACCCGTCGGTTGGCGATTGGAATTCAGGGCTGCCTATGTTGCCGGCCGGTAAATACGTCGTGGAAGTGATCGTGCCGCCGGGTTACGAACTGGTCAAGGAAGAAGATAAAAACCTGCTGACCGGCGACGCTTTCACTGCCCCGGTGACGCAGCAATTCGCGGGCTTCGGAAACATCTTCATCATCCCCGACCAGGCTGCGGTCGCCTCCGCCTACAACCCCAACAATCCGCTGATGCCGACGACGGACCAGGGCGTAACCCCGCGCCATGAGGGCGACACCGGTAGCGTCGAGCAATTCTGGCCCTGCGTGGGCGCCAAGCGCATCGTTCCCGACTTCTTGAGCATCAACCCGGCGGTCGGGTTTAATACGCCGTTTGCCGGAGCGACGCGGCCGCTCTGCGATCGCAAGGAAGTCACGCTCGATGACGAGATGTCGGCCTTGGCGAAGTTCTACATCTTCAGCTCAGCGCACATCGCCGCTCACATTACCGGCATTATCACCGACGATTTCACGTCGGAATTCGACCCCTTCTCGCCTGCCTTCGGTGAGAAGTTTTCGCCGGCCAACCTGCCGGTCGGAATTAAGGACCATGCCGGCATCGACGTCGGGCGGCTCTATTCCGACATCCATGGAATCTTCAACGGTCTGACTTACTCTACCTGGACGGTGAACCCGCCCGACCCGAGCGGATATACCCCTCAGATGTTCGTCATGTGCATGAACGACCCTGGCAGCGGCGCGAACCCTGATCCTTTCTATCAGGCCGCCTACAGCCAGTTCTGTTATGAATGGTCCTTCATGCCGGGCCAGACCTCGTACCTGGATACCCCGGTTATACCGACGTCCGCCTTCGCGCCGAACTATAACCATCCCGACTGCGCCTACCCGAACTTTACACCGGCGATTGCCGAGGTGGATGGAGACGGAGTGGGACCTTACTTGAGTGCAAGCGGTGCCCTGCAATTGACGATTACCGCTTTGGGCGACCAGGTGGTGACTAACCACGCATACTCCGGTCCGTCTTCGACGGCGCATCCCTACAACGACAAGACCATCATCCGGCACTACGGCTTCGGCACGCGGCCTTCCACCTGCGGAAACGGCGCAAACTGCCCGAACGTAAAGATCGGCGGAATAAGTGCAGTCGTCACAAGCTGGACCGACTCCACGATTATCGCCACGGCGCGCGCGGTGGGCCAGATCCCGCTATGCGCCGTCCAGCAACAAGTGCAATACGGCGGCTCACAGACGCGGTGTGGACAACTGGTCATAACGGCGGGCAACGGCAAGAGCACCATCGACACCGTGACCGTCACCATCGGCGGCAAAGCCCCGACGCACGTCGCAGCTTCAGCTTCGATCCAGGCTGCCATTGACGCCGCGAGCCCGGGCGATCTGATCGTCGTCGACCCCACTTGCATGTCAGGTACAGGACCGACCGCAACCCCGGTTCCGTGTGCTGCACCCTCAACTGCAAACGTACACACTGCGTCTAAACACCATGAGATGGTGATCATGTGGAAGCCGGTCCGGCTGCAAGGCGCCGGAGCAGCCTCAACCATCATCGACGCCAATGCGCATCCTTCGGGCGCCCTTCTGAGTGACTGGCGCCAGCGCGTGGTGTGTCTGTTCGGAATAGCGCCCACGGGCGTGCCGGCTGGCTATGACCCCACCTGCGGCGCCAGCTGGAACTACTTCCAGCCAACCGCCTCCAATCCGCAGATAGATCGGCTGCCGCTCGAGGCGGTGGTCGGCTGGGACGCCCAGTTGAACGGGAACCTGGCCGAGCAGTTACAGGAACCAACCCTCATGGGAGCGTATGAAGGAGCTGGAATCACCGTGCTCTCGAAGGGAGTGCTTGTCCCCGAAGGAGCGGATCCGTGGACCGATGGCGCCACGATCGCCGCCTTCCCGGTGGGGACCCGGCACCTGACGACTGCCGATTGTACGTCAGGCCCATCAGGGTCGAACCCCTATCCGAGCAGCTTCTACTGCAACCCGTCGAGTATTGACGGCTTGTCTGTCGCCAACAGTTCCCAGGGCGGCGGCGGCATCCTCGTGCACGGTTGGGGGCATAACCTGCAAGTAGCGAATAACCGCGTCTACAACAACCAGGGTACGCTCGCAGGCGGCATCGCGATCGGCCAAGGCGAACATCCTGATGCTCCCCTGGCTGGGTCAGCTGTCATTACCCTGCCAGGCTCTTGCATAAGCGACGCCGGTTTGCCCGTAAATACTCAACTGCCGCTTTGCTTTGATACCAACGTGAACGTCCACAACAACGCCGTTACCTTGAACGCTTCCGAGGGCGATGAATTGTTCTCCGCCACTCCCTCAGGGGCCGGCGGCGTCGCCTTCTGCACCGGTACCGATTACTACAAGTTTAACTACAACTGGGTGTGCGGTAACTTGACCACCGGGGACGGCGCGGGAGTTTCCCACATCGGCTTCGTATGGAATGGCGACATCGAGCACAACTCGATCCTGTTCAACCAGGCTACTAACCCAACAACGCCCAGCAACGGCGGCGGGCTGCTGATCATGAGCGCTCCGGATACCGATCCGACCTGTCCCGGACCACCTGACGCCGATTGCAACCATGCCTTCGGCACGGTGGGCGAGGGCATCGGTCCAGGCCTGAAAGTCAATTCCAACCTGATTATGGGCAATGCCGCGGAGGCCGGCGCCGGCGGCGGCATACGCTTCCAGGGAGTTAACGGCTTGGAAGTGGGCAATTTCCCCACTACGCCCGCGAATTGGTTCTCGGTCAACGTGACAAACAATATCATCGCCAACAACGTGGCCGGCTGGGACGGCGGCGGCGTATCGTTGCAGGACTCGATCGGGGTGAACCTGATCAACAACACGATCATCTCGAACGATTCCACTGCTTCGTCCGGTACGCTGTTCGGTGCCTTCTTTGCCGACCGGGCCAGCGCGCCAACCCCCTGCGCGCGTGACGTCATCGGCGCCAACGTAAAGTGCGTGCCGCTTTCGACTCCCCAGCCCGCCGGAATCTCGGCCGGTCAGCACACGGCGGAGTTCCTGGCGTCGCTCCCGGCGAGCATCACCTGCCCTCCGGGCCATCCCCTGAACACGGCGAGCCCCGCGTCGGGAGTTGTCAATGGCGCTTGCCGAAACGTCTCGTTCCCGGTGCTCTATAACGATGTGCTGTGGCAGAACCGTGCCTTCCATATCGTTGTCGTACAGCCGGCGGCAGGCTCGGGACAACAGCAGGCTACCGTGACGCTGGCACCGCAGCTCAATCAAGGCACCACAGGTGCGTGCACTTCGACAAACGGCCTCCTGCCCTCTTATTGGGATATCGGACTCCGCGGCGACACTGGACCGACCAACCATAGCTCCGGGACCACGTGGCAGCCCTTTGCGTCGGTGTTGACCAACATCACCGGCTACCCAGCAGGACCCGCAGGCTACCGGGCCAACACAGCTTCTTTCAGCCCCGGAGTCGCCCTGCAGTACTGCAATGGTTCGAAGATCCCGCCGGAGGCTGGTAAAGATACGTGGTACCAGGTTCCCCCGGGCACTAACGAAGGGAACGTACCCACACCCGTCTTCAGTCTGACGGCGGGCGCGACCGTCGACGAGGGCAACAACTGGATCAACATCGGTTGGGGCCCGTTGTCACTGGTCAACCCGACCTCGGAGCTCAGCCCGTCGGCCGAGACCATGCTCGGCGACTACTCGCTGGCAGCGAGTTCACCGGCCATCAACTACATCACGTCGGCTAACTCGGCCTCGACCTACGCAGCGGCGCCGCCGAATGACTTCTTCGAGAATCCGCGGAAGGGAAATAACGCGGTCGATGCCGGTGCGGTGGAGTTCACGGGCGCTGCTGTGGCAGGGCCGACGCTCACTGCGATTAGCCCCAATTCGGGCGTCCGCGGTCAGGTGGTTCCGGTGACCATTACGGGCACAAACCTGACTGGTGCGACAATTAACCCGATTAACGGTGTCACGATCAGCGGCGTCACCGTGACTGCAACTCAAATCACCGCAACGTTTACGATCGCGCGCAACCCAACGCTCGGCGTCAGAAACGTCACCGTCACTACGACAGGTGGTACCAGCGGCGCCGTGACGTTCACCGTGACGGGAGCTACGCCAACCATCTCCGCGCCCTCTCCTGCGCTCAACACCGGCGGCACGAGCATCAAGACCGGGACCGTCACCGTCAGCAACGCTGCCCTAGCGACTGGCCCGCTCGTTCTCACCGCCGACCCGAATGTCGTCAAGACGGCAGGGCCGGCTGCGGGCGTCTTCTCAATCACCACCGGCGGAACGTGCGCATCGGGCTCTGTCATCAGCCCCGGAGGGAGTTGCACGATTGTCGTGCAATATAGTCCCGGCGGGACGACCACGACCTCGACCGCGCACATTGTGCTAACCAATGCGGGTGCCACAACTAGTCCGCTGAACGGCGCTAACTTCACCGCGAACTAAAACGAAACAGTAATCCACAGGCCGGGCATCCCGAGAGGATACCCGGCCAGTACCTAAGGAAGGGGCCCTGATTGAAATGAACAGGACGAGAACATTTTGCATGGAAGCGCTGCTGGCGATGCTGCTTGCCAGCGGCGTTGGTATTTTAGGGGCGACTGGCACTTTGTCCGCTTCGGCATTGCAAGCGGCTGCCCTGGCCGCCCAAGCTACCGGCTCTACTCCAACAGCTACGGCGGTGGCCCGATCTTCACCCACGCAGGCGTCTGCCCCGGCTAAGGGGACCTCGGCAGTTGGTGGTCCAGTCAGTCGTAAGCTGAGGATGTCCTCGAAAAGTGCCGAAATGTATTATGATCTGATCTGGGGCGTGGATTCGCTCAGAGTAAAATATGCGGAATCGGGCGAGATCATTCGGTTTAGCTACCGCGTGGTCGACGTAGAGAAGGCCCGAGCGCTCAATGATAAGAAGAACGAGCCCTCGTTAATCGACCCGAAAGCCGGTGTCAAACTGGTAGTGCCGTCGATGGAAAAGGTCGGAAAGCTGCGTCAGGCCAGCACTCCGCAGTCAGGCAAGATGTATTGGATGGCATTTTCGAATAAAGGCCGTTTGGTCAAGCCCGGAGACCACGTTAACGTGGTGATCGGCACTTTCCGGGCAAACGGGCTTGTGGTGGAATGAAGGTGCTGCCAGCCGTGGCGGTTTAGCTCATGGTCGGGAGGGCATTCCCCTTGCTAGGCTTCGACAGGAGGTCAGTCGCAAATCTAGGGAGCTGTTCCGCCAGAGGGTTCTTGAGCTTGGCTCTGGCATTGCCGCTGCTTCTGCCGAGTGCGCCGGCTCTCGCTCAGGTGGTTGGCGCGACCAGCTCGGCACACCCGGCGACTCGCGGTTACAAGCGTCTGACTCTCGATGAGCGAGTCCAAACGTTAGCCAAGAACCTGGCCCTGAGCGAGGCGCAGCAGTCTGCGGTCAAGAAGATCCTGGAGGAACGGCAGCAGGAAACCCTCCGGATCCGGCTCGATCCATCGATGACCGGCAGCGCTCGGATCGACAAGTTTCGAGCCCTTCAAGAAAAGACTGTGGAAGCAATCCGCGCGGTGCTCAACGAGGAGCAAAAGAAGAAATATGATCCACTAGCCGTGCGGAAATTGCCGCCGGCACCGCAACAGCGGAGCGTCGATGACTGGCTCAAAGAGACTACGCCACATTAAGAAGGAGTCGCGCCTGTGCTGCGTTAGCCAGATTGGTGGCTCGCGGCGCAGCTGCTCCATTATCACGTCGACGTGCAAGTTAACTCGGAAGGTAATATAGTATGAAGTTCAGAGTAGCCAGCCTCGCGGCCATGTCACTACTTGGTCTGATTCCGGCGGTTTGCCGCGCGCAGGAATTCTCAGCCGACGTCGTGTACTTCGCCACCAGCGACCCGAGTGCACCCTCGAGCGCAGCCAAGAAGTCAGCCCCTCCTCCCTCCAAGCTTTACGTAAGCAAGGACAAGATGCGTCTCGAAACGCGCGGACTCACGGGCACTATCCTGTTGGTGAACAGAGGGGAGCGGACGGCCTACGCCCTTTTCCCGGCGCAGAAGGCGTATCAGCCTATCTCTAGTGGTCTCTCGGAATATTTCCGAGTGCAGGACACAGAGAATGCCTGTCCCGATTGGCAGAAGGCGGCGGACCAAAAGATCGTCTGTGAAAAAGTGGGGCCTGAGGTGATGGATGGGCGGCAGACGGTGAAGTACCAGAATAAGGGCGCCTCAGAGGAAGCCACGTCGGCCGTATGGATCGACTCGGCGCTCAAGTACGTAGTCAAGTGGGAGAGTGCCAGGACCGGTGCCAAAGTCCACGATATTAAGGAAGGGCCGCAACCCGCCGACCTGTTTGCGGTGCCGTCCGGATACGAGCTCCAGCCTCCGAAAAAGTCCCCCAAGGGGATATCGCCGAGGCCACATTAGCTAAACTAAGGGGGGTATAACAAGAGGGCGGAGCCGGTTTTGATCGATCCGGAAGCGGGTCAAGGTGGTGGTTCCTTCGCTTGAAAAGGTCGGGCAACTTCGCCAGAGCAGCACGCACGAGGCAAGTAAGTCCTGCTGGATGGCATTCTCGAGTAGGGCCGACCGGTGAAGCGTCCACACCACGTCAACGTGGTGATTGGTCATTTTCACGCTGATGGAATAGGCTTGCGTTCCGCCACCGACATTTCATTCCGCTTCGCATTTTCCATTATTTTCCAATTTGAGACCCTCGCTAAATCGCCAAAGCCGCAAATCGAGCGTGTTGAACGCTCTTCATTTTCAGTGCTCCGCGCCGATTGCCAAGGTTTTGAGAGATGACATCGAGTCGACGATTTCATCTGCGCTTACGATGGCGCTGGCGTAGTTCGGAAGATTGGTAACGAGAGCGGTGCGCATGAGCTCATCCGCGTAATCGGCGATCGCGTCTTTGACTACGGTGGCATCGTAGCCAAGCTCAGCGGCGAAGCGCACAGTCGTGCACAGCGGCACGCAGCGGTTTGAAGTGTCTCTCGCCAATGTGTCGAATGGGATTGAGCTGATGGTCCATGATTCAGGGATTGGCTTTGACCCTGAAAAGGCGATGAGCGGGCAGGGACTCGGACTCACCAGCATGAAGGAACGGCTGAAACTCGTCGATGGGCGTTTGTCAATTGAATCGAGGCTGCACGCCGGAACAACCATTCGCGTTCGCGTGCCTCTCGCTCCGCAAGAGAGGTCTGCCGCGATCGGATAGGCACTGATAAGTATCAACAGATTTTTCTCTCGGTCTTTCGTCACCGCTTTGAGATTCGCCGACGAGCTTTGCATGGTCTCAAGAACTTCACTTAGTTTCGCGATCGCGGAGCAGCTCCGGACTTGTTCCTTCCTGATTGCGATTCTCAGCTCTATTTTTATGGCCCCGCAGGATCGCTCTACCACGAAGGCTGCCAGGATTGACGAACTGATTTCCCGGTATCAACAATGCGGCTATTTCAACGGTTCGATACTCGTCGGCGAGCATGGCAAGGTTATTTACGAGAAGGGCGTAGGCTACGCGAATATCCAAACGCACACTCCGAACACGCCTCAAACGAAATTCGGGATCGCTTCCGTCTCCAAGCAGTTTACGGCCGCACTCGTGCTGATGCAGGTCGCTAGTGGCAATCTTCGGTTGGACGCTACTGTTTCAGAGATTCTGCCTTGGTACCGGAAAGACACGGGGTCGCACATTACCGTCGAGCAGCTTCTTCGACACACTTCTGGCCTACCTCCCGATTATGACGCTCCGGAATTCGGCGATGGGGAGGCAGCTGCCCGGCACGCCGAGCCGAAAGCGTTTGCCCAAAGCGTATGTCAGCGGGCACTCGTGTCGGACCCGGGTACACGATGGAGTTACAGCAACTGCGGTTATATTCTCCTGGGCCTGATCCTAGAGCAGATTACCGCAAGGTCGTTCGATGAAATTCTGCAATCGCAACTTCTTCGACCACTGGAGATGAACGATTCCGGAATGGACAAAAACAACTTGGTGCATTTAGGTGGTGCTGTGGGATACCGGCGGCGCGCTGGACCTCGGTATGTACCTGGTCCGTATATTGATCGCAGCCACATCTTTGCTGCTGGGTCGATGTATTCAAGTGTCGAAGACCTGTACCGCTGGAACCAGGCTCTCACGCATAGCAATCTGTTCTCCGAAGAGCTGAGCAAGAAAATCTTCACTCCCGAACTCGGCGATTGGAGCTATGGGTGGTTCGTAAGAAGAATTGCTGCCGGCCAACCAGGTGAAGGTAGCATCATGGCAGAAATGCGCGGTGACATGCCTGGAAACTTTTTCGCTTGGATTCTACGCTATCCCGAACAGGACGATGTCATCATCGTCCTCCGAAATGGATACGGGTCTACCGAGAATCTCGAGCGTAATCTCCAAGCGATTTTATTTGACCGCGAACCGCGCCTGCCTCGAAGAAGCCCGTTCGATATTGCCGCGCAGCTTGGTTGCGTGTCTTTGAACTGGGTTGCCGCCCATCGCTTCTTGGCGGTTCTCATCCTGGTCCTCTTGGCCTTTTGGTCAGCTTGGGCCATAAAGAGACGCATGCTTCCCCAAGACCCTGGGACAAGGAAACCGTAGCGACGAGGCTAGTCGTCAACTCGGGAGGTTAGCTCGCTTTTGACCGTGCGCTGGCCACCGGTGTTGGCTGCTAACTTCAGAACTGTCGTGGATACGCTGCGAGACCGCACTCTACGTGCAGCATGGGAATCTCTAGATCGAATAGTGAAGCCGCACCACACCGTCCGGATAGCTCCGAGAGGAGAGCAATTGCAAGGGGACCGCGCGGTGACGGGCCTCGATGAGACGAATTCCGTCCCCGATGAAGACGGGGACGACGTGGATAACGAACTCATCGATTTCGTTCTCATCTAGAAACGAAGCGATGATCCCGCCCCCACCCATCATCCAAATATCTTTGCCCGGCTGCGAACGCAATCGTTCTGCGAAAGCCTTGATTGGCTCGCCGATGAACTCGACTCCCGGCTCCAACGACTCTTGGGGCCGGCGCGAAAACACATAGTTCTTTATTGCCTTGCCAAATCCCGCCGCCTTCATCCCCTTTTCGACACCTATACCGTAGGTCTTGCGGCCCCACAAGATGGTGTCGATGGTTCGGAAAAACTCACCCATTCCGTAGTTGCCCTTTGGCCGCGGGCGGTCGAGCCAAGCCACGTCACCATCTGACCGCGCGATGAAGCCATCTGCACTGGTTGCAATGTATACAACGATCTTCCGACGCTTCTTCACAATAGCTTGCCTTCCGGAAAGGTCTCTTGCCTGCCCCAACCTCTCCAGGGCCTTTGGTGTCGGCCAAAGATGGTTCGGCCGGCCGCAAACTCCGGTGTCACTTACTACTCACTTGGTCCTTTCGAGCCGCCGGCGGCGGCTGGCAATGATTTCCGGCCAGCCGTCTGCTTGAATGATTTAGGTTTAGTGTGCGAGCGGATCGGGGCGAAGCTGGAAGTGCAAGACCTTGCTGGTCGTTCCCTTGCCGCCTTCGGCGTGAAAAGGTGTTCGGGTGCCGTAGGTGGCCCACAGCCCCTTTCCTTTCCAGCCGACTCTCGGATCATCGATCCGGCCGTCCATCCCTTTTGCGTAGAATCCCATCGGATAGGGCACGCGCAGGACAACGAATTTGCCAGTATCGGGCAAAAGGGCAAGCAGGGCATCATTCCCGTTACCAGTGGCAATCGGCACATTCTTTCCCAACCCAAAAGTGTCGAACTGATCCACCCAATCGTAGCAACTGGCCTCGGCGCTTCCCGGGTCCGTGACCCCCTTCAATTGCGGCCCCGGGAGTTGATAGAGTGTCCAACCCTCTGGGCAGTGCTGCCCTGTCGCAGTCGGCCCGTTGAGCGGACCTTTACACTTCCGTCGATCGAAGCTTGCCAGGTGTCCACTCGCAATGACCGTCCACACGACGCCATTGCGATCAATGTCGAGCCCACGCGGCGAGAACCCATGTACCGGCGCTCTTGGATCGCTCCATGGCAATTCGTAGATTTCGGCCAACGTGGTAGCCGGGGGATTCGATCCGGGGTTTAGCCGAACAACAGCGCCAGGGAAGCCTAATACTGTTCCCCAGATCGCCCCATCTAGTGGGCTAACGGTGACGCCGTAAAAGGCAGCGTTGATTCGTTTGTCCTTGGTTGGATCGATGGGCTGATCAGGCTCCACATACTCATCACGTTTTCCGTTGCCGTTGGTGTCGAGGATAAGGGCCGTCCAACCCTGCGACCTCTGTTCATCGTGGGTCTGGTCGAACATCTTTGTGTTCAGCCAGCCCACTGCTCCGCCGCCTCCGCCGCTGCTCGTCCACAGCGTGTTGTTCGCATCTTCTGCAAACACCAGGTGATGGGTGCCAAAACAGGTGTCAATGAGCGTGAGCTGCTTGGTTTTTGGATCGTACATGGCGAGTTGCCGCCCACTGCGCTTAAGTGGAAACAAGACCGCGGAAGGATGGGTCGACCCTTGCTGGCAGAAGGCCGAGTTGTCGCTAGGACGAATTCGGGAGGTGATCCACACTCTTCCTTTTTCATCGAACATTGGATTGTGCACGTTGGCCTGGCTATTCCAAATGGCTTCGTCTCCCCAATAGGCCGAAGGTGCAGCCGGCTTGTCGTCTGCGCTCGATGGCGTCTTTGGGTCGCGCACAGTCAATTTGACTTGACTCGCCGCGGCCCGAGCAGGATCCAGCACAGGCAAGTAATCCACGCTGAGTTCAGCAGCTCCGTAGATTAGGCCGTTGGCATTCAGCGTAGGATTACGCTTGTCGGTTGCGATCTCGTCGTGAAGATAGGCCTTCGGGTCGGCCCAGTCCCACTCAGTGATGACCACGTTTCGCTCCAGCCCTTGTGGTCGCGGCGGCGCCGGCGGCAATTCGCCGCCAGCGATGCGGTCGGACCAATTCGCGAAAATCGGCAATGCGCGCTCTGGTCCAAGCTGGGCGAGGCCGTTGACCATGTTGTTGCCGGCTTGTCCGGAGAGCAAGCGCCGCGCCCAGGCTGCCGCTGAAGAATCGAAATGGCCCAGGTTTTTTGGAATTTCGCGCGTAGCCTTGTCGCCCACTTGATGGCAGGACCAGCAACTATCCGTCTTCAGCAAGTGAAGCCATTGGCCCTGGTTCGTCATGTTCTCCGGAATGCCGTTGCCTTTAGGCCCTGTGCCGGGGAACTCGCTTTTGTCCGGCACTTGCAACAGAGAAAACCAATAGATGGCCGGGTAGTATTCCGCTGCCGCGCGAGCGCTCGGAGCGAGAACCGCAGTCAAGTTGACGGTTCTTCCGGGAGTCGTCTGGACAGGTTCAGAATCTACCAGCCCGTAGCCGCGCACCCATACTTTGAAGTTCGCCTCGGGAAGTTGCGGCACAAGGTAGCGACCGCGATCGTCAGTGACCACAATCTTCACGAACTTGGTCGGAAAGTCGGTCGTTTCCGCAATCACCCAAACCCCGCCCTCCGGACCCTTGGTGCTCTTGACCACGCCGCCAATGTCGTCGTTCCCGATCGAGATGGCTTCGCCTGTAGTTTGGGCGTTCAGCCCGCTTGCCAAAGCTACCAGGACAACACTTAATCCGATCGACCTCAGCGGACAGAAAACTCTCTTGCTCATGATGTGGTAACCTCATATGCGATCGATTGACGACGACATGATTCACCGATTGCGGATCGGGGATCTCGTCTCAGAAATGGAATGCGCACGAAATCGTAAGCACATCCCATTGCATTGTCAATTTGATCGTATTTGCCCAACCAAAACAGAATTTCCGGACGGCCTTTACCAGCAATCATGGTAGTGCCTCAGCGCTTCATCGGCATCTTGCGGCCATGCATTCTCCCTGTGTTCAGGCAGTTGCCAAGAGTGGACCAATGGCTGTCCTATCCCACATTGGCTCAAGAAATCCGGGACATCGCACCGGCACCGACGCGGGGGTGATCCCTCGATTCGAATGATGGCGTTCTAGCCGATGCTCATCCAGGAGATTTCGGCGGACCTGCAAAGGAACCGGATCGAAGCGGAAGCCGACAGCGCCTATGGCAATGACTTGGCTCGCAGAAGTCGGCATAAGAGGAGCGCTTCGACATCGTGGCCATTGCAAGCGACCGCAACGGCAAAACGAACGGCACAGCGCACCTAGTGCGCAGACAACAGCGTTAGGTCACCATCAGCGCCACGCCCGGACCTCCCTATCCGACGGGGATCGCATCCACGGATGGGAATCCCTTGGCGCTGTGGCCCGAACTCTTGTGAAGTCTTATTCCCCTCCAAACACGCGAAGTGTTCACTACCGAATGTGTGCGAGTCAGCTAGGTTCGCAAAAAGATTAACTGTTACTTCTGACAGAGGTGAATAAGCCCGGTGCTCATACGATCAAATGAGGTCAGCAGGCTGGAGCTATATCAGTAAGATTATGATATTGCATAACTTATTTTCATGCTGACTCTTTCACCAGGCCTTGCGGACCTGTCAGAAGTAACAGTGGAGGTTACTATAATACCTGCATATTTTCTGACGGGAACCTTGCAGGGTCCATTGCAGCCCTTGCGTCTCTCACTTCTTCGTTATGCGAGTCGAGCGGCGCAGGCTTCATGCGGTTGCTCTAGTCCATGCAATTTCGCGCTCTTCGTCTGTTCAGGAGGAAGTATGAGGCTATTTATCAGAATCTCGGTGATAGCGGTAGGAATGCTCGTGTCTGCGGGAGGAGTCTGCGCTCAAAAGGACCTATTGGTACCAGCCGGGACGCTTCTGCAGTGTACGATGAATGAACCAGACTTCTCTTCGGCCACGGCAACCGTGGGAGACCCGGTGCTGTGTCACCTGCGCACGCAGCAGGAGTTTGGCAAAGTACTGTTTCCCCGAGGCAGCATGTTGGGTGGGCATCTGGAAGCAGAAAAAGAGCCGGGGCATTTTATCGGGAAGGGCTATCTGAAGATTACTTTTGACCGGGTGATTCTGCCATATGGCGATTTGCCCGTCCCCGCGAAGGTCATCCAGGCAAGGGGATTTAAGGTGGACAAAAAGGGAGACATCGACGGGAAGGGACATGCGAAGCGAGACGTTGCTGAGTGGATGATCCCGGTGTTATGGCCGTGGAAGGTCGTTTCGCTACCAAGGCGTGGCCCCCGCCCCACGTTGAAGGGCGAGGAATCGTTGGAGCTGCGATTAATGGATGATATTTCCATTCCGCCGACATCGGCCTACGGGCCAATGAAGCCCGATCGCCCACCCTACGCGTCGTTGGCCCTGCCGAGCACTTTTGCGAGCGGGAATACGAACCTCGCTGAGCCGGCAATATTCAAGAAGATTGCTGGCGAAGAGAGTTCGCCAGCCATTGCCAGCTGGAAGCCTCCCATCCGTTCGACGATTCTGGTGCTCAAGTCAAACGAGACCTTGACAGTGACCAGATATCGAAGAGACGGAGATGTTTTGGTGTTTGAACAGTTGGATGGAAGCAAAGGCGCAGTCGACGTGGACTTGGTCGACTGGCGGAAGACGACCAAAAGGAATCAGATCGTCTCGGCAGATTAACAAGCCATCCGAAGTCCCCAGAGAATCCAGCTCGGGTTGCCGGTGGCGGTAAGTGTGGTTCTTCGAGAGGTGTAACCAGCTCGACGCAGCATGAGCTATGAACTCTTGGATTTCTTGCAAGTCACTGCGAATTAGACGGTTTGAGACGACCCCGCGGTCTGTCACTTGCCGCAATCGATTGCAGATCGCCCTGGCCACACAAAGACGTAATCCTGGCTGTCGACGGTGAGGTAGTAGCGGATCGTTCCGACAAAGTGGCAGCCCTCAATCGAACAACGGAGAGGATAACCACGAGGATCCCTGACCACCGATGAAACGGTCAGCGCAGTTTTGGGAGAGACGCTAAGAGTTTGCGAAGCGCCGTCGGCCGAAAACAAGTGATCATGGGAAAGAAAACCGCTTGCAAAGCATTGCATTTTCTCAGGCTCAACCGCGTTCGTTTTGTTCTTGCGTTCACGCTTGTTGAGCTTCTTACCGGGAAGAATAACCCATGGAAGGGAGACGGCATGCCCGTCAATACTGATTCCACCATATTGCACGGACAGCGTTGCGTCCGAGCTGTTGACGATAGTCGTCGTGTAATTGAGGTAGGTCGCGACTTCGTCGGAACTGACACCCTCGAATCCGATGCGGGAACTCACCTCGATGGGGCCGAACCTTAGTTTGTGGATGGCATGGCCGGTCAGCGGGTCTTGCATCGTCGAGGAGATCGCGCCCGAGGCGGAGTCCTCTCCCCACACAAAGGCACTCACTACCTCTGCTTTGATCTCTTGGCCGAGCACACAGGACGCAAAGGCAAACACCGCCAGCAGTACCGTGCAGCCAAGTCTCATCATCGTCGTGTGGATGCACTCCGAGAGGCTTTGCCAACCGCTTCTCGTCATTTGCGATCATTGTCTAGCCCCAAGATCGCTTCCGCCAACTGGCAAAATGACCAGTGCTCGCTCCGATCTTCTTCCCTGTGTGCCGGAGGCAGCGAATGCCGAAGAGAAGTAATCACTCCCTACGGTGCGAAAGGCATTACGAGGGATTCTCTCCCGAGAGTTGGCCGTCGAGCTGTTCAGCTAACGGATTCGGCTGGAAGAACGTCGCCAAGCACGGCGAACTTCGGCAGGTTTTGCTCATCGTCCGGGTTCGTCCACGGGCTGACTTTTTAGATTCCTCGTCTATCGAGACTCGTCACGAAACGCTTCGCATGCCTTATACTTGCATGCGTTCCTAAGCCCTTCACGGGAACATCTGTCAGACATGCAATGGAGGCAGGCTGGGCCTGAGCAGTGAAGGAAACTGGTGAGAGTTCAATCAAGCCTCTAAAAACGCTTTGGATACTCAACTCC
>Ga0126373_10001370_pt1 | contig 17301 bp, 18 predicted proteins | sample PanSoiMetPlot_11_FD_92545 | JGI IMG/M metagenome (GOLD analysis project Ga0126373, IMG submission 92545) | Tropical forest soil microbial communities from Panama - MetaG Plot_11 | ecosystem: Environmental > Terrestrial > Soil > Tropical forest > Bulk soil | place: Panama | collected 2016-02-17 | reverse complement strand
CGGCCCGGCGAGCACGGCAGCACCTTCGGCGGGAACCCGCTCGCGTGCGCGATCGGGATCGAGGTCGTCCGCATGATCTCCACCGGCGAGTACCAGGAGCACGCGGCCGCATTGGGTGAGCGCCTCGCCGAGATGCTGCAGGCCCTGCCGGGCGAGGCCGTCACGGCGGTGCGCAGCCGTGGCCTGTGGGCCGGCATCGACCTCGCGAACCGGATCGGCCGCGAAGTCTGTGAAGGTCTGCTGCGGCGGGGCATCCTCGCCAAGGACGCGCACGAGCACACGATCCGGCTCGCCCCACCCCTGGTGATCGAGGTCACCGATCTGGAGTGGGCGCTCGGCCAACTAGCCGAGGAACTCGCCGCGGACGAGAGCTGACCAGCCTCAGGTGAGCACCGGCGCGAGCACGTCCGGCAGGCTCGGTGAGCCCGGCTGCACCTCGAGGTCGTAGCGAACCCGGACTGCGGGCTTGCGGATCTCGATGACGCGGCGGAGGTCGATCGGGATCCCGATCAAGACGACGTCGGCTTCCGCCGACCTCGAAACCGGACCTGCCCTTCGAATGCAATCTACCTATCACGCACCCGATTACCTCAGCATCCGACACGCACCCGGCAACCGAGCGCCAACTGGATCTACTGCTGATGTAGGCCCGTCCGGCGTAGGCACGTGGAGATCGCAATACCCCTACTAGCACGCACGGGGTCAGACGCTCGGTCCGCGTGGGTGGATGCGAGGCGATCGTCTGCCAGTGGGCTACGGATCGGCGCCCCGCCGTGCGGCTGTCCAAACTCGAAACAAGATACGGGTCACCGTCGCCGGCATCGTCACCCACCGCCAACGCCCCCGGCAGCGCCCGCGGCGTCACCTTCCTCAACCTCGGAGAACGAAACCGGCCTTATCAACATCATCTACCGGATCCCCGTCTGGACCGCCACTGCCACGCCGCCCGCGACTCGCCCGCCCTCGTCATCGCAGCACCCTTGAACGCGCCCACAACCTCACCAACATCCTCGCCGAACTCATCCAGCGACTCCAGCTCACCATGAGCGCCACGTCACGAGACGTCAGCTAGGTGGCTCCCCGCCGGATGGCAGCTCGCCGCTCTCTCGTCACCCAGCCTGTCAGGCCGGCAGCTGACGTAACCCGAACAGGTTGACCGGCCCGCGGTATCTTTGATAAACGAGATGATCGCGTCGCACTTCTTGTCGAGCAGCGACGGGATGACATCGGCGAACGGCATGGTGACGAACTCAGCGTGCCCGCGAAGACGCTTCGCCACCGTAGTGCCGATGTCAATGTCGGCGCCGACTAACTTCTTCGCCAGCTCTCCACCTCCACGTCGGGTTGCGGTATAGAACTCGGCAGGTGGATACGCTCGGTCTCGGACCTGTTCGACAGGACGGTGTCGGTCGCCCGTGGTACGACTGAAGAGCAGTTTCTCATGAGCCAGAACAATGCATCGCGCGGCAGGCCACAGATCAAATCCTCTCATTCGAGAGCGATGACGACGCGATTTATGCGTTGACGAAGGGTCTTGCCGAGGCCTATTTCGGTGACACGCCGGTCGTCAGCCTCCTGGTTTCCCAGAATGCGTCTTTGACCCAAGGCCCGGAGATAGTCAAGGCGATTCCAGCCGGCATTGCGTTGCGGAAAGGAGATCCTCGGCTCGCTCGCGTAAAGAGAGCGATCGGCGACATGTATGCCGACGGCACGATGGGCTCGATTTTGACGAAGTGGAAACTCACCCAGTTTGCGATCACGCCGTAAGTGGACCCGAGCGAAAGGGCTGAGCAGCATGGTTGTCGACGCCGATCCTGACGCCCGCCGGAGGTAGCGATGGCGCAGATGCTCCTCGAGGCGGTCGAGTCGCCGAACCTGAAGCGGTCAGTTGGCTTCTGGGGATTGATGTTCGTCTCGCTCGGATCGATCATCGGGTCAGGGTGGCTGCTGGGTGCGCTGTTCGCCGCAGAGACCGCAGGGCCAGCGTCGCTGCTGTCGTGGCTGCTCGCTGCAATCCTGCTGATGGTCCTTGCGTTGATCCACGCCGAGCTCGGCGCTACGTATCCGGTTACCGGCGGCACAGCGCGCTTCCCGTACTTCGCCTTCGGTGCCCTGGCGGGTTTCACCGCTGGGTGGGCAGCGTGGCTGCAGGCCGTGACGATCGCGCCGATCGAGGTGGAGGCGGCCATCTCGTATCTGTCCAGCACCAAGTGGTCCAAGGAGCACCTGGTCATGCTGCACCCGAACGGCACCTTGAACGGCACTGGCCTGATCATTGCCACCGCCGCGATGCTGCTGTTCACGATCATCAGCCTCGCCGGTGCAAAGCTGCGGTCCGACAGCAACAGCGTCATGGTCATCTGGAAGACGGCCGTTCCTCTTCTGACCGTGGTCGTGCTCATAACCCTGAGCTTCAACGCGTCGAACTTCCACGCAGGCGGCGGATTCGCGCCCTACGGAGCCCACGGCATCTTCGCTGCCCTGCCAATCGGCGTTGTCTTCGCCCTACAGGGCTTCGAACAAGCCGTCCAGATGGCCGGCGAGGTGAGGGACCCACAACGCGACGTCTCCCGCGCAGTGATCGTCGCCATGCTGATCGGTAAATCGGTGTACATCCTGCTCGAAATCGCTTTCATCGGTGCGCTGAGCCCGGCGAACCTTGTCCACGGGTGGAGCGCGCCGATCGGCGCCGGCGACTTCGGGCCGTTCTACACACTCGCGCTGGCGGCCGGTGCTGGCTGGCTGGCGACCATCCTGCTCATCGACGCGGTCGTCCGCCTGCCGGCACCGGGCTGGTCTATCTCGGCACGTCGGCGCGCCTGTCCTACGCGCTCGGCGAGGACGAAGTGCTCCCGGACCAGCTGACCCAAGTCAACAAGCGCGGGGTTCCGGTGTACTCGATCCTGCTGGCATTCGTGGTCGGCGAGCTCGCATTCCTGCGCTTCCCGAGCTGGAGTTCGCTCGTCGGGCTGGTCACCTCGGCGACCGCGATCATGTATGGCTTCGCGCCCGTGTCCCTGGCTGCCTTGCAAACAAGGCGATCCGGACCGACAACGTCCGTACCGCATGCCGTACCCAAAGCTGCTCAACCCGTTCGGTTTCATCGCCGCCAACCTGATCATCTACTGGTCAGGTTTTGAAGCGACCTGGAAGATACTCACCGGAATCTTCCTCGGCCGAGTCGTTTTCGAGACTGCGCTACGCCGCTCCGACACCCTCAAGCGCACGGATATCGACTGGCGTGCCGCGTCCTGGATCTGGCCCTGGTTGATCGGCACGACGATCATCGGGCTGCTTGGCCGTTACGGCAACGGCTCGCACAACGTCTTCCCGAACTGGATCGACCTTCTGGCGGTCATCGCATTCAGTTTGATCATCTTCTACTACGCCGTCAGCCTCGCAATGAAGTCCGAGCAGATCAAGATGAACATCGAGACCGAGCAACGCCAGCTAGCCGCGACGGAGGAGCTGAACCTGCCCGGCTAGTCAAACGTCGATCGCGTCGCGGATCAGTGGGCAGGTCATGCAGTGACCGCCACCGCGGCCACGGCCGAGTTCCGCACCGACGATGGTGATGACCTCGACGCCGGCGTTGCGCAGCAACGAGTTCGTGTGCGTGTTGCGGTCGTACGCATAGACGACCCCGGGGGCGGCAGCGACAACGTTGTTGCCGCTGTCCCATTGCTGGCGTTCCGTGGCGTACGGGTCACCACCGGTCTCGACGACGCGCAGCTGCTCGAAGTTCAAGGCCTTGGCGACGACGTCGACGAAGCTGTGCTTCTCCTCGGTGACATCGATCGGTGTCGCGTCGCCTGGACGCAGCGTAAAGGTGCGAATGCCGTCGACGATCTCGCGATAGGCGGTAACGCAGTCTCGATCGACAAACGTGAGGACAGTGTCCAGGTGCATCGCCGAGCGCAGCTTGGGCAGACCGGCGACGATCACACGTTCCGCTGCGCCGTTGTCGAACAGGATGGCCGCAAGTTGTGTTATTGCCTGCCGCGACGAGCGCTCGCTCATGCCGACGAGTACGGCACCATTGCCGATCGGCATGACATCGCCGCCCTCGAGTGTCGCCAGTCCCCACTCCCGCTCCGGATCGCCCCACCACGTTCTGGCGCCGATGTAGTCGGGGTGAAAAGTGTAGATGGCCTTCATGAGCAGGGTCTCGTCGCGCCTCGCCGGCCAGTACAACGGGTTCAGCGTTGCGCCGCCGTAGATCCAGCACGTCGTGTCCCGCGTGTAGAGCGTGTTGGGCAAAGGCGGCATGAGGTACTCGCCCATACCTCTCGACTCGCGTGCTAGGCCGATGTAGCTCGTCCGGAACTTCTCAGGAAGGTCCGCTGTCGACAGGCCGCCGATCACGTATTCCGCCAGCGTGCGAGGACTCAAAGACTCCAGGTATGCGCGTGTCCCATCGACGAGGCCGAGACCGACCTCATTCGCCACGATCTTTCGGTTCAGCAGCCATGCCTTTGCCTCAGGAATGTCTAGCGTTTCCGTCAACAGATCGTGCAGTTCGACGACTTCGATCCCGCGGAGGCGCATCTTGTTCACGAAATCGAGATGGTCACGGCGCGCGTTTTGCACCCACATCACCTCGTCGAACAGCAGATCGTCGCAGTTGGTTGGGGTAAGCCGCTCGTGAGCAAGGCCTGGCCTGCAAACCAGCACCTTGCGTAATTCGCCGACTTCTGAATGCACGCCGTATTTGGCGGAAGGTGACATAATCGTGTCGGTCATGGCGATTCCCCTTCCAGACTATCTCTACCCGCCGCCGCGTTGCGTTCTGCGGCGATATCCGCAGCCTAGCCCGCCTTCGCGCCGGCTTCGCTGATGACGCTGACGGGGGTGACCGGTGTCGTGCGGGTGTGACGGGTTCGCAGAGGTCGCTCGGGTGGGCGCGGTTCCACGACCGAACGTGGGGGCTGTTGCGTTGCTGCAGACGGAACGTCCGGCTTCGCGGGTAATTCGCTTCGGTAAGAGGTATGGAGCGAGGTCGTCGAACGAGACGCGGACTCGATCACGGACCGGGAGGTCGGCGCTGAGCGCGTAGTGGCCGCGGCGCAGGTTCTGCACGAAGGCGTGCCGGGTGGCCACGGTACGCACCGAGTCCCGGCGTCTGAGCCTTCTCCTTGATTCCTGCAGTACTGGCTATTGCTAGTGGCAGACGTCGACCCACTGCGCGCCGACCAGGTCGGCCATCCGCATCGGGTTGATGCGCAGGGCGTGACGCGTTGAACCGGCGCCCAGCACGACCTCGTCGTAGGCCTTCACGCGCACGTCGATGTAGATCGGTAGCGGCGTCGCCAGGCCGAGCGGGCACAGACCGCCGACCGGATGACCGGTCAGCGCGGCGGCCTCGTCGGCCGGCAGCATCCGGAACTTCTTGGCGCCGAGCTCGGCCTTGACCTTCGGGGTGGACAACCGGGAGTCGCCACACGCGACCAGCACCACCACGTTGTGGTCGCCGACCTTGAGCGTGAGCGTCTTCGCGACCTGGCCCGGTTGCACGCCCAGCGTCTGCGACACATACGTCGTCTCGCTATTTCTGCTCAGCTCGACGATTTCCAGCTCCGGTGCCTGTTCCGCCAGGACGGCGCGCACCGCTTCCAGGCTCATGTCACCACCCGGTTGCGCAGCACGCCGATGCCTTCGATTTCGACCTCGATCGTGTCGCCGTGGGCGACGGCCTGGGTTTGGCCGGGCGTGCCGGTGAAGATCACATCACCGGGCAGCAGGGTCACGTAGCGGCTGCAGTAGCTCAGGATCGTGTCCGGCGAGAAGACGAGATCCTTGGTGTTCGAGGATTGCCGCACCTCGCCGTTGACCCGGGTTTCCAGGTTGAGGTTGTTGTACTCGATGCCGGTGGCGATTGCGGGACCGATCGGGCCGAAGCCGTCGGCGCCCTTGGCCCGGAACCACTGCAGGTCCTCGAGCAGCCAGCCGCGATCGACCAGGTCGTTGCCGATCGTGACGCCGAAGACATAGTCGGACGCGTCCGGCACCGACACGTTCCTGGCCTTCTTGCCGACCACGAGGACGAGCTCGCCCTCGAAGTGCACGTCGGTCGCATCGTCGGGCAGCACGATGTCCGCGCCCTCCGCGATGAGCGAGGTGGGGAACTTGGCGAACACCCCGGGACGGTCGGCCGGCACCGGACGCCCCGCCGCGTTCATGATCACGCCCTCGGAGCTTTCGACGTGTTCGCGATGGCTGGCGTAGTTCAAACCGACGGCCAGCACCTTCGACGGTTCGCACGGAACCAGGAAGGTCGTTTCCGCTACGGGATGTTCTCGCCGGGACGGCGTCCCGTCGAAGAGCCCGCCGTCGAGTTCCTGGACGACGTCACCGTCCCAAATGCCGTACGCGATACCGCCGGCGTACTGGAAGCGCACGTATCGTCGAATCATGTCGCCGACGCTAGGGCGCATCGATGCCGGACCTCTTGAACGATCGTGCACGATCCGGCTCGGCGCGAGCGTCGCCGGACTGCAGCGCGTCGAGGCATACTTCCCGGCCCGCGGCTTCGAGCCGCATCGCCACGACACGTACGGCATCGGCATCACCATGGCCGGCGTGCAGACGTTCCGGTACCGCGGCGAACGCCGGATCTGCGGGCCGGGCCAGGTGCACGTGCTGCACCCGGACGAGCTGCACGACGGCGCCGCGGCGAGCGACGGCGGCTTCCGTTACCGCATCGTCTACGTGGCCACCGACCTCGTCCGGTGGGCACTCGGAGATCGCGAACTGCCGTTCGTCCGCGATCCGATCCAGGATCGCCCGCCGGTCGCCGCCCGCGTGGCGGCGCTGCTGCGCGACATCGATGAGCCGCTCGACGAGCTGGCCCGCACCGACGCGGCGACCAGCCTGGCGGACTTGCTCGTCCGCACGAGCGGGTCGATCTCGCGTCCGATCCGGATCGACCGCCCGGCAATGGCCCTCGTACGCGACTACCTGGACGCCCACGCCGGCGAGCCCACATCCCTACACGCCCTCGAACAGCTCACCGGCCTGGACCGCTTCACCCTGGCCCGCCAGTTCCGGCGCGCCTACGGCACGAGCCCGGATCGGTATCGCACACTGCGCCGCCTCGACCGAGCCCGGGCCGCGATCCAGGCCGGGACACCCCTCGCGACCGCCGCGGCCGACGCCGGCTTCGCCGACCAGAGCCATCTGACACGGCAGTTCAAGCGCGCGTACGGCCTCACCCCCGCCCGCTGGGTGGCTGCCGCGAATCGATAGCTCCCGGACCGGCCCGCCGGTTGGATAAGAAGGTTTGGATGGCGGTGCTTACCGACCTGCGTAACCGCGGTGTGCGCGACATGTTCTTCCTTGTGTGCGATGGGGCTGAGGGGGCTGCCGGAGGTCGTGGCGAAGTGTGGCCGGAGACGATCGTGCAAACGTGTCTGGTCCATCTCGTGCGCAATACCTATCGGCCGGCTTCCAAACGCGATTGGGACGCGGTGAAAGCATGTGACCCCGATCTGCACCGCGGTCAACGCCGCCGCGGCTTGGGCGGCGTTCGACGAGCTGGTCGCACCGTGGCGGCAGCGCTACCCGGCGATCATCCGGCTATGGGACAACGCGTGGGACACCTTCATCCCGTTCGTCGACTACGGAGCCTGTCGCAGAATCTGGTGCTGGTCCGGTGGCGCCGTTAGTTTGACTCGCCGGGTGAGGCTACATCCGCTGGCCGCTTAAGTGGCTCGTCATGTCATGTCTCCCCGTAGCGGTGGATCTTCATGATGTTGAAGGCAGTGGGTCTGTTGCGTTGGCTGAGGCGCCCCCAGGTGAGGAGACTGATCGGGTGATCAATTCGAGGCCTGGCTCGTCTGCTCCGGCCGGCTACCGCTTCCCGCGAGAGGTGATCGCGGTGGCGGTGCGCTGGTACCTGCGCTACGGGCTGTCCTACCGCGACGTGGAGGAGTTGCTGGCCGAGCGCGGCATCGAGGTTGATCACGTGACGGTGTATCGGTGGGTGCAGACCTTCACGCTGGAGTTCATCGACTCTGCGCGTCCGGCACGCCACGCGACGGGTGATAGGTGGTTCGTCGATGAAACGTACGTCAAGGTCGCGGGCCGCTGGACCTACTTGTACCGCGCGATCGATCAGCACGGTCAGGTCATCGACGTCCTGGTCTGCCAGCGCCGCAACGCCCACGCCGCACGGGCGTTCTTCACCCGCGCCCTCACGCACGGCTCGTCGCCGGTCGAAGTCACGACGGATCGGGCACCGGTCTACCCGAGTGTGATCGACGAGATCGTCCCTGCCGCCCGGCACGTCCTCGACCAGTACGCGAACAACCGCGCCGAAGCTGACCATGCCCGGCTCAAAGCCCGGCTGCGACCAATGCGCGGGCTAAAGACGATTCGGTCCCTGCGCGCCATCGCGGCGGGCCACGCATTCGTGCAGAACCTACGCCACGGCCACTACGAACTCACCGCCGACGTGCCCGCCCGTGATCGCGTTCGAGTGGCGTTCACCGAACTCATGCTCCGCCTCTGACGCCAGTCTCACGCCGCACCCCGTGATCGGCCGCGCTCCCAACATTCAACGCAACAGACCCGTGTCGGCGATGGGGCTGAACGAGTGCCCTGTGCCCCACCGCCCGGACGCGGTCGGCCCGCGCCACGACCGCGCACAGCTCGGAAAGCGATGCGGGTTCGGCGAACGTCCGAGCGCGGAAGCTGACGTTGCCGGTTCAGTTCGTCGCCACGACATCCGCCAACTCCGCCTACAGCGTTGCGAGGCGTCGCTGGTTGGCGGCTAGCCAGGCCTGCGCGCCGCGGTAACGCTGAGCGCTGGCTTTCCAGATGGCGCTGAACGCGGGGTGTCCGTGTCCTGCTCCGCTGGCAATGATCGTCGATATCCACTTGTTGGCGTCAATGGTTGCCTCTGCGACTTCGCGTCGCAATGTTCCGCCGGCGTCGTAGGCGTCCAAGAGAAGACGATAGCGCGCGAACGTCGTGTCACGACGTGAGTCGTGGATGTGTCGCTTGTCGCACAGCGGCACCCAGAAGCATGCCGCGACGGCAAGATCCCAGGCGCGGGAGCCTGGTCCAGCGAGGTCAAAGTCGATCAGGGCTACAGCGTGTCCGTCGCGGAAGACGACGTTGGCAGGGTTGAGGTCGTTGTGCGATATGAGCGTGCCGCGCCAGCGGGTCGGCACGTTGCGCTGCCACGGCAGGCCGTCCTCACTGAACGTCTCGACGTGGTCGTGGTAGTCGCGGAGCAGTCCGGCGAAGCTGCGCAGTGCCTTGTCGCCCAGCGCCCAGGCGGGGAGCGGTTCGTACGCCGCGATTCCGGTGATGAAGGTCAGGATCTCGGTATCGGGGCGGCTGTCGATCACCTGCGGCGCGCCGGCAAAGCCGGTGTCCGCGAGATGTCTCAGGAGACGATGGACCGCAGGACTGTGCGGGCCGCGTGGACGTCGGACAGTGTTCCCGATCCGGATGACCCGGCCCCGGTTGGCTGTGCCGCCGTGCAGCGGGCCGTCTTCGTCGATCATCTCGGACGTGACTCTTGCCGCTGGCTCTGGGGCGCCCGCACGTCTGCATGGTCGACGAGTCGGCGAGCCAAGCTGGTGTGCGTGACGAGTCCGCTGATCAGCCCGCTGCGCAGTGCTGCCCTTGTTGCATCCGCTTTTGCTTCGTCGTAGGCGATCGCCAGCACGGTTCGCACCTTGGCCAGGTCGTCGCTGGCGATTCCGACGATGCGCCGCCTCAGCGGCGGGCGCAGTGCCTTGCCGGTCTCGTCGATGAAGATTCCGGAGATCTCGGCGGCGACTCCGGCCTTCGCAGCCGTCAGCTGGTCGGCTGGCTCTACGCTGTCGTAAATCGTCGACAGACCGGGCGCCCAGGATCCGACAGCGACCAGGGCGATCGTTACGCCGCGGACCTGGGCCATGGCGCGTACGACATCGGGCTGCCGGTGCAGCGCCCGCGCCGTCGAGGCGTCTGGAACGACTATCGGCGCGTAGAACACGTACGGTGACCCACCGCCCAGGCGTGCGATCCTTCGGACGAGACCGAGGATGTCGCTGCCGTCCGGTCTGGATAGAGCGCCGGTAAGTTGAACGACTGGGCACGGCACGAACCGCTCCAGGGCGTCGCCGACCGTGCTGAGCGCTCGTGACCAGGCCATGCCCAGTACGTCGCTCGGTGAGACGATCTCCATCAGCAGTTGCGCTGTAGATTCGCCGAGTTGGCGCCGCAGTTGTAGGTGATCGTCGTCCGGGACGTCGAGCACAACCGCGTGCTCGAGCCCCCAGGTCGACCGGAGCTGGAGAGAAAGGTCGGCGTCCAGGCTGTCGACCGAGCGAATGTCGATGTTCACGATGCCGGTTCGGCGGGCCAGGTCTAGCAACCGAGCAACCTTGAAGCGGCTAACACCGACTTCGGCCGCGATGTCCGACTTGGACCGGTCTTCGAGGTAGTACATTCGCGCAACGCGCGCCGTCAAGATCATTTCCGACGGTCGCTCCAACACGAGGGCCTCCCGTCTGCGGCGCTCATTTGAGCGGGATGCGTTGCAATTTGGCGGATTCCATTGACAGTAGCCCCCGACACACGCACATTACGTCTGATGTCAAGTCGAGCCCCATGTCGCTCATTTGAGCGCACCTCACCCGAGGCAGTCCTGGAGGGATCGAACGATGAACGTCGGTAGCACTGCAGTCGCTGGCCTGTCGAACCGCTCCAGAAGACGGCGGCTCACGCTGCGCGTGGTCGCGGCCGGTGCGGTGATGACGCTGGCCCTGAGCGCGTGCAGCTCGAGCAAGCATTCAAGCGGATCAAGCACCGGGTCCAGCGGCAGCACGACCATCAAGGTCGCTGTTGTCGACAACCCGTTGATGACGACGATCGAGAAGCTGACATCGAGTGGCTTCTCGGCATCCCACCCAAACGTGAAGGTCAAGTTCGTCACGTTGGATGAGAACACCTTGCGTGACCAGGTGACCAAGGATGTCGCTGCGGGCGGGGGTCAATTCGATGTGGTCATGATCGGCCCGAATGACATCCCGACGTGGTCCAAGAACGGCTGGATCAAAGATCTGACCAGCTATGCCAGTGACACGAACTACGACGTCAACGACATCATCAAGCCGATCCGTGATGCGCTGTCCTCGAGCGGGAAGCTCTATGCCGTCCCGTTCTACGGCGAATCGTCGTTCCTGATGTATCGCAAGGATCTGCTCCAGGCCGCGGGTGTGACCATGCCCGCCAATCCCACGTGGCAGCAGGTCGCCGATATCGCCAAGAAGCTGAACAACCCCTCGAAGGGCGTGTCCGGCATCTGCCTGCGCGGCAAGACGGGCTGGGGCGAAAACCTGGCCGCCCTCGATACCGTCGTGAACACGTTCGGTGGCCAATGGTTCAACATGAGTTGGGACCCGCAGTTGACGTCGCCGGCGTTCCAAGAAGCGGTGACGTTCTACGTGAACCTGATTCATGACGCCGGCGAAACGGGCGCGGCGAACGACGGCTTCAACGAGTGCCTGAACAACATGGAGCAGGGCAAGTCCGCGATGTGGTATGACGCGACGGTCGCGGCTTCGACGCTCGACGCGCCGCCGAGCCCGATCGCGGGCAAGCTCGGATTCGCGCCCGCACCGGTGGTGAAGACATCCGCCTCCGGGTGGCTGTGGGCTTGGGCGCTGTCGATCGAAGGCTCCTCGAAGCACGCAGATGCAGCGTGGCAGTTCATGAACTGGGCTACCTCCAAGGACTACATCAAGTACGACGCTCAGAAGAACGGCTGGGCAGCAGTGCCGCCGGGAACTCGCGTCTCGACCTATCAGAACCCTGAATACCAGAAGGCTGCCGGCGACTTTGCTGCCTTGACTCTCAAGTCGATCCAATCTGTCGATGTCAACCATCCTGGTGTCGACCCGCAGCCATACAGCGGAATCCAGTACGTCGGCATTCCGGAGTTCGCCGATCTCGGCACCAAGGTGTCGCAGGAGATGACCGCAGCAATAGCCGGCCAGGAGTCCGTCTCATCAGCCTTGTCGAAGAGCCAAGGCTACGCCAAGCAAGTGGCCCAGTCCTACAAATAGGTAATCGTCACCAGGAGCGAGCCTCGGTTCTGTGTTGTGCCCTGAGGCGCTGCCGATAGGCGCCGCAGAGCCGACGGCTCGATCTACCGGAGGACGCCGCATGACCACGTCGACATCCACCGTCGCGCCGCCGGCCCCAGAGACGCGGCACGTAGCCGTAAGACCGCCGCGGAGGCAGGGCTGGCTGCGCAGGCTCCCGCTGCTTCCGGCGCTGGTGTTTGTCGTCGTCGTCACCCAGATCCCGTTCTTGCTTACGGTGTGGTACAGCCTGCAGTCCTGGAATCTTCTCCACCCGGGCACCAGGCACTTCGTCGGCCTGCGCAACTACCGCACGATCTTCAGCGACTCCATTTTCCGGACGGCCATCGGTAATACCTTGCTGTTCACCGTTGCACCCGTGATTTTGTCGATCGTGATCGGTACGTGCATCGCGCTGCTGTTAGATCGGCGAGTCTTCGGGCGTGGCGTCCTCCGAACGCTGATTATCAGCCCGTTTCTCGTGATGCCCGCCGCGGCGGCGCTTGTATGGAAATTCACTATCCTCGACCCCGTCTTCGGGATGCTGAACTACGTCCTCAAACCTTTTGGCGTGCATCACGTCGATTGGATCAACACACATTCGCAGGCCACGATTATCACCGTATTGACCTGGCAATGGACGCCATTCATGGTCTTGATCGTGCTTGCCGGGCTGCAGTCGCAGAGTCAGGACATACTCGAAGCCGCGCGAGTCGACGGCGCCGGCGCATTCCGCATTTTCCGCTCACTGACGCTTCCGCACCTGCGTCCGTACCTCGAGCTGGGAATCCTTCTTGGGTCCATCTACATCGTGCAAGCGTTCGATGCGATCTTCATGATCACGTCGGGTGGCCCCGGCCAGAAGACGACCAACCTGCCGTACTACATCTATGAGGTCGCGTTCCGTGCGTTCGACATCGGGCGCGCGTCCGCGATGGGCGTCGTTGTCGTTATCGCAACGATCGTCATCGCGACGCTTGCACTGCGACTCGTGTCGAGCCTGTTCAGCGACGAGGGGATGCACCGATGAGACGAGCGGGCCGCAGCGTCGCCGGAAACCGATCCAGGCTCAGCACGCGCCTCGTGCTCGGGCTGATCACGTGGATCATCGTGCTGATCTTCTTCTTCCCGGTCTTCTGGATGGCGCTCACCGGCTTCAAACACGAGCAGGATGCGGCTACCGACCCTCCGCACTTCGTCTTCAAGCCCACCCTGGACTCCTATTCAGGCGTGTGGGACAGAGGCCTGCGCTCGTATCTCGAGCACTCCATCACTATCACTTTGATTTCGACACTGATTGTGATCACGCTCGCCCTGCCTGCAGCGTATGCGCTCTCGATTCGGCCAATTCGCAAGTGGCGTGACGCGTCGTTCTTCTTCATATCGACCAAGATGCTTCCTATCGTCGGCGCGATCATCCCGGTGTACGTCATCGTCAAGAATCTGCACTTGCTAGACCATCAACTCGCGCTCATAATCCTCTACACCGCGATGAATCTGCCCATCGCCGTATGGATGCTCCGCTCCTTCCTGCTCGAAGTCCCAGCCGAAGTCGTCGAGGCTGCGCAAGTCGACGGCGCGGGCGTACTGCGCCAACTCCGCTCAGTCGTCATTCCGATCGTCAGCCCGGGGCTGGCGGCCACGGCGCTGATCTGCTTCATCTTCGCCTGGAACGAGTTCTTCCTCGCGGTAAACCTGACAACCGTCAACGCCGGAACGGTCCCGATCTTTCTCGTGAGTTTCGTGGCTCCAGAAGGCCAGTTCTGGGCGCACTTGTGCGCGGCTGCCACTGTCGCATGCCTGCCCGTGCTGCTCGCCGGCTGGGCCGCCCAGGACAAGCTTGTCCGCGGCCTGTCGATGGGCGCGGTGAAGTAGAAGGAGCCATCCATGCAGGCAGCGGTGATCAAGGCAGTAGGCGAGATCGACGTCACGATGGTGGACGACCCGGCACCAGGTCCACGCGACGTCATAGTTGAGGTTGCCGCCTGCGGAATCTGCGGAACTGACCTGCACATCCTCGACGGCGAATTCGCGCCATCGCTCCCAATAATTCCGGGCCACGAGTTCGCGGGCACGGTCGTCGCAGTCGGCACCCAAGTCACCGAATTGACCACCGGCCAGCGCGTCGCGGTAGATCCCTCGCTGTACTGCAACGAGTGCCACTTCTGCCGGCTCGGTCGCAACAATCTGTGCGAGCGCTGGAACGCCATCGGCGTCAGCGTACCTGGCGGTGCGGCTCAGTACGCCCGCGCTCCCGTCGCGAACTGCGTCATCGTGCCTGACCACATCCGGATCGAGGACGCCGCCCTGATCGAGCCGTTGTCGTGTGCGGTGCGCGCCTACGACGTGCTGGCCTCACGGTTGGCCTCACACATCCTGATCTATGGGTCCGGAACCATGGGGCTGATGATGCTCCAACTCGCCAAACGAGTCGGCGCCACTGCGGTCGACGTGGTCGACATAAACCCAGCGCGACTCGAGGCAGCGGTCACCCTTGGCTGCAGCAATGCAACGACATCGGCCGAGGAGATCGATCGTCCACGCGGCTGGGACATCGTCGTCGATGCCACGGGTGCTTCCGAGGCTATACAAGACGGACTGCGCCGCGTGGGGCGCGGAGGCACGTTCCTGCAGTTCGGAGTAACTGCCTACTCGACACGAGTAGAGATCGAGCCGTACCGGATCTACAACCAGGAGATCACCGTCACGGGGTCCATGGCTGTCTTGCACAGCTACGAACGGGCGGCGGAGCTGTTCGCCGGCGGCCTACTCGACCCCGACGTGCTCATCAGCCATCGCCTCCCACTCGCGGACTTCGGATCGGCTTTGCAGCTGTTCCAGCAAGGACATGGCCGCAAGATCCAAGTTCTGCCCAACCTCCCGTCGGCCCGGCGATAGATAGCCGGGAGACCGGCGTCCTACGCTTCGGGCATGCCGGAACGACTCGCACTGGTGCGGCACGCCAAAGCCGAGCGGGACGGCCCGTCCGACGCGGAACGCCGACTCGCGTCGCGGGGTCGCGCGGACGCGGCGGCGGTCGGGCGCTGGCTGGCGTCGCAGCTCATCGCGCCCGATCGGGTCGTGGTCTCTCCGACGTTGCGCACCCGCGAAACCTGGGAGCTCACCGGAATCGGCTCGCCGCCGGCCGACCTCGACGAGCGGATCTACGACAACACGGCCGAGGACCTTCTCGCGGTCATGCGCGACACACCGCCCGACGTCCACACGCTCCTGCTGGTCGGCCACAACCCGTCCATCGCAACGCTTGCCGCGTCTTGGGCACCGCCAGTCAGGAACCTTGTGGTCGTAGCCCGGCGAGCGTGCAAGCTGTAGCGTGCCGGTGGCTGAACGATCTGCGTGCCGACGGGGTGACGTGCGCAAGACGGCGTCGTAACGTCTGGGGATCGGCCGATGCCATCAGGATCGACCACACGACGGCGTGAGGAGGCGGTCATGTTCGTCCAGGTGATCACGGGCAAGACGTCAAAGGCGGCGCAGGTGCGCGCCGCGATGGACCGGTGGGTCGACGAACTGGCGCCCGGCGCGCAGGGTTGGCTGGGCTCGACGGCCGGAGTGACCGAGGACGGGCGGTTCATCGCGCTGGCCCGCTTCGAATCCGAGGAGGCCGCACAACGCAACAGCGACCGCTCCGAACAGGACCGCTGGTGGGCGGACACGGCCCAGTTGCTGGATGGTGAGGCCACGTTCCGCAATAGCGTCAACGTGATGCCGGATCTGCGCGGCGACCCTGACGAGGCGCGCTTCGTGCAGATCATGCAGGGCGAGCAAGGCCCTGATCCCGACCGCGCCCAGGAGTTGATGAACCAGAATCCCGATGAGTGGGCCGCGTTCCGTCCGGAGATCATCGGAAGCCTCGGCATCGCCCACCCCGACAACACGTGGACCATGGCCCTGTACTTCACGTCAGAGGCCGAGGCCCGCGAAGGTGAGGCGAAGGAACCGCCGCCCCGGTTGAAGGCCCAGATGGAGGAGATGGACAAGCTCAGCGTCGGCGTGCCGGCGTTCTTCGACCTGAAGGATCCCTGGCTGAGCTCCCCAAAGTAAGGCTCGCCCGCAGCGAGTGCGTCGCGAGGCCATTGGGCCTGGGATTCCCTTGCTCGCATCCAGCAGTTGGGTCGCGCGCGATCGCCGAATCAGGTGCGAAGTCCAGCAGTGGACGCGGCTAAAGGCCGCCGCGCGTTATGCGCGGTCGAGGCGTCCGGCCGGCACACGGCGGTCAACCTGACGACGTAAGACGGGGTTAGCGCGTCACCAGAGGACGGCTGGGCGGTGTTGCATTGCGGCAGTGCGAAGATGCCGCCTCCGCATCGACGGCGGAGCAATCACAGGGACAGGACGAGCTCGTCGAACGCGACGCGGACTCGATCATGGACCGGCGCGTCGGCGGTGAGGGCGTAGTGGCCGCGGCGCAGGTTCTGCACGAACGCGTGTCCGGCCGCGATGGTGCGCGCCGAAGCGAGGGTCTTAAGTCCGCGCATCGGTCGCAGTCTTGCCTTGAGCCGACCGTGATCGGCCTCGATTGCGTTGTTGGTGTACTGCTCGGTGACATGCCGCGCAGCCGGCACCACCTCATCCACCACTCGCGGGTAGGCCGGCGCCCGGTCGGTCACGACCTCCGCCGGGAGCGGTCCAAATCGCAGCGCGCAGGCGAAGAATCGGCGTGCTGTGGCGCCGTCTCGGACAGTTGAAAGCAGTACGTCGATGACCTGGCCGTGCTGATCAACCGCGCGGTACAGGTAGGTCCAGCGGCCGGCGACCCTGAGGTAGGTCTCGTCGCTGAACCAGCGATTTCCTGCCGCATGGCGCGCCGGCCGGGCGGCGTCGATGAACTCCGGCGTGAATGTCTGAACCCAGCGATAGATCGTCACGTGATCGACCTCGATGCCGCGCTCGGCGAGCAGCTCCTCGACGTCGCGGTAGGACAACGAGTAGCGCAAGTACCACCGCACCGCCACGCCGATGACCTCACGCGGGAACCGGTAGCCAGCCGGTGCAGACGACGACGCAAGACCGACCGTGATCACCTCCGCAGTATGCCGGCCGGAGCGCCCAGCCAATGCAACAGCGCCCCCAAACCCCACCGCGCCCCGGGTCGCTGACACGCCGGTCGCTGTGGGATCCCATTCGATCCGTCGCTGTCTGACTTAGCTGGCATCGGCGGGTCGCAGTCCCAGATCTTGTTGTTGTCGCTGACGGTTTT
>Ga0126373_10001369_pt1 | contig 17302 bp, 11 predicted proteins | sample PanSoiMetPlot_11_FD_92545 | JGI IMG/M metagenome (GOLD analysis project Ga0126373, IMG submission 92545) | Tropical forest soil microbial communities from Panama - MetaG Plot_11 | ecosystem: Environmental > Terrestrial > Soil > Tropical forest > Bulk soil | place: Panama | collected 2016-02-17 | reverse complement strand
GGATTTTTCGCAAAGCACCAGCCCACCGGAACTCCAGGCAGCTTCTGCTGAACGTCTTCGACGCGCGCGAGTGACTTGTCGAACTCAGTAGGCGTCGAACCAACGGTCTCAGTCTGAGGCCTGTTCGCTGGATTCTGAACATAGTCCGTCGCCTCTTTGATGACGGCCTCGCGCAGCGTCTGATCGTTCCAGAACTTCTGGCCTAACGTAATCGAGTCGGCATTGAGCGCAAGACAAAGAATGATGGAAAAGACCCAGATCCACGCATGCGCCTTCCGCTTGTACCAACCGGAGACGCGGTCCATCGAATCGTTGTACCAGCCTTCAATCCGCAGCTTCTGCTCTTCGACGGTCGCGGCGCCGCGCACAATCGACTGCAGCAGACTCTCCGTCTCTCTGAAAGTTGCGTGAGAAGCAGCCGCAGCCGTCAGATCCATCCCTTCCTGATTCGCCAGGTCGAGCACAGCAAGCGCGAGCGAAGCTGAGGGAATGTACGACGGTCTCCGAGTCAGATTCCCGCGCGTGTCCGGACTACAGAGAGCCTTCACAAGCGGCATACCGTAAAGCTTGTCTTTGAACTGCTCGCTGAGAAAAAGCCCTGCAAGGCCCTTCTCCAGCGTCACCGCGCGCCACTTCATCAGGTTCGCGGCAATTTCCTGAATCGCAGAGCACGCTGCGCTCAGCATCAGGAAGAGAAACACCATGCTGATCGCAAAGCCCACAATTGTCGTGATCATCGCGCCTCGGCCAACCGAAGTTGGAGAAACCTCAGTTACTCAGACGCGATCAATCTACCGGAAAAGGAGGCCGACAAGTACACGAAAAAGCGGCCGTTCCAAGGCTGATTCCCCCGGAAACGGCCGCTTCGAGACCGGAAACTACTCGTGGAACGAAGACTTCCTACCTGCAAGCCGGCCATCCATATCAGCCAGCACATACACCACAACCGACAGCATCGCAGTGTTCTTCTTGAACGAGTCCTGATCAACCTTGTCCAGCGTGTCAGCCTCCGTGTGGTGCCAGTCGAAGTAGTGCTCGCCAACTGTCCGCGGGCTCAGCGAAGGAACTCCATCCGCCGTAATCGGGCCAATATCCGACCCGCCGCCGCCCGGAGCAACACTGTCCGTACCTATGGAAGTGAGCAGCGAAGCGATGTCCTGCAGGTACGCAAACGACTGCTTCTCTTCCGCCGAGAACGAGCTCGGATCGAAGCCAGCGCGAGGCGCAGCCATCGTAGCTCCAGGAGCGGGCGGCGCAGCGCGACGTGGCCCGCCAAAGCCGCCGTAGCCAATTCCCAGCGGCTTCTCTGCGCCGCCGTCCATCTCGATCGCGGCAACCTGATCGCCGATCTTGTCGCCGATCATCTCGCGATACGCGCGTCCGCCCGCGCCGCCGTTCTCCTCGTTGACCCAGAAGACAATCCGAATCGTCCGCTTCGGCTTCAGTCCAAGCTTATGGATCAGCGACACGGCCTCAAACGTCGCCATAATCCCCGACCCATCATCCTGCGCCCCCTGCCCCACATCCCACGAGTCAATATGCCCACCCAGCACAACAACCTGCTCCGGATGCTCAGAGCCGACGATCTCTCCGATCACATTGCCCGCCTCCACATCGGACTCCATGTGCGCGTCCATCTGCAGGTGCACCGAGACCGGGCCTTCCTTCGCCAGCCGCTCGATCAGCAGCGCGTCCTCCACCGAGATCGCCGCTGCGGGAACCTTGGGAGCACTCTCGTCATACCGCAGCGTTCCCGTATGCGGAGTCTGCATCGCCAGCCCAGTCGCCGATCGCACCAGCACCGCCGCCGCACCCTTGGCTGCCGCACGCGAAGGCCCGGCCGTGCGATAGACCGAGTTCACGCCATACCCGTGCCACCCCGGGTTATAAACCACAATCTTCCCCTTCACCTGATCCGCAGACAGCGCGTCCAACTCGGCGAAGTCATGCACAAAGACCACTGGAGCGGTTATGCCCTCCTTCGGCGTCCCTACGCTCATGCCGAGCCCGAGCATATGGAGCGGCTTCGTAATCGGTCCGGCCTCGCCCTTGTAAAGCAGCGCGCCGGACTCATTCCCCCGCACCCAATGCGGAACCATCACCGGCTGCACACGCACATTCTGCAGCCCGGCCTTACGCATCAACTCAGCTCCCCACGCCACCGCAGTATTCAGTTGCGGGCTGCCGCTCACACGCTTGCCGATGTGATCGCACAAGTACGTTAGCGCCGCATAGCCGTCATCGTCTGTCGCAGCGGCCGCAAGAATCTTGTCCGCATCAGCCTTGTACTTCGCGGCAAGCGGCCCAGCCACGGCAGGCATCGCGGGGGTGCGCTCCCCCGGAGCGCCCATTTGGGCCAACACAGGCTGTGCCGCCATCAACGCAGCACCTGTTACAAAAGCAGCAAAACACTTCATCTCGCAAATCTCCTTGAAATCTGTGCATGAAAGACTGCGCACAGAGGCTGAGCGGTCTCTCAGCCTCTGTATATCAGCAAACGGTCGCAGCCATCGACATTTTTAGAAGATGACTTTGGCCGCGAACTGCACGTTGAATGGTTCACCCGATCCGATTCCCGGCGCGCCGATGGAGTCACCGATCGTCGTAGTCGAGCGGCCGAAGTTGGACGAGGTAAAGCTTCCGCTTGCGGCAGCAAGATTCAGGCGGTTGAAGATGTTGAACATCTCGCAACGCAACTGAAGCTTGATGTTTTCGTGCAGTGTTGTGTTCTTCACCACCGAAGCATCGACCGTTCCGAATCCAGGACCGTACACAGTGTTACGCTCCGACGGGCTAAATGTGCCAACCGCTGGAGCCACGAATGCTGTCGGATTGAACCATTGCACATAGCCCGTTCCAGAAGAATTGCGTGCAAGGGCCCGGTTGCTGGTGTAGGGGTTCGCAACCTTTGTTACGCGGTCCTGAAACTCGCCCACGCCGCTATTGTTTGCGCTCGTCTTTGTAGCAATTGGTTTGCCCGTGTAGAACGTAAGGAAGCTGTTGACCTCCCATCCCTGCGTCAGAGGCTTGAATCCGCCGAACGTTGGGATCTCATACACGATGTAGCCGTTGAAGGTATGACGTACATCAAAGTCCGCGTTACCGTACTCGCCCGCTAGGTTGAGTGAGTTCTGCGGAGCGAAACCACGGGTACCCGAGACGTTGTCCAGCCCGTGTCCGTAAGTGTAGGCACCCTGTGCCGTAAGGCCATGGAAACCGCTCGTGCGAATCATGGCTTGCAGCGAATTGTAGTTGGATCCAGCAGCCGATTCATACTCGTTGATCGCGGCAAACGTCGGGAACTTCGAGTAGTAAGGACGGCTGCTCTGAACGGTCGCTTTGGTTGTATTCGGTAGAGCCTGGTTGATGTCGCGCAGGTTGAAGAGATGACGTCCAGTCGAACCTACGTAGCCGATCTGGATGATCGTGCTGTTGTTCAGTTGATATTCCGTGTTGAGGTTGAAGTTCTGTAGGTAAGCGTTCTTGAAGTCCTGCGATACGCTCGAGACGCCAAAGGTTGCGCCCTGTGCTGGAGAAGAGGGAAGGGGATCGACGTTCGTGATAATCGGAAACGCCGCCGACTTCGAAACCGTGAACACCGGGTTCGGCCCTGTGTTGTTGGCCTGCACGCCGACCGAAGCTCCGTTACCCGGTCGGTTGTCGAAGAAGCCGTTCAGGTTCGGAAGATCGTAGAAGAGTCCATAGGTGCCGCGAACCACCAACCGGTCGTTGACCTTATCACTGAAACCAAGGCGTGGCGCGAAGTTCGTGTATCGCCGAGGATAGAGCGTATCGATGTCCTGGCCTACGATGGAATAGCCACTCGCTGAGTTCGGGTTGAAGATCGAGAAGATTCCGTCCGTCGTGTAAACCGGGCCGGAAAAGTCCCAACGAATGCCGTAATTCAAAGTCAGATTCGGCGTTACCTGGAATTGGTCCTGCCCAAAGACATCCCACTGGTTCACCCACACATCGCGTTGTAGCGTGCCGCGCACGATTGTTCCCGAGGCTGCATAGCCAGCCAGGAAGTCCGCGAGCGTGCGTACCGTCAGGTCAGAGGAGCTTGTGTCCTGAGAGGCATCGTTTGCATAGGACGTCGGCCCTGGACCTGTTGCCGGCAACAGTGTGCCCGAGGCCTGACCGTTATAGGTGAAAGAGCCGCGGATGTTGCGCTGATAGAGAAGGTTCATATAGTTACGGCGGAACTCGCCACCGAAGCGGAACTGGTGCTTCCCAACGACGTAGCTCGCCGTATCGGTCACGTGGCCCGTGTAGTCCTGTCGTCCAAGAGGCGGAGTCACGCCAACCTGATCGAACGGCGTGATTGTGATCGTCGGAGCTCCATAGAGACTGGGATCAGTCACTCCAGTGTCGAGACCGAGCGCCGGTATGTTCTCGTTGTGAACATTGTCGTTGAAAGTCTGGCCGAAGTAGTTCACACCGAACAACAGCTGATTCGTCAGGTGAGGGGAGAGGACCCAGTTGTGAGTTACGGCGTAGTTATTAACGTGATCGGGAGCGACCTGGTAGTATTCCCAAACATTCGTGCCTGCATTGCCTAGCTGACGGCCTGAGCCGATGAAGGCGCGGATCGAAAGTGTCTGCCTCGAACTGATATTCCAGTCAACCTTGCCGACGGCGTTGTCGCTGTAACCGTTCTGAGGACGCGAATCGAAGAAGTTGTTCGTCGTCGCAGCACCCGGTTTGTTTCCCTGTGGCCAGAGAGCAGTTAACAGGTTCAGCGAGGTCTGGCTAACCGGAACATTATGTGCCGACAGGAGTGTCTTCGCCTTGTTTACCCATGCATCGGTTGGCTCGGTAGCAGCCGACTGCGCGCCAATAATGTACTTCTGCCGCTCGTAGTTAATGAAGAAGAACAGCTTGTCGTGCACGACCGGTCCGCCAAGCGAGCCGCCCCACTGGTTGTTGCGGATCTCTGGGATGCGCGCAGACGGAGCGAGGAAGGCGCTCTTGACCGCAAACGCTTCATTGCGAACGTAGTAGTAGGCGCTGCCGTGGAAGTTGTTCGTGCCGCTCTTCACAACCATGTTCACAATGCCGCCGCCGTTGCGGCCGACCTCAGCATTGCCCTGCGACTGCACTGAGAACTGATCGATCGCTTCAATCGGAAGCGTTACGCCCGCGATACCGGAGACACCGCCCTGGTTCGCTCCCACCGAGTTGTGAAAGATGTCGTTGTTATCGACGCCGTCGATCTGCCAGTTGTTCTGGTTCGTGCGCGCGCCATTCATCGAGCCGGCGCCATTGACGCCCGGAGTGATCTTGATCAGTTGCGTAAAGTCACGGCCATTCAAGGGAATATTGGATACAGCCTGCTCCGGCACGACAGCGTTGTTCGTGGTGGAGAGTGCATCGATCGCCACAGCGTTGGCGCTTACATTAATCTGCTCGCTGGTCGTTGCAACACCGAGCTTGATATCCAACGAGTACACCTGACCCGGACGTACCGCGATATGCTCCACATTCTTCGTCGTGAACCCCTGAGAGCTCACTTCGACTCTGTAATCGCCCAGCGGAAGGTCCTGGAAGCTGTAATCGCCGGAGGTGGTCGAAAGAGTCTCGCGCTTGAACCCGGTATCGGTACCCGAGAGAACGATCTTTGCGTTCGAAACCGCCGCACCGGTGGAATCCTGCACCGACCCCGCGATTCCTCCGCGGAAGGTTTGCGCCATGAGAGGTAAGGTAGTGGCTAACGCCAATACCAGCAGGAAGATGGAAGAGAAATGCCTCAAAAGCGACTTCATGGTAGTGCTCTCCTGTACACGTTTTGCTAGGGGAAAACGAGGGGAACTGAGCTACGAAGAAAGCCCGGCTATAGATACACGGCGGTACCGCTTAGGAAAGGGCCCCAGCTGCATCTACGTCGATGCGTGGCGCCCCCGTGTAATTTTTCAGGGGGTAATACATGCACCATAGTTCTTTTTGATCAAAAACACAAGGTATTCACTGTCGGCCAAAACCGTGCCCTGACTGAACCAATGAGGCGCAAGAGGACTAAGCCTGAGATTCACAGTCCAACGACAAACCAAGCTTGAAAGCCGGCAGCAGAGAATGAGACGGGAGTTACTTCGCCCGAAGCGAAGGCTTAGTGATCAGCCCCCACTGCCGGCACACGACAACTCTTGGGGCAGAGCAGCGCGTATTGTGCCGGACAGCGGAGGATGTGCATAGACTGACTATCGTTTGGTTCGCCTCTACTGTCAAGATGGCATCTCGGCCAGCGGAAAATCCGTTAGCATTCATATACATACCGGGGCGCGATGACTTCACTTACACCGAATCTCCGTCGACTCGCTCTCTTCGCCACCATCGCGGTTGCCGCCCACGCATGGGCACAAACGCTGGCCCGGCCCGGTTGGGCGGGCTCCGGAATGAATTCCGATCCTTGGTGGAAACACGCGCTCCTCTACCAGATCGATCCGAAGAGCTTCTCCTCCGAAGGTCTGCAGGGGATCTCCAAGCGACTCGACTATGTAAAGACGCTCAGTGCCGACGCGATCCTCCTCGACGGCATCACCTCCGGCAACATTGACTCCGCTATCGGCACGACAGACGATCTCGACGACCTTATCCATCAGGCCAGCAGCCGCAGCATCCGCGTCCTCATCGATCTCGATCCCAAGGCCCCCGACCTCAACTCCGTCGCCCGTCTCTGGCTCACGCACGGAGTCGCCGGCTTCTACGTTCCGGGAGCTACACCTGCCCAACTCGCAGAGTTGAAGAAACTCACGGCCTCGTTTGTTGGCCAACGCATTCTAGTAGGCGAGGTGGACCAGTCCGACCAGTCCGACAATCAGCAAAACCATGCATCCGATGCTCCGCAGTTGCTCGCCGATCCTCGCCCCGGCACTGCGCAACAGTTCACCGCCGCCGCCGTCCGGCCGGCGCTTGAATCCTCGCAGGCGCTGACACAGCCCAGCCGACCAGTCTCTCTCCTGCTAAGCGACGGGCCCACCTACGCACGCAGCTTCAGCCGATACGCCGACGGCAGCCACGACATCGCCATAGCAAAGACTCTCGCTGCAATCCTCTTCGCAACGCGCTCCGGCTCGCTCCTCTACTACGGACAGGAGCTTGGCCTCGCATCATCATCGCCTGAAGGCACAGTGCAAATAATCCACTGGGATCCGCCTCCAAAGCCCAAGCCCGGAACAGCACCCGTGCCCCAGACAGACGGCCCGAACGTGCCACTCGAAGATTCCGACCCCAAATCGCTGCTCAACTGGTACCGGCAACTCATCGCACTCCATCGCAGCAACCGCATCATTAACTCCGGAGAGCAGATCATCCTCAACCACGACGACCAGAATGTCCTTGCCTGGATCCGCAAGCCCCAGACGGTCTCCTATCAGTCGCCTCCCATCGTCGTGGTCTGTAACCTCTCCTCGCAGCCGGTAACGCTCTCGCTCAAGAACGATATCCAGAAGCTGCATCTCCGCGGAAGCTTCCTCAAACCCGTCTTGCGCTCCGACAATGGAATGGGAGCCATGCACCTCGACGGCATGACCCTTGCTCCGTACATGGTCTACATCGGACAGCTTCTCTACTAAGCCTTCGACTGCACCGCCGCCGGAACCGGATCCGGCACAGCCGTCCTATAGCCCTCATAGACTCGCCCGAAGACCGCATCCCAGCTGCACCCCACCGCATACTCCCGCGCACTCACCCGCATCTGCGCAAGCCTCGCGCGATCGCGGACAAGCTCCGCAATCGCCGCGGAAAACCCCTCATCCGGCCGCACAAATCCCGTCACGCCGTCGCGAACGATGTACTTCGGCCCGCCATCGGGTGTGACGACCGCCGGAACCCCACTCGCCAGCGCCTCCAGAACGACATTCCCGAAGGTATCCGTGTGTGAAGGAAATACGAAGAGGTCCATGTTTGCGTATACCCGCGCCAGGTCAGGTCCCCGCAGAACACCTGCAAACTCAGCATCGCGCAACGAGGATCGCAGCGAATCCTCCTCAGAACCGTGGCCCACGATCAAAAATCGCACTCCGCTGACATCCATAGCAGCCAGTTCACGCTCAACCCGGGCGAGCAGCGCAACGTTCTTCTCGATCGAAAGCCTGCCCACATACCCAAGCACGACCGTCGCGTCTTCGGGTGACCGGGTCCTGCTCTCCGGTGAGAACTGCTCTGTCTCCACGCCGCGCTGCATCAGGTAGCAAGGCCTTCCCGTCGCCTGCTCCAGCATCCTGCACAGTTCTTCGTTCGGCGCATAGAGTACTTTCGCGAGCCGGTAAAACCGCGATGTCGCCCACAACGCTCCCGCCTCGACATTGCGCTCGATAGCGTCCGCGTGCTGCTTTTCGAGCCGAGTCGTGAGCCACGCCATGCGCCGCCCGGCGTACTCATGAACATTTGTGTGCCACGACGCAGCCAGAGGAATCCCCATCTCCCACGCGAAGTATGCGCCGAAGATCCCCAACTCGCTCGGTCCCGTGATGTGAATGACCTCCGGCTGAAAGCGATTCAACTCGCGGCGGATCGCGGCCGCATGCCTCCAGAAGAGCGCATCAAACTCGAGGTCCTTCTCCATCCGCACCGAAGCCCGGCTGCGTCCCAGCTCAAGGGTTCGCATCTCGCCGGTCTGTTCGAAGGCATCCACCCGCCCGCCGGCCCGTACGCAAAGAAACGGCAGATTATGCCGCTTCGCATAGGCGACGAAATGGCGGCTCGTGTGCGCCACGCCGTTAATCTCGTGGAACGAGTCCGGAAAGTAGGCAATACGCGGCACACGCATCCGCTTCAGACTACCCTCCATTCACGCTGCGGCTCAACTGAATTGCCCCGCATCCTGAATTATTCAGGCATCCTGCTTCGCCAGCGTCGCTCGCATCTCGCCCGTGTTGGTCCACGCCAGGCGAAGGCCGCCGGAGACAGGCGCAGCCCCCATCATCCGAACTCCGCCCAGAATGAACTGTAGATAGTACGGTACGTGCCCTCCGGCCCATAGCTCAGAGAGCGGTCGAGTCATGCCTTGAGCGTCCGGGTGGTAGACCCGCTCATCCCACCGCCGTGAACCCTCGGGAAAGTGCGGATAATCTCGGATCGCGTCCAGCGTCGACTGCAGAATCCGGTGCTTCCACGGCTCGGCGTACTGCGGCATGAAGAGCACATGGCTCTGGCGCTCGCGCCGGACCTCATGCACAAACTCCGTGAAGCTGGTTGCGTGCGTCATGTTCACGTTGGCGTTCGGCTCAACTCCGTGGCGGTCGCCGCCGCTGATCACAAGCTGGTTCCACTTGCCTGCCAGAGTCGTGGTCTCACGGTTCTCCTTCCAGTCGCGCAGACCGTTCAGTTCCAGCGCGTGAACGTACTGTCCATAGATCGCCATGAAATCGTTCACCAGGACCTCATGACGTTCCTTGCCCACGCGATAGAGGTCCCACAGCGGATGATTGAAGATGATCAACACCCCGGGCAACTCATCAAGTTCAGCCATAACCGACCGAAGAACCTCGGGCGTGCGTTCTTCGGCTGTGGCTGCCGTAAAGGCCTTGAGACGCTCCATCCACTCCACTGCAGAGGCGCTCGGAAGATTGTGGATTCCAAGATGAAACGCAGTCTCGTGGAACGGCACCGTCCATTCCACCGAGACAGGAATATGCCGCGCCGATGGCACCGACCGCAGCAACATCGGAGCGCTGATCTCATCGTGGTCGGTCAGCGAGACCAGACCCGGAATCTGCAGGCTGTTCTCAATCTGATTGCGCTCCAGGTCGAATGCAAGCCGCGGGGTCAGCGGCGGTGTCCAGTAGCCGCGCGCATAATCAGGCCGGATTCCCGAAATCCGCTGACTGCGCTGCTCCGCCCAACGCATCAGCGGCTGCAGTAGCCCCCAGTCCGTCGAGAGCTCCGCGATGAAGTCGAGCGTCTCCTTAGACTGGTTCGTATGGCTATGAAGAGAGACTCCGGTCGTAAATCCCTTTGCCGCCTTTGGCTCACGCCACAGGTAAGAGATGCTCTGGCTCATCTTGCCTCCCCACTCGTCATCCTGCGAGGCCAGTATGGGGGGCTTTCATGAAGGCCACATGACTGCACTAAGAATGGGGCTTAAATACTTTCAAGTTCAGTAACTCGAATGGTTACAAGGACCTCCTTAGGCGCCCGCGGAGGTTACTTTTTGGGGACGGCTGTTTTTAATCGTCCTGCCACAAAGTCCCGATTCTCCGCAGGTCGACTCATACGATTCCAGAGCCATGCGGCTGCCTTCAGGCTACTTCGGGGCGCTGGGGCCACCCTTCGAAAACGAGCGCACGTAGATAACCATGTTCCACGCTTCTTCCGGCTTCATGCGTTCGCCTTCGCCCGGCATCTGGCCCTTACCCTTGGTGATGACGTAGAACATCTCTCCGTCAGTCATGTCCTTCAGCGAAGCCGGGTCGGTATAGTCTTTGAGCTTCAGCTTCAGATCGTCTACAACATCACCCTTGCCGTTGCCGTTTGCTCCATGGCACAGAGCACAGTCATACCCGTAGATCTTCTTGGCCCGAGCCAGCGAGTCTGGTGTGGGTTTTACCGGGTTGGTCATGCGCGCAGCGTCGGCAGGAATAGCCGACGGCGCCTGGTTGGCAGCCGGATCCTGCGGAAGAAACGCGAAAAGCAAGAACGTCAGTGGAAGAATCAAAGGCTTCAACATGCGAGCCTCCCGTTGCCGAGCGGCATCTTATTCCCAAAGCATGCCAATGTGAAGCGTTATTTCAAGGGGTGATCCAGCCTCTCCAACGCCCCGAAAAAAACGTCAAAACCCCGCCCAATCCATCGCCCTCGAAATACCTATCGCGTCTTCGCTATATCCGGCCCCAGCAGTTCCTCCACGCTCGGAACCGGCTGTGAGGTATCCAGCGCCTTCTGTCGCGCCTGTTGCTGCCGTCGCTCGTACTCCGAGTCCAGATGGTTCTCCGTCAACCCCTTCTTCAGGATCTCAAACGCCTCCTCCGGCGTGTCCGCGAAATGGAACAAGTCGAGGTCGGCGACCGCAATCGCTCCCTTCTCCGCGAGAATGTCCAGGTTGACCACGCTCTTCCAGTACGTTGAGCCATAGATGACAACTGTGATCTTCTTCGCCAGTTTGTGCGTCTGCACCAGCGTCAGGATCTCGAACATCTCATCCAGCGTTCCGAATCCGCCCGGAAAGACGATCAGCGCCTTCGCCAGGTAAGCGAACCAGTACTTCCTCATGAAGAAGTAATGAAAATCGAAGTTCAACGCCGGAGTGATATATGGATTCGGTTCCTGCTCAAACGGTAACTTGATGTTCAGCCCGATGCTCTTTGCTCCTGCCTCGTAGGCCCCGCGATTAGCCGCCTCCATGATTCCCGGTCCGCCGCCCGAGGTCACAACGAAGCGATTGCGCTGGCCCGGCAGCGTCTTCGCCCACGTAGCGAGTAGAAAGGCCAGTTTGCGAGCGTCCTCGTAGTACGCCGCCATCTCGATTGCCGCTCCGGCGCGCAGTAGCTTCTTCCCGCTTATCTCGTCGCCGACTTCCTCAATATTGACTGGCTGCTCCTCGGGAGGTGCCGGCTGAGTCGACCCGGTATTCTCCAGCAGTTCAAATTGCGCCCTCGCCACATCAAGCGCTCGAAAGCGCGCCGAACCGAAAAACACCACTGTGTCCTGGATGCGCTCGCGCCGGAACCGCGCCATCGGCTCCTGGTACTCCGCCATGATGCGCAGCAGCCGCCCGTCGGCCGAGTTGATGAAGTTCATGTTCTCGTATGCAAGCGGCGCTTGGGCCAGCGGTGCAGGTGGCGTCTGATCTGCCATGGTTTTACCGGTCTCCTATTCCTCTACCCGCGGTAATCGCGGTAGTGCACAGCCTCTGAGATGCCGATCCAGATATCCAGCAGCCCGAGACCCGAGATGATACCGCGCACCGCGCCGTTATGCAGAATCGCGCTCAACCACGGACGCGAAAGAATAAACATGTTCTGATCCCACACCCGCGTCCACCACGGCAGCACCATCACCAGCACGCCCAGGTAGATACAGAACAGAACAAGCACAAACAGCGACAGCCGCTGCAGCCACACGGGAGCCATCCGCTTGGAGTTTTCGCCGTTTTGTTCAGGAGGCGGCAACACGGCGGGGGAGCGTTCCGGAAAGAGTTGTGGCTGACCTGACATCAATCTCTCATGTTTGACAGTAGCAGAGCGCTCCGCCGTTGTCTTCCTCGTCTTCGTCTCAAACCGTTCACCTCGGAGTAAAAAAAGAGCCATGGGCTCCCCGCCCACGGCTCTAAGAATCTCTTCGTTGCATTCGCTTACTGCGAACTTCCCTCCACCAGATCCGTTTTGACTGGTATCAGATATCCAAAGAGTCCACCGGTGGCCTGGTTTGGCCCCGCCGTAAAATAAATCTCCGACGCCGGAGCCCCATCCGGGTCAAAGCTGTTTGGTGTCGAGCCGTTCCCAACGCTCATCGACCAGATGCCATTAATTGAAATCGGCTTCCCGTTCTCATCCTCGAGCAGCCCGACAAACTTCCCGGTATCCAGGTCATAAGCCGAGATGAACCCCGCCGACTGCGTCGTTCCGCCAGCCGAGAAGTTCGAAATCAGCAGATCGTGGCTGAACGTCCCGAAGTCCAGAGGAGCAAGCACAACTCCCCAGGGTGCATTCAGCCAATCGCCATGCTCCAGCCGCCGAAGCAATCTTCCCTTCGACGAGTAGATATCAACAAAGCCTAGCCCCGGCCCGGGGGTCTCGAACGGATTGCCCGCAAAGTGCAGCGCATACGTGACGACAATGTCGTTGCCGATCGCCTGCACGTTGAACGGCATAAAGTTGGGAGGCAGATTGTCATCCGTAAACGGCCGATCGTCATCTCCAAAGAAGCGGTGGCTATCGCTGTCGTGATCATCCGCCTTCAGCTGAACCGGGTTGAACGCATTATCGAACACATCAATGCGCCCCTTCAGGAAGTTCGCCGCGTACAAGTAGCGCCTTCCATCGATGGATGCGCTCGTGATCCCCGTATAGCCGGATCCGTCCTTCGTGTGAGCGACCGTCACCGCATTCGTCGACGGAGGATTGGCCCCCGGCGCCAGGCCCACGCCCGGGTTCCACGCCGCGATACTCCCATCAAGCGTAGCGAAGATAAACCCCGCCGTCTTCCCCGGAGTAATTGCAAAGTCCGTCGTGCTGTTGTTCGAGATGATCCCCGTCGGAGTGCCCTGCGGGAAAGTTGGATCGCTCGGATTGTTCTTCGGAATCGTGACCACGAGCTTCTGCTTGTCGCCCGGACCGTTGTAAAGAGTCGCAACACCGTTTGCCTCGTCGGAGACCCACCACGTGCTGTTTGAGCTGCGCGCCAGGCCCCATCCGTTGACGAGTTGAGTGTCCTGCGCCTCAGCGGCGCCGGAGACGTTTGCATCGAGGTTCACCTGTTCGTAGTGCTGTGCAAAAGCAGCAGACGATAACGCAACCGCAAACGTTACGCCTGCTGCTGTCCTTCTCGGTAAAGACTTCATGAATACTCTCCTGTTGCTTCGACTTACCCGCAGACCCGGTTAACCCACAGCGCCGGAGTTGGCGCCGGGACTGGAATCAATTGCAGGCGGGGGAGGGCTGCTCTCGAATCTTTCGTCACGGTACGTTGCTGCCCACGGCAGCGTGTCAACGCCTTGTCCGTAGGCTGTCAAGAAAGAAAAAGTTGTGACGAAATGCGAAAATAGAGAGGAATGCTGCAACTCATCTCGGCCGGAAAGCGCTTCGGCCCCAAGCTACTTTTTGAAGACGCCAACTGGCTCATTACGCCCAACGAGCGCACCGGCCTCGTCGGCGGCAACGGCACAGGCAAGTCAACGCTGCTTAAAATCCTCGCCGGCGTCGAGTCGCTCGACTACGGCCAGCTCACCCGCGTGAAGGGAATGACTCTCGGTTATCTCCCGCAGGACGGCCTCGCCCTCAGCGGCCGCACCGTCTTCGAGGAGTGCCTCTCCGTCTTCGACCACCTCCACGCCCTCGAAGCCGAGTCCATCGAACTCACCCACACCCTCTCTACCGCCGATCCGAAATCAAAGGAGTATAGCGCTGCCGCCGAGCGCTACTCCGACATCGCCGACCACCTCCACGTCCACGACATCTACACCCTCGACGCCCAGGTAGGCGCAGTCCTCGGAGGCCTCGGCTTCTCCAAAGAAGACTGGAACCGCCGCACCGAAGAGTTCTCCGGAGGCTGGCAGATGCGCATCGCCCTCGCCAAGCTCCTCCTGCAAAAACCCTCGCTCCTCCTCCTCGACGAACCCACCAACCACCTCGATCTCGAATCCCGCAACTGGCTTGAGACCTACCTCAACGACTACCCCAACGCCTTCATCCTCATCTCCCACGATCGCTACTTTCTCGACGTCACCGTCAACAAGACCGTCGAAATCTGGAACAAGCGGATGCAGACCTACCACGGCAACTACGAGAAGTACGTCACGCAGAAAGAAGAACGCCGCACGCAGCTGATGGCCGCCTACAAGAACCAGCGCGACCGCATCGAGGCCCTCGAAGCCTTCATCAACCGCTTCCGCTACCAGGCCACCAAGGCCAAGCAGGTGCAGTCGCGCATCAAGGAGCTCGACAAGATCGAGCGCATCGAGGTCCCCGAAGAAGAAGGAACGATCCACTTCACCATTCCGCAACCTCCCGCATCAGGCCGCACCGTCATCGAGGCGCAAAACCTCACCAAGGTCTACCCAACTCCCGACGGTGGCGAGAAGCTCATCCTCGATAACCTCAACTTCACCATCGAGCGCGGCGACCGCATCGCTCTCGTCGGCGTCAACGGCGCCGGCAAATCCACGCTCATCCGCCTCCTTAGCGGACAGGAGGAGCCAACCAGCGGCAACATCCGCCTCGGCCACAACGCGCTCGTCGACTTCTTCGCGCAGGACCAGTACAAGGTCCTTGACCCCAACGCCGTCATGCTCGACGACATCGCCGCCGCAGCCCCCAAGGTCCCCGTCGTCGAACTCCGCTCGCTCCTCGGCTGCTTCATGTTCTCCGGTGACGACGTCTTTAAGAAACTCGGAGTCCTCTCCGGCGGCGAACGCAACCGCTACGCCATGGCCAAGATGCTCGTTTCGCCCTCGAACATGCTTCTCCTCGACGAGCCGACCAATCACCTCGACCTGCGCGCCAAGGACGTCCTCCTCGACGCCATCAAGAACTTCACCGGCACTGTCCTCTTCGTCTCGCACGACCGCTACTTCATCGACGGCTTAGCCACCCGCGTCTTCGAGGTAGAAGACCGCCGCGTTCACATCTACCCCGGCAACTACGAGGACTACCTCTGGCGCAAACAAGGCGGCCCCGACCAGATGACAGCAAAGATCAGCGAAGAGATCTCGAAGTCATTCGCTCCCCCGGCGCCAGCTCCCGCCGTTACAACTCCTGCACAGGAGCCAGAATCAGCAGCCAATCTAGTCAAGCGCCTGAACCCCATCAAGCTGAAGCAGCTTGAGGATCGGTTGAGGTTCACCGAAGAAGAGATTCCCCGCTTAGAAACCGCCATTACAGCCGTCGAAGAACGCCTCGGCAACTTCGTCTCAGCCGAGCAATCCCAAAAGGACGCCGCCGAACTCGACACCCTACGCGACCAGCGCCAATCGCTCCTCACCGAATGGGAAGAACTCTCCCTCACCCTCGAAGAGCAACGCACCTAGAATCTCTCTCATAAATGCCTCTGACCTTGTCGATATCTGAAGCTTTCTTTGCAATGGTGCTGGTGCTTGTGCCGCTAGGCAACGTGGCTGCCGCGGAGCCCCAGCCCGCCGCGAATTCGGGATTCGATTCCTACATAAATGGCATCGAATCACGGCTCGCCCGTCAGCACCAGTCACCCAGCAACTTCCTGGCAGGGCTCGACGCCTCCGAAAATACCGGGAGCCGCCTCCGCAGTGGAGAAGTGATTGTTGAAAAGCTCACTCCTGCGAGCGGCCCTAACCTTCCCGGGGCCATGCTGCACCATTGGCGCGCCACTGCCTTCGTCCCCGGGGCGCAGGGCGCCGACTTTGAGCGGTTGATGAAAGACTTCAACTCCTATCCGCAACACTTCGCGCCCCAGGTGGTCCAGGCCCACCTCCTCAGCGAGCGCGACGACCATGGAGTCGATCGTGTAGTCGCCTCAATGCGAGTCCGCCAGAAGCACATCATCACCGTGGTCATGGACATGGTCTACGACGTCGCTTTCGCCCGTCTCGATCCGCGCCACGGATACAGCCTCTCCCACAGTACGCGCATCTCCGAAATCGAATCCCCGGGCACCAGCAACGAGCGCACCCTAAGCCCCTCTGAGGAGCATGGCTTCCTTTGGCGCCTCAATACCTACTGGAGTTGGGAGGAGCGCGATGGTGGTCTCTATATGCAGATCGAAACGGCATCGCTGACCCGCTCCATCCCCGCAGGCCTCGGATGGGTCATCGGGCCGTTTGTCGAGAGCGTCCCTCGTGAGTCGCTTGAATTCACACTGCGTTCGGCATGTAACGCCCTGCGAAGGTAGCCCCGGTCTCGCACGATCCGAGGACCGAAGCGGCCTAACGAGAAAGCGATCGAAACGCTCGCTTTTCAGATGCTCTGCCTGATTACCAACCCATTTGGCGCATTCGCTCAAGGATGATCAAGCTGTAGTGATTCACGCGGTCGGGCCGTCGCTTCAGAGGAGCCGGCAGAATCGCAGCGAGCTGTGCCGATTGTTCCCGGCCAAGATTCCTGGCGGAGGTTCGGTAGTAGAAACGACCCGCCGGCTCTGCCCCGTAAATGCCTGGCCCCCATTCGACGACATTGAGGTAGAGCTCCAGAATCCGCCGCTTGCCAAGGACGAATTCAGCCACCGGTACCAGCGTGAACTCCACACCCTTGCGGAGGATCGAGCGGCCCGTTCCGAAAAACAGGTTCTTTACCAGCTGTTGTGTGAGGGTGGAACCTCCACGAAGGCGGCCGCCTTCCATATCTTCTTCAGCAGCGAGTTGGATCGCATGCCAGTCGAAACCATGGTGCTCGTAGAAGCGCGCGTCCTCTGCGGCGACGACGGCGTGCTGGAGATCAGGCGAGATTTGGCTGAGGGGCACGAATTGGTAGCGTTTGTGATACGGCGTGTGCTGATTCCAGCCCTGCAGATGGCGTTGGATCTGCACTGCGGTTGTCGGTGGGTCTACCCATCGTAGGACCACAAGAACCAAGGCGACAAACATCCAAAGAAACCCTGCACCGAGGCCGAACCATCGCACAAAGAAGCCGAGAGACCGCCTTCGACGCGTGGTCTTGTGGGATGTGGTTGAACTTTT
>Ga0126373_10001367_pt1 | contig 17312 bp, 12 predicted proteins | sample PanSoiMetPlot_11_FD_92545 | JGI IMG/M metagenome (GOLD analysis project Ga0126373, IMG submission 92545) | Tropical forest soil microbial communities from Panama - MetaG Plot_11 | ecosystem: Environmental > Terrestrial > Soil > Tropical forest > Bulk soil | place: Panama | collected 2016-02-17 | reverse complement strand
CTATACCAATCTGCCGGTCACCGACCATTTTGCTACGATTGGCGAGTTTCATACTTTTTCACCTCGGGTGCTCAATGAATTCCGCCTGGGCTTCCACCGCAATGCCAGTTTTACGACCACAGGAAATTTCTCCTTCCCCGGTCTCGATCAGTTCCCGAACATCTTGATCACCGGTATGAACCTCCAGGTGGGCCCAGACCCGAACGGGCCTCAGTTCGGCATCAACAACACCTATCAGGCGATCGACAACTTCTCCTGGACTCGAGGCACCCACGCCTTCAAGTTCGGCGCAGAGGTTCGCAAGTACATCTCGCCGCAGCAGTTCACCCAGCGCGCGCGCGGCGACTACGACTACAGCACTATGGATTTGTGGCTCCAGGATATCGTTCCAGACGTGTTGGCAGAACGCAGTCTCGGCAATGCCAATTACTATGGCAATCAGTACTGGATCTTCGGCTTCGCAAACGACATTTGGAAGGTTCGCCCGAACCTCAGCCTCAACCTCGGCCTTCGCTACGAGTATTTGTCGACACCGCAAGGCTGGGCTAAGCAGGCACTGAACACTTCGGCGAACGTTCCAGGACTTATCACGTTCAACGCTCCCTCGGCGCCGAAGACCGACTTTGCGCCAAGAATCGGCTTTGCGTGGTCGCCCGAGACCAACGGTGGTTTGTTGGGGATGCTGCTAGGCCCCAGCAATTCGAGCTCTATCCGAGGCGGTTTCGGAATGGGCTACGACGTTCTTTACGACAACATCGGCGTTCTCTCGCTGCCACCGCAGCTTAGCCAAACCAGCGACTGTCCAGGCGGCCCCGGTTGCGGACCCAACACTGGTTTCCTGGCAGGCGGCGGTATCAAGCCGTTTACAGGAACTCCAGTTTTGACTCAGGCTTTCTGCACCAACGTAATCGGCGTGGCCGTCCCCGATGACGCGCACTGTGCACGGCTGCTGACAGCTTCGTTCCTGCCGAACGGTTCTCCGGCAACCGTGAAGTACCCGCAGTCGTTCCAGTACAACCTTGGCATTCAACGTCTGTTGGGGAAGAACTACACCGTCGAGGTGAGGTACGTCGGAACAGAGGGTGCCCACCTGAACGTGCAGAACCGTCTCAATAAAATCGCGTCGGTGGATGCCACTCACTTCCTGCCGTATTACACGAGTGCCCCAACCCAGGCAACTTTGGACGCTCTGCCAAACACGTTGACTAGCCTGCGCAACCGCTTTACTGGCCCCTTTGGCGGTGTAGGCTTCGATCCGGTCTACGCTCAGCAGGGCTTCACTTTGTCAAACATTGTGGGCTTTGTGCCATTCGGCCACTCCAGCTACAACGGTCTGCAAACGCAAATTACTCGGCGCCTGAGCGAAGGCCTGCAGTTCCAGGTAGGTTGGACCTGGAGCCATGCGATCGACAACAGCACGGCGGATTTCTTCTCTACTGTGTTGTCGCCTCGTCGTCCTCAGGACTTCCGCAATCTGCAGTCGGAGCGCTCTAACTCGGCACTCGACCGCGCGCATCGTCTAACCATCGCTGGGATCTACGACATGCCGTTCTTCAAGCAGTCTAACTGGTTCATGAAGAACTTGGTGGGCAACTGGGAAGTCGCCCCGGTGTACACGTTCGAGACCGGCGAATGGGTTGATCCGCAGAGCCAGCAGGACGCTAACTTGAACGGCGATGCCGCGGGCGATCGCGTGATCTTCAACCCCAGCGGTGTTCCCGGAACGGGAAGCGATGTGACAGCTCTGAAGAATTCCTCAGGCGGAACCGTCGCCTATCTTGTGACTAATCCGAATGCCCAGTATTACAGGGCGCGTCAGGGCATGCTCGCCAACTCGACCCGCAACATCATGCAGATGCCTGGCATCAACAACCTTGATCTGGCATTGATTAAGCGGTTCAACTTCACTGAACGGATGTCATTCGAATTCAGCGCGCAGATGCTGAACTCGTTGAATCATTCCCAGTTCATCGGTGGATCGATCAATGACATCCAATCCATCGGACAAACCGGGTCGGCGTCAACGACCTACCTGGTTCCGGGATCGAAGAACTTCAACAAGCCGGAGATCACCTTCCCCAGCAACTCACGCACCGTCCAGCTGGGCGGGAAGGTCATCTTCTAGACGTTAAGACTGCGTTTGTAAGGAGGGCCTTTTGGCCCTCCTTATTTTTTTGCGAAGTGTGGCTAAACGCGCGGTTTGTTCATGTGAAGCTGCAGCTACATTCTCGCTAACACGATTGTGGTACTCCCGCCTCGACCCGACAGTGTTAGCTGAAAAGCCTTCTATAGCGGGATGTGCCTGTGGTCCCTTTTGCCGCACAGTAAATGCGTGGCTTCTAGCAGCAAAAAACGGGAGTTCAGCGGAATCTGGGTTCCGGCAAGGCTCCGGTCTTCAAAAGAGGCCTCCGAGCTACTGGAAAAGCTTCGCACCGGCTACCAGTCGCTTTCAGCTAGCCGACGGCAGAATGTCAAGATCCTTATGTCGCGGATATTCGAGTCTCAGCACCGATCTGGCGTTCCAATTGTCGCACCGAGCCCATCGAGGATTGAGACGAGCACCAACTGAGGGCGCCAAACGCTTCAGTACCCAAGCTGTTCTTCATGTTTCCCCACCGGGTGACTTCCCAGCGCCCCTGTTGGCAGATCGTTAATGGTTTCTTTAGTTTTGATGAATCCAGAGCGCCGAAGCCGCATCTTCTTCTAGGTAAACTACAGCAGAAAAATGGGTCTGACTCTAACCATCATCGGTGCTGGAGCACTCTTGCTTCTCCTCGTGCTGTGGGTAAAGCGCTATAGAAGCAGAGACGAACTGCAGGACCATAGAATCACAGCGGAGGCGCTCCACGAACTCATGAATTCCAATCGTGAGGTCCAGATCTTTGATGTACGCCAGCCGCTCGACTTGCTAGCCAATCTTGAGATCATTCCCGGAGCGAAGCGAATTCCGCCAAAGGAAGTGCTCGAGAATCCGGGACTCCTCCCGAAAGACAAGGATTCGGTCGTTTACTGCACTTGCCCGAGCGACAAAACGAGTCGCGAGATCTTGCATCATGCTCTTTCGCTAAAATTTTCTCGAATCAAATTCCTAAGCGGCGGATTGGCAGGGTGGAAGGCGAAGGGCTATCCGGTCCAGCAATACACCGAAACTTTCCATCTCGATACCGCGACGTAGCCCCACGTCGGTGTATAAGGAAATCGGAACTCCACCGGCCATCCAGGCCAACGGTAAGGAACAATGACAGCTCAGCAGGAATACAGATGCGAAGTTTGTGGCAGGACGAGCAGCAATCCTCTGCATTGGTTTGTGATTCAGTGCGGAGACACCGCGCTCACTGTGCAGCGATGGAACTCCGAGTCCGCGAACGCCGACGGCGCCCGGCATTACTGTGGAGAAGCTCACGCCCAGATATATATCAGCCGCTGGTTCGAGTCAGTCTGTACGCCGTCGAAGCCGGATTTCACCCGAGCCACATCAGCCAGGTAGCGAGTCACGTCCGCTCAACCTGGATGTGGATTTCCGGTTTACGCTGGTTTTCACTTTACCCGATCACCTAATAGCCGATCACATATTTTTCTTTTCTTGCTTCCCCTTGACGGTTGACAAGAGTCTAAGCTATCGTCCTGTCATTCATTGACAGGAAGGCGATGGGAAAACCGACAGACCTGGTTCAGGGGACGCTCGATGTTCTTATTTTGAAAACGATCGCGTTGCAGCCAATGCATGGATGGGGGATCGCGCAACGCATCCGCCAGCTTTCGAACGAAGTGTTGCAAGTGGGACAGGGCGCGCTGTATCCGGCGTTGCACCGGCTTGAGCAACAGGGATGGATCCAGGCGAAGTGGGGAGAGTCGGAGAACAATCGCCGTGCCAAGTACTACTCACTCACCCACGACGGCGCCAAGTATCTTCGCCAACAGCAAGCGCAATGGAACCGTCTTTCGGGCGCCATTGATTTGGTGCTGGAGGCGACTTAAGGCAACCACCGGCGGTAAGGGGTGAGTGTTGGTGGGTGGCGTTACTCAATAAGACTGTCATCCTGAGTCCGCCGCGGCGGACAAAGGATCTCCCGCGATCATCGGGACTTGCATGCAGTGTCGCGGCTTTTTGGCCAATTTCCTGCTGAAAAAAGCCGGGATACAGCAATCAAGTCCGATTCATTCCGGGACGTCCTTCGACTCAGGATGAAACAGCTCTAAGAAGTAATGGCTGAGAAACACAAATGCGCTGGTACTACAAATTACCGCTCCGTTTGCGCTCACTCTTTCGTAGGGAACAGGCGGAACACGAGCTCGACGAGGAGATTCAGTTTCACCTTCAATCTCTGATCGATCGGTACGTCGCCCAGGGCATGAAGCCTGAAGCAGCGCGTTATGCCGCGCTCGGCGATCTGGGCCACGTCGAAGGCGTGAAGGAGCAATGCCGCGAGATGCGCAATGTGAACTTCATCGAGAATCTCCTGCACGACCTGCGCTTTGGTGCTCGCACGTTTGCGAAGAACGGAGCATTTACAGCGATCGCTGTGCTGACACTCGCAGTTGGCATCGGTTTCAATACGTTCTCGTTCAGCGCGGTGAGCGCACTTTTGTTCGGCGGATTGCCGGTCAAGGATCCTGATCGCCTGACGCTCGGCGAAGCATTGCGCGAGGGTTTCGATGCGGGAGGCACTTCGTTGCTCGAGTACACGGCGCTGCGCAACGAACACAAAGCCTTTACAAGCACCGCGCTTTCAATTGATCGTTCGTTCCTTCTGCGCGGGAATACGGAGGCCGAGGAAGTTCACGCGGCAGCGATTTCTCCCGGGTTCTTTGAGACTCTCGGCACAGTGCCAATTCTCGGTCGGGGCCCGTCGGCGGAAGAAAGCAGAGCCGGCGGACCAGCAGTCGTGCTCCTCAACTATGGCTTCTGGCAGCGGCACTTTGGCGGCGATGCGAATGTCATTGGCGAGTCGCTCGATCTCGACGACCGCAGCTACACAGTCATTGGTGTCATGCCTCGCGGCTTTGATTATCCAACTCTTACGCAAGCGTGGGTTCCCCTCGATCTCGATCCAGAAACCGCGACGATGCCGCAGCGCATCACTCATGCGTACATCTTCGTAGCCCGATTGCGAGGCGGCGTCTCGCGCTTTCAGGCTGCGGAATCCGTCAGGGAAGTAGCGCGCCAACTGGAACGGCAGTTTCCCCAAACGGAACGCGGATGGAGCTACGGCCTGCTGACCATGCGCCAATGGTCGATCGGCGACGACGATGGACGGGCGACCAGGGCCATCGTGGTGCTCGTGCTCGCGATCGGCTTGTTGCTCCTGATCTGCTGCGTGAACGTCGCGAATCTGCTGCTGGTTCGCGGCGTGGTTCGAGAGGGTGAGCTGGCAGTCCGCGCAGCGCTGGGCGCTTCGAGCCGGCGCATCGCGCAACAGTTGCTGACTGAGGGCGCGATGCTTTCGCTTTGCGGCGGCATCGCTGGTCTTGCGCTGACATGGGGCATGCGCCCTGTCTTCCGCATGCTCAACCCGGTTCAGCCTCATTCCTTCGGTCAGGTCGTCACCGATTTCCGGATTGACTCCCGCGTACTGGCTTTCTGCTTCGGCATTTCCGTAGCGAGCGGTCTCATCTTCAGCCTGCTGCCGACACTGAAGCTCGTCAAGCTGCGCCATATCTCTGCAATGCTGCGGCAGCGCGAGCATCGCGCCGGCGGCGCAGCCACACGACGTGGCTGGCTGGGCACGCTGGTTGTGGCAGAGATTGCCATCGCCGTGTCACTCTCCTTCGGCGGCGCTCTTCTGACCAAAAGCTTCTATCGGCTGTCCGGGCTTGATCTGGGCTTCCGGCCGGAACACCTGCTGACGATGCAGTTGCCGCTTTCGATCACCGAATACCCGCAGCAGAATCAGAAATTAGCTTTCCTCGATCGGGTTCTCGATCGCGTGCGTGCACTGCCCGGAGTCGGAGCTGCTGGTGTAACCACGTTCCTGCCGATGCAGGACTTCTCATCCGACACTGTGTTCACGGTGGAAGGCCGTCCACGGCGTAATCCATCGGACGTGCCAATTGCTGCGCTGCGCCACGTAAGCGCCGGATACGCAGAAACTCTCGGGCTGACATTGGTAAAGGGGCGCATGATCACTACGCAAGATCGCCCTGACACGCTACCTATTGCCCTGATCAGCGAAGAAATGGCGCGGCAGGCCTTCGGCAATGAGGACCCAATTGGGAAACGCGTGCGCCGCGGACGCCCGCAGGACTCAACCTATCCCTGGTTGGCCGTAGTTGGTGTCGTAAAGGATGCAAAAGAAGATCGGCTGAACTTTCGCATTGCCCGGCCGGTGTTGTACATCCCGAACACGCAACGAACGAACCCGCCTTCCGGAGCCTTAATGGGACTGGTCGTGCGCACAGCCTCCGATCCCTCGCTTACAGCTAACTCGGTGCGAACTTCGATTCAAGAGATCAATCCTTATCAGCCGGTCATCGAGGTCAGCAGCATGGAGACCATGCTAAATTCAGTGCTTTCCGCCGACCGTTTCAGCGCGCGAGTCATGGCCATGCTGGCTGCAGTTGGCTTGTTTCTGGCTGCGATAGGGCTCTACGGCGTAATCGCGTACTCCGTGACGCAGCGCACAGGAGAGATCGGCCTGCGCATGGCCCTTGGCGCACAGCCCAGCAGTGTGATTGCATTGATCGCCCGCGAAAGTGGGACGCTAGTTGCACTCGGTCTCGCGCTCTCGCTGCCCGTGATGTTCGTCGTAGCCGGACTCCTTAAAGGCGTGCTCTTTTCTGTGAGCCCAGGCGATCCCACGATTTTGCTAAGTATCGTTTTGGGACTGGCCCTGGTTACGCTTGTAGCCAGCTACGCGCCAACGATGCGAGCCGTCAGGCTTGATCCTTTGAGGGCTTTGAGGTGTGAGTAAGGAAATGGATGTTTACGCGGTAGCAGCGCTAGGTTTGCATGCGCTGCTTAATAAGAATGTCATCCTGAGTCCGCCGCGGCGGACGAAGGATAACAGTCGTAAGAAGTAACAGCTGAGAACACAATGCGCTGGTACTACAAATTCCCGCTCCGTCTGCGCTCGCTCTTTCGCAAGCAGAAAGCTGATCGCGAACTCCACGAGGAAATTCAGTTTCATCTTCAATCTCTGATCGATCAAAACGTCGGGCAGGGAATGAAGCCTGAAGCTGCGCGGTATGCCGCGCTCCGCGAACTCGGCCACCTTGAGCCGGTCAAAGAAGAATGCCGGGAGGTACGCAAGGTGAACTTCATCGAAAACGTTCTGCAGGATGTCCACTTTGGCCTGCTCATGCTTCGCCGGAACCCTGGCTTCTCGGCGCTGGCGATTCTTTGTCTCGTATTGGGAATCGGTTCCAATGCGGCGGTGTTCAGTTGGGTTGAAGGCATCCTGCTCCATCCCTATCCGGCAGTCGCTCATCAAGAGCGCCTGCTCATGCTGGCTGCAACCAGGCGGGGCGAAGCCGGCTACAACGGGTTCTCCTGGCCCGACTTCCTCGATCTTCAGCGGAGCTGCACGCTCTGCGATGCCGTGATTGCGGAAAAGATCGTAGGCGTCACCCTCAGCATTGGTGACCGCGCCGAGAGCGGAGCAGGAAGCCTCGTCTCGTCAAACTACTTTGACGCCATGGGCGTACGTCCGATTCTGGGACGCGGCTTCGAGGCGGACGAGGACTTCGGACGCAACGGGCATCCAGTGACCGTAATCAGCTATCAGCTATGGCAAAACCGGTTCAAGGGCGATCCCGGCATCGTAGGCAAGACGCAGGTGCTGAACGGGATCCCGCACACCATCGTCGGCGTTGCTCCGAAAGGGTTCTACGGGACCTTCATCGGATACTCGTGGAAACTCTGGGTGCCGATCTCCATGCAGGAGAGGTTCGAGCCGGGCGGCTACAAGATGGAAAACCGCGGCGAGCGCTGGATCGAGGGATTCGTGCGCATGAAGCCTGGGGTGACCGTCGAACAGGTCCAGGCCGAAGCTTCCGCCGTGGCTGAGCGGCTGGAAAACAGCTATCCCGCGACTAACCGCGGACTCGGCATCAAGGTGCTGCCATTATGGAAGGCTCCTTTCAATGGCGCGTCTTTCATGCTTCCTACATTGGGCATTGCGCTGGGTATCGGAGTGTTCGTGCTTCTGATTGTCTGCGCGAATGTCAGCAACCTGCTGCTGGTCAGGTTTTTCGCGCGACGCCACGAGATTTCCGCCCGGCTCGCGCTTGGCGCCGCGCGTGGCCGCGTGTTGCAGCAGCTTTTCACAGAAGGCCTGATCCTCTCCGTCATCGGTGCGGCGGGCGGGATTTTGCTGGCGTACTGGTGTCGTAACCTTCTCGTCGTCCTGATACCGCCACGCAGCGGTCCTATCTTTTTGCCCGGCCAGATGGACTGGCGAGTGCTCGTGCTGAGCGCGGGCGTGTGCCTCATCTCCACCGTGTTGTTCGCGCTGGTGCCGGTGCTCGAGAGCAGCAAGGTCGATCTCGCCTCGGCGCTAAAATCCGAATCGGGAAGCGTGATTGGAGCGCGAGGAAGAGCGCGCGTTCGTGCCGGCCTGGTCGTAGTCCAGGTATCGCTCAGCTTTGTGCTGCTGGTCGGCGCCTGTCTCGTGGTTCTGAGCCTTGAGAAGATTCGTACTGGAAGCCCCGGATTTTCCACCGACGGCGTGCTAAGCACAGCCGTTAACCTGATGGCTGCCGGATACGACACGCCGCGCGCGAAGAACTTTCAGGACGCCCTCATAGACCGCGTACAGGCGATTCCCGGAATCGAATCGGCTGCCTACGGCCGCGTCGCGCCTCTCGGTTATCGCGATTACACAGAGGCTCCAATCGCCGTCGAAGGATATCAGTCCGCGGCCAACGAGCAGCCAATGCTGTCGTACAACGAAGTTGGCCCATCGTACTTTGCCACTATGGGAATTCCCCTCATCTCCGGGCGCGAATTCACGCGCGCCGACAACGAAACTTCTCCTCCGGTCGCAATCGTGAACGAAGCGATGGTCACGCAGTACTGGCACGGCGAGAACCCGGTCGGCAAACGATTCCAGGTGAATGGGCGATGGATGCAGGTAGTAGGCGTAGCCAAAGTCTCGAAGTATCGCAGCATCATGGAGGCACCCAAGGCGTTTTTCTATGTGCCCCTGCGCCAGAACTTCGCGCCCACAACGGGCCTGGTTCTGCGAACCCAGCAACCCGCAGACGCAATCACCAGGGCCCTGGCCCGCGAGGTCCACGCCCTCGATCCCGACCTCGCTCCCTACGCCGTGATCACCATGCACGAACAAATCGAACGCTCGACCTCAGGCCAGCACGCCGCAGTAATGCTGCTTAGCATCTTCGGCATCCTGGCCGTGGTACTCGCCACGATTGGACTCTACGGCGTGCTCTCCTACGCAGTCTCGCAAAGCACGCGCGAGCTGGGACTACGTATGGCCCTGGGCGCCCGCGGCTCCGATCTGCTGCGCATCGTGATCTCGCAAGGCCTGTCGCTGACTGCTACCGGCATAATCGTTGGTGCCACGATCGCGTTGGCAGGAACACGCCTGCTCGGTTACCTCTTATATAAGGTAAGCCCCCGCGATCCACTGGCCTTCGGATCTGCCTTCGCAGTCATGATCGTTGCCGCACTGGCAGCCTGCTTCGTGCCGGCCTTGCGAGCGACAAGGACCGATCCCGTGCGAGCTTTGCGGCAGTAGATGGCTGGGACTATATCGTGAATCCAGCCGCCCTCGGCCGGGTGTTGACATTGCTTTGACTTTGCAGGTTGCTAAGCGTGCAGGCGGCTTAATAGACTATTTGGCCCTTCCTCTCAATTCCCGAAATGACCCTCAACTTCCGCGCCGAAGGCGCGGTATCCTCGTAGCCGATGTAGGCCAGCAATGCGTGCAACGTGAAAAACAATATCTTGAGCCCGCAGGGCGGCATTGTCCGATTCCGAACAGAACGTCCCACCAGCGCACGTCCCTGAAATCAAGCGTCTTTTGCCTGCGCGCGATTACCCTGTCAAATCAGTAGCTTCTTGACGCACCTTTAAGGCGCATGAAGTGCCCCCAAATCCTTTACCGTAAATCGTAGGAGAAGGCTGCAATGCATCGACTTATGCAGGATCTTCGCTTTGGATTCCGCACCATGCTGAAGTCGCGCGGTTTCGCGTTGGTGGCGATTGCCACGCTGGCGCTTGGGATTGGCGCCAATACCGCGATGTTCACAGTCGTGTACAACGTGATGTTGCGCCCACTGCCGTTTCCGCAGCCAGAGAGTCTGGTAGCGATCCTAGCCTTGCGGACCAGAGGCGGGCCGCCAACGCCTTCTTCTTTCTCCTATCCTGATTTTCGGGATGTGCGCGAACGCAACCGCTCGTTCACCGACGTCGCCGCACACAACAATAATGACTACACACTCACGGGCGTAGGTGACCCGGTGCACGTGTCTGCCGAAGTCGTCTCCGCCGGCTTCTTTAAGATTCTCGGTGTGCAACCCACATTAGGCCGCGGCTTTGCGTTCGATGAAGACCAGCCCGGGCATCACGTGATCGTCCTGAGCCAGCAGTTTTGGGCGCGGCAATTCAACTCGGACCGCAGCGTGCTGGGCCGCGCCGTAGCACTCAGCGGCCGCAGTTACACAGTCATCGGCGTCATGCCAGAGGGCTTTCAGTTTCCGGTACGCTCACACCCAATCGACATGTGGACGACCTTCTCCAAGCTTTCAGAACCGGAGGAGCCTGGCGAGTCCGTGATAACTGAACAGCGCGGTGCGCACTTCCTGGAGGTGATTGGAAGGCTGAAGCCGGGCGTCAGCAACGCCCAGGCCACAGCTGATGTGAGCGCGATCGCGCAGGCACTGGCGGCGCAATATCCCGATTGGAACAAATACCAGAAACAAATGCGATCACGGCCGATGCTCGAGTACATGGTTGGCGAGAATGCCCGTCCACTGAGGTTGTTACTGATCGCAGTGGGATTAGTGCTACTGATTGCATGTGCCAACGTCGCCAACCTGTTGCTGGCGCGGAGTACAGCCCGGGCAAAAGAGATTGCTATCCGTTCGGCGCTGGGTGCGAGCATGCGTCGGCTAGTGTTTCAGCTTCTCACAGAGTCGGCGGCGCTCGCACTGACTGGCGCTGCGGTGGGCACCCTCCTGGCAAGATGGGCGCTCGCAGCGATGGTTAAGTTCTATCCAAGCAATTTGCCTCGACTGCAGGATGTCTCGATCGATGTGCGTGTGCTGGTTTTCGCCGCCGGTCTTGCCCTCGTGAGTGCGCTCCTGTTTGGACTCGTGCCGGCGCTTCGCGTTGCACGTCCCAATCTGGCTGAAGCGATGCAGACCGGACGAACCTCGAGCAGCTTGCAGCACAACCGATTTCGATCTCTCTTAGTTGTTTCTCAAACGGCGCTTGGTTTGATGTTGCTGATTGGGGCTGGACTACTCATTCGCAGCCTCTACCGTCTCGCGCACGTGGATCTCGGATTCAACCCCGATCATGTGCTAACCGCAAGCTTTGATCTGTCGCAGACGCGCTACAACCCCGACCAGCAAGACAGGTTTTACCAGGAACTGCTGCAGCGTCTGCGCAGGGTTCCCGGCGTTACCGCCGCCAGCGGTGCGTTGCCTCTGCCGCTCAGCAGCGACGACTGGACCATTTCGTTCGATTTAGTAGACCATCCGTTGCCCGAGTCGGAACAACACTCAGCGGGGTTCTATATTGCGGCGCCTGGATTGTTCGAAGCAATGCAGATTCCGCTGCTGCGTGGCCGGTTTTTTGACGAGCACGATCAACGCCATGCTGCGCAAACGATGATTATCAATCAGGCATTCACGCAGAAGTTCTTCCCGAATCAGGACCCGGTCGGGCGTCACATCAAAATTGGAGCCGGTGACGGAAACAGCCGTCCAAAGGATCGCGAAGTAGTGGGCGTTGTGGGTAATGTGCGCAATGCGGTGATTACTGAAAGCCCGCGTCCTGCGTATTACGTTCCACTTTCGCAAATGATCTGGTCTCCTCCGAGCCTGGTCATTCGTACTAGTGGGGATCCTGTCGGCGTCGTCGAGGATGTCCGTAAAACGCTAGACGGTATGGACCCGGAGGCTCCGCTGTTTGATGTGCGTAGCATGGAAGACCTGCTGGCTCTCGATATCGGTGAGGCAAAATTTCAGACTCTTCTGCTGGGCATTTTTGCCGGAATCGCACTGCTGTTAACCGCAGTCGGTTTGTACGGTGTGATGGCCTACTCAGTTGCGCAACGCACGCGAGAAATCGGAATTCGCATCGCCCTGGGCGCGTCCCGCGGCGACGTGCTGGGCATGGTGCTTCGTCGCGGCGCAACACTCACCGCAGCGGGGCTGACTGCCGGTATCCTTGGAGCGCTTTGCCTGACCGGCTTCATGGAGAAGATGCTGTTTGATACCAAACCGTTCGACACGCTGACGATTGTCGCGGTAAGCGCGCTGTTAGCATCGATTGCGCTTCTGGCGTCGTATCTGCCAGCGCGCCGCGCAACGAAAGTCGATCCGCTGGTGACACTGCGCTATGAATAGACTGGTCGCTTGTACGATTTCCGTTTCGGCTTTTGCCGTGCACCCTTCATGCGTCTATTGCTCGAATCAAGCTAGGCCGGAGTAGTATGAAGGCATCTGGATCTGAGTCACTTCCACGATTAGCGCCACCAGAGTCAGGAGCAACTCGACAGAGAAAACCAAAACCTGGACTTTAGGAGGAGCTACGTATGCTTCGAAGAATGTCACTGGTGTGTGGATTGTGCATCCTTGCTTCGCTCTCGGCGCTGGCACAAGATGAAGCAGAACTATTTGGCGGATTTTCGTATATGCGGTTTCGCGGCGCCAACCTCGCCGGATGGGAGGCCTCGGGTCAATACAAATATGCGGATTGGCTGGGCGCCGTGGCGGATTTTGACGGGCACTACGGATCGATCGGCGGGGTCAGCACATCGACGTACACGTTCCTGTTTGGACCGCAGGTCTCAATGCCGTCCAACGTGTCGCCCTTTGGTCACCTGCTGCTTGGCGGAGCACATAACAGCACAGCTGGTTTCGGGAGCTCGTCGTTCTCGATGGCCCTCGGAGGGGGCATCGATACAGATCTCGGCGAAAGGATGCGCTGGCGCCTGGTTCAGGTAGATTACTTGTTGACGCAGTTCGGAGGCGGCTCGCAGAACAATTTCAGATTCTCCACCGGGGTTGTGTTCCGGTTCTAATCTGGGACGCGCGGGCCGCTGTCCGCCTCGCTCCAGATCTGTACAGCGGCCGGGGAATCAGATCAAAAGCGGAATCAGCGAGGGTCCTCCTCGTCCCTGGCTATCGCTTAGTCCACAAAACGGAGAGTTCGGCGCCCGCCGTGCGCCATTCTGCCGGATCAACTCGAGAATGGAAGTGTCTGTTTGTGAATGCGCAAACCATTTCAGGTGGTGGTGCTGGTGTTGTCGAATTGTTACGTATTTGCGAGGGTTTCGTTTCTTCTGGTTTGGCCAGGGAAATGCAACTGTCTTAGTCGTGCAATTGTTCGCGCTTCCAGCCCGATTAGGGAATTGTGGCAATCGCATGTTGCTACCCCATGTTGCACTTGTTCAAGTGCAACGGAGGTTCAATGAAACTACGGCTAAGTCGCTCGTTATGCGTCCTGGCTGTCTGTTTGGGCTGTTTGGTATCGGGACCTTTGGTGTTCGGTGATTCGTACACGTATTCCACAACGGTACATTCAATTCCGCAGGCACCTCTCAAGCTTCCTTCGCAGGCTCGGCCACAACCTTAACCTTCAACAATCTTGGTTCCACAACGGTACCGGGTGGAGACATAAGTCTGGGAACGCTGTCGCTGTTCGTAGAACCCAATTCGTCAGCGGCGACGAACTACTCAGATTTTTTCAGCCTCAACGTGACCTTCACTGATCCGTCGGCGAGTGGCTCTCCGTTTAACGCGCTTCTCTCCGGCAACGTCTTTTTTGACGCAGGTGGAGCCACAATGACATTCCATCCCGTGACTAACACGTTCACGTACGCGGGAGGCAGCTTTACGCTGACCCTGGATCAGAATCCGGTTCAGGTCAGCACGTCGAATCCGAGCGCGGATATTCGCGCCACCATCAATCAGTCCTCAGTTCCAGAGCCTAGTTCGGCTCTGTTGTTGGGTGTCGGATTGATTGGTGTGGGAAGAATCATTCGGCGACGTTCTTACTGAGGTCCTTACTAACGTGCGGAGACCCAGGACTCTTCGCGGACAAGAAGAGAAGCCAGGTGGGTGGAACCCCTGGCTCCTTTTTTCCGAGCGCAGGCTGCGTGGGCCTTCCTAGTCTCGGCGAGTGGTATCGCCCATTTCTCAAGAAGTGGAGCTTCCCCAACGCGGACTCTTCGCAGCATGCTTGACCATTCGGGAAAGGAATGTGAAGAGCGTCTTGCCGCAGGTACCAAAGCAGAATCTCATCCTCGCGCTGGGGATTCGAAGAAAGCGAAACAGACGATCGCGGTGTAGGACTACCTTACTCGCGGTTCTGGCCTTAATTTTGTATTCAGTCGCGACTCGGACACAAGCGGGCTCAAACCGACCGAAGCCCGATGTCCGTGCTACAGAGCGAGATGGTCAGCACGACTTTGATTTTGAAATCGGTACGTGGAAAACGCACCTCAAGCGCTTGGCGCATCCGCTAACTGGTTCCAGCGAGTGGATCGAGTGTGAGGGCACCTCTCTAGTCCGCAGGGTATGGAATGGCCGAGCCAACCTTGTGGAACTCGAGGCCGATTGTCCGGGCGGTCACTTCCAAGGTCTGAATTTGCGGCTCTACAATCCCCAATCCCATCAATGGAGCCTGAACTTTTCCAACAGCAGCGATGGCACGATGAGCCAGCCCACGATCGGCGAGTTCAGGAATGGGCGCGGTGAATTCTACGACCAGGAGACGTTCAAAGGCAGAGCCATCCTCGTTCGATTCGTCATATCCGACATCACTCAGAATTCGTGCCGTTTTGAACAGTCATTCTCCGATGATGGCGGCAAGACCTGGGAAGTGAACTGGATCGCAACGGACACGCTGGTATCAAGCGGGTCCGAGACTGCACATCAGCACTGGACCAGTGTCGCTGCAGGCAAGAATCCCCCTGCATAGCACGAGACGGAGTCACGGCTGACGACGAGCAAAGGAAGCGGGCGGGTGGATTACCCGTTCGATTACTTGCAATCGTTGTGCAGCGGACTTGGCGCCGGCGGTCCTTCGATGCAGGGGATGGCGCTCAAGTATTCATAGATTGCCCGCAGGTCATGGTCTGACATGCTCTGGTAATAAGGCCAAGGCATGATCTGTAATAGATCGCCGTCGATCCCAGTGAAGTCGGGAATGCAGTTTGTGGTTATGGTCGCTGTGCAGTTTGGATGCAGGTGGTCAAAGTCTTTCCCGGTCCGAATAATCTGCGTGAACTCCTCGAAGGTGTGGCCGCCTTCGGGAAGCCCGGTTTTATCCGGCGTCAGGTTGCGCGTGATGATGTCTGGACTAGGCGGCGGGCCGACTGGTCCGAAGTCTTGTCCTCCGGCCAGGTAGACTGACGGATCGAACTTTTTTAGTTGACCGTTGTACGGGTTATGACCGTCCAAGTACTCGAAGTTTGGCGGGCTTCCGCCATTGTGACAAGCATTGCAGTCGTTCACGCCGTTAACGAGGTAGCTCCCTAAGCCTACTAGTTCGCGATTCTTTCCTTTCAGGTTCAACGGCACCGGTGCTATCGCAAAGCCGATCTGGATTTTGGATTCCAGCCGCTCGCGCTCGTCGTCGTCGGCTTGCACGCGCAGAAAGCTGGCGGAGATCAACACCAATGCAGAAGCGAGAAGGGAAACGACAGCCCACTTACTTGTTGACCGCATAATTATTGGTTCCTTTCGTTCTCGTTGAACTCGTAAAGCGGATCCAGAACCGGTGAATCTTCACGTTCGCTTTGGGGGAAGGGAGAATGACTTCGAACCGCACCGCGAGTTTGCCGCAGCAATACAGTCATCAAGGTTCGGATCTTGTGTGCCGCACACTAGACGCTCTATCTCCTCTAGCGAGAACTGCGTTCAATAACTGCAAGCCATGGCAGGAAAAATTTCGTTCAGAACGGATGCCGCCGCGAAAGTCGAGGCACCTGTAGTAACATCCCCACACTCCCCACATGCAAGCCCGTGCCCGACGCGTCTGTCCACGAGATTACTGATTTGCTTCAAGCCTGGAACAGCGGAGATGACCAGGCGCTCGAGAAGTTGACCCCGTTGGTGTATGCGGAGCTGTACCGCGCTGCCAAGCGTTGCATGGCCAAAGAGCGGCCTGACCATACGCTGCAGACCACGGCTCTGATCAATGAGCTCTACGTGCGAGTGGTTGACTTGAAGCGCGTGAACTGGCAAAACCGCGCTCATTTCTTCGCTATTTGCGCACGGTTGATGCGGCGAATCCTGACTGACTTCTTTCGCGCTGGGCGGTATCTAAAGCGCGGCGGAGGAGCAACGATCGTTTCCCTGGACACTTCGGCCGTGGTCGGCCGGCAAGCGCGCAAGGATTTGCTCGCGATCGACGAGGCTTTGAGTCGGCTGGCAACCGTAGATCCAAGAAAGAGTCAGGTAGTAGAACTCAGGTTCTTTGGAGGCATGAGCGTCAAGGAAACGGCGGAGGTGCTGAAAGTCTCTCCGGAAACCGTGATGCGAGACTGGAAGCTGGCCAAGGCCTGGCTGCTCGGGGAATTGAAGGCATAGCCGCGGAGTGCTGGGTGGAAGTCCCCAACTCTAAGTCGGGGGAAGCGACGCCCTCAGCGTCGCGGGAACTAGCACATTTCTTTACGCACGTGCACTTAGCGCCCGGTTTCGTCTTGTGCGGGATCAGCGCTAAAGCGTGATCCCCTGTCAAAAAGCGGTGCTCCCCCGACTGAAAAGTCGGGGGCTTCCACCGGAAAGGCGGGTCCACCCACCGAAACTGCTTCTTATCGAGCTAATTGCCGCCTTGACCTCCCTTACGTAGGAGAAAACCGTGAAACACTCCATCAGCGCTGCGATACCGACCGACAATATCTCCCTCCGGATTGATCGCTGTGTTTCCGGTAAAGATAGCCCCAGGAACGTCAATGGTGGTCAGCTGCCCGTCGCTTAGCAGATAGCCATGGGATCCGTGGAGACTGTAACGTCCAACAACGTCGCCGCGCGGATTGTTCCCCAATGCGTTGGTGAAGGTAGAGCCCGGAGCAGCGATGGTCGTGAAAGAGCTATCGATCATCACAAAGCCATAGCTCTTGCCTCTGAAGTATGAGCCTACGATGTCGCCTTGGGGACTGATGCCGCTCGCG
>Ga0126373_10001366_pt1 | contig 17316 bp, 19 predicted proteins | sample PanSoiMetPlot_11_FD_92545 | JGI IMG/M metagenome (GOLD analysis project Ga0126373, IMG submission 92545) | Tropical forest soil microbial communities from Panama - MetaG Plot_11 | ecosystem: Environmental > Terrestrial > Soil > Tropical forest > Bulk soil | place: Panama | collected 2016-02-17 | reverse complement strand
GCTCCGCGGCCAGCCCCGGCAACCAGCCGCGGAGCCGTGCTGGCCCGGATCACGAGGTCAGGCGAGATCGGCAGGAGCGGGGCCGACGGCTGCCCATGGTCAATGTGCTCGATCAGCAGATGCAGTGCCCGCCGGCCGAGCTCGCCGAAGTTCTGCCGCATCGTCGTGAGCGGCGGGAGGAAGTACGGTGCCTCGGCTATGTCGTCGAACCCGACAACGCTGACGTCACGGGGTACCTTCCGGCCGGACTCGGCGAACGCGCGGAGCACCCCGAGCGCCATCGAGTCGTTGCCACACAGCACCCCAGTGACATCCGGCATCCCGGACAGTTGCCGGCCCATCTCATATCCAGACCGCGCCGACCAGTCGCCGCGCAGCAGCTCAGGCTCCACCGCCCGAGCCGCACGCAGGGCGTCGCGCCAGCCTGCGATCCGCTGCCGCGCATCCAGCCAGGCCTCAGGTCCGGCCACGTGGTAAACGGTCTCGTGGCCGAGGTCAAGCAGGTGCTGCGTCGCCTGAGCGGCACCCGCCCTGTTGTCGATGGCCACCGATGGCAGTGGCACGTCGGCCAGGCACCCCACCGCCACTAGTGGAATGTCCGGAGCGAGCCCGCTGAGAGCCGCGACCGCCGTGGTCACCGGGGCGATCACGATGATTCCCTCGACCCCCTGGTCGAGAAGGCGCTCAACGGCGTCCAGCAGCGAGTCGCGATCGAATGCCTGCAGGCTCGCGATGGCAACCGAGTAGTCAGGCCGCGCGGCTCGCTCGATGCCGTAGAGCATCGACGCCGGTCCGTACAGCGTGGTGTCGAAGCTGATCACCCCGAGTGCATTCGTCCGGCCGGTGACAAGCGTTCGTGCCGCGGCGTTGGGCCGGTACCCGAGATCGGCGATCGCGGCCAGCACGCCAGCGCGGGTCTCCGGCCTGACGTGAGGGTGATTGTTCAGCACGCGCGAGACAGTCTGGTGGGAAACACCGGCCCGCCTGGCCACATCCACCATCAACGGCCGGGCCGGCTGACTGCGTTCAGAAGCCGCCATTGCGCCCCTCCGGCCGAGATTGGCCAAACTATAACCCAGCATTCGCGCGGCCTGCCGAGCCGACTCGTGCCGCTCCCGGCCCAGCCGGACCGCAGACGCCTCCGGGGCGATTCACGATCGGGCAGCCGTTACCTTCCGCGCGTGCTCGCGTGTCAGCTAGCGGTGCTCGAGTTCGACATCCGGCCCGCTCAGGGATTGAATCGGGCGCAGTGGCTTGCGGCCTTCGAGCGGATGGGGTCGACATCGTGCGGACATTCCAGAGCAGGCCGGCGATCGCGGTGCGCAGCGATCATGCTGAAGGACCCTGCTGGGACCAGCGCACCAGCACGCTCCTGTGGGTCGACCAGTACGCAGGCCTCGTCAACGTCGCGGTGTTTGACGAACACGCGGACGAGCTGACGATCACGCGAACTCACGACGTCGGCGCTCCTGTCGGCGCCGTCGTGCCATCCGCAATGACAGAGGGATGGATGATGGCGTGCGCAGCTGGCTTCGCCCGCCTGGGCCCGGACGGCAGCGTTCAGCTCCTCGCTCAGCCCGAGTCGGCGGCCGCGGTGCGGATGCGCATGAACGACGGCAAATGCGACCCGGGCGGCGCGTTCTGGGCCGGGAGCATGGCATGGGACAAGACCGGGGGAGCCGGGACGCTGTACCGCCTGGGGCCCCATGGCGACCTCAGTGTGGTGCTGCGAGAGCTCACCATCTCTAACGGTCTGGCCTGGTCATCCGACGGCACCCGGATGTACTTCATCGACACTCCGACCCAGCGCATCGACCGCTTCGATGTGCTCTCCGACGGACAGCTCACGAACCGGACAACGGTGGTCACCATCGACCCGCGGGAGGGCCAGCCCGACGGCATGACCATCGACGCCGAGGACTGCCTCTGGGTCGCTCTGTGGAACGGATGGTCGGTTCGCCGTTATTCGCCCGCAGGGGAGCCACTGGCGACTGTCGAGGTAGATGCACCGCTGGTCAGCAGCTGCTGCTTCGGCGGCCCTGGTCTCGGCACGCTGTTCATCACGACATCACAGGAAGACATGACGGCCGGCACCCGCGAGCGCTACCCGAACTCCGGCCGCTTGTTCTGTGCCGAGGTTGGCGTTTCGGGCCGGCCTGCGGACCGGTACGGACCGGTTGCATGAGGCGGACCTGGAGTGCGCCCGCATGATGACGATGATGGCGTGCCACCGCCAGTAGCGGTTACGGCGTCTACACGCCGCTGGCCACCCGGTGGTAGACGGAATTCCACCGCAACTCGCGTTCGAATACGGGCACGCTGGTCGTTCGGTCGATCGTAACGAGCTCGGTGCCCGACATCCGTGCGAGGTCCTCGAACGCCTCTATGCCGAGCGCCGTGGTCATGACCGTGTGGTGTGCCGCACCGGCCAGCAGCCATGCGGCCGCCGACGTCGGGAGATCCGGCTCGGGTCGCCAGACGGCATGGCCGACCGGGAGCCTGGGAAGTTGCTGAGGCGCCGGCAGGACGTTCACGACGTTGGCCACGAGCCGGAAGCGGTCACGCATGTCGCTCATGGCGACGACAAGACCAGGGCCCGGGTCGGCCTCGAAGACGAGCCGCACGGGGTCTTCTCGCCCGCCGATTCCCAGCGGGTGGATATCGAGCCTGGGCCGTGCCGTGGTCAGCGACGGGCAGACCTCAAGCATGTGGGCCCCGAGGACGAGTTCCCTGCCCGGAGTGAGGTCGTAGGTGTAGTCCTCCATGAGCGACGCCCCGCCGGGCAGGCCGTAGCCCATGACCTTGGCGACCTTCACCAGGATGGCGGTCTTCCAGTCGCCCTCTGGCCCGAAGCCGTATCCGTCGGCTGTCAGCCTCTGCACGCCAAGGCCGGGGAGCTGGCGCAAGCCGCCGAGGTCCTCGAAGTTCGTGGTGAAGGCTCCGAAGGCCCCGTCCGCGAGAAACGAGCGCAGTCCGGCCTCGATGCGCGCCCCGTAGCGCAGCGACTCGTGGCGTTCGCCGTCAGACCGGAGCTCGGGCATCACGTCGTACCGCTCCCGGTACTCCTGGACGAGCGCGTCGACGTCGCCCTCAGGCACGGCGTCCACGCGCTCCACCAGGTCGTTCACGCTCCAGGTGTTCACGGATACTCCGAACCGGATCTCGGCCTCAGTCTTGTCACCCTCGGTGACCGCTACCTGGCGCATGTTGTCGCCAAAACGCGCCAGGCGCAGCGAGCGCAGGACGGCGTTGCCTACTGCGGCCCGCGCCCACACCCCGACGGCCTTCTGCACGCGAGCGTCCGAGGCGTGCCCGACCACGACCTTGCGCGGCACGGCCATACGGGTGAGCGCGTACCCGAACTCGCGGTCACCGTGTGCTGCCTGGTTGAGGTTCATGAAGTCCATGTCAATCACGGACCACGGCAGCTGAATATTCGCCTGCGTGTGGAGTTGCAGGAGCGGCTTTGACAGCACGGAAAGCCCGCGCAGCCACATCTTCGCGGGCGAGAAAGTGTGCATCCACGCGATCAGCCCGACGCACCGGTCCACGGCCGCCGCCTCGAGCATCGTTCGCCGGATCGACTCGGAGTCCTTGAGCACCGGCTTCCACACCACGCGGACGGGCACCTGGTCCGCCGCGTCCAGCAGCCCCGCGACTTGCTGTGACTGCGAGGCAACCTGAGCGAGAACATCGGGGCCGTAGAGGTCCTGGCTCCCGGTGAGGAACCAGACTTCGACGCTCTGGAAGGGGTCCTGCATGCTCATGCTCCCTCCTCGACACGGGTCGCAGCCATAGGAGCGGGCCGCTGGCCGTAAACGTTCTGGTACCGGTGATAGAGGACGTCGATCGCCTGCGGCGCGATCGCGAGCGGCTCGCCGAGCTGGCGCGCATGGTGGACGACCCGGGCGACCTCTTCGAGCATCACCGCCGCCTTAACGGCCGCACGCGCGTCGGACCCGATCGTGAAGGGGCCATGTCCCTGCATCAGGACTGCGGGCGAGCGGGATGCGGAGAGGGTCTGCACGATGCCTTCGCCGATCGAGTCGTCCCCGATGATTGCGAACGGCCCGACCGGGATCGGTCCGCCGAATTCGTCAGCCATCATGGTCAGCACGCACGGGATCTCCTCTCCCCGTGCTGCCCATGCCGTCGCAAAAGTCGAGTGGGTATGCACCACCCCGCCCACTCGCGGCATGTGCCGGTAGACATAGGCGTGCGCGGCGGTGTCGGACGAGGGTGCGCGCTCGCCGTCAACCACGTTGCCGTCCAGGTCGCAGACGACCATCGCCTCGGGCGTCAGCTCGTCGTAGGTGACACCCGACGGCTTGATGACCAGCAGATCGTGCTGACCCGGGCCGGCCTCGGGGTTCGCTGCCACCCGTTGCGATACGTTGCCGGCCGTCCATACGACGAGCCCCCACCTCGGCAGTTCCGCGTGCAACGCCGCAACCTGCACACGCGCCAGAGCGACCCGCTCGGTAATGCTCCCCAGGCGGTAGCGCCCGGTCTCTGCGGCGCTCATTGCCCGCCCCCGGAGATCGCCGTGGCGGCCACCTGTTCGATCCGGAGGCCGTCACGGTAACGCTCGAGGAAGGCCGCAAAGCCCTCGACATCCCGAGCGTCCGGGTCGACAACAGCGAATGAGGTGTCAGCGAAGACCTCGGTGCTCAGGAAGTCTTCGAGGGAGTGGGCGGGAGCAGTGCCGAGATAGGCCGCGAGGAGAGCGATGCCCCAGGCGCCGCCCTCGCCGGCGGTGTGCCCGACGGCTACCGGTGCGCCGAGGGCCGCCGCGAGCAGGCGCTGGGCGACCCCCGGGGTCCGGAATAGCCCGCCTTGCGCGAACAGTGACTCGAGCTCGACTCCCTCTTGGGCCAGTACCTGCATTCCCAGACTGAGCGTCGCGAACGCGGAGTAGACCTGGGTGCGAGCGAGGTTCGCGAGCGTTAGCCGGCTGTCCGGTGTGCGCACCAGTAGCGGGCGCCCCTCTGTCATGCCGGTGATCGGCTCGCCGGACAGGTAGTTGTAAGCGAGCAGGCCACCGCCGTCTGCCTCTCCAGCCAGCGCCTGGCGCATCAGCGTGCCGAACACCTCGTCCGGCTGGGCCGGCCGGCCAACGGCAGTCGCGAACTGTTCGAACACCGTCGCCCACGCCCCGAGCTCAGATGCGCCGTTGTTGCAGTGCACCATCGCGACGAGGTCACCCGCTGGCGTGGTCACCAGGTCGAGTTCGGGGTGCAACTTCTGCAGTGGCTTCTCGAGGACGACCATCGCGAAGATGCTCGTGCCGACGCTCACGCTTCCCAGGCGCGGCCGGACGCTGTTGGTGGAGACCATGCCCGTACCCGCGTCGCCCTCGGGCGGGCAGAACGGGGCACCAGGACGCAGTGTCCCGCCCGGGTCCAGCAGGGCGGCCCCCTCCGGCGTCAGCCTTCCTGCATCCCGGCCGGCCACGAGTACCTCAGGCAGCAAGTCGGCGACTCGCACGTCCGCAACCCGAGCGGCCACCAGCGCGTCGACCTGCCGAAGCATGCGCTGGTCGTAATTCCTCGTCGCCGGGTCGATCGGGAACATCCCCGACGCGTCTCCAACACCCAGCACCTTCCGGCCCGTAAGCCGCCAGTGCACGTACCCGGCCAGCGTCGTCAGGAACCGGATGCGCGGCACATGCGGCTCGTTGTCGATCACTGCCTGGAGGAGGTGCGCGACCGACCAACGCAGCGGCATGTTGACGCCGAGCGTCTTGGTCAGCTCCGCAGCCGCCTGCCCGGTCGCCGTATTACGCCACGTCCGGAACGGCACCAGGAGCTCGTCGCTGGCGTCAAAGGGCAGATAGCCGTGCATCATCGCGGACACTCCGATCGCACGGAAACTAGAGGGCCGCACCCCGTACTGGCGCTCGGCATCCGTGAGGAGGTCGGCGTAACAACGTCTGAGCCCAGACCACACCGCATCAAGCGAGTAAGTCCACACCCCGCCGACCAGCTCGTTCTCCCACTCCGCGCTCCCGGCCGCGATCGGTGCACTGTGAGAGTCGATCAGGCACGCTTTGATGCGCGTCGAGCCGAGCTCGATACCAAGGACGGTCTGGCCTTGGATAATGAGCGCCCGGACACTGGCCGACGCCTCCTGATCGTCCGCCAGGGCGTTCTCATCAGCCTCGGCGCGCAGCTCGCTGTTGGCCATGGACGCGTCCTCCCAGCGTGCTGCCGCGCCGCGCCAAGTTGGCGGGTACGCGCATGAACATCGGTGACGGGCTGATGTTAACGCTCACAAAAGGGGTGTCAAGCCTTTGCCGCCCGCATGGGCTCACAATGCCTCGCGCTCGCTGTGATCGGCCGCGGCGGTCAGGTGCGAGCACGTGCAGAAGCGCGATCACGGCCAGCGACTGAGATACAGAGTCCCTCGGGCACAGTACGACGCCGGACAGGCAGCGAAACGAAGATCCTGCCAACGACTCGGCCGCACCTAGCGACAGAGGCGTCAGTGCGCGGTTACTGGAACGGCCTCGGATTTCTCGTCATCCAGCTGGTGCGATTCACCCCGCTTGCGGGGCAGGAACAGTGCCGCCACGACCGTCACCCCGACGAGCGCAAAGGCCACCCAGTACGTGTGGGCGAACGCGTTCGCGGCCTGGGCCAGGCCCTCCTTCACGGCATGACCGCCGATCTGCGCCGCGATCTGCGGGTTGTGCCGGGCCGCGATCGCGGGGTAGGCGAGCTTGGCGCCCTTCAGGCCGTTGGTGAGGATGACCGACATCACCGCGACGCCGACGGAGCTCGCGATCTGCTGAGTGATGTTGAGCAGCGTCGAGCCGCGGGCGACCTCGGGCGCGCGAAGCGTCTTGAGTGCCGAGGTCATGATCGGCATCATCGTGCTGCCCATTCCCAGGCCCATGATGAACAGGAGGGCGAGCAGCACAGGGAGGGGAGTGGTGGAGCTGATCTGGGTCAGGCCGGCCATACCGACCGCGATGAAGACGAGACCGAAAGGAACGATCCGGCCGACCGGAAACTTGTCCGACAGGGTGCCCGCGATCGGCATGGTCAGCATGGCGCCGATGCCCTGAGGCGCCACAAGCAGGCCGGCCCTGAGCACTGACTCACCGCGGATCTGCTGGAAGTACGTGGGTACCAGCAGCAGGCCGCCGAAGAAAGCCACCGCGAACAGGAACATGGTGAGGATGCTGATCGCGAGGTTGCGGTTGCGGAACAGCCGCAGGTCCAGCAGTGGGTGCTTCGGCTTGAACGAATACAGCACGAAGGCGACGACCAAAACCAGGCCGATGAGGGCGGGGACGAGCACCTTCGGGGTGCCGATCTTGCCCTCCGCGGGGATCGAGGAGACGCCGTAGAGGAACAGGGCCAGGCCCGGGGACATCATCAGCACGCCTAGGAAGTCGAAGGACTCCGAGGGGCGCGGCTGGTCTTTCGGCAATACCGTGAGCGCGTAGACCAGGGCGATCACGCCGATTGGGACGTTGATGAGGAAGATCCAGTGCCAGCTGGCGGCGTCGATCAGCCAGCCCCCGAGGATCGGGCCGCCGATCGGTCCGAGCAGCATCGGTACGCCGAGGATCGCCATGAGGCGGCCCATCCTCTTCGGGCCGGCCGCCCTGGTGAGGATCGTCATGCCGAGCGGCATCAGCATCCCGCCGCCGAAGCCCTGCAGCACCCGGAAGCCGATCAGCATGTTGATGCTGGTGGCCATCGAGCACAGCGCTGAGCCAGCGGTGAACAGCGCGATCGCCGTCGCGTAGAGGCGCTTGGTGCCGAACCGGTCGGCGGCCCAACCCGATACCGGGATAACGGTCGCCAGCGCGAGCGTGTAGCCGGTGACCGTCCACGCCACCGTGGAGTAGGCGAGCGGGTGACCGACCGACCCGAACGTGGTCTGGAAGGTTGGAAGGGCGACGTTGACGACCGTGATGTCGAGGATTGACATGATGGCGCCGAGGACGACGACCCCCGCGATCTTGAGGATGTCGCGGGTTATCCGGTCGCTTTCTGCGGCAGTGGCAACGTCAGTCATGAGCATCTCCCTCTTCTGAACCCACACGGCGATTGGGAGACACCTGCCCCACCGCACTGAGCGTCCGAGCAGCCCAACGGATATGGAACCCCATACATTCCTTGGGTCGCCCGGGCGGACTACTCAGCCGGGCGCTCCTGCATGATCCAGTTGTTGCCGTCTGGGTCAGTGAAGAAGACCATCGTGCTCCACGGCTCGTCGCTGTGGCCTGGCACCTGCTTGCCGTCCTCGAAGTGGATGACGTCGCTGAGGGGAGCACCCAGCCTGGTCAGCTCGGTGTGGATGGCCACGATGTCAGACACGACGAGGGTCAGCCCGCGCTGCGGCTCGGCGCCTTCGACCAGATGGATGGAGCAACCGGACCCAGGCGGGGTCAGCTGGACGATGCGCATGCCGCCCGTCACCACTCTGTCCACGTCCACGTTGAAGCCGAGCTGCTCGCTGTAGAAGTCCCTCGCGCGGTCGACGTCGGAGACGGGGACCTGCACCACCTCGAGCTTCATTTCCACGATGGTCGTCCTTTGACGGTGGGGTGTGCCGGCACGGTGGGTGCACGGCCAAGACGGCCCTGATGGTATCGCGCGGGCTTCGCAACGCTGGGCTCCCGCGTCGTTCGACCGTGCGCCTCGTGGCTGGCATGCTGTGCAGATGAGTTCTGGCATTGGCGGGGAGCGTGTCGATCGTGACGGGCTTCGGTCGGTACAGGCACCGCTGAAGGATCGCTACCGGTCGGATCCGACCGCGGCTGTCGTGACTCTGCGGGCTACCGGAACTCTCGGCGAGGGCATCTCCTGCTCGGTACAGACTGGCCGCGCGCTCGCTGCTGCAGGTCTCCACCCGTCGACCGGCGGGGACGGGTCGATGCTGTGCTCCGGTGACATGCTGCTGGAAGCGCTCGCTGCATGCGCCGGGGTCACCCTGCGGTCCGTGGCCACCTCGGTAGGCGTCGAAGTTCGCGGCGGCTCGGTGACCGCCGAGGGCGAACTCGACTTTCGCGGAACGCTCGCGATCGACCGAGATGCGCCGGTCGGATTCAGGGCCATCCGTGTCCGCTTCGACCTCGACACTGACGCCAGCGAAGCAGACCTGGCCACGCTGCTCCGTCTCACCGAGCGATACTGCGTTGTCCTGCAGACAATCGCCGGCACACCCCAACTCCGTGTTGAGGCTGCCGCCACACCTTAAGAAGCGATCGGCTGTCCTAGCGGCTGGCCGAGGTCTGCTGGCCGAGCAGCCGATCCACGTCGCCAATTGGGAGCTGGTTGCCTCCACTGTGCATCCCCGCAGCACACTGGCGGGCTACCGTCGTGGCTTCTCGGGGGATAGGCCGTTGACCAGGGCGGCGGTCGCGAGGTTCCAGCGGCGGTTCATCGATGTGCTGGAGGTGCCCAGCCAGCCGGCGGTCTCTTGCAGGATCAGGCCCTGTGCGACTGCTAGCAGGATGTGACCGATGTCAGCTGGGTCACCGGCGATGACGCCGGCGTCAATGCAGCGGCGAACGCGTGCCACGATGAACTCGCGCACGGCAGTGCCTGCCTGGCGGTCGCTGGGACCGGGGTCGAATTCCGCAAACGCCCTCGAGAACATCAGGCGAGACAGGGCCGGATTGTCTCGGGCGAACTCGCGCAGGACTGGTATCACGGCCATCATGTCGGCGCGAGGGTCGGCACTGGTGGCGAGTTCGTCAAGCCGCTGGTAGAGCATCCGGAAGCCTTCGAAGAACAGCTCGCGGACCAGTCCGGCCTTGTCGCCGAATAGCTCGTAGACGGCGGGGGTAGAGGTACCGGCTCCTTCGGCGACCTTCCGAGTGGTGAACCCGGCGACGCCCTCAGTTGTCAGCTTCTCCACGGCTGCCTGAAGTACCCGGTCCCGCAGCTGTGGGGTGCGCTGCTTGGGTCTGGGCATGCGCTGATGCTATCGGAGCGATGTCACGATTACCCCGCTTGCCAGCGGGTCGCCGCGACGGTCATGCGGGTCCCGCCGCGGCCGTGGCGGCGGCCAGGTCACGTTGAGTGAGGGCGGCGTAGTCCGCGGCGATGGCGTCATGAAGGTCGGCGAGGGCAGCGTTTCTGACCCGCAGCTTGGTGGCTTGGTGAGCGTCAAGGTCGAGCTTGGTCAGGTCCCGCGCGATGCCGCGCACGGCTTCCCAGATGTCGGCGGGCTCGCAGACGCGGTCGAGGAAGCCCGCCCGGATGGCGCTGTCCGGCCGGTAAAGCTCGGCCAGGATGGTGGCCCGGTTGAAGTGGGCGGGCGTGAGGCGCTGGCGGCAGATCTCGACCGCTGCCAGCGGCAACGTGACCCCGATTGCGACCTCGTTGGCAGTGATCTTGTAGCGTCCTGCGGCGCCAACCCGGTAATCGCCGGACAGCAGGAGGAAGGCGCCCATGGCGATCGCGTGCCCGGTGCATGCGATGACGACGGGTCGCGGGTACGACAGGATCCGCTCGGCCAGCTCAAAGCCCGAGCGCAGCATGCTGGTCGCGTCGGGGCCGCCAGCCTGGAGCACTGGCAGGTCGAACCCGGCCGAGAACACCCCCGGCCTGCCCGCCAGCACGACGACGGCCGCAGCGTCGTCAGCGGCTCGGTCAAGCGCCTGGGTGACCTCGTAGATCATTCGCGACGACAGGACGTTGACCTTGCCGTCATCCATAGTGACCGTGGCGACTGAATCCGCCAGCTGGTAGCCGATCAGGGGCTTCATGGCCTCTCCTAAATCGTCACATTGTTTCGGAACAACGTCACGATATTAGCAGCCGGTCGACCAACATGACTGCGTCAGGCTGCCAGCGCGCTCATCGGCCACGATCGCGCGGTTTCGAATGACTGTTTCATCACCATCGAGCAGCGCGTCGTAGACGTTGTCGACGAGTGTGGTGACCACCACCTCGTCCACCGGCTCTAGCGTGATTGGGTCCACGGCGCTTCCGGTGACGGGGCGTGGCATCGCCATCCGAATGTCGGCCGCAGTCGCCGAAGCTTCACACGCGCCGCTGCTCCATCGCCGATGGGACGACCACTTCGAGGAGCCCGGTGTTCACGTCGTAGACCAGGCCAGACACGAGAAGACTGGGCGGGAACTTCTGGCGGGCGATTCCAACGTCGATCCGGACGGCTGCGTAAGGGTCGTTGACAGCCTTGGTATCCAGATCGGCGACCGGAATCTCAAAATATTCGGCCAGCTGGTCGGGATAATCCGCTAGACGCCGGATCCCGCATTCGGTGTGATGCAGGATTACCAAGGCACCACCGGGGGGCTGCCCCTGGCCCAGCCGACGAAGCAGGGCCCACGAGCGCAGCGTTGCCGGAGTGATGCGGCCGCCAATGTTGCGCATCACCACGGCCTCCCCGAGTGCCAGGCCAAGTACGTCGCTCGGGTCCACCCTGGAATCGACGCAGCCGAGAACCTGCAGCGTCTCGTTGGTGGGAAAGGACAAGCCCGCGTACGCGCCGCCAGCGGCAAACCTTGCATTTCGCTGAAGCAGGTCGTCCGTTGAGATACTCATGATCACTGAGCGTAGCCGACGAGGTGGTATCCGTAGCTGCCCTGGTCCTTCCGTGCCGCCCGGCGTGATGCGGCTGGCGCTCCCGCTCGCTGGGAGAACGTGACCATCACGGGCTGCGGCCAGCGAATACGATGAATGACATGGACGTCCGGGCGAGTGACAAGCTCCCCGGAGCCAAGGTGCGCCTCCGGCGGCGCCCCCCGGCCCGGTCTTCGCCAGATGCCCGGCCCAGGGAGTGGCTGGCGCGAGCGGACGGCTCTGTTCAGGAAGTCAGAACGGAGGGCCGGTCCCTTGCCGTCATCGGGCAGCCCCTGGCGTACCAGCCCGGTAGCGCGGAGCGCAGGAGCGGCGTACCGGCCGAAGTCATAACTTCCGAGCATGTACCCAACCTCTGCACGTGCTCGTGGGCTTATACACGAGGAAAGCTGACCCTGAAGCACTACAACGCAGCGTGCCCAGTGCACCCGGCGGGTCCTGGTCGGTAACCATCAACCCTTCGCGGCTACCGAAGCCTTCCAGGACCGCGTGGGCCGGCGCTGGCCAGCTCAGCTGTTTGACGTCTACCACGGACTCGTAGGCTGCAAGGATCGGCCACCCGCCGTCGAGTGCACGGGCTGTCGGCCGGGCAGCACCTCCGGAGTGATCATGGCTATTCGGACCTTCGTCTGGCGCGGGCTTGACGCGCCCAGGATGGAGATCGTGCGCGCTGAGAGCCTGGATCGTGCCTACGGCACGCAGATCGGCATCACCTACGAGCTGCGCTGGAAGCTCGACGGCGCTGTGCTAGAGCTCGCAATGAACGGCGATACCGCAATTCGCGTAGAGCTTGGTGGCGCTGACTTCTTCGACCTGCACCATTCGGCGTTCTTCAACTCCCTGCCCGTTGCCCGCGATGGCCTCCTCGACGAAGGCGCGGCTGCACGCGAGTACAGCATGCGCTTCGTGCGCGTTCCTGAACTGAGCGCGGAGCCAGTACGGCAGCGGTACGAGCCGCTGGGGAACCGGTTGGTGCGCTACCGCTCCGACAGCTACGAGGCTGAGATCGCCTTCGATCCGGACGGATTCGTCACCCTCTACCAGGACTATCTCGAACGGGTCGGCTGAGGCAGCAGATCGCGGTCTGTCAAAGGCGGAACAACCCGGCGGCATCACCCGGAGCGATGAGACTGCCTTCGACGCGCAGTGGGCGAGGGCTTGCCCTTGTGACTATCTCGTGACGGCAAACAGCAAGCATTTATTAACCGAGACGATGTTGTGCCGGAAACGCTGGGCTTGCTACCGTGGCAGAATGATCATCCATTTCATATGCCGAGGAAACGCGTTTAGAAGCATTATTGCTGAAGCCTACTTGAGCTCGCTCGAGCTTGACAATTTGAATGCACTGTCAAGTGGCACTGCTGCAGCTGCGGATAAAACAAGAAATCTGGCTCACTATAAAGGAACGCTCGAGCTGCTTGCGAAACACGGCATACGAGAGTTCGCCAAGGGCGATTATGGAGATCAGCTGACCCAGTCTCGCCTGCAGCGAGCCGACATTAACGTCTGCATGAATCAGCGAGTGTACGCCGAGTCTCTGCAGTCGGTGGTCTTTCCTGCTCTCCCGCATGTATGGCGAGTCGCAGATATTGGTGAGCCAGGCAGGATTCCAAGCATTGACTCGGAGAGAGAGCTCTACAGAGAAGAGGCCTATCACGAGCTTGTCGAGAACGTTGATCGGTTGATCTCGGATGCGTTCGCGACCAGCGCGGTCTAGCGCTTCTAATCCGCGCATGGCTTATTACGTCCGCGGCGCGTGGAGGCCTGCTGCACGGTCGGCTTCATCAACGTCCTTAAAGAACCGGAAGCTGACCTGCAGCGGGGAGTCGAAAGCCCGCAGGGGCGTCAGAATGCCTTGGCATGGGCCGAGCCTGGTCTCGCGCGGCGCCTCGCCGAGCAGGCCAGTGGCACGCCCGAGAATGTTCAGCTTCAGCAGCAGCAGCCTGCGGTTGGTCGCCACGACTGCCCGGTCGTTTGCCTGCGCTGACGGGCGCTTGGCATAAAAGACCGCCTGAATCTGCTCCTCCGGCTCCAGATACCTGGCCGTGTCCTTCCGGAGCCTGTCGCGTACTCCCATAGTTCTCCCTCGGGTTTACGGCCTCTTAGAGGTCCTGGTCGAACCGGCGCCAGCTTCCTGCCTGGAGCTAAGGGTGCACGGTGCTCGGGCGGGGTCCGGTGCTGCAATCACTGTGGCCGGCGGCGAGATGGAGTATGCGTCTCAGATCGGCTGGGGAGTGAGAGGAATGGAACACGGGCGGTTTTGGCGGCCTATGGCTGCCGCCCCTGCGGTTCTGTTGCTGTTGAGCGTGCGTGGCTCCGCTTGCGGCCGCGGCGCCGAACCGTCTGCCAGCTGACAAGAGCAGCAAGCGCCCAGCACGCGAAGCCGAACCACCCGATTACGTGGGGCAGCAGCGGGATCGCGTGCCAAAAATGCGGCGCTACGATCGATGCCGGGACGTGGCCAAATCTGATGGCGCCGATGCAGACAGTGATCACGCCGGCGATGGCGCTGCCCGCCAGCGCGAGGGCTACGGCTACGGCGGCCGCGGGGTGGTCACTGCCCGCCCGGCAGACGACAAGGCCGACTACCCAGCCGAGCAGGATCGCGGCGTAGGTCGACTGGATGCTGGTGAGGCCGCTGAACACCCCCACAACGATGGCCCCGCCAATGGCGGTTGCAAGGCCGAGCGCCACCGCCGGGCCACGGCGGGAAGCCGGCGGCGCGTAATCCGCCAGCAGGCCCGAATAAGACATTGTCCACTCCTCGGAACGATCCGCGCGTCCCGCGAACGGCTTGATGCCGCATGCAGGTGCACATGGTGGTGATCACGTTTGCCGCTGACGTCACGATGCATGCGGGGCGAGGACGGCCAGACCGTCTGGTGAGTCCTGCACATCGTGTCCGCGCGCAGCCAGGGCACCGGCCAGGTCAGCTAGCCAGATGGCCGGATTAAGCCGGAAGGTGTACTCCGTACCGTGCAGCGTCGAAATCGTCATCCGCCCGATGCGGAGCCAGCCGCTGCCCTTGCGGGTGGTCACGTTCGTGATCGAATCCAGCGGGACGACTGTGACCGCCGGGCCGCCCGCTGCCGCCTTCGCGGGTGCCTGGCGCCGGGCGACGGCGCCGCCGATAGCCAGGCCGCCGCGGGCACCGACCACCGCGGCCGCGGTGCCCGGCGCTGCATGGAAGAGCACCAGACCGAGTAGCGCAACGGCAATGGCGCCCAGGTAGGTCGACCAGTAGGGGAGACGGGACCTCACGTGCGTCAGGTTGTCCGGGTCGAGGATCAGCGTGCCGCGGAGGTTTCGCCTGTTCCTGCGCAGCACAGCTAGGTCCGTCCGGATCGGCCCTTCGATCTCGGCCATTTCTGTTACCTCTCCGTGCGCTCCGACAATGTGGACGACCCTGGTTCCGGCGGGACGGAGCTAAGACCGGATATCACTGTCGGTGCCGACGAGGTTTTCCACCACACGGCTCCGCCCACGGCATTTCCCACAGGTACTGCTGGCGTTTTCGCAGCTCACGAAGCGTCGGATCATCGCGCAGGCGATCGCCACGCACGATGGCGAGGGTGCGGCCGCCCGGTGCGCACGGTTTCTGCTGGCAGCAGTGTGAGTGTTTAAGGTGAGGCCGGCCGGCTTTCGCCGTCGGGGTGCGCCATCAGGCCCACCAGCAAGATCACTGCGATCGCTCTGCCCTCGCCACCGTAGGCCGCCGCTAGGCCATCGATGAGCTTCCCGATGAGCTTGGCCTCGTGCGAGCTCAGACTCTCATCGACTCCGCGTCCGGAGATCCGTGGCGGTGCCGCTGCTGCGGGAGCATGACCAAGCGCGGTCAACACGTCGGCGGCCGGGGCACGCCCGCGCGCTGCTGCCATGAAGGCCGTCCGGGCTGAGCCTCCGATGGCGAGTGCGTCGGCCAGGAGGTTCGCGGTGACTGTGCGCGCGGTCCGGCTGATGCCACGTTCGAGATCACTTATCGACCGTGCGCTGAGGCCTGCCTTCTCCGCCAGTTCCTCCTGAGTCAGGCGCGCTTCGGCGCGAAGCTGCCGCAGCAGAGAGGCGAAGCTGTTTGCTGACGGTTCAGCTGGCGACCGGCCAACCATAGCGGCCTCCCAACACGTAGTGGCCACGAAGGTGTGAGAAAGGACGCGGCCATCGGCCTGGAACGTCCGGGACGGGGCAGCGACCGGAATGTCGTCGACACTGACGATCTGGCCGCCGGTAGGAGATCTACGCGTGCGTATTGGCTATAGGCGGGTTAGCCGGGGTCCGAGGGACTCTCTCCTCAAAACGACTGCCAGGAATGGTGCTCCGCGAACGGTGCGCCAGTCTGTGACCTTTTTTCGAGCCCGCATTGGCACCCCATTTACTCGCTGCTAGCATGAGCGTAGCTGAGTTGCTCAGTAAGTCAACAGGTGACCTACTGATACGTACAAGTGGAGCCGGGGTGAGCACCCCTAAGTACCAGTACATCGCCGACGACCTGCGGGACCGGCTCGGTGCGGGGACGCTGCCGCTTGAGCCCGAGGGTCCCGGCGGTCAGCACAAGCTCCCCGGCGAGAAGGATCTCGCCGAAGAGTACGCCGCTTCGCGGAGCACCATCCGGCTCGCGCTCCAGGTACTGGTCAACCAGGGGATCCTGGAAACACGCCACGGGCTTGGCACTTTCGTGCTTGACCGGCCAGCCCGATGGGTCGTTCCGCTCGACCAGGAAGAGGACTGGCGGGCGGGCGAGCATGCGGAAGCCGCGTTCAAGCCAGCCGGAGACACGGCCGGAACCCAGACGACGGCAAGGTTCCAGGCCGAAACCGTGCAGGCACCTGCCGATGTCGCCAGGCAACTTGGCATAGCCGAGGGAGATCACGTGATCCTCCGACGGTCCCGGCAGCACATAGACGGCAAGCCCTGGTGCCTGGTAGTCGCGTACTACCCGATGGACATAGCGCGCGGGACCGAGCTTGAGACCGCGAGGAGCCTCAACCTTGGCAGCGGCCAGGTCCTTGCCGACCTGCACCACGAAGTCGTCCGCCACGCGGACAGCATCACCGCACGGATGCCCGACCCGATCGAGCTCGGATTCTTCCGGGCCTCCGGCGTCGTCCCCGTCATAATTGTCAGCCGCACCGCCTACGACCACCGAAGAGCAGTCCGGATCACCCGTTATATCTTCCGCGCTGATCAGGTCGAGCTCGTGCACGAGCAACGGTGAACGGCCGCACAAGGTCCTGGTGACATCCCGGCATACGCTCGCGCTCGATGGAGCTAGCCCTCCCCGGCTCTGGTGACACGTTGGCTACCGTCGCAGGTCCACGATCTGCGTACGGAGCTGGGCCGAACAAGAGGCGTGAGGTGGCGTTGTAGGTTCCGCGCAACCCGCACGACTAAGGGCGGCCGCGAGTGGCCGACATGGTTGTGGAATCACTCGAATCGATTGACGTCCGCTCACCCTCCCTTAGCCGAGGCTCACAGGTAACGACGCAAGCGGATCTGCCCAGTCCAGAAAGCCACAGGCTGCTGTCGGTGGCAGGTCAGGTCGCTTGTTGCGGGTGGGATAGCCCGCCGACGAAAGCGAGGGATAGAGATGAAGACTTCCCCTTCCAGCCGCAGCGACGATGCATCGTGGTCGCATTATCCGGTACGGGACAAGATCGTCGTCATCACTGGTGCCAGCAGCGGTGTCGGATTCGAGACCTCCAAGCAGCTGGCCGGTCAGGGCGGGGAGATCGTGATGATCGTCCGCGAT
>Ga0126373_10001365_pt1 | contig 17321 bp, 12 predicted proteins | sample PanSoiMetPlot_11_FD_92545 | JGI IMG/M metagenome (GOLD analysis project Ga0126373, IMG submission 92545) | Tropical forest soil microbial communities from Panama - MetaG Plot_11 | ecosystem: Environmental > Terrestrial > Soil > Tropical forest > Bulk soil | place: Panama | collected 2016-02-17 | reverse complement strand
TGAACCGGTCCCAATCCGTACGCAGCCCGGCCTGAAACACAAAATGCCTGCCGATGGACCACCGGTCTTGAGCGAACGCTCCCGCCTGTGTGTTCGAAAGCTGGGGCGCGGCGCTTCCAATAAATGTTGTCTGTCGCACACAACCCGTGGTGGCAGGCGACGCGCAAGGCGCCGAAGTCGGAGGAAGTGTCGACCCTCGGAGGGCAGCAATCTCTCGGCGCTGCGCCGACTGATGAAAAACCAGGCCGGCGGCGTTCCCGCCTACAGAAAGCTGATGCGTGCCGTGCCAATGCCGCGACGCAGCGGTCACGTTCATGACCGCCTGCAACCTGCGGCCACGTTGCCGCAGGTGCTGAAAATAGTTGCCGCCCGCCCCATTGATCAGCACGATGTACGGCAGCGGCCCTTGCGGCGCGTAATCGAGAACTCCCTCATCAGAAGCGACACCCAATTCCAATAATGTTTCATGCCACCACAACTGATCCTTCAGCGAGGCGAATCCCCGGCGCTGATCCAAAGTGACGGTCGTGGATTGCGGGTCCAAAGCATCCAGGCCAAGATTGCCGTCGCTTGCCCGATTGTAGAGAAGACTCGCGTGCAGGATGTGTTTGGGTGAAAAGTTGTATTGCAGCCGAAGAAGGTTGTCTCCTGCCCAATCCTCCCAAGTATCCGGATCAGGCAATTGCTTGACGACACCGTAGGAGTGCTGCACGCTGACGGAATCGGAAAACCAAAAGCGGCCGCGGATGAACGGTCCGGAAAAGGTGAATCGCGGATACCAGTCTCCCAGGTGTACCCCTTCTTGAACATTGATGCCCGGGCCGGGATTCGTGGTTCCGAAGCGCCAGCGGTCGTCTCCGTCCGGAGTTACGAGGCTTAGAATATTCGCCCCGGAGTGCGGGTAGGATGCGTCAATCCTCCCGGCTTGCACTTCCGCCGCTCGCGTGGCATCGATATTGAATCTCGAAGTCAGGGCCCCGCTCACTGGGTCGCCAATTTCAAACCCGTCCAGCAGGTATTGCGTCTCGCCCGAGCGCGCGCCAGCGACGTGCAAATTGCCGGGATTGTCCCGCACAATTTCGGGGAGGGCGACCAGACTATCCTGAAGAACGTGGCTATTGGGTGCGGGAATATCGCGGATTTCCTGCGCGGATAGAGAAGAGCGTTGCGCAGTGTCTTGCGTATCGATTTGGTTCGAAGGCGTAGTGACCTGCACTTTCTCGCGAACTTCTTGCTCATGGTTCAAGACAAGCGACACGTCATTCGTTCCGACGCGCAGGACCGTAAGCCCCGAAAGCACGAAAAAGCCCTTCTTGCGGACTTCCACTTTATAGTCGCCGGACAACAGGGTGTGAATGGCAAAGCGGCCGGCTAAATCGGTTTCTGTTCGGTAGGCACTCCCTGCGGAATCTTCCAGCTTCACCTGCGCGGCCACAACGGGCACGCCGTTCTCGTCGAGAACGATGCCGCTGCAATCCGCCGAGTCCGCCGTTGGTGCTTGTTGGGCGGCGATACTTGCTTGCAGAATCAGTGTCCCCGCGAGCAGCCATGCAAACCGCATGCAACTCCTTCCCCAAGGGCGTAACCGTGATTAAACTACATTTTATGGATTCCGGGTGTGGAATGAACCGTCCCAAGCTGACTCGATATCGAATTTTGCTCTTGTGGCTGGCGACGCTTAGTCTTGCGATGACCGGCTGCAGCGGCGGCAGCAACCCCGGTGGACCAGGAACTCTAAGCCTCTCTCTTACCTCGTCCATGGCGCTGGCTCCGCAGGACGGAACTCCCGCCAAAATTACCGCCACCGTTAGTGGCAACTCCGGCACGGTGAGTTTTAACGTGGGCGGATTACCTTCAGGCACGGTCTCTAACGTCGCGCAGCAGAGCGGCAATTCCAGTGGAGCCATTACGCTGACCAGCAGTGCGAATACGCCGGCGGGCACGTACCGACTGAAAGTCACGGCAACCGACAGCGTTGGATCCTCGGCCAGCCAAAACCTTACGCTGGTGGTCGCCGTGGCTGGAACCGTTGGCGCCACGGTGGACCAAACGCAGGGTGTTAACGGGAAGCTTCAGCAGTTTATGTCTACATCCTTTCAGCCAGCGGAATGGGATTACCAGTTCTTTCACAATCATCCTGCCTTGGAACCGACCCAGCTCAACATGCTGGGCCCCCAGCACATTCGGATTCAGGGGCAGTCGCAAGCCATACCCATGAAAGCAAATTCCAATCCGCAACAAGCCAGTGACTGGGACTTCACCATGCTCGACGCCGTGGTGCAGCCCGTTTTGGCTGCAGCCGACCACAGCCCCGAGTTTCAGATCGCCGTCGCGCCCGCCTTCATGAACACAAACGGGGTTTTTGACATCGCGAGCCATCTGACCGATTTTGCGAACTATTCCGCGAACCTCGTTCGCTACTACAACACGGGAGGCTTTACCTGGGGCGGCCAGCTCTTCAAATCCGCGAGCGCCAACAAAATCCTGTGGTGGGGCATCTTCAACGAGTACAACATCAACGGCCTGACGCCGGCGCAGTACCTTCAGATGTACAACGCGGTTGTGCCGGCGATGCTCGCCGTCGATCCCACGATCAAGTTTTCTGCTCTGGAACTATCCGACTTTGACTGCTGTACTGGCGACCCACGCGTCAATTTGCCCACTTTCGTTGCTTCCCCTGCATCAGGCGGGGTCCATACGCATGTTGATGTTGCCTCCACGCACTTCTACTCCTCGTGTAATCAAACAGATCCCGACGCCAAGATCTTCTCGTCCATCCCCGCATTTGTCAGCGATGTCCAATACTTCCGCCAGCAGTTCAGCGGCAGCGCGAATCCTAATCTTTCCTCAGTGGCCATTTGGGTCACCGAAAACAACGTCAACGCAGATTTCTCGGACCCTAATGGAAACAGCACGTGCAATCCTTCGCAGAAATTCGTTCCAGACCAGCGTGGCACAAGCGCGTTCTTTGCGGCGTGGCGTCCCTACGTTTTCTCACAGCTTGGTAAAGCAGGTAACCAGGCCCTGTATCATTGGGATTACGACGCGGACACGCAATTCGGCGAGGTGGACTTCAACACGGGCAGCAAGCACTTGAGTTACTGGGTGGACTACTGGCTCGCACAGATGTATTCGCAAACTCCTGCGCCGCCGGCCATTCTTAGCCTGACCATCACGGAGACCGCAACCGTCGAGACGCTGGCAACAAAAAACAGCGACGGTTCTGTGCTTCTGATGGTCGCAGATCGCGCCGTACTTTCTCTTTCTGATAACAACGGCACGGGCGACGCTCGCACGGTGATCATCGATACTTCTGCGCTCGGAAACTTTACTTCCGCTTCGCAGCTCAACATTGGCGCCACCACGGACGTCACTAACGGTCCTCAACCTAGCCCGATTACAGTGGCCCCTAAACTAACCGTAACTCTTCCCGGCTACGGCGTAAGCTTCCTTTTGCTGAAACCTTAAGAGAAACAAACGCCGAGGTTTCACGGTTAAGGCTGTGCTGCGTCCTCCTGGAGAATCGTATGGAGAGTGTCCACGAAGAGGTCTGCGTCTTTTTCTGCGAAGACCAATGGTGGACGCAGTTTGATCACATTGTGATGCGGGCCATCGGTTCCAGTGAGAATCCCACACTCGCGGAGCCGGTTTACGACATACGATGCTTGCAGTGGCGCTGCTTTGTGCGTGCTTCGGTCGAGGACAAGATCTACTCCCAGGAACAATCCCGACCCGCGCACATCGCCGATCAGTGCCTGACGCGGTTGTAGCTCTTGCAATCTGTTCTTGAGGTGGGCTCCAACAGCCTGCGCGTTTTCCTGAAGTTTTTCCTGTTCCAGCACATCCAGTACCGCCAGCCCCGCCGCGCAAGCCACGGGATTGCCGCCAAACGTACTGAAGAATTCCATCCCGTTGGCGAACGAAGCCGCGATCTTCTTTGTCGTGACCACCGCCGCCAGAGGAAATGCGTTTCCTATCGGTTTCCCCAGAACCACGATGTCCGGCACGACGCCTTGCGTTTCGAATCCCCAGAAATGCGTCCCCAGCCGCCCGAACCCCACCTGCACTTCGTCCGCGATGCAAACGGCTCCTGCCGCGCGGACATGTCGGTAAACTTCTTTCAGGTATCCCGGGGGAAAAACGATTTGCCCCCCGACGCTCGGCAACGTCTCCGCGATGTAAGCTGCGACATCACGTCCCTCACCGCTCACGCGCTGCAAAATCTCCTCGACGCGGCTCGCGTATTTCGCACCGGCTTCCTTATCCTCACGCCGATACAAACCGCGATAATCATCTGCCAAAGGTGCAACGTGCACCCATGGTTTCTTCCCGCGCCCGCCTGGCCCATTGAATTTGTACGGGCTGATGTCAATCAGTGTGTTCGTGTGCCCGTGATAAGCGTGTTCCAAAACGATTACGTCCTCGCGCCCCGTGTGCGCACGCGCCAGCCGCAGCGCCAACTCATTGGCTTCACTTCCGGAATTCACAAAGAAGGACACGCGCAACGGCTCGGGCAGCTTCTGCGTCAGTCGTTCAGCATAACGATTGACGTTGTCGTGCAAATACCGCGTGTTCGTATTGAGCAGTGCAAGCTGTTCCTGCGCCGCGCGCACCAACCGCGGATGGCTGTGCCCCACCAGGGGCACGTTGTTGTAGACGTCCAGATACGCCCGCCCCGCATCGTCGTAGAGGTACTGCATCCAGCCGCGCACGATTTTCAGGGGGCGCTCATAGGAAACGCTCAGATTGTTCCCAAGCAACGCCCGACGCTTTTCCAGCGTTGCCTGAGAATCCGCCTCTTGCGCAGGAAAGTGCTCAGCAGGAATTCCGAGGAGTAAATTCGGGTCCGGCGAGTTGCTCGTCCAAACGGCGCGCTGCGATGCATAGGCTACCCCCGGAAAATCAGCCCCCAGATCCAGCAAATCGAGAATGATCTGAAAATGCACGTGCGGCGCCCAGCCGCCGTTTTCCTCGGGTGTCCCCACTCGCGCAAACTGCTGCCCTCGCGAAATCCGCTGGCCAACCTTAAGTCCGGCGAGAGTTTGTACCGTCAAATGTCCGTAGAGCGTGAAAAATTCATCGCCGTCGCCCGTCTCATGCCGCAGAATCACCAGCGGTCCATAATCTTGAAGAATAGCGTTGTTCGCGAGAATGTGGACCACACCATCGAGCGGAGCGCGGAGCGCCGTCCCCGACTCGACAAAAAGATCGATGCCCAGGTGAATGGTTCGCCGTTCGCTAACCGGATTCTCCACATTTCCAAACAACGCAGAACTATAGAGCGGTCGCGCTTCGTTGTATCGCCCGACTCCCACACGCACGCGGCCACGTTTCATTTCCCCGAATATTTTTTCTGCGAGCGCCGGCGTTTCAGAAGTGTTTGGATCGGCGCCCAGTAACAAGCTCCCGACACCAAGATCAAAAACGAGACTAGGCGAAGTTCGTAAGTCTACGTCAAGCATCGATGCCGCAGATTTTCCGTTTGCGAGCAACCAGCGCGCGGTCTTCTCTACCTTCGACACCGGAGTCATTCCGCATGCTGCACGAAATGTGGAATGTGCAAATCGCGGATGAACTTTCGCAAGCTGTCCAAGCGCATTCCACGCTGGTTCTTCGCTCACGGTCACGTACGCATCGCCCGGCTTCATCTTTTTGCGGTGCGCGGCATTGGTGACGCTCACAGCCAGCCGAGCCGCCATCAGCGGGAGGAGTGCTGCAACTTCTTCCTCCTGCAGCGGAAATGCACAGTGATAACCCGCAACCACTTCTGCAGCCGCTTTCAACGGTTCTGCTTTCCCGAGAATCGCGTACGCCGCGGCGATGGCTGCTTCCGAAACCGTCAGCCCATGATGCATATCGCCAAAATCAATCACGCCCGCAATCTTGCGCGGCTGCGGCCAGGGATCGCTTACCAGCACGTTGTAGTCATTCGCGTCGCCGTAAATCACGCTGCGCCGCAAGTGCGGCAGCCGCGGCGCCACTTCTGCTTCATAAAGCGCGAGAAACTTTTCCGCCAGCGCTCGGCGTTCCGCGCCTTCAATTTCCTGGATGTATTCCTTGATCCAACCCGCGCGCGACGAATCCCATTTCAATTCACGATACACGGCGGGATGCTCGAACGATTGCAGCGCGCCATCCATCTCGCCAAGAAACCTACCCAAATCGCGAAGCAATTCGGGGGCATGCGGACGCACTTCGGCCAAGACCATCCCTTTCACGAAGTTCAGCAGCCAGACGAGCCGTTTCGAGCCATCCGTTGCCGTAATCTCAGAGAACAGTTCGCCGCTGCGATTCGGCACCACTCGCGGCAAAGACAGTTGCGGCGCCAGCTCGGCTAGATGCACCAGCGCCTTGCATTGCAGATCAATGAAGGTAGGATCGCGGGCAGGATGCATCACCTTCAGAACAAAGGCTCTGCCGTCCGCGGCGGTCAAATGAAAATTGTCGTCGTATTCTCCCGGAAGGGCCCGCGCCGTCGCTTCCAGCCCATAACCTTCGCGGGCCAGGCGAGATGCTTCCGCTTCCGTTATGTGATATGCGACGCGTCCTTCCAACAGCATGCGTCAAAGTGTATCTGCAACCGCGCAACCGCGTCCACGTTGCCGAACCAATCGTCCGCTTCGAATCAATCTTGCCCGAAGACGAAGGAAGGGCGCAAATCCGCCTTCAGTCCCGCCCATCCTCGACCGACACCGGCCCATTCACCGTGGATAGATGCACGACCGCAGGCGACGAGCCATATTCGATCCGCCGGTGCTCTTCATCCCAGGTCTTGCGTGCGCTGCCGCAAATGCTGGCATGACAGCTCATCGGGGCATGATTGGTCGACTCCACAACGAAGCTCGACTGAAATCCGCTCGGCACTCGCAGTGTCACCGGACCGTTTTGCGCGTCCGCCGTCAGCCCTTCGCCATTCCAGCTCGTATCTTTCAAGTCCACCGAAATCGGCCCATTCTGCGTTTTGATGCGAATGTTCCCGCTGCTTCCGTCCATGTTAATGGGGCCGTTCTGCGCGGTAACATCGGCTTCACCGGAAAAATTGTGCAAATTGATCGGCCCATTGTTCGCGTGTGCCGTTAGCTTGCCGTTCACTTCATACAGAGAAATCGGCCCGTTCATCGTCTCCAGTTCCAACGCGGCCGACTTCGGCGCGCGAATCAGCAGGTACACCGTCCACTCCACATCCTCGCCCGAGGGACCATGCGTCGACACCGTGCCATTCTCAATAGTCATGCCAATTTGTGAGAGCACGCTCTCGGCATCACGGCCCGCTTCCGCCGCTTTGCAAACGGTTACCGAATAATTCGCACTATCCCACCCCACCACCTGCGTCCCGCCGTTGGCATGCGGATGTACCTTTAATACCGAAGCCTCCGCTTTGGTGACCGTGCGCGTCTCGGACTGCACGACGGCGTCTCGGTCGTCAAAGCGAAAGTGCAAATCCGAGCAATCATTGGCCGGCTGTCTATGGCTGCCGGAAATGTTCATGGAATGACGCCCATGCTCATCGGTGTTGCCCGCGGAGTGATGCCGCGGGGCTGCCGGTGCCGCCGACAGGCCGAGAACAATTAAGGTCGAGCCGAAAATCAGGCGAAAATCGGTACGTGGAAGCATAACCCCTCCTCGCAGCTATAGACGACGAAACAAGCCTGTGGTCACGCCTGGCAGGCGCGTTTTTTTCGAAATGTCATTCCGAGGAGCGAAGCGACGAGGATTTCGGCGGCATCGCGCGGTTTTCGCGCGATGCATCGTGGCTGGTTATAGGCCCCACACCAATCCAATAGGACGACTACAAGTTCCACCATTCCAAGTCCCCATCCTCATCTGTCCCAATCGGCGGCCCGTCAGGCGCCTCTGCGGGAGGTGTCAGGTCGATGCTCTTTGGATCCTTCTCAAACTGCTCGATTTGCCGCAAAGCAAAGGACAAGTGGGCTTGGTCAACAACACCCTGCTGCCGGGCCAATTGCCTACCCAGCCAGACATCCAGTTCGTGCAGTTCCAAAGTGGCCATCGCTCTCGCCTCGTCGCTCGCACCCGAATTCGCCGCCAAACCCATCAGGTCGTACAAAACGGTGTCATCTACCGCGTTCGCGACTTGCTCACCGTAGCCTTCGCCGTGGGGAGCTTTCCAAGTCGCATTCACAATCGCTTCCATCACTTCCTGCAACCCGGGATTCTCGGCATTGCGAGCATGAAACTCCAGCAGTCTCGCCGCGCGCTCTGGGTTAAACAAGAATTGCAGCGTTTGTTGCGCCGCAGCCTCCGCCGGAGCCAAAGCATCGAACGCCGGGCTGGTGCGAATCTTGAAATGCTCCCGCCCGCGGTCGTACTCCGGCGGACGCGGCGGAATGATCTTCAGCAGCGAATCCGGCAGCGCCAGCACCTCCGGCTTCAGCGTTGCCAGAACCGCATTGAGCGCGCGCCGCTGTTCTGCCGGTGCGACGATTTGCGTCGGCGTTTCGCCATCTCCGCGCAGCGCAAATGTGTAATCCATCCCTCCCACCAACTTACTCGCCGCCTCCACTTGGTAGCGATGCAGCATGTACAGCGGCACAAACACGTCTTCAAGCGTAGCCATGGGCGCGCCTTCGCGGATGTTGTTCTCGCCAAACCGCTTCAGCGCCGCCGCACGGACTTGCATGAGCCGGTTCAATTCGTCCACCGCGTTCGTCCCTGAATCCCAGAGGTGCGCCAGGCTGCTCGACGAACCGGGCGGGCGCGCATCCTGATCTGTTAAAAAGCGCAACCCCCGCGCAAAAGCGTCGTGCAGAATCTTGTTCAGCGCCGCGTGCTCATCCGCGCCCGCAGGAAAATCCTGATACCCGTAGGTAACAGACACTTTGTCCCATTCACCGATTCCGGTAGCGTACGCATCCGACAAATCCGGCACGCCATCCGCCCCCAGCTTGATGTACGGCGGCGGGTAATCCATCACCGAAGACCGGTTTACCGTGCTTGCCGTGTAGTTGTGTTCCAGCCCCAGCGTGTGTCCGACTTCATGAGCCGCGAGTTGTCGCAGCCGCGCCAGCGCCATCTGCTGCATTTTCTGCGAAGGCGGCTTGCCCTTTTCGTACGGCGCTAGCAGCGCTTCCGCAATCAAATAATCCTGCCGCACGCGCAGCGAACCCAGGGTGACGTGCCCTTTGATAATTTCGCCCGTCCGCGGATCAATCACCGACGCACCATACGACCACCCTCGCGTCGAGCGGTGCACCCACTGGATCACGTTGTAGCGAAGGTCCATCAGGTCCGCGTCCTCCGGCAGCATCTCCACGCGAAACGCGTTCTTGTAGCCCGCTGCTTCGAATGCCTGGTTCCACCAGCGCGCCCCTTCGAGCAGCGCCGACCGAATCGGCTCCGGCGCGCCGCGGTCCAGGTAATACACAATCGGCTTGACCGGCTCGCTCATCGCCTCCTTCGGATCTTTTTTCTCCAGGCGATGCCGCGCCATGAACCGCTTCACGATCGGTTCGCTGATCGGCGTGGCGTAATCCATGTATTGAATGCCGTAGAAGCTCGCCCGCGGGTCATACGGGCGTGGCTTGTAGCCCGGCGGCGGCAGTTGCACGAACGAGTGATGCTCGCGCACGGTGATGGCCTCGGGCGATGGAACCACTTGGTGAACAAAAGCCCCCGGATCCTCGCCGACGAACGTCAGCGTAGCCTCCACTTCCGTGTTCAGCGGAAAATTCTTGGTATTTGGAAGATAAATAGCGCACCGCGAGCCGTCGGAACGATACGCGCCCTGCCTTGAGTTACGAAGCGACTCCGCAACACCTTTCGCATCGCGCAAAAAGAAATCCGTGGCGTCCACCAGCACGCGGTCCTTTTCCTCCGCCTTTTCTTCCGCGGCCACCGTGAATCCCCACAGTGTCGACTCCGCAAACGAATCGCGTACCGCTCGCCGTTCGTCTGGGTCGTTGCTCACCGCCCGGTATCGAAAATTCTCTTGCACCAGCAGCACCTTTGGGCCGACGCGGTCAAACCGCACGATGCCCGTTGTACCCAGTTGTCCGCGGTCCAGCCCGATGTCGTTCGAGCCAATTCCCGCCGGCAGCCCGGTCTGGTACAGAAACTCCGTTCCCCACTTGTCAATTTCCAGCCACAGCTTCCCCTGTTTCGCATCCCAGTACAGGTTGAAGTATCCTCCCAGCTTCTGCATCCCCGCCGTCTTCTCCGCAATCGTCGACGTCTGCCCCGCCTTTTCCGTGTTCGCCTGTGCGCTTGGCGCGCCCGCTTCTACTTGATGTTGCGCTTCAGCCCGGCCCGTTGCCCCGGTGAGCATCACAACCGCCAAAGCCGTCAGCAATCCCATCTTGTTCTTCCGCATGATTCCGCCTCCACTCGCGCCGAATGGTTTTACACCAGAACGCGCCAATCCGCCTAACTCCACGCGGCTGATATAATCCCGTCGGCGGCGGTTGCTCCAAGCCGGCTGAATCGGGCTTTTCGCTCGATTTGTGCCTCTCCGGGGCTACCCCGGGGGAACGTGAAGGACTAGCATCTCGTCGCGTGAGCTTTGCTGCGCGACTACGCAGGCCTGCTCACGCAAGGCCAGACTCGTTGGAGCATTCCGCCGCTCTCCACCATGAGGAATCGCATATTTGCCGACGCGCTAGCTACATCTTTTCTTGCCGGAGAGTTAAGCCTGGAAGAGACGGTTGCTCGAGCCACTCGCACGCTCGGCAAAACGTGGCCTTGGCTGCGTTCAGTCGCTAAACGTTACCTCACGGTTTTCAACGGTCCGACTCCCCCGCGACACCAGGAAGTCGTGCGATTTCTCCTCCGTAACGCGGTGTTTCAAACAGCTTGCGCCAAGTATTCAAGCGTTCTGCGCGTGCATCAGTGGATCGCCGAGCCAATGCGCATGCGGCCTGCAAAGGCCGCTTTGGAGTGGCACGTTCCGCCCATCACCACGACAGGGGACCTGGCGGATTGGCTCGGTCTGACGGTAAGTGAACTGGACTGGTTTGCGGACCTGAAAGGGTTAGGTTCGAAGAGGAGCGCAAAACGCTTGAGGCACTATCACTACCGGATCCTGGCGAAGGAGTCCGGCAACATCCGCCTGATTGAAGCTCCCAAAACGCGGCTGAAAGAACTGCAGCAAAAAATTTTGCGGGGGATCCTGGAGAAAATTCCCGTTCATGAAGCCGCCCACGGATTCCGCATAGGACGATCGATCCAAACGTTTGTTGCGCCACACACAGGTCGGCACGTTGTGGTGCGCATGGATTTGCGGGATTTTTTTCCATCACTGAGCGCGGCGAGGATGCAAACTTTCTTTCGTACCGCGGGCTATCCCGAAGAGGTCGCCGATCTGCTGGGCGGAATCTGCACGAACGCGGCGCCACTCGAGATTTGGAGGGATACAGGGCTCGGGGCGGACCGGCGGAGCCTGCGAGAGGCCCACGATTTGTACTCGCGCCCGCACCTGCCGCAAGGGGCACCCACCTCTCCGGCGCTGGCAAATCTGTGTTTTTATCGTGCCGATTGCCGTTTAGCGGGCTTGGCGAAAGCGGCAGGAGCCGTCTATACGCGGTACGCTGACGATCTGGCGTTCTCCGGGGGCCAGGAATTTGAGCGAGGGGCCGAGCGGTTTTCCATTCACGCTGCGGCGATCGTGATGGAGGAAGGATTTCAAGTACGCCATCGAAAAACGCGGATCATGCGGCAGAGTGTGAGGCAGCAGCTAGCGGGTTTGATCGCCAATCAAAGAGTGAATGTCCGGCGCGCGGACTTCGACCGCTTAAAGGCCCTACTTACCAATTGCGTGCGCCATGGCCCGTCAAGTCAAAACCACGAAGGTCACGACCGTTGGCAAGAGCATCTAAAAGGGCGGGTAGGATTCGTGGAATCCATCAATCCAGCGAGAGGACAACGTCTGCGTGCGGTCTTCGAACAAATCGATTGGAAGTAACTGGAAGGAAAAGGGCGTCGGTGCAGAAGCGATGCGTGGCGTCCACGCGCTAAATGTGCTTTCTTGCGTGTCCGGTTTTCACGTTACAAGTCACTTCTTTCATACTTTTCACCCGCGCCGAACCTTTCTGTCTTCCAGCAGGTTTTCACCCGCCAAATCGCCTCTGTTATACTGAGCCCGTCTCTTGTGCTGAATACTTGGAGACACTCGCATCGTGACCAAACTTCGCATCTCCGTCGTGCAATACCTGAACACGGCCCCGCTCGTTTGGGGTTTTACCAACGGACCGCTCCGGGGCAAGTACGACTTGTCTTTCACGGTGCCGTCGCAGTGTGCGGAAGACTTGCGCGCGGGCCGTGCGGACGTAGCGATCATCCCGGCGATCGAATACCAGCGCATTCCCGGCCTGGCGATTCTGCCGGACATGGCTATAGCTTCCAAAAACCAAGTGCGCAGCCTGCTCGTTGTTGCAAAGCAGCCGATGGAGCAGGTGAGAACTTTCGCGCTGGACAGCAGTTCGCGCAGCACGCAGGCGCTGACGCGCATTTTGTGCGCGGAGAAGTGGCACATCGCCCCGCAATTTGCCGAGGCGCTGCCCGACTTGCCGGAAATGCTCGACAGCGCGGACGCCGCTCTGCTCATTGGCGATCCCGCGCTGCGCATCTCACTGGGTATCGAGAAAGACAGTTGGCAAGGCGCGCCGGGCCAAACGGGTCGCGGTCGGTCAGCGATCAAGGGCTTGCCGGAGCACTCAAGAAATGCTTTTTCTCCAACTCCGCCTTCAACTCTTCAACCTTCAACTTGCAACCTCTTCCGCGAATCACCTGTCGTCTGCCAAGCCGCGACTCTAGGCATCACCCGCTCCGAACTCCTCTACGTTTACGACGTGGTCGCCGAGTGGCGCGCTCTGACGGGTTTACCCGCGGTCCTTGCAGTCTGGGCCGTGCGTCGCGAACTCGCCACCGCGGAACTGACTGCGGATTTTCAGGCTTCCCGCGATTTCGGCCTTTCACACCTCGGCGAAATCAGCTACGAAGCCGCGCAGGATTTGGAGTTACCTCAGCGCGCGCTCGAATCGTATTTGCGCGATAACATTGATTTTTCGCTCGACGCGGAAAACCGTCGCGGTCTCGAACTGTATTTTGAGCACGGGGCCAAGCTCGGCCTTATCGCACAAGCACGCCCGATTCGCTGGGCCGCAGCAAAGTCCGAAGCCCTGAAGTTGTGAATATGAATCTGTAGTGGCGCAGCTCGGCGAACGCTTTTTTTTGCTGTCATTCCGAGCGAAGCGAGGAGTCCCGGCTCGATTTCAGTTTCACGCGGCCCGATGAGTGGAAGGAACAAATTTTGTCACTGACCAAACAACAAGCGCTCGAAATGCTCGAATCCGACGACCTGGTCGGCATCGGCATGGCCGCGCATCAAATGCGCGTGAAGAAAAACGATCCCCGCGTCGTGACTTACCAGATCGACCGCAACATCAATTACACGAATTTCTGCACCGAGTATTGCTCGTTCTGCGCGTTCTACCGCCCGCTTGGAGCAAAAGACGGTTACATTCTGCCTTTTGAGGAAATCTACAAGAAGATTGACGAGATGCTGGAGCTCGGCGGCACCGGCATCTTGCTGCAGGGTGGTTTGCATCCCGACCTGCAAATCGGCTACTACGAAAATCTTCTGCGCTCGTTGAAGGCGCGGTATCCGCAGGTGCATCTGCATTGCTTCTCCGCTCCGGAAATTCTGTGCATCGCGGAAGTCTCCGAAATCAGCATCCGCGAAACCATCGAGCGCCTGATGGACGCGGGCTTGCAATCCATTCCCGGCGGCGGCGCCGAAATTCTCGACGACGAAGTGCGCGCCCGCATCGCCCGTCTCAAGTGCACCAGCGACGAGTGGGAAGAAGTGCACCGCATCGCGCATTCGCTCGGCCTTCGCACCACCGCCACCATGATGTTTGGCTGCGGCGAAGAATTGCGTCACCGCGTCAACCACTTCGAGCGCATCCGCCGCATTCAGGAAGACACCGGCGGCTTCACCGCGTTTATCCCGTGGATGTTCGCCGCAGACAACACGGCGCTGGGCAGAAAAGTGCAGGAGACCACGGCTGTCGATTACTTGAAAACTCTCGCCGTCAGCCGGCTGTATCTCGACAACATTGATCACATTCAATCGAGCTGGCTCACGCCCGGAATTAAAGTCTGCCAGATTGGTTTGCAGTTCGGCGCCGACGACGTAGGCAGCATCCTCATCGAGGAAAACGTGGTCTTCGCCGCTGGCGTAACAAACCGCACCAATGAAGGCGAGCTTCGCCGCATCATCTCCGACGCCGGCTTTGTCCCCGCGCAGCGCGACACGCTCTACCGCTCCTACGCCCTGAAATGAGTATGGGCCATGTCGAAAAACGTTCCACCCATTTGGATGGAGTGTAAGCGGCGAGCTCGTTCCTATTGGTTATTCCTACTCTCCAGCCTTCCTCTGGATGGCAGCGGCGTTGTTAGTGATGAGCTCGATTTACGGTGTGATGGTAGGAATGCTTTTGTTCGTCGCTGCGTGGTCTTGGCTGTGCTCGAGATGGGTGCTTTGGCCTTGTCCGCGTTGCCGCCGACCGTATTTTTACAAATTCCCTTGGGGCAACGTATATAGGCGTAAGTGCGCTCACTGCGGTTTGCAAAAATGGGCGGATCTCGCGCAGGAGAAAATAGCGGCTCGATGAGAGGACGGACAAACGCAGTCGCTACGATGGCTCGCGTTTCTGTAGCGGGAAAATCGAGACTTCGACGACGGTGCCGTCGGGCAGGCCAACGTCTTCGAGAAGGTAGAGCACCCCACCGCGAAAACGCGCAGGGACCCGGCGAGTACCCGTTCTGTCTGCTGAAGATAAATTGGATTTCGCCGCGGCCGCGGCGGGATTTGCCGGCTTGCCCTCGGTCTCGTCCAGCGCCTCGTTGGCAAGCGCATCCGCTTCGCGATTCTGCTCGCGGTACACGTGGTCGATACGGAAAGAGTCGAACGCCTTCGACAATTTCTGTGCGCGCTCGTAGAGCGGCTGAAGGTCCGCGCTCTTCACTTTGTACAGCCCGCGCATTTGTTTGACGAGCAATTCCGAGTCGCTCTCAATACGAATGGCGCGAACTCCGTGCGATTGCGCGTAGTCCATCGCCGCGATGAGGCCGTAGTATTCCGCGACGTTGTTGGTGAATCGGCCAATGTATTTTTTGAGCTTAGCCACAGCTTGGCCTTGTACATCGCGAATCAAAACACCATAGGCGGCCGGGCCGGGATTGCCACGCGATCCCCCGTCAATGTTGATACGGTACGCCGCAGCGGCAGCAGGCTTCGGCTCGCTAGCCGCCTCGCCGAAGAGGCTCTTTGCTTTAGCGGTTGGCGAGCGTTTCGGCATCAGGCAGTGGGCACCGGTGAAGCAGCATTCGCGGAGCCGTCCGTGGTTTTGGCGTAAGGAATCGGTTCCAGAGTATAGAGAATGAGGCCACAACTTTCGCAGCGGTAAACCTCTTCGCTCGTTTCGGAGCGGAGCTCCTGCACGATGTGCGGCAGGACGCGCAACCCGCAGCCGCGGCACTGCTCGTCGCGGGCCTGGGCCATCGCTGTGCCGGCATGGCGTTTGGCGATACGCGCGTAAAGATCGCGCAAATCTTCCGGCACCGGCGCAATGATTTTTTCCCGCTCAGCCGTGGCGGCATCGAGCTTTTCCTTGATTTCGCCTGCCTGCGATTCGATCTCTTTTTTCTCCGCCGCGAGGCTTTGTTCCGCTTCTTTCAGCCGCGATTCCGCGAGCTTCACGCGGCGCTCGGCTTCTTCCGCCTTCATCATGACTTCGAGCTGGCGGTCTTCGGCTTTGGCTACTTCGCCTTCCGCATTGGCAATTTCATGCTGGAGCGCGCGGAACGCTTCGTTGGTTTTTACCGCGCCGCTCTGGTCGCGATATTTCCGAGCGCGGTCTTTCCATTCCTGGCCTTCAAACTCGAACTTCTTGCGCTCGGAGTTGATCTTCGTGAGCGCATCCTTCGCCGTTGCAACTTCTGCCCGCGCGCCTGTCAACTTCGTGTCGGCTTCGCGCAGGCGCTTTGGGAAGGATTCGAGTTCCGAACGAAAGAGGGCCATCTGATGGTCAACCCGCTGCAGCTCAATTAGATGGGGAATCGCCGGATGCATGGAACGGCCATTCTATCACACTGTCGCGCAAGGCCTTGTTGCATCAGCAGTACCAAGGCCTCGCATCCCTGGCGGCCCATGGATAGAATGCAGATGGCGCCGTCGCAAAAGAACCGGGATTATTCATTCCAAGGAGGGGTGGGATGCCGCACGTGCAAATTACCTGGGTCGAGGGGCGTACCGCGGAACAAAAGCGAAAGATTGCCGAGCGTGTCACGGCTGTATTGATCGAGGACGGAAAGGCGAAACGCGAGAACATTCACGTCTCGTTTCACGACGTTCCGGCGACCAATTATGCCGAGGCAGGCGTCCTCGTGGTGGATCAGAAACGGGCTCCATGAAATACACCTCGAAATCGTCAAAAAGAAAGGGCGAGCTCCTTTCAGGAAACCCGAGGCGAACTCGCCCTCTCGGACCTGGAACGTGCAACCTACGTTTTAGCTATGAGCGTCGCGGTGAATCATTCTCCAATCCACGAAATAACCTACGCCGACAGCCAGCGGGATGATGCCTAGCGCTGCAACGGTCCAAAAGTCGCGGTCCGCCTGGATTTGCCCTATTAATCCGAATGTGATGATGAACCCGATCGCGCCGCTGACGAGCAAAATGCCCGAACGCCGGGAACGCCCCGCCTGATTCAATTCCGGCTCCATGGGAATCGCTACACCTCGTTCAATGGCCGCAAGACGCTCTTCGCTGCGCAGCTTGCGCACGCGGTAGTACGTGTAAAGCGCACCAAGGGGAACACCCAAAGACATAATCACGGCCACTAGTCCGATGATATCTCCGCCCATACTCTGCTCCTTCTTTCTGAATGCGCCTCACATGGCGCTGTGGGTTGTGGAAACCGCCTGCTTTAGAAGGTACGGAGGAGGTATCGGGAAAGTTCCGTAGATTTAGCGAGCGCTTAGCGAGCGCACTCGCTTTAGCGTTTCTACCAGTGAAGCTTCAGTCCGAATTGCACCTGACGCGAAGTGGTGGAGGTGCTGGTGATGGCTCCCGCGGTGCCGGATGGCTTGCTGCCGGCGGCCGTGGGCGGCGTGAAGACGATGAGATTGGGGGTGTTGAAATTGGCGCGGTCCAAAAGGTTGAAGATTTCCGCGCGAAATTGCAAACCCAGGCTCTCCCGCAGCGTGATGTCCTTCAAGACCGAGAAATCCCAGGTGGCAAGTCCCGGGCCGAGGTAAGTGTCGCGGCCGACGTTTCCGTAGAAGCCGCTTGCCGACGGCGG
>Ga0126373_10001363_pt1 | contig 17327 bp, 19 predicted proteins | sample PanSoiMetPlot_11_FD_92545 | JGI IMG/M metagenome (GOLD analysis project Ga0126373, IMG submission 92545) | Tropical forest soil microbial communities from Panama - MetaG Plot_11 | ecosystem: Environmental > Terrestrial > Soil > Tropical forest > Bulk soil | place: Panama | collected 2016-02-17 | reverse complement strand
GACGCCTTTCATGCGCAAAGGAGCAAGCTCGTCGATCGCCCAGCCGACGTCATCCGGGTTGGGCAGCTGAATGTTCAGGCCCAGCGTCGCCTCCGGCTCGGGCCTCATCCACAGGCCCATTTTCGTGCAGACGCCGAAATTCGATTGACAGAAGAGCTGATCCCAGGACGGTCCAAAGCCGTACTTGAAAAGCTGCCAGGAGGCGCTGTGGGACATGGCGCCGTTTCCGGTGCGAACCAGGTCGCCATTGGGCAGGACCACTTCCAGGCCGCAAATGTTGCGGGTGTTTTCTCCATAGGGCGTGTAACCGTAACCGCGCTCAAGCGCGTTTCCGACAACGCTGCCCCACGCATTAGCGGGAATCGACATCCACAGTTTGATTTGGTTTGCCTGGAGATATTGAAAGAGGTCAAAGAAGCCCACGCCCGGCTCGATCAGGCAGTAGCCGTAGCGCTCGTTCACATCGAGAATGCGATTCATGCGCCCGAGATCGAGGATGACCGTGCCGGACAGGCAGGGAGCAGCTGCACCATAGCCCAGGTTCTTGCCACGCGAGATGGGCCAAAGCGGAATCTTGTACTGGTTCGCTAAGCGGACAATCGCCTGTACTTCTTCAACCGACTGCGGGCCGATAGCGGCGCTCGGGACGTGCAGGTCGGCGTCTCCTGCCGCGTAGTAATCCATGAACGTCTCGCGGTCTTCGTCTGTCGCTAGTACCCATTGTTTGCCGACCACGCCAGCAAATGCTTGGAGCGCTTTTTGAAACGTTTGCTCGCTGACTCTGGGCGGCAGGACTAAACGCATTGCTCGTGGCTCTCCCCCAAGCTGGAGGCAGCAAAGAAACTGCGTTGCGTCAGTAACACGCGATGATTTGGACTGTCAATGTAATAATCGCAACGAAGAGACGCTCGTCACAGCGGGTCCCGGCAGGCAGGCGGTGGCGGCGGCCCGCAAACTCGCGTTTGAGCAGACGACCCTGCTGGGAGGGGAGAATGGCTAGGAATGCGCGAGGATGCGCCTTTCGGCCTCGTGCATCGCTTCGTAGATTTGTTCGAAACTGTCGATGGCAAACAACCGGGAGTGGATGCGGTCAACTTTAACCGGCGTGTTGAGCACTTCCTCGAGGGAGAACTTCCGAACTTCACAGCCTCCTTCAATGACGTTCGTCGATTCGCCGTGCGAACTAATGACGCCGCTGCCGTAAACCTTGATCTTTCCATCTTCGCGGATCAGCCCAAACTCCACGGTGTACCAGAAAAGTCGGCCCAGGCGCTCGAGCGTATCTTTGTCCTTGATCTTCGCGCAAACACTTCCGTAGTGCTGCAGAAAATCGGCGAACACAGGATGAGTGTGCATCGGCACGTGACCGAAAACATCATGAAAGATATCTGGCTCGGGAGTGTATTCGAGCGAATCGCGGCTGCGAAGCCAAGTGGTGGTGGGAAACATGCGCGCATCGAGCATTTCAAAAAACGCGTCGCTCGGCAGAAAGCCGCTCACCGGCGTAGAGCTCCAGCCAGTGCGGGGCTTCAAACGCGAGGTGACGGCTTTGAGATTGGGGAGGCGATCGTCTTCAAGTCCGAGGATCTCATAGCCTTCGAGATAGGCGCGGCAGGCATGCAGGTCAATCTGGGGACGCCGGCGGCGTACCAGCTCCGCCCACACGGCGTGCTGCTCGGGCGTGTACGCGTCATAATTCTGTTCGATGAGAAACTGAGCTGCCGCGATCAGTGTTCCGGTGGCCATGGTCATCCTCCGATCACCGTGCGCCTCCACGTTGCGCGAAAAGTGTGTGGAACGCGCGGAACCCGAATTTGCTCAAGTCCTGGGCGTGGGCAGTGTAGACTCGTGCGGGCCGTCGAAACCGCGAGGAACGCGCTCTGCCCCGGGAATTTATCAACTGGATCGCCTTCGGCGTGGTGGTCTCTGTTGCGCTGACCATCGACCTCACCCTCACTCATCTGGGCAGCGGCCGCGTTTCGCTGAAAAGGGCTCTCGCTGAAACAGCTCTGTGGGTCTGCTTGGCCACGGGCTTTGGGGTCTGGATGTACGTCTCGCGAGGCCGGCAATCCGGGATTGAGTTCTTTACTGCGTACCTGGTCGAAAAATCTCTCAGCGCCGACAATGTCTTCGTTTTCCTTCTGATTTTCCGCACTTTCGGGATTGAAGCGCAATTCCAACATCGGGTGCTCTACACCGGAGTCGTGGGCGCCTTGGTGCTGCGCCTGGTCTTTGTTCTGGCGGGTGTCCAACTGCTCCGGCATTTTCATTTCACCATCTACATTTTCGGAACCGGCCTGCTGATCCTCGGCCTGCACATGCTCGTTTTCACTCCTGCCTTTCGGCCCGAACAGAGCTGGCTCATGCGCCTCGTCCGCAGAATTCATCCGGTCGATTCTTCTTACAAAGGCCACCGATTCTGGGTGCGAAATTCTGGCCGGCTCACGGCCACGCCGTTGCTCCTCGCCCTGGTCGCCATTGAAGCCATGGACGTGATTTTTGCGGCCGATTCCGTGCCGGCCGTATTGGCGATCACGCGCGATCCGTTCATCGCCTACTCCTCCAACATCTTCGCGATCCTCGGCCTCCGCGCAATGTATTTCGGACTCGCCGAATTGATGGCCCGAATGCGATTCTTGCACCAAGGTCTCTCCGTGATTCTGATGTTCGTAGGCGCCAAGATGCTCGTGAACGAATCGATTCCCATCCCTGCGCTCATTTCGTCGGCTCTCATCATCACCATCCTTATCGTTGCCGGCCTGGCATCCTGGCTGTGCCCCAGCAAGACGCCGTGACTCGCCTGGAAATCACAGGTTGAGATGACCGTAACGTTCCTGGACGATCGTTCCCTCAGGCCTACTTTTCTGTGCGGCCTTCGTCGCCGAATTCATCCACCGTCCGGGGATAGCCAGTCCGCAACTGGGGCAGCAGCCTTCCTTCAACTTGTTTTCGAGCACTTCGTGCCATGAACGACCGATCAACATCTTCTTGCACGACGGGCAAAAGGTGTGTGCGCCGGCGCTGTAAATGTTTCCTTCGTAGACATAGTGCAATCCGACTTCGAGAGCCGCCGCGCGCGCTCTGTGCAATGTCTCGGGCGGAGTTCGCGGTTTATCCCGCAACTTGAAGTCCGGATGAAACGCCGTGAAATGCAGCGGGACATCAGGCCCGAGATGTTCGAGTACCCATTCGGCGAGCGCACGGGTTTCCGAAGGCACGTCATTCAGCGTGGGAATAATCAAGTTGGTGATCTCGAACCAGACGTCCGTCTCCTTCTTGAGCCAGGTGAGCGTGTCGAGAACAGGCTGCAAATGGCTCAGGGTGATGCGGCCATAGAAGTTTTCGGTGAATCCTTTCAGATCGATATTGGCCGCGTCGATGTGGTCATAAATATCGTGAAAGGCTTCACGGGTGATGTAGCCATTCGAGACCATCACGGTGCGGATGCCGCGTTCCCTGGCCGCCTGGCAGATATCGATCACATACTCGCCCCAGATGGTCGGCTCGTTGTAGGTGAAGGCCACGGAGGGGCAGTGGTTGTCGATCGCGAGCGCGACCACGTCTTCGGGCGGCACGTAGGAGGAGCGCACCTGATCGGAACGAGATTTGGAAATGTCCCAGTTCTGGCAGAAGAAACAGCCCATATTGCAGCCAGCCGTGCCCATCGAAAACACGCGTGTGCCCGGCAGAAAGTGATTCAGCGGCTTTTTCTCGATGGGGTCGATTTGCAGCGCGGCGGGATGCGCGTAGCCGAGGCTATAGAGCCTTCCGCCCTGGTTGGCCCGAATGAAGCAGAATCCGGACTGGCCTTCCCCTATATGGCAGTGCCTCGGGCAAAGGTAGCAGTGCACTTTGCCGCTCGGCTCGGGCCCGCCCGTCGTGTCGGGCTCCCACCACTTGGCCTCCTGAAAGGAGGCTATGTCTGGACGGCTCCCTGCGGCGCGCATGGCTCTTGGCGAGACTATTATACGCCTGCCCAAACTGGCCGGCATGCTTGCCTTGTCGCGAGACTATGCGGGTGCTAAACTCAGTTCAGCAGAGGCGGATTCAAGTTTCGCGAAGGTGAAGCAAAGCCGTCCCAGCGATCGCTGAAATTGAAGGACTTCTGGCGTGGCTGACCCCAGACAAGACGAAGGATTCAAAGTAGTTGACCGCCGCCTCTTCACCGAGGAAGGCGAACTCCGCAAGGACGCTCTTGAGCAGGAGCGTCGGGACCAGGAAGCAGCGGCTCGAAAGGCCTCCGCTGTGCCTCAGGGCAAGGGCGGCGCCACGGAAAAGCGGCCTCAGGCTGGCGACGGTAAGCAGGCCGCTCCCCCGGATTCAGCAGAGGTCGCGCCTTCACGGAACTTTCAAATGCTGATCGATTTCTTGACGCGCAATGCGGCTGCCATGATGGGCGGGATGGCCGATCCGCGAACCGGACAGGCCTTCCTCGATCTGGACGGGGCCCGCGAAATGATCGACATGATGGATGAATTGCGTGACAAAACGCGCGGCAATCTCGCCAAAGCGGATGAGGATCTACTCATGGAAGTGATTGGCAGTCTGAAGCTGACCTATATGGAAGTTTCCAAGGCCGCCGCCGAGGCGATGGCAAAGAAGGCAGCGCCAAAGAAGTGAAGGGGGATGCGACCAGCATCCTCAGTCCCAGGGGGCTGGTGGATCTTCCTCACCGATCACTCTGATTGTGCAAACGTTGAACTGAAGTTCAGAACAGCTAGCGGCACAACCTTCCGACCTCATGGTCTCCCTGCAATTGACAGTCCTCGGATCAGGCACCTCGATGGGCGTGCCCTCGCTAGCATGCCACTGCCCCGTCTGCGAATCGAGCGACCCCCACGACCGGCGCATGCGCCCCTCGGTGCTGCTCTCCTACAACGGACACAACGTCGTCATCGACACGACGCCTGACTTTCGCTCCCAAGCGTTACGTGCCCGCATCGATCGCCTCGATGCGGTCCTTTTCACGCACGGACATGCCGATCACATCATGGGTCTTGACGATGTGCGCCCGTACAACGTGAAGCAAAAGGCGATGGTGCCCGTGTATGCGGCAAGCGATACGCAGGCAGCGCTGCGGCGGCAGTTTTCCTATATTTTCGAAGACGCGCAGCCTGGCAGCATGCCTCCGCTGATCGAGCTGCGCACCATTGATGGCCCATTCGATCTGTTTGGCCTGAGGATTATTCCAATCCTTGCGATGCATGGACCGCAGCCAGTTCTCGGCTTTCGCTTTGGCCACTGCGCCTACCTGACGGACTTCAGTGTCGTGCCGGAGAGCTCGAGAGCCCTGCTGCGCGGCCTCCATGACTTCATTCTCGACGCCTTGCGGTATGTGCCCCATCCAACACATTCAACCGTCGAGCAATCGCTCGCGCTCGTCGATGAGCTGCGCCCGAGGCGTGCTTGGTTTACGCATATCTGCCACGACCTGGGACACGCCCAGACGAATGCGCGCCTGCCCGAAAATGTTCGGCTCGCCTATGACGGCCTGCAATTCGAGGTCGACGTTTAATGCCCACCGATGAGCGGAACCGAAAGCTTCTGATACCCCCCGCTCTGTTTGTCGGCCAAGCCAGGCTCGAGCCCATGGCACGCATCTATTCTGCCGAGGAATGGCAATCCCGATTCCCAAGGGCGGAAGAAAAACCGGTGAACACTGTGGTGACGATCGGAAACTTCGACGGTGTGCACTTAGGACATCAGGCGATTTTGCGCGAGACGCAGCGCCTGGGCGCCGCCCCTGGTTCGATGTCTGTGGCGGTCACGTTTTATCCCCATCCAGCGAAGGTCCTGAGGCCTACAGCTGCCCCGCCGCTGCTCATGACCCTCGGCCAACGCCTGGACACCATTGAGGCTCTCGGGATTGACGCGACGCTTGTACTGAAATTCGACGAGCGACTTGCCCGTCTAGAGGCGCGCGATTTCGTACAAAAATACCTGAAAGACGCACTCCATGCAGCGAACGTCGTGTACGGCCAAAACTTCAGATTCGGTTATCAAAATGCCGGCGACGCGTCGACCCTTTATGGCATGGGCATCGACCTTTATCCGTGCCCGCCGCTGACGGTCGATGGCACGCTCGTCTCCAGCAGCGCGATCCGCAATTTGCTTCAGCTAGGGAATGTGGAAGAAGCGCGGCGCATGCTGGGGCGACCATTCGCGCTCGCCGGCGAAGTCAAGCCGGGCACCGGTCAAGGGCGGGTCCTGGTCGTGCCCACTCTGAACCTCGATACCGAACAAGAACTTTTGCCCAAAATGGGCGTGTACGCCACCGAAGCGATGGTGGGAGGCAAGACTTACCGAGCGGCTACGAACATCGGCGTTCGGCCTACATTCGACGGCGTCCACCCAACCGTCGAGTCCCACCTTTTCGATTTCAGGGAGAACCTGAAAAGCGGCAAGCTCGAAGTGCGCTTCTGGAAGCGCTTGCGTGACGAACGCAAATTTTCAGGTGCCGACGAACTTCGTGAGCAAGTCCTTCGCGACATCGAAGCAGCAAAGCAGTTTTTCGCTACCCTTCGGTAAGAAGCGGCTCGCTTCGACAGCCGAGCGCAGATCACCGCGGTTCATTCCAGAACTTCGCGGCGTTTCGTTAGAGATTCGATACGATCCAGGCGCGGTGTATAGCCAATGCCCGGTGCGGAAGGAACGCAAATCGTTCCCTGACTGGAGACTTCCACTTCGGGCTCAATGATATCTTCTGCCCAGTAGCGCCGGCTCGCCGACACGTCGCCCGGCAATGAAAAATTCGCGAGGGAAGACATCGCAATGTTGTGGGCCCGGCCGATTCCTGATTCGAGCATCCCCCCACACCATACCGGGATCGATTTCGCTTGGCACAAGTCATGCATCCGACGGGCCGGCGTGTGTCCGCCGACGCGGCCGAGTTTGATATTGATGATTCTACATGCGCCTATTTCGATGGCAGCGCGCGCTTGCTCGAGATCATGAATGCATTCGTCAAGGCAGATGGGAGTCTCTAAACGCCGCTGCAGTTGGGCGTGGGAGTAAATGTCATCCCAACCGAGCGGCTGCTCGATCATCATTAGATGAAATTGATCCAGTTGCTTTAAGAGAGTCGCTTCTTCCAAACGGTAAGCCGAATTCGCATCCACCATCAAGCACAGCCTTGGGAATCGCTCGCGTAACGCGCCGATGGGCTGGATATCCAGGCCCGGTTTGATCTTGACCTTGATGCGCTGATACCCGCCAGCCAGCGCTTGCTCGACCTTTGCGATCAGCGCTGTAGTCGTCGGCTGGATCCCAATCGAGACGCCGCAAGGAATCTCTTCGCGCGTCCCGCCGAGCAGCTCGGCCAACGCCGCACCTTTCTGTTTGGCCTTAGCATCCCAAATGGCCGTCTCCAGCGCAGCTTTGGCCATGTTGTGACCGCGCACGGGCGCAAGCAAATCCCAAACGTCCGTGGCCTCTAGCTCTTTGCCGCGCACCATCGGCCAGAGGTAATCGCGCAGAATCAGCCAAGCCGTCTCGACCGTCTCGTAGGAATAGAACGGATTCTCGCCTGCCGTCGATTCACCCCAGCCGGGCACGCCCTGCGCATCCACCTCAACCAACAGAATGCGGCGCAAATCCGATATCCCAAAGCTGGTCTCAAAGGGCGAAAGCAGGCTCAGGTGAATTTCGCGCAGCGTCAGTCTTCGCAGTTTCATTTCGAAGTTTCCGTCTCAGCAAACGGGGTCAGCCGCAGGCCAGCCACCCTGCCAGCCGGCTCGAGCACGTACTCCGTCGTCTTATCGTGCACCTCTAGCCCGGCCGCGACGTACCCTTCGCGAAACAACTTCTCAAACTGAATTCGCGTCTCTGCCTGAAGGCGCAGCGCCCGCTCGCGATCGTTTGCCCTCAGCTCTTCCAAATTTGTGGGCAGCGAAACCCGCTGAAGCATTCCCTTCGCCGGGATTGGATTATCGGCGAGAACCGATTTCACCCGCTCGGAGTCCAGCCACCATTCGGCAACCAGTCTGTCCGTCGGCAAACCGCTGTGTAGCGGGCTCGCCGTAATGCCATAGCAATTCGGAATATATCGGCGCGACACGGCGCCGAGCCGTTCGAGGTTGAAATGTGCGTTCTTGAACTCGAGCGGATCAAAGGTCCATTCGATCAAATCGATTCCTCGCCTGAGCGCATCCTGTCGCTGAAACAGCTTCAAACGCCGCCCGATGCCCCGGTCGCGATAGTCCGGCAGAACCGCCGTCATATGCGAATGCAGAAATGCTTTTGCTTGCCTCAGGCCAGCGATGGCCAGCGTGAACCCGACGACTTTTCCACTATCGAATGCGCCAATCACCTGCCCGCCGGTATGGCGCGCAACTACAAAAATCGCCGACGGAACAGCAATCTCTTCTCCCCAGGTGGTGTGTTCAACGACGACGCAGTCCTCGTATTCGCGAATCGCCGAGCAGTGCCGAATTTCGATCTGGGCCATAGAGGCGGCTATTGCTGGAGCTTGGAGTGATCCCACAATCGTTCTTTCTCATCTCGCGGAAGTTCGGCGAATTTGCGTCCCTTGCGTGCAGCGGCCGATTCCATCCATTGAAAGCGCCTCTTGAACTTGCTATTCGCCTTCTTAAGCGCAATTTCCGGGTCGAAGCCCAGGAATCGCGCGACATTCACGCAGACGAACAGCAGATCGCCAATCTCTTCTTCCAGCTCGCCGAACCGACCCGAATCTGCAGCGATGCTTTGCAAACTCCTCCGCTCCCGGTCGGAGGACAGCTTGGATTCTATCTCGCGTTTCTCTTCATCGAGCTTTTCAAGAACGCCCGCCAGGTTCTCCCAGTCGAATCCGACGTGCGCTGCCCGCCGAGTCAATTGATACGCTTCGAGCACCGCGGGCAACGAGCGCGGAACTTCTGCCACCACGGAATCTTCAAGGACGTCTGCCCGGTCGTCTCGCCCTTCGGCGCGCTCTTCCCTTTTGATTTCTTCCCAGTTCTTCAAGACCGCAGCGGAGGTCTTGGCCGTCACATTACCAAAGACATGCGGGTGCCTCCGGATCATCTTAGTGTGAACGGATTCGATCACGTCCTGGATGCCGAAGCGTCCTCTCTCTTCGGCCAAAATCGAATGAAATACAACCTGCAACAACAGGTCCCCGAGTTCGGAGGCAAACTTCTTCGAGTCGCCCGATTCCATTGCGTCCAGCGCTTCGTACACCTCTTCCACCAGGAACTTGCGCAGTGATTCGTGCGTCTGCTCGCGATCCCAGGGACACCCGTTCGGTCCCCGCAGCCGCGCCTGCAGCGCCACGAGCTTGGTGAACCATTCGCCTGCGGCTCGGTCCCGCTTGCTGACGGCAATCTGCGCTCGGGGCCTCTCGACTCGCGCTGTCTTGGATGGTCGCGGCTTTTTTGCCCCTTTGCTGTTTCCTACCGTCAACTCGTCGCCTCCTGAATGACAGGTCAATGTACAGTGCCGAGCATCGTCCAACAAGGGCAGAGTGGCCTTGGGGCATGGAGCTGATGTTGGCATGAAAACAGGTGGGCGCACCTTAGCGCAGACGTGGGGTGGGATCATGGCCACGCGTTTTGTCCGTCAAACAGCGTGGCCATGATCCGGTCGCTCTGCCCTACCCGCAGGTTGCGCGCAGCCAGGGAACGGGCAATAGGAAGCACGCCGCGAACTTCGCCTGCTCAAAAAAGTCCGGCAACGAGACTCCACGAACCCACACCTATTTGATGATTACCCCGAGAAGGCGCGCCAACTCCATTGCTTGTGCCGGGCTGACGACGGCTCCGCGTAGGTCCTCGGCACGAAGTGTCACGTCGCTCAGTTCGGCGCCGCGCAGATCAGTGTTTCGTAGCTTTGCACCGCTGAGGTCCGCGCGATAAAGCGCCGCCTGGGCAAAAATCGTCTCACCGAGATCCGTCTTGCGGAAGTCTGCGTCTTGAAACTGACTTGCTCTAAATTCGCTGATTCGCACCGAGCCTTCGTTGAACTGCGCATATCTCGCATCACAACCTTCGATCAAAACGTCTCGCCAGTTGCATTCGATCGCTTTCAATCCTGTCAGCCGGCACTCAACCAATTCGATGCGCGTGGCCCGACTTCCCCGCAGGACGGCGTTTGAAAGATTGCATTTTCTAAAGCGGACGTCCTGGAAAAAACTCGAAAGAATGGTGCAGTTCGAAAGCGAAACGTTTTCAACTGAGCAGTTTTTCAACTTGAAGGACGACGACTGCCGACCGGAAAAATCGACGGCTTCCACGAGCGAGTATTCAATAGCCAGCGGGCCGGGTGAAAATTCCTCAGCCAGCAAAGTGCGCACATCCAGCCCGCTCGGGACATCTGCGGGCGTTCGGGACGGTGAGCTGGTCTTTCTAGCCATGGAAATCCTGTCGAGCCAGCCAGTGTAATAGCGTCAGGCCTATGTTGGTACATAGCCGCGCTGCCGCTTGTCCCATGAATCGATCCGCATGAGACAAGCGCGTGAGGCACTACTACTCGCTTGACACTTGGCCCACCCCTGCTAGCCTGCAATGTGCACGCGACGACGCTCGAGTTCACGCTCCTGGTCGCCTTCGGATCGCTCCTCGCCGGGCTTCTCGGCGCGCTCACCGGCCTTGGCGGCGGAGTCATCATCGTTCCGTTTCTGACCCTGCTTTTCCATGTCGATATTCGCTACGCGATCGGGGCTTCGCTCGTCTCCGTGATGGCAACCTCCTCCGGTGCCGCTGCCGCCTATCTGCGCGAAGGCTACTCGAACATGCGGGTTGGCATGCTCCTAGAAGTAGCCACAAGCATCGGTGCCATTTGCGGCGCCTATCTGGCGACGTGCATCCCCACCGGCGCCATCGCTGTTGTTTTCGGGCTCGTGCTGCTCTACTCCGCGTGGACCTCGGTCAAGCCGATCCCTGACGTTTCCGCTGGTGAGAGCCTTGATCCTCTGGCGCAAGGCCTCAGACTCGACGGCACTTATCCCACACCCGAAGGTCTTATCGAATACCACGTTCGCCATGTCCCCGCGGGTTTCGTTCTGATGTACGTGGCGGGTGCTGCTTCCGGGCTTCTGGGAATCGGCTCGGGAGCAGTCAAAGTGCTTGCCATGGACCGTGTCATGCGAATTCCTTTCAAGGTTTCGACCACGACCAGCAACTTCATGATCGGCGTGACCGCCGCCGCGAGCGCGGGAATCTACCTCCACCGCGGGTACATCGACCCGGGACTAGCCATGCCCGTGATGCTCGGCGTTGCCGCCGGCGCGTTGAGCGGCGCGCGCATTCTGCCGGGCGCCAAAGTGCGCACTTTGCGCGTTGCCTTTGGCGCAGCCCTGGCCGCCATCGCCATGCAAATGATTTACCAAGGCATGGGAGGCAAGATCTGAAGGCCACCGGATGGCTGAATCATCTAGCAAACGAGACAGGCGATTCGAACTGCTGTTGGGCCGACTTCTACGCACCGGGTTTCTGCTCTCGGCGGCGGTGGTGCTCCTAGGGGGCGTGCTCTACCTGATCCAGTATCGCCAACGATCGCCGCAGTACCAAATATTTCGCGGCGAGCCAGCTGATATCCGCTACGCGCGAGACGTTCTGCGCGACGCATTCCGAGGGCACTCGCGCGCCCTGATTCAACTCGGACTCCTGCTGCTGATTGCGACGCCGATCGCCCGCGTGGCCTTTTCGGTCGTCGAATTCGCACGAGAACGCGACTGGCTGTACGTTGCGACAACGCTCATCGTCCTGGCCGTTCTAATTTTTAGCCTCGCCGGCAGGTAGCTTCGTTAACGACATCGTGCAGCGAAACGGTCACCTTTCCTGCTTGACAGGTGAATCCGCGCTGCTAGGCTGGGCACGTGGATGGATCGGACCGTTCATTTCGTTAATCACCCGACACGTGACACCCAGAATTGACGTCGAAACGGTCAGCCCGGAGGAATTCCAGGTTCGCGTGGCCGACGCCAAAAGTGAGCGGTCCTACCGTGTGACCCTGAAAAAGCCCGACTACCATCGTATTGCCGCTGGGACTGTCGAGCCTGCCGAACTCGTGCGCCGCTCGTTTGAATTTCTGCTCGAGAACGAACCGAAGGAATCCATCCTGGCGCGATTTGACCTCCCTATCATCGGCCGCTATTTCCCCGAGTACGAACGCGAAATGAAGCGCAGACTTACCGAGAAAAGCTGATTGGCTAAAGTACTCTCCACAAGGCGGCCTCTTTCACCGATCAAGGTTCCGTCGAACGTGAAGGTATATTCCTATTGGTTGAGCAGCGGGATCTTGCTCGCAGGCTGCGGTGGCGGGAACGTTTCAAGGTACGCGTAAATATCCGCGAGGTCCTGATCGGCTACGACCTTCGCCGTGTACGGAGGCATCTGCCCGGTCGGTGAGCGAACGTAGTGGATCACGCCGGAAAGGCTCAGCGCCGGAGGACCGATACGCGGCGCGATCGCTGCTCCCGCTCCTCGGCGCCCGTGACACTCATAGCAGCCGTAGGCGACGAAAAGCTTCTTGCCGTTCTCCGCGTTGCCCTTCAATCGATCGGCCGAGGAGCCTCGCGGCAGAACGGCCTGCAGGTAGGCGTAAATGTCGGCGAGTTGCTGATCTGAGGCGGTCGACTGCGCCACCGGGGGCATTTTCCCGGTCGGCTGGCGAACATAGGCGATCACTGCTTGCAGTTCGAGTGGCGGTGGCGCGATTTCTGGGGCGAGATTCGTGCCTTGGCCTTGCTCTCCATGACAGGTCGAGCAACCAGCACTGGCAAACATCCTTTTGCCATTTTCTATGCTGCCCACGGATTTCGCCGTAACTGCCTGCGCTTCCACTCGGCCACCTGCCATACCCAAAGCGCACGCGATTGCCAAGACGGTAAGGTTGCCCACGGTGTTCTCCTAGCGAGGTTGGGTCAGCACATCGACCAGCGCCGGGTCGCCACGCTTTACCACCTCCATGGCACGCTGGATCGCCGGCGCGAGATCGCTCGGGTCGCTGATCGGCCCTTCGCCGTGCATGCCCATGCTCTGGGCAAGTTTCGCGTAATCGATCGGCGGATCGACTAGCACGCTGCCGATACTCGCATTTCTGATCCCGCGCTGGTGTTGGTTGGCCATGACTTGAATCTGCATTAACTCCTGGTGGTAGGCTCGATTGTTGTGCATGAGGATCAGGAGTGGGATGCGATGATGTGCCGCGGTCCACAAAATGCCCGGCGCGAACATCAAATCGCCATCGTTCTGAATGCTGACCGTAAGGCGCCCATGCTTCCGATTGGCCAGCGCCGCCCCAACCGACGCAGGTGCACCGTATCCTACCCCATAGCCCCCTTCGGCTCCGATGTAGTGGTAGTGTTTGCGGAAGTCCCACAATCGCAGCGGCCACCGGCTGACGAACTGGCAGTTGGAAACAAACGACCAGTCTTGGTCCTTGATCTGCGCCCAAAGCTCCATCGAAAGGCGCGCCGTGCTGATCGGACTGCCTTCCCAGCCAGACGTCGCAGCGTCGCGTTGCGCCTGCATCACCTGCTGATGCGCCGCAGCAATTTTCGCTCCACGATCGGCGAACGTGCGTTTCCGATCATCTGTCATTTGGCGTTTTACAGCTTCGATCAGCGACGGCAGCGTCGCCTCAGCATCGGCCGCGATGGCCAGATCAACTGGGGTGTAGCGCTGGAAATCCTGGTAATTGCTCTTCGCAAAAAGATCATTCGCGGTGATGCTGATCAGCTTTGTGCCTGGCTTGGTGACCCGCCGGTATTGCGGGTACACCTGGCCCTGCACCGAATTCACCACACTCCAGAAATCCGTCAGCTCGAGACCCGCAACCATGTCCGCCCCAGCGATCGTTGGGCCGGCATGTTCAGTCAGGTTGAGTGGATGGCGCGTCGGGAAGTTCATTCGGCCATTGCGGTCGATTACAGGCGCTTGCAGAAGTTCTGCAAGCTCAATCATCCCCGCTAAACCCGCGGGAGTCCGGGCCACGCGGTCGGTCACGAGCACCGGGTTTTCGGCAGCCACTAGCAGGCGAGCCGCCTCGGCAACTGCTCCGGAGTCCCCCGCTGGCGGCGCCGTCATCGAGAGTCTCGGCACGCTAAGGTTCGCGCCGTCCGGAACGGGATGTTCCTGGAGTGTGTGGCCGGCCACCAACGCGACCGGCATCGTCGGCGGAGTCGTACCGATCTTGTAGGCGCGCACGGCAGATTCTGCGAATGCTCCGAGCGAAACGGGATTGTCGTCCCATTTCGTGTAGTCGCGGATCATCGCCGCGGGGTCTTGCGCGCTGTGCGTCCAGTCAACTTGGCCGAAGCGTTCAGCGGCGTCAGAGAAATTGCCGAGGACAATGTAAACGGGAACGCGGTCGCAGAATGCGTCGTAAATCGCCATCGAGGCGTGCTGCAAGCCAACCGTGCCATGCACGCAGACCAGCAGGGGCTTGCCTTCGATCTTGGCGTAACCGTGCCCCATTGCGACCGACGACTCTTCGTGGCAGCAAGTGATGAATTCGGGAGCCTTGTTGCCGCCGTAATTGATGAACGACTCGTGCAAGCTGCGAAACGAGTTTCCGGGGTTGGCGCAGAGATATTCGAAATCGAGCGATTTCAGCACATCGACCATGAAATCCGAGCCGGGGTGATCGACGGTAAGAGCGTCGACGCTCGGCTGGCCATCCATCACTGCCGGCTTTAGGAGCGGCGGCCCAGCCCCGCCATGCGGCGACTTAGCCGGCGCAGCATCCGCCGAAGACGGATGAACCACGAGTGCCGCGGTGCTGGCCGCGGCACGCAAAAAATCCCGCCGGTTCACTGAGTCTTTTCTTGACTTCCCCATTGCACCACCCCCAGGGCTTTCCGGAGACGAATTATTACTCCGATTCAAGTCTTCGTGCAGCAATCACTTTGCCGCCTGACCGCGACTGCCCATGACCCGGCCCGCTCTTCGCTGGGCAGCCCAATTGAGAAAACGGCGGATGCGGCTGCGCTCCTGCCACATCAGGTGACAGAATTTGCGGGCATCCAAGTCCGTGGCGTCCGGGCCAAAGAACGTTTCCATTCGCCATTGTATGTAGGGCGACTTCCACGGCCGCAAGCGATATCCCTTGGCGATGATCCAATAGTAGCGCAGCGCGTTAAACATGTTGTTGGAATGCGCTTGGTTTCTTCTTGTCGGCGGGCAATAGCGCATGAATCGCCGCTCGATTTCGATTCAAGAATCGCAGAATGACCCGAAGTTCGCTCAGACGAAAAAGCCTCAGCGCACGATTCGCGGCAGTCACGACCCCTCTTAAAATCGGCCGCACTCTCGCCCTCGCACGTTTGCTCGGTTCTATCAGGATCCGCCGGCGATCGTGACGATCACGCCGACGCCTTAAGTACCTCGCTTTCTCGAGCCGATCCAACAGCGCGGTGATGGCCCCCGTGGTTAGTCCCAGTTCCCTTGCCAGCTGCCCTGGGGTTATGGCCCGCCCTCGCGAAACGATGTCCAGGCAATGAAGTTCGGCGCGCTGGATGCCCAAACGATTGGCTGCGACCTCATCGAGCCGGTCCACATCGCCATCCATGGCGCGGAGATTTGCGACGATTGCCTCGATGGCCTTACGTTTTAATTTACTTGTCAAATGAGAATCTCAACCATCAAGGTAATAAATCTAGACGTCGACAGTTTACACTGTAAGAAGCTAGGGTGCCATGAGTTTCGCCGGTGGGCACTCGTTTTCAGGCTGCTTTTAGCCTGGCACCAGCTTGGCATGATCGGACCCGCTGAGATCCTCGCGTGAGCCTCTTTTCGGCCACCTCGGCCGCTCGGGGTGGCGAGGTCCGCGGTAATTTTCCCTCCCCGCGGAGCGACGATTGCCCTCGTCAGGCGAATGGGCGCTTACGGTAAGCTCCGCGAGCTTAGCCCAGGCGTCGCACCCAGACACGCTCGGTCGCGGGCTTGCCCAGATGGATCCGCCCGGAGCCGCGCCCGGTGACGGTCAGCGACATAGTCTCGTCGTATTCGCGATCAAGAACTCGCACGCGAGCGGAAGGGCACAAATTTCGCTGCTCCAGAAATTCGAGAAACGCGGGATCTTTCTCGTACACGCGCAGAATTTCGTACGAGTGCCCTATTTTCGCCTCGGAAAGCCGCAGGGCGCCATGCTTGCGGCGAAGACTGGACATTCCTCCCAAAAGCGGAACGCCGTGCGGGCATCGGCTGTCACGTCCGAATCGTTCAAGCAACAGGTGCGCGACTTCGGGCGAAATGCCGTGTTCGAGGCGTTCGGCCTCTTCATGCGCGCGCGACCATTCCAGACCGATAATTTCCGTGAGAAGTTTTTCAGCGAGGCGATGCCGAAGAACAAGATGTTGTGCCGCTCCCTTCCCTTTTGTCGTGAGCTGGATTCGTCCGTCCCGTTGCACGCGCAGATAGCCGTCGCGAGCCATGCGTTTCAGGGCCGCGGTCACGGCAGGCGGAGTTACGCCAAGGTCCTCAGCAAGCCGCGCGCTGATGGGGACCTGCTCTTCTTGCACAATCTCCCAGATGGCCTTTAGATAGTCCTCCTGGGAGACACTGGTTGTTTCTCGTCGCATGAAATTCGCTCTGAAGAAATCGTTCGGCTCCCGCCGCCCGCTGGCGCCCAAACTGGACCCGGCCGGTCGTGGGGCTCTCGAGCCAGAATGTGTAGGCTTCCACAACGATGTTATCGAGGCTTCTGTCATTTTCAAGCATTCTCTTGCCCACGACGGAACGTGTGCGGACGACTAGGGCTCTTGCAGAAAACCGGCATGAATCTGATCCGGGTCAGAAACAGCGAACCCCACACGGCGGCAGGTCTTCCACCGGCAATGTATCGAGTCCGGCCGTCAGACTGGTCTCACCTGCTAAGCTCAGGCGACTTGCAGGACGATCTTGCCGAATTGTTCGCGATTTTCGAGGCGGCGGTGCGCCTCGGCGGCTCCTTCGAGTGGAAAGACCGTATCAATGATCGGCTTCAAAAAGCCGCGTCTGACCAGTTCGAGCGCCGCATAGAGCTCCGATTTGCGTCCCATAAACGACCCCAGAATTGAAAGCTGACGCGCGAAGAGATAACCAACATTGATTTTGCTCTCGAACCCGCTCGTTGCGCCGCAGGTGACTAGGCGACCACCAGGTGCGAGGCTGTACACGCTCTGATCCCATGTAGCTGCCCCCACGTGCTCGAACACAACGTCCACCCCGCGGCCGCCGGTCCGCTTCTTCACTTCGCGCGCGAATTCACCCGCATGTAGCAGCACATCGTCTGCGCCGAGTGCTTTCGCTTTGGCGAGCTTCGGCTCCGAACCGGCCGTGGCGATCACCCGCGCGCCGGTGGCCTTGGCGATCTGCACGGCCGCACTGCCGACTCCGCTGCCCGCTGCG
>Ga0126373_10001362_pt1 | contig 17328 bp, 18 predicted proteins | sample PanSoiMetPlot_11_FD_92545 | JGI IMG/M metagenome (GOLD analysis project Ga0126373, IMG submission 92545) | Tropical forest soil microbial communities from Panama - MetaG Plot_11 | ecosystem: Environmental > Terrestrial > Soil > Tropical forest > Bulk soil | place: Panama | collected 2016-02-17 | reverse complement strand
TGCGCAGCACCCCTTCGCCCGCGGCCACGTCGACACCTTCCCGACCCGCGCCGAGCACGCTGCCGGGGACGGCTCGGGTACCGGTGTCCACGACGACGGCGCGCCAGATGCGCAAGGGCTCGCGGCCATACACGGCGTAGGCCACGGGCCAGGGATTGTAGGCCCTGACTGCCCGTGCCAGTTCCGACGCGGGGCGCATCCAGTCGAGACGCGCCTCCTCTTTCGTCAGCTTGGCCGCATAGGTGGCCGCGGCGGGATCCTGGGGAACGGGCTTCAGTTCCGCGATGTGATCGAGGACTTCCACTATGGCCGTGGCACCCAGCTCCGCCAGCCGGTCGTGGAGCGTCTCGGCGGTGTCGTCTGTCCCGATGAGCGTGCGCTTCTCCAGCAGCACGGGGCCGGTGTCCAGTCCCTTGTCCATCTGCATGATGCTGACGCCGCTTTCCGGATCGCCGGCCAACACCGCGCGCTGGATGGGAGCGGCGCCGCGCCAGCGCGGCAGGAGCGAGGCATGGATATTGAGGCAGCCGAAGCGCGGGATGGCCAGCGCTGAAGCCGGAAGTATCAGCCCGTAGGCCACCACCACCATCACATCGGGCCCGGCGTCGCGCAGCACCTGCTTCGCCTCTGCGGATTTGAAACTCGCGGGTTGTTGCACCGGCTGCCCAAGCTCCAGGGCACGGCGTTTCACCGGGCTCGGAGTGAGCTTGCGGCCGCGTCCCGCGGGGCGGTCCGGCTGGGTCCATACGCCCACGAGCTTGTGGCCCGACGCGGCGAGGGCCTCGAGGGGCGGCAACGCGAACTCCGGCGTGCCGGCGAAGGCGAGCCGCAGGGACTTAGCCAAGGAAGGCCGCCCGCGCGCGGTTCAAAGAGGGGAAACCGGGGAACGGGGCTCCTTCGATTCGCGCTCTTCCTTCTCGATGCGCTTGCGGATGCGCTGGCGCTTCAGGTCCGAGAGGTAGTCCACGAACAGCCGGCCGCTGAGGTGATCGATCTCGTGCTGGATGCACACCGCCAGGAGCCCGTCCGCGTCGAATTCCACGGGTTTGCCCTCAGGTCCCATGGCGCGGAAGCGGATGCGCTCGGCGCGCTGCACTTCTTCGAACACCCCGGGCACGGACAGGCAACCCTCCTGCATCACCTCGGTACCCTCCTGGGACAGGATTTCGGGATTGGCGAAGCACTGAGGCTGGTCGCCGTGCTCGGACACGTCCAGGACGATGATCCGCTCGTTCACCCCCACCTGGGTGGCGGCGAGCCCGATGCCAGGAGCGGCATACATGGTCTCCAGCATGTCGGCCATGAGGCGCCGGTGGGCGTCAGTGACGGCCTTCACTGGCTCCGCCTTGATGCGCAGCCGGGGGTCCGGGTAATGGAGGATGGTCAGCAATGCCATAGTGGTTAGCGTACAACAGGGTCCAAAGGATGGGTCCTAAGGCCTCGCATCCCAAGCCCCCCGGGGGTCTATCTTCATGCACTTTTGTATAAAATTCTGCTAAGGTTATGATACTGTTGGAAAGTCCCCCCAACGGCCTCTCGGCCCATGGGCGGGGTAATGATTTGGATGACGGGGCTGCCAGCATGGCCGGGAATTCGGCGAGTCGTGGAGACCGTAACGATGAACGATTATAACGCTCGCCGTTGTCTCGCTGTGGCCCTGCTCATCGGGCTCCTCGGCGGCTGCGCCCATGCCCCCAAGAAACCCGCCCCGGCTCCCGCCGCGCCCCCGCCCGCCACGACGGTGACCGCGCCCGCTGCCGCAACCACGCCGGCAGCGGTCCTGCAACCCACAGCCCCCATGCGCTACACCGTGAAGAAGGGCGACACCTTGTGGGGCATCTCCAGCATGTACCTCAAGACCCCCTGGGCTTGGCCGGACATCTGGTACGCCAATCAACAGGTCAAGAATCCCCACCTTATTTATCCCGGCGACGTTCTGATCCTCGGCACCAACGCCGAAGGGCAACCGTCCTTGAGCGTGGAGCGCGGCGGCCAGGTGGTGACCGAGGCCACTCCGCCCCCCAGCCCGGCGACAGTCAGCGCCGCACCCGCGGCGCCCGCCACCGGCCTGCCGGTGACCAAGCTCTCACCCCAGGCCCGTTACCTGCCCTTGAACCAGGCAGTGGCCCCCATCCCCCTGGATGGGCTGCGCCCTTTCCTCGACCGGACCAAGGTGGTGGCTTCCGGCGACCTGGACAAGTTCGGCTACATCGTGACCTCCTTCAACCAAGCACCCGTCACCGGCAGCGGCGAGGAGGTCTACGCCAGGAAGCTCAACAACGCCGACGGCGAGCGCTATGACATCTACCGTCTGGGCGAGAAGTACGTGGACCCGGCGAGTGGCGACAACCTGGGCTACCAAGCCACCTACATCGGCAGCGCTTCCGTGGAAACCTGGGGCGACATCCAGAAGCTTATGATCACCTCCTCCATCCAGGAAGCCAGGAGCGGTGACCGGCTGGTGCCGGCGAGCGGCGGCTCCGCCATCGACCTCAATTTCTATCCACACCCGCCCTCCGCCACGGTGAATGCCGACATCGTCGCGGTGCTGGGCGGTGTCGGACAGATCGGTTCCAGCGACGTGGTGGTGGTAAGCAAGGGTCTCGAGGCCGGCGTGACTCCCGGCACGGTGCTCGGCGTATACCGCAAGGGCAACAAAGTCTCGGATCCCAACAGCATTTTTGACGCCATCCTGCCCACGGAACGCACCGGCACCGTGATGGTGTTCCGCAGCTTCAAGCAATTGAGCTACGGCCTGGTGATGCAGGCAAACTCCGAAATACACGTGGCGGACATCGTTGGGAATCCTTGAGCGTCACGCGGATTGATGAGACAGTGTCAGCGTGGCGGGATGTGTTGAGACGAGTTTCGAGCCGGGGATGTTCCCGGCCCACCTGAGGGAAAGGCGATAGGCCCACAGGATGCACTGTACTGGCTCGCCCTGATCCGCACTCCGCGGCTCGGATCGGCCAGCGCCCTTCGCCTGTTGCAGCACTGCGGCAGCGCGGCAGGATGCTTCACCTCCGCGAACCTCCCCGCCTCCCTCGAACTGCACCCCGAAACGCGCGCCTTCCTGAAGAGCCCCGACCTCGCGGCGGCCGAGCGGGACCTCGCCTGGATGGAACGGGCCGGCGCTCGGCTGGTCACCATCCACAACCCCATGGCGCGCGGCTGCCACCGCCTGCTGCGTGAGGGGGCGAAGCTCGTTGAATCCGCCGGCGACATCCTCGAGGAACTGGCGCCGCTGCTCGGCCTGCAGGCTCCGAACATGTCCACGGCCGGCAACGCGGACGCGTCCGCCGAAACGCCGCCGGAGGATCCGGAATACAAGCTGCTGTTGAATTCGCTCGACTTCGCCCCCACGTCGGTGGACTCACTGGTCGAGCGCACTGGATTGACGCCCGAGGTGGTTTCCTCCATGCTCCTGATGCTGGAGTTGCAGGGACACGTGGAAGCCTCATCGGGCGGAAGATATTCCCGCGTGCACAAGAGGTCGTAACGTCATGATGAAGGAAAACGTACTCGACGTGCTCATGTACCTGTTCGAGAACTACCTGGATGACGACGACAACGAATCGGAGGCTGATCGCGATACGCTGACGGTGGAACTGGAAGAGGCCGGTTTCGCCAAGCACGAGATCAACCGCGCTTTCGACTGGCTCGAGAACCTCGCCAAGAACCCTCCGGACAACGAGCCGGCCATCAGCCAGCGCGACGCGCTGCGCGTCTACGCCGCACCGGAACTGGAAAAGCTCTCGGTGGAATGCCGCGGCTTCATGCAGTACCTGGAGAACATCGGCATCCTGGAACCGGCGCAGCGCGAGGTGGTCATCGACCGCATTATGGCGCTGGGCAACGCCGAGATCGACCTGGAGCAGGTGAAGTGGATCATCCTGATGGTGCTCTTCAACCGCCCGGGGCAGGAAGACGCCTACGCGCGCATGGAGGAACTGGTGTTCGACGAGTCCCTAGGGGTGATGCACTGATGTTTGCGTCGGGCCGCGACATGAGTAGAATGCCGCCGTCGCCGGGGCGAAAAGCCCCGGCGCCGCACGGTTTTCCACCTCACCCGGCTCCGTGCCGGGTTTGCTTTTGATGCGGCCGAACTTGCGTAACGAAATCCTTTTGTAGTATTGCTGTATATATATGAGTCAAAACCTGGTCATCGTCGAATCTCCCGCGAAAGCCAAGACCATCAAGAAGTACCTGGGCAAGGGCTTCGAAGTGCTGGCGTCCTACGGCCACGTGCGCGACCTGGTGCCGAAGGAAGGCGCGGTGGACCCCGCGCAGGACTTCGCCATGAAGTACCAGCTCATCGAGCGCAACGAGAAGCACGTGGACGCCATCGCCAAGGCGCTCAAGAAGGCGGACGCGCTCTACCTCGCCACCGACCCGGACCGCGAGGGCGAAGCCATCTCCTGGCATCTCACCGAGATCCTGAAGGAGAAAGGTCTGCTCAAGGACAAGGACGTGCACCGCGTGGTGTTCCACGAGATCACCCAGCGCGCCATCACCGAGGCGGTGGAGAACCCCCGACCCCTCTCCAAGGACCTGGTTTTCGCCCAGCAAGCGCGCCGTGCGCTGGACTACCTCGTGGGCTTCAACCTCTCGCCGCTCCTGTGGAAAAAGATCCGCCGCGGGCTCTCCGCGGGCCGCGTGCAGTCGCCGGCCCTGCGCCTGATCTGTGAGCGCGAGGACGAGATCGCCAAGTTCAAGAGCGAGGAATACTGGACGCTCGAAGGCCAGGCGGAAAAGAACGGCCAGGCCTTCGCGCCGCGCCTGCAGCTTTTCCAAGGCACGAAAGTCGAGCAATTCAGCTTCCGGGATGAGAAGGCAGCCCGGGGCGCCGAGGCGGCCATCCTCAAGTCCGCCGGCGGCAAGCTCAAGGTCAACTCGGTGGAGAAGAAACAGCGCCGCCGCAACCCGGCCGCGCCCTTCACCACTTCGACCCTTCAGCAGGAGGCCTCCCGCAAGCTCGGCTACGGCGCCCAGCGCACCATGCGCATCGCCCAGCAGCTGTATGAAGGAATTGACCTCACGGGTGAGGGCCCGGTGGGCCTCATCTCCTACATGCGCACCGACTCTGTGAACCTGGCAGCCGAGGCCGTGACCGAAATCCGTGAGGTGATCGAGAAGCGCTTCGGCAAGGACCACCTGCCGCCGGAACCGCGGGTCTACAAGACCAAGTCCAAGAACGCCCAGGAGGCCCACGAGGCCATACGGCCCACCTCCGCAGCGCGCGCGCCGGAGGACATCCACGGCAAGCTGACGGACGAGCAGAAGAAGCTCTACGAGCTCATCTGGAAGCGCACCATCGCCTGCCAGATGGAGCAAGCGGTGTTCGACACCGTGGGCGCGGACCTGGACGCCGGTGGCGGCAGCACCTTCCGGGCCAGCGGCTCGGTGCTGGTGGTGCCGGGCTTCATGGCCGTTTATCAGGAAGGCAAGGACGACGCCCCCCAGAAGCCCGACGCCGCCGACGACGACGAGGAGCACATGCTCCCGCCGCTCGTGGAAGGCGAGAGCGTCACGCTCAAGGGCATCTCCTGCGACCAGCACTTCACCGAGCCGCCGCCGCGCTACACGGAAGCGAGCCTGGTGAAGGCCCTGGAGGAATTCGGCATCGGCCGCCCCTCCACCTATGCCACCATCATCTCGACGCTGCAGCAGCGCGAGTACGTGGAGATGGACCGCAAGCGCTTCAAGGCGACGGACGTAGGGCGGGTGGTAGCCAAGTTCCTCACCGACCACTTCACCCAGTACGTGGATTACGGCTTCACCGCCCTCATGGAGGACGAACTGGACGCCGTGTCCCGCGGTGAGAAGGACTGGATCCCGGTGATGCACGAGTTCTGGGACCCGTTCAAGAAACTGGTGGACCACAAGGAGGAGAACGTCTCCCGCAAAGACGTGACCTCCGAGGCCCTGGACGAGGCCTGTCCCAAGTGCAGCAAGCCGCTGTCCATCCGTTTGGGCCGCCGCGGCCGTTTCATCGGCTGCACCGGCTACCCCGACTGCGACTACACCCGGAATCTGGACGAAACCGCCGAGCAGGCGGCCCAGCCCCAGAAAATCGAGGGCCGGCAGTGCCCGAAGTGCGGCTCGGACCTGCTGGTCCGCCGCGGCCGCTACGGCAAGTTCATCGGCTGCTCCGGCTACCCGAACTGCAAGCACATCGAGCCCCTGGAGAAGCCGGCGGACACGGGCGTGGAATGCCCCGAGTGCAAGCAGGGCACGTTCCTCAAGCGCAAGTCGCGCTACGGCAAGATCTTCTATTCCTGCTCCCGCTACCCGGACTGCAAGTACGCGGTGTGGAACCTGCCGCTGGCCCAGCCCTGCCCCTCCTGCGCATGGCCGATCCTCACGGTGAAGACCACCAAGCGCAAGGGCACGGAGCGGGTCTGCCCGCGCAAGGAATGCGGCTTCGCCGAGCCAGCGCCGGAACTCGCGCCGCCGCCGGAAGCGGAAGCCGTCAACTCCTGATCCCGCGATGAAAGCCGCCGCCTGGCCGATGCGCCGTGCTGTAGATGCAGTCCGGAACGGCGGCGTCATCGCCTATCCCACGGAAGCGATCTACGGCCTGGGCTGCGACCCCCTCGAATACGAGGCAGTTAACCGCATCTTCGATCTCAAGGGCCGTGACATCAAGAAAGGACTGATCCTCATCGCCGCCCGCGTGGAGCAGCTCCTGCCCTTCATGGCCAGGCTGCCGGACCCAGTGATGAAGAAATTGGAGGCGAGTTGGCCGGGACCCGTCACCTGGGTGGTGCCGGCGGCACCTTCGCTCCCCTTCTGGCTTTCCGGCGGCCGCGACACCCTTGCCGTGCGCGTGACCGCCCATGCCCTGACGCGCCAACTCTGCGAAGCCTGCGACATGGCGCTGGTCTCCACCAGCGCCAATCAGAGCGGCCAATCACCGGCCCGCTCGGCGCTGCAGGTGCGGGCCACATTCGGCGATAAACTCGATTACGTCCTCAACGGCGAGTTGGGCGGCTTGAAAAAGCCCACTGAAATACGCGATGCAAGCACGGGTAAAGTTTTAAGAGCGGGATGAGGCCATAATTCATTGAAAAACGCCCTCCTTGGCATTTTCAACTCGCATCGGCGCGAAGTGAATCCGCACCTCGCTCCGAAAATCAGATACTTACGTATCTGATTTTCGATACGGCGCATCCTTGCGATGCTTAACAGGCTGTTTCGCAACAGCCTGTTAACATACCGGCATGGATATCCAGGCCGTCGAGTCTTACCTGCGCACTTTGCAGGACAGCATCACCAGCACTTTGGAAAAGCTGGACGGCAAGGGCCGCTTCCAGAAGGACGCCTGGCCGCGCCCCGAAGGGGGCGGCGGCGAAAGCCGCGTGCTGAAGGCAGGCGCACTGTTCGAGCAAGCCGGAGTCAATTTCTCGGACGTGCAGGGCAAGCAGTTGCCCGCTTCTGCGACGGCCCATAGACCTGAACTGGCGGATCGAGGCTGGCGAGCCCTGGGGGTCTCCCTGGTGTTGCATCCCTGGAACCCCTACGTACCCACCACTCACATGAACGTGCGCTTCTTCTCCGCCATGAAGCAGGGCGAGGCGCCGGTATGGTGGTTCGGCGGCGGTTTCGATTTGACGCCCTATTACGGCTTCGAGGAGGACGCCCGCCATTGGCATGAGACCGCCAAGGACGCCTGCGATTCCTCCTTCGGTATCGAGGCCTACACCCGCTACAAGAAGTGGTGCGACGAGTATTTTTTCCTGAAGCACCGCAACGAGCCCCGGGGTATCGGCGGCCTGTTCTTCGACGACCTGAACGCGGAGGGCTTCGAGCGCTCCTTCGCCTTCACCCGCAGCGTGGGTGACCATTTCCTGCCGGCCTATGTGCCCATCGTGGAAAAGCGCCGGGACATGAAGTACGGCGAGCAGGAGCGGCAGTTCCAGCTCTACCGCCGGGGGCGCTACGTGGAATTCAACCTGGTCTACGACCGGGGCACGCTCTTCGGCCTGCAATCGGGCGGCCGCACCGAGTCCATCCTTATGTCGCTACCACCCTCTGTACGCTGGGAATACGCTTGGAAACCTGAAGCTGGCTCGAAAGAAGCTGAGCTTTATGAAAAGTTCTTGAAACCGAGAGATTGGGTATGAGTAAAACGCCGCTGTTCCACTTGGCCTTCCCCGTGCGCGATTTGGAAGAAGCGAGAAAGTTCTACGCCGGACTCCTGGGCTGTCCCACGGGCCGGGAATCCAAGGAGTGGATCGATTTCGACTTCTACGGCCATCAGATCGTGGCCCATCTGGCCCCGCCGGAACAGGCCGCCTCCACGAACCAAGTGGACGGGGAAGACGTGCCGGTGCGCCACTTCGGAGTAATCCTAGAGTGGAAGCAATGGGAAGAATTGGCCGAGCGGCTCACGGGCAAGGTGAAGTTCATCATCGAGCCCGGTGTCCGCTTCAAGGGTCAGGTGGGCGAGCAGGCCACCATGTTCTTCAAGGATCCCAGCGGCAATGCCCTTGAGTTCAAGGCGCTCCGGGACTCTTCCAAGCTGTTCCGTAAATGAACATGGCTATCGCATGCCGCTCCCGCTGCTGCGGCCGATGAAATCCACCCATTCTTTCAACTTTGACCCGTAAACAACCCGGTAAGAACTAGCGCTATTACCCCCAATCCGATGCTGACGTAGAGCCAATCTCTCGCTCTGACATTCGCTACGACTCCTGACACGAGCCGCGCGAGCGGCGTGAACAGGATTACCAGCACACCCGCGTCCAAGAAGGCGCTGGCGTGCAGGCTCACGGCTTCCTGCCAGACGTAGGCGAGTATCTGCACGATGGAACCGGAGGGCGTGTGGGGCAAGTAGTCCGCTCCCATGGCCAGGAATATGCCGAGCCCCGCCAGGATGCAGCCCACGGACAGGCCGATGCTGAGGCGCAGGATCCAGAGTGTGATGAACCGGCGCTGCTGGTCCAGGGCGGCCTTCATATCCCGAACCCCTTCAGCAGCATGTCCAGCGCCACGAAGCTTAGGACCACGGCGAACACGCGCCTCAAGGTCTTCACCGGCAGCACCGTCATCCAGTGGCCGCCGATGTGGGCCCCCGCCAGCACGCCCACAATGACCGGGCCGGCGACGCCGGGCGAGACGTCGCCATGGGAAAGGTAGTAGCCCGCGCTCGTGGCGGCGGTCATGCCGATCATGAAGTTGGAGGTGGCCGTCGAGACCTTGAAAGGCAGCCGCATGAGCCGGTCCATGGCCAGCACCTTGAACACGCCGGAGCCGATACCGAGGAGCGCCGAGAGCAGTCCCGCCCCCACCATGATGCCGAAGGCCGGCGCCACGCCCACGACCCTGTACTCCACCCACTCCCCCTCCTTCTTATAGCGGCTGGCGAGTCTGAAGCGCGCGGCCAGGGGCGAGTCCTCCGTCGCGCCGGCCGAGTCGTGGGCCGTGGGCAGGAAGGACATGACGGCGGAATAGAGCATCACGAGGCCGAACACCAGGAAGAGCGCCCGCGACGGCACCCAGTGGGAGATGAGGGCCCCCAGGAGCGCGCCGCTGGAGGCGGCCACCTGCAGGATGAGGCCGAGGCGCACGTTGCTGTAACCCGTACCCACGAAGCGCGGGGCGGCGCCGGTGGAGGTGGCGATGACGCCGAACAGGCTCACGCCCACCGCCTGGGTTAGCGGCAGGTGCAGCACCAAGGCGAGTAGCGGCACGATTACGAGGCCGCCGCCCAGGCCCGTCAAGGAACCAATGATGCCGGCGAACATGCCGCCCGCGAGCACCACCAGCATCGTGAGGAGCGGGCTCACCGGCGTGCGGGGTGTCTGAAACAGTCCACGGAATGGTCGTTGACCATACCCGTCGCCTGCATGAAAGCGTAGCAGATGGTGCTGCCCACGAAGCGGAAGCCGCGCTTCTTCAGGTCCTTGCTCATGCGATCGGAGATCTCGGTGCGGTCCGGCACGTGGGCCCTGGTGCGCCAGCGGTTGATGAGCGGCTTGCCGCCCACGAAGAACCAGATGTACGCGTCGAAGCTGCCGAACTCCTTCTGCACGGCGAGATAGGCCTGGGCGTTCCCGATGGCGCTCTCGATCTTGAGGCGGTTGCGGACGATGCCAGCATCCTTCAGCAACCGCGCCACGTCCCCTTTGGTGTAGCGGGCGACCTTCTTCGGGTCGAAGCGGTTAAAGGCATCCCGGTAGTTTTCGCGCTTGTGCAGGATGGTGGACCAGGAAAGCCCCGCCTGGGCCCCTTCCAGGATCAGGAACTCGAACAGGCGGCGGTCATCGTGCAACGGCACGCCCCATTCCTTGTCGTGGTAGGCCGTGTACAGCGGATCATCCGGCGGCGCCCAATGACACCTCAGCTTGCCGTCGGGGTGCTCTGACCCTTTCTTCATCTTCAGGGTTTGAAGACAGGCGGCACGTCGCCGACCTTCGCTTTTCTGAACCAGTTTTCGAATTCGGCACAGCGCGCATGGCCTTCCGCCGGCGACCAGGCCACGAAATCCTTCTCCTCGGTGGGCGTATAGGGCCCTTTCTTGCACTCGAACACCACGGTTGCGGGCGCGAGGGTCACGACCCCATGCCAGGTGTTGGCCGGGGTCTCGAGGCCGAGCGTTTCGCCGCCGGCGGTCAGGCGCGTGGCCGAGACCACCTTGCCCGCGTCGTCGAAATGCAGCAGCCGCATGTCGCCGCTCAGGATGAGCAGCAGTTCCCACTTATCAGGATGGCGGTGGGGCCTGACGTAGGTGCCGGGCTCCATGGCCATGCACATGCGCTGGATGGGATCCTCGTGGCTCGGATGCAGGTTGTGGTGGGTGCGCAGCCGCAGCGCATTGGCCGCCTTGTGGTGCAGCGTGGCAACGAGAGGTCGATCGATGATCTTCATGTGAAAACGGCCTCAAGAATGAGGCCGTTATTATATGACGCGCCGGTTTCTTGGCTCTTACAAAGTCCACTCGACCTTGGAAGTAAGCTCCGTCTCCATCGGCTGTACCGGCGTCGCATTGTTGGTGACGATGGCGATGCTGCCCTTGCCGGCGGGGATGATCACGCCGTGGAAACCGTCCTCGTCCACCGGCACGGTCTTGTCCACGTGGGTGTGGCGCAGCAGCATGATGGTCACGGGGCCGTTCTGTCCCCGCACCACCAGGTGCGCCACGCGCTCGCCGTGGAACAGGCAGACCTGGGCGTAGGTGACATCGTCCATGCCGCCCTGCATACCCGCCCCGGCGCCCTGGAGCACGCCCTGGATGTAGCTGGCGTCGCGGATCAGCGCCCGGTCGGGGGCGATGGCTTGTACCTCCTCCGGGTTCTCGATGTGCTTCACCACCGCGTCCGCGAGCGCGGCGCCTTGCGGATGCTGGTGCTGGTAGGCGAGCCCGGCGAGCAGCACCGCCATGGCCGCGCTGGCGGCGGCGGCCATCCAGGGGCGGAAGCGACGCGGGTGGTTCTTGAGGGAGCCGTCCAGCACGATGCGCGCCTCGAGCCCCTCCGGCACATCCACCCGGAAGGCGCGCTCGAGCCGGCCGTCCAGCGACAGCATGTCGCGCGCGAAGGCGGTGCAGGCCGCACAGCCGCGCAGGTGCTCGGCCACCCCCGCATCGCGAGATTGGGGTTCCGCACCCAGGGTGCGGCGCGCGTCGAGGCAGGTCACGACGGTCATGCGATCTCTTCTCCAAACTGTTGGCCGGTCAGGCCCAGCATCTCGCGCAACTGGTTGCGCGCGCGGTGCAGGCGCGTGAGCACCGTGCCTTGGGTCAGTTCCAGCATCTCGGCGATCTCCTGGGTGGTGCAGCCCATCAGCACCTGCAGGGCCAGGGGTTCGCGGTATTCCGGCGTCAGCTTCCACATGGCACGCCGCACGTCGTAGACGTCCGTGTCCGCGCCGCCGACGCTGGCGCGGGTGTCGGGCAGCGGCAGGTCGTCGATGGCGACCGTGTCGCGGCGCTTGCCGATCTCACGCATGAACTCGTTGCGCAGGATGGTGGTGAGCCAGCGGCGGGCTGCCGCCTCCTCGCGCAGGGAGTCCAGGGAGCGCCAGGCGCGGAGCAGGGTCTCCTGCACCAGGTCCTCGGCCAGGGCCCGGTCCCGGCACAGCCAATAGGCGTAACGGTAAAGCCCCGGCACCTGGGCGCGGGCCAACATCTCGAACCGGTGCTGATTCGCTCCCATGCCGGCTGAGACCGTGCCCGGGGCGGGTTTATTACGTTCTTCAGCCATCAGGAAGCCACCAGGGCGGCGATATAGACCACGGGACCGGTGGGCAGCCCGGTGGGGGAGCCCCCGGGGGGCTCGACGGAAATGGCGAGGCCCTTGGCCTCAGCGAGGCGGGCCAGCTGTTCGGCCGTGACGTGCTCGCTCTTGGTGCCGGTATCGTTCATGAGACCCATGGGTACCGGGTTGCCTTCCTGGGGCAGCATCCACAGCTCGTAGGACTTGCCCGCCGGCGGCGGGTTGGGAACGACCGCTTTCATGTCGATGCGCTTGTCCTCCGGGTGCACGCTGATGAGCCACAGGGGCTGGCCCTTGGCGTCGGAGACCATGGCCACTGCGGCGGGCTTCTGCTCGGGAGCGGGCACGTAATGCTGGGTCACCAGCACCACCGCCAGCACCAGAGTCGCCGCCACCGCCCAGGCGCGCCAGAACGTGTTGCCGGAAGTGGAGCGTCCGGGCCGCGCTTCGCGGCGCAGGCCACCCAGGATACGCCACCAGAGGTAGTCCGGCGGCGGCACCGACGGGAGCGCGAGGCCCAGGGCGGCGAAGCGGTTTTCCCAGGCGCTCACCTCTGCACGCAGGGAGTTGCTTTCCATCAGCAGGCGCTCGAAGCGGCGGCGCGCTGCGCCCTGGAGCAGGCCGAGCACGTACTCGCCCGCTAGCAGGTTCTGCAATTTTACGCCTTGGTACTTCATGCCGCTTCCAGGCAACGCTTCAGGCTTTCGAGGCCGCGCCGCACCCAACTCTTCACGGTGCCCACCGGCGACTTCAGGCTCGCCGCGATCTCCTCGTGGGTGCACCCGTCCACGTAGGCGAGCCGGATGCTCCGTCGCTGGCCGTCGTTCAGGCGCTGCATACAATCCTCCAGGGCCCGCTCTTCCGCCTTGCTCAGGAAATTCGTCTCCGCCGTTTCGCCGGCGAGCCCGCTCAATGCATCTTGTCCGTCCTCCGCTTGATCCAGGATCGGACCCAGGGAAACTTCCCGCCGCCGCCGCCGCAGGCTGTCCAGGGCACGGTAGCGGCAGATGGACAGGAGCCAGGTCATCGGCGCGCCCTTCTCGGCGGTGTAGCTCGCGGCGTTGCGCCACACGGACAGGAGGGCGTCCTGCAGGGCCTCTTCCGCCAGGTCCCGGCGCTTCAAGATACGCAGCAGCACGGCGAAAAGTTGCGGGGAAACGAGCCGGTAGAGCTCTTGGAAGGCGGCCTGGCGGCCCTGGGCCGTGGCGTGCAGGAGGTCCGTGAGGCGGCGGTTGCGGTCCTCGCTCTCGGCGGTGGAGGCGGCCATGGGGCGTAAACCTTTTATTTTCAGTAGGATAATAGGCCCTGTCCCGGGGGTTGTTTTACCCTATTCGGTCTCCGATTGCAGCCATGAGCCCCGCCAGGAACCCCAAGCCGTGACCCGCTCGCCCAAGCCCCGCGGCGCCTATCCCGCCACCCGACTGCGGCGCATGCGCAAGGACGCCTTCTCGCGGCGGCTGATGCGCGAGACGCGCCTGAGCACCGACGACCTCATCTATCCCGTGTTCGTCATCGAAGGCAAGGCCAAGCGCGAGCCGGTCGCCTCCATGCCGGGCATCGAGCGCCTCTCCGTCGACTTCCTGCTGAAAGAAGCCGAGGAATGCCTGAAGCTCGGGATCCCGGCGTTGGCGCTCTTCCCCGTCACGCCCGTCAACAAGAAATCCCTCAACGCCGCCGAGGCCTATAACAAGAAGGGCTTGGCGCAGCAGGCCGTACGCGAGCTCAAGAAGGAGTTCCCGGAGCTTGGCGTCATCACCGACGTGGCCCTCGACCCTTTCACCACCCACGGCCAGGACGGGATCGTGGACAAGGACGGCTACGTGCTGAACGACGAGAGCGTGGAGGTGCTGGTGCGCCAGGCGCTCTCCCACGCGGAGGCCGGCGCCGACGTGGTGGCTCCCTCGGACATGATGGACGGGCGCATCGGCGCCATCCGCGAGGCGCTGGAGTCGCAGGGCCACGTGAACACCCGCATCCTGGCCTACTCCGCCAAGTACGCCTCGGGTTTCTACGGGCCGTTCCGCGACGCCGTCGGCTCCGCGGCGAACCTGGGCAAGGGCGACAAGCACAGCTACCAGATGGACGTGGCTAACAGCGACGAAGCGCTGCGCGAGGTGGCCCTGGACCTGGACGAAGGCGCGGACATGGTGATGGTAAAGCCGGGGCTGCCTTACCTCGACATCGTGCGGCGCGTGAAGGACGCCTTCGGCGCACCGACCTTCGTCTACCAGGTGAGCGGCGAGTACTCCATGCTCATGGCGGCGGCCAGGAACGGCTGGCTGGACGAGCGCGCCTGCGCGCTGGAATCCCTCACCGCCATCAAGCGCGCCGGAGCCGACGGCGTGCTGACTTATTTCGCCAAGCGCGCCGCCGCCTGGCTCAAATAATCCCCATGTCCACCAAGCATGAGCGCTATGCGGTCATCGGCCATCCGGTGGACCACAGCCTCTCGCCCGCCATCCACTCGACCTTCGCCCGCCAGCTGGGCAAGACCATCGAGTACACGCGCCTCGATGCAGCGCCGGGAGAATTCACCGCCACCCTGCGGGTGTTCCTGGATTCCGGTGGCCGGGGCCTGAGCGTCACCCTGCCCTACAAGGAGGAGGCCTTCGCCCTGAGCCACGTGCTCACACCCCGGGCCAAGAAGGCCCGAGCGGTGAACACACTCACGGTGCAGCAGGATGGCACGCTCACCGGCGACAACACCGACGGCGCCGGACTGGTGCACGACCTTAAACAGAACCGCCGCCTGAACCTCAGGAACAAGCGCATCCTGCTGCTCGGCGCCGGCGGCGCCGCCCGTGGCGTGCTGACGGCCCTGCTGGACGAAAAACCGGCGCGCATCCAGATCGCGAACCGCACCGCCGCCCGGGCGCTGAAGCTCGCGGAGCGCTGCCACACTGAGAACGTGCAGGGCGGCGGCTACGAGGTCATCCGCGGCGCCTACGACCTCGTGATCAACGCCACCTCCGCGAGCCTGGCCGGGGCCCTGCCGCCCCTGCCGGAGGGCTGCCTCGCGCCCACGGCCACCTGCTATGACCTCTTCTATTCGGACCGGCCCACGGTGTTCATGCTTTGGGCCGAGCACGAGGGTGCGACCCACGTCTGGGACGGCTGGGGCATGCTGGTGGAGCAGGCGGCGGAGGCCTTCGCGCTGTGGCACAGCGTGCGCCCCGATACGGGCGTGCTCGTCACCGCCCATCACGCCTGATCGCGCCGCCGCTCCATGCGCCCTTCGAGCCTGGTCATCGCCGCCTCGGTCGCCGCCCTCACGGTGAGCGCCTGGGCCTGGTTCAACCGCCCCGCCCAGGAGCCACCCTGGCCGGCGCATATCCAGGGATTTTCCTTCTCGCCGTTCCGCGCCAATGAGGACGTCATCGCCCACCGCCTGCCCAGCGACGACGAGATCGACGCGGACCTGCGGCTCTTGGCTGAGAAGACCGACTCCATCCGCACCTACACGGTGGAAGGCACGCTGGGCGACATCCCGGGCCTCGCCATGCCCTACGACATGAACGTCATGCTCGGCGGCTGGGTGGATTCCGACAAGCAGAAGAGCGACGCCGAAGTGGCGAAGCTCATCCAGATCGCCCGCGACAACTACGACGTGAAACAGGTGATCGTGGGTAACGAAGCGGTGTTGACCGGCATCCTGCCGGAGCAGAACCTGATCACCTACCTCGACCGGGTGCGCGGCTCCGTGCACCAGTGGGTGGGCACCGCCGAACCCTGGCATACCTGGATGATCCATCCGGAACTGGCGCAGCACGTGGACTTCATCGGCGTGCATATGCTGCCCTATTGGGAAGGGGTGGATGTGACTCAAGCGGTGGACTACATCGACCACCGCATGGACGACCTGGAGATCCGCTACCCGGACAAGCCCATCATCATCGACGAGGTGGGCTGGCCCTCCTACGGGCGCACCCGCGGCGCGGCGGTGGCCTCGCCGGCCAACGAGGCGCTGTTCCTGCGGCAGTTCCTGAAGCGCGCCGAGGAAAAGCACTGGACCTACCGCATCATGGAGGCCTTCGACCAGCCTTGGAAGGCCCAAAGCGAGGGGGCCGTAGGCGCCTATTGGGGCGTGTGGGACGTGAACCGGGCTCCCAAGTTCGAGCTGCGTGAGCCCATCGTCCGCATTCCCAAGTGGCCCATGCTGGCCGGCACGTCGGTGGCCCTGGCGGCGCTGTTCCTGATGCTGCTCTACGGCCGCAGCCGCACGCTGCAGAAGCGCGGCCGCAGCTTCCTGGCGGTGATCGTCTACGCCGCCTCCACCACCCTCGTGTGGGTGGTCTACGATTACACCCAGCAGTACCTGACCGTGACCAACGTGGCGGTGGGCCTTCTGCTGCTGCTCGGCATGATCGGCGTGATCCTGGTGCTCCTGGCTGAGGCCCACGAGTGGGCCGAGGCCCATTGGGTCACCATGCGCCGCCGCGCCTTCGAGCCCCGGGCCGCCGCGGATGCGGACCTACCCCTGGTCTCGGTGCACGTGCCGGCCTACAACGAGCCGGCGGAGATGGTGATCGAGACCCTCGACGCGCTGGCGCGCCTCGACTACCCGCGTTTCGAGGTGCTGGTGATCGACAACAACACCCCCGACGAGGCCACCTGGAAACCGGTCGAGGCCCACTGCGCCAGGCTTGGGCCCCGCTTCCGGTTCTTCCACGTGTCGCCGTTGGCCGGCTTCAAGGCAGGCGCCCTCAATTACGCCTTGCAGCGCATCGCGCCGGAAGCGCAGGTGGTCGCCGTCATCGACAGCGACTACGTGGTGGAGCGCCGCTGGCTCCGGGACCTGGTACCGCTCTTCGACAGCCCGCGCATGGCGGTGGTGCAGGCGCCCCAGGACTACCGCGACGCCGGCGGCAACGCCTTCAAGGCCATGTGCCACGCGGAATACCGCGGTTTCTTCTACATCGGCATGATCACGCGCAACGAGCGCAACGCCATCATCCAGCACGGGACCATGAGCCTGATCCGCCGCCGGGCGCTGGAAAAAGTCGGCGGCTGGGCCGAATGGTGCATCACCGAGGACGCCGAACTCGGCCTGCGCATTTTCGAGGCGGGCTACGATGCCAGCTATGTGCCCGAGAGCTACGGCCGCGGCCTC
>Ga0126373_10001361_pt1 | contig 17331 bp, 18 predicted proteins | sample PanSoiMetPlot_11_FD_92545 | JGI IMG/M metagenome (GOLD analysis project Ga0126373, IMG submission 92545) | Tropical forest soil microbial communities from Panama - MetaG Plot_11 | ecosystem: Environmental > Terrestrial > Soil > Tropical forest > Bulk soil | place: Panama | collected 2016-02-17 | reverse complement strand
TCCTTATCCCGCGGTTCGCTTCGCCGCCAATCATCCGAGATAAGAACCGGATGCGCTAATGAGCGCTCGTCCGGGTCCGTCCGGGGGGTACCGCGCAAGCGGTATCCCTACCGGGATCTCAAACCCTCAATAAGCGCCATCGACTGATCGTTCTACTTTGAGTCTTGGCCATGGGGTTCGCTAGGGTCGGGAATCACTTTCAGCCGATTCAACCCCATATTGCGAAAGAACGTCGGCCAATAATTCTTGAACATATTCCCCCCAACTCGCCAAGCCAGATCGATGGCGAACCGCGATACCGTCTTCCCAACGGTTTGCTCCGACGAAGGCAGATACACATTGGCAAGGCCCTCGGCAGCCAGCGGCCCCAAAAGGCCTGAAGTGTTGAATACGTCTTTCCCTGACTCGTTTCGGGTAATGATGATTCGCTGTGTCGAATATTTCAAACTGCGCCAGAAGGAAGGTTTGCTCTGCGGGAAGAAGCGCGGATCCTGATGGAGCCAGGAGGCGAATAAAAAACTCCCGAAGAAACTGCTGCTGGAGGCCCTGGCCATGCTCGCTCCGAAGCGACTGCCATACGCACCCCAGCCCTGACCATAGCCTTTCGGGACGTCTCGAGCCTGGTCGAGTGCGGCACCGGAGGCAGCCACGAGAATATAAGGTGGAGAAATGCTCTGATTCACGAATAACTTGAATTTCCCCGCGGCGGTGAGAGGGCCAGGGCTGGTTGCAATGTCAGGGAAGACGAACGATCCGTTTGTCGCGTAGCCGATGAATACAGCGGCTGTTCCCCCGGACGAGCTTGGCGGGCTTTGCTGCGATTGCGACCCCTCGGCGGAACCCAACACCAGACACACCAGATACAACAGCCACAGGCCGTATGAGGAAAGAGTTTGGACCTTAGGGGCACGATGACTGCCCATGCGAACTCCTTGCGTGGCAGCGAATCTTAGGTGGAGTGAATTCGAGAAGTCAATGAATGTAGAGGTTGCATACGGATGGTTGTTGCAACATCTCGATTACTCTCAAACCCTACTCCAGTCTATCCAGCACTGTGATTTGACCCCGGAGATCATCATCCCGGTGCTCCATCGTTAGAACTCGACGATCGCTCGAAAGTGACCAGTAATCGCAAAGATGCATCGCGCGCCCGGAGTGACGGACCCACGATTCAATCAGCAGCTCTGAATCTAGCCACCGCAATCGACTCTTCCATTCCGCACCAAGCACGAAGTTGGTAGTGCTATCGCCGGTCGTTTGTGCCTGGAAGTCGATCTGTCGCGTGTTCTGGTCCACTGCAATGATATCCATGTTGAATCGCAGGTCCGGCTCGGAGTGAGAGATCGTGATTAAGAGCTCTTTCGGGACAGGACCGAACAATCTGCTATTTTCGAGGTTGGCCTTCCATTTACCGGTGAAATTTGGGTTCATCTGGTTTTCCCCATTGTTATGCATTCTCCCACGGCGCAAGACACGTGCGGCAGTCAGTCCGTCAAGAGGCAGTCAGCTGTTGAAAAATCCTCATTGCGCTGAAAACCCCGCCACCATCGATGGGTGCCAGTGCTCTGATTGAATGCCGGGAGACGAGCCAATCTGGTCAAGCCAGTTGTTGGGCAGCTGCCTCGGTGTCATAAACCGGAAAATTGTTCGGCCCGAGTGACTTGCATAGCATCTCGGACCCTCTTGTTTACTCCCATCGGCGCTGGACTGCGTCCATTCTGATGGTTAACGTAAGCACCGACAAGGACTCCGTTCGGCTGGATAGTAACGACCGCCTATCACGCAGCATGTGGCCAAAATGGCGCGGTGAAAACATCCGAATTGTACGAAACTAAAAGAGGTAGCAGAAGGAACTGATCTCCGGCCGTCGCGAAGTATGCCACAGTTCCTCCCGATGGCAGAAAGAACGATAGCTCGTCATCGGTCCCAGTTTTCGTTGACATAAAGTTTCGACCGCTGCCCTGTCACCGGCCCCCGGCGCAGACCCGATCAGCCTTTCGCGCTAAGCACAGCTTTTGCCACCGGTGATTCTCTCGCGCATTTGCACAGACTGCGGCATAGGTCATTGTTCTTTGGTTTTAGAACGCGGGCCTGTCAGGCAGGAGGCCGCGGGTTCCAGTCCCGTCGCTCCTGCCAACTTTCCGTTTGCGATCCATCTGCGTCATACGAACAACGTCCGCAACTGAAAGCGGCGTTAAGGTCACTGCATCGAGTGCGAGGTCTCGTTCGCTGATTCGGCGAACAGCTCGTCAGCGACGGAGCAGGACACCAAAAACTCATATCAGGCAATGTGGTGGCGAATCGGGGATGCGGGATCACGATCCGAAATGTAGTCCGTTGTCGCTAGATCTGTTCGAAAGCCGCCGCCAGAGGACTTCATACACCTCGTAGCTCCGCCATCGGGCTGTCGCTCGCCGCCTGCCACAGTGACGATCTGGTTCCGTATCGCGCTCTCGCTGACGACATCACAATCAACTTCCAACATGCGCGTCGAACACACCCGTCTCGATGTGGCCATTCCGCTTGACCTGCACGAATAGCCGATAGTTACCTGGTTGAGGAAAGCCGTAGGGGAATGAGACTTCCGCGGGAAATGTTTGAGCGGATCCGTGATCCATCAAGAGTCCTAAGTCTTTCTGTGCAATCATGAGCGCCGCCATCGGTACTGAGCCCGCTGGATGAATATGCGCAAATACAGAAGAATCCGACCTCACGAACTCTGCGTGGCCGGCCATTCCCATGTAGGGTTCAAGATCATTTACCGGATGATGCTCGGAGTCTTCCACGCGGAATCGAAACCAGGTTGTTTGGCCGGCCTTCAGCTTCGCTGCGTCCCGTTCCCAAATCATGCAATCGCCATCCGGTAGCAGCGAAACCATCATCGTTGGTGCAGAAGGTTCGAAACTCGAGGCGATTATTCCAGAATCGTCACCCGAGAGGAGTTCGCCTTTTACATCGGGCAAACGCGTTTCAGCGACCAGGGTTTCGGGAAATCCGGTTCCGCGAACAATGTCGGCAAAAATCTTGTATTCGCCAGATGGAATCGCTGGGAGACTCAAAGTGAACGCGCCGTCACTCATCTGCTCTGGGTGCAAATGATAGAAGCGATCCATCGATGGCACTCGTAGCAGAAATAGGTGCATCAAGTGCCCATGGTCCGGAATCAGGTCCATCTTCCACAAATCTTTGCGAGTTTTGTGCCAAAAATCTTCTTCGATCCGTAGCGTTAACTGAGCCTTACCATCAAAGGAAACGTTGATTGGTGGAGGACTATAAAGCATGGTGTGTTTCAGGTCAGAAGCCTGTGCATTCCACCACCAATTTCCTGACGCCAAGATGGCGAATACCAGCACAGTGGCTACAGCCATCGCGACCCGGCCCAAGCGCCGGTTTCGGGATGACGGAACGGTTCCGGGCACCAGCATCCCCTCGCACGCGGCGGCGCCAGCAATGGAGACGGCGCCAGTAGCGAGAGACAACATCAGCAGGAACAGTAAAGCTCCGAGGGTTCGTTGCATGGGCAGAGTTCGTCTTGCAAACGCTGGAACCGGTACCGCAAGTTTCCCTACTCCCTGGGGACCTGTCACTTCAGCCCGGATTTCCCATGCGCCGGACTCCATCAACCAGACCTTCCCGGTGAACCATTCCGGATCGTTTGCAGATCGCTCCATCGCATCTGCTGTGGGTGGCAATCCCTGATCCTTCCCGTTTACATACACAGGTGCGATGCTGATGCCCGCAACCGTTCCAGATGTCACACGCACTTCGACCTGCGCGATCCCGGGAATCATCGGCGGCGGATTCACGGTGACTAGGACATGGTACGGGCCAGCGTCACTCTCGAGGTAAACATTGGGACTTCCAACATGAGCAGAAACGGTGGTTGTAGCCGCAACCACGAGCATTGACGCCCAGATTCGTGAATAAAGATTACGCATAAAATCCTCATTTCGAACGGGAATTTCAGGAATAGCTCACTTGCCCCAGCTAACGCCGGATCCGCCGCATCCAATCGCCCCAATACATGCCGACGCGAGCGGATATGCAGGCTGCGATCATTGCGATCAGCATCCCGACCCAAAAATCCACGTGTGTTTTCTCGTAAGCGCGCAGCGTCCACGCCAAGTGGTACTGAGACGGCGGCATGTCATAGCCGAATTCGTTCATGGCGAAAATCCAGTTCCGCGCGTAGGAGGACATCATGAAATAAGCAAATGGCCAATTGACCGCCACGGTCGCGGCCAGGAAACCCACACCTGCAACTGCGGCTTTCCAGTTGTCGGAGCGAGCAGCAAATCGGTCATGAACAAGATCGAGCACCACGGCACCGGGGAGCACAAGGACCGGAAACCCGAGGGGAATCATGTGAGTGATTGGTGTGAATACTGGACCCAGCTTCGCTTGAGCGGGGAACAAGGGAAAAATCCAATTTCCCGCCAGCCACAAACTCGTATAGATTGCAGCCAGAATAGTGGCAGTCCAGCGTAGCCCTGTGGCTCGGCCAATTCCGACCAACACCACGGGTGCGGCCATCCCGAGGACGCGATAGTAAATCGCGCTGTGCATAAGAGTCTGGTCTCCGATGTACTCCAGACCCAACATGAAGAGCAGGCAGAGCAGAAGGCTTCCGCTGTACAACAGGATTTGTGCAAGCCGTTTCCGAATTTTGCCGGTCGACAGGTTCAACTGGCTGGTTGTTAAGACGAGCCCACCGAACCCCATCACGAAAATGCCCAAAATCAGGACGACGTGAGGCGGACTCAGTATCATCACATCCAGCCCGAAAGACTCATGCCACCAATTGTCGAAGGGCGCGGAAGTGAGCATACAGAATCCACCCCAGGCAGCGATGAATGCCCCGAGCGGGCCGCGCAAGCCCCATATCCTCACTGAGTCTTCCATGCGGGCGGCGTTCCCCGCGAAAGTGGTGTACAGAATGAGGTAGGCACAGGAAACACCTGTGATCACCGCTCCCAACTGAATGGCCACATGCGCCGGTGTCCAAAACGTGTCTCGGCCGATTCCGATGTGCCAGGAAATGTCCCAGTACAAGCCGACGGTGGTCGACGTCACTGCCAGTACAGAGGACCAGATGTACCAATGGATCGCCGTGGTTCGAAGCGCAGACACTTCGGCGACGACCACGGGAGATGCGAACGCTATTCGGGCGGTATCTGCCATCGATCACCTCGCAACTCTGCGAAGTCTAACCTAGAGACGCTTCCGGCGATCGAACCGCTCTGTGGTCTAGGGGAAGAATGCGGTGAACCGAGGATTCCGTGCGACGAATTGAGGCGCCGCAGGAAGCGCATTGAACTAGAATACAGATCTTGTTTCAAAGAGATGAACTCGGATTCCCGTCATTCTGGACTCTACACGTTGCCGGATGCGTGGGTCTCTATGTGCTTGTTCTGCTGTCGGTACTCCCCGAACGCAATCCGGTGGAATTTCTTCACCAGACCGTCTTCTGCGCAACGGTGTTCGCCATAAGTTGGTTACTGCGCCCAATATGTCGATCAATTCTCGGTCACTCCTATCCCTGGATTTCCCTGGTGATTCGGGCTTTCGGTTGGTGCGTGGTGTACGGAGCGGTTGCAACCTTCGTCTCGGAGTTGGTAAAACTGCGCTCGCTTCGACTGGTTTGGGCCAACTTCCTGGACAATTGGCTCCCGTTCTGCGTGGTCTTCTTTCTATGGTGCACATTGTATTTCAGCACCAAGCAATGGCAGCAGGCGGCACGCGAGAGGGCACGGCTTGTGCAAGCCGAGTCCGAAGCGCGTGAAGCCCGTCTGAGTGCCTTGCGCTATCAGTTGAACCCTCATTTTTTGTTTAATTCGTTGAACGCCGTCTCCACCTTGGTCCTGGAAGGAAACGTTTCGGCGGCGACGCGGATGCTCGCACAGATTGGCGAACTCCTGCGAATCACGCTGGACAACGACACCTCTCCCGAGATCCCACTCTCGCAGGAACTCGCGTTCATCGAGCAATACCTGGCCATCGAGCAAACTCGATTAGGTGACCGACTTCGAGTCGTCGCGGCAATTTCCCAAGAAACACGGGCTGCTATTGTGCCAGGTATGCTGCTCCAGCCTCTGGTGGAAAACGCGGTGCGGCATGGAGTGGCACCGTTGATCGAAGGCGGAACAATTGCCATCGAGAGCACCCTTCACGACAAGCGCTTGTTGATCACTATCAGGAATTCGGGGCCGCGAACCAGCCAGGCTCTCGCGCAAAATGGAGAATCGTTCAAAGGCATTGGTCTTACGAACACGGCCGCGCGTTTGAAGACATTCTACGGAGATGACCAGCGGTTCTCACTGTGTTGCCCGGACGATGGTGGCTGCGAGGTGACGCTCGAACTGCCATTTCGCACGGCAGAATTGGGTGTAGAGGGGGTGGTGTGCGGGTATTGATCGTCGACGACGAGCCTTTGGCGCGGCGCGGAGTCGCACTTCGGCTGAAACGATTCCGGGATGTCGAGATCGTCGGGGAGTGCGGCGACGGCACATCTGCGGTAGAGAAGATTCTCGAACTCGCTCCCGACGTTGTGTTTCTTGACGTGCAAATGCCGGGCATGGACGGTTTTGAAGTTTTGAGCGCCTTGCCACCAGACCCGTTGCCATCGGTGATCTTTCTCACCGCTTACGAGCAGCATGCCTTGCGGGCTTTCGAAGTCCACGCCTTGGATTATCTGCTCAAGCCCGTGGATGATGAACGCTTTAGCGTCGCTGTGCAGAGGGCGAGGGAGGTTCAGAATACGGGCTTTAGAGTTCAGATGGCGGAACGGATCATGCGGCTCCTCGACGAAAGGATCGGAAAATACGTCTCGCGGTTTCCGGTACGGGTAGGTTCGCGGATTCAGGTTGTGCTCATCGACGAGATCGACTGGATCGCAGCCGCCGGAGACTACGCCGAACTGCATTGTGCCGGGTGTTGTCATCTGCTGCGCGAGACTATGGTCGCTCTCGAACAGAAACTCGACCCCACGCAGTTTCTTCGCATTCATCGCTCGCGAATTGTGCGCGCGGCGTGTGTCCGAGAGCTCCGCCCCATCGATAATCGCGAATACCTCGTGAAGCTGTCGGATGGTTCTGTGCACCGCTCCAGCCGGACGTACGCAGAACGGCTGGACGAATGGTTGTCGTCGGCAAAGCGGTAGAAGAGCAGCACCTACCTAAGGGCGCGCGAATCGAGGCTGTGGCACACATTAGCTTCCTCGATTGGTACCCTAAAGAGACCCGCGGCATAGCACATGTTTTCTCAAGCCGGTATCCTGCGAATTACACGGGACCTTGCATGAGAAGCTGGACCTTTTGCTTCGCCATGTCGCAACCGTCCCCAGTCGGGATTCCACCCAGCCGCGGTTGTCGTACTGGATCGGAACGTCAGCACCCGTACTGCCCTGCGGCTATGGCCCAGCGTGAGGACGAACAAACGGGTGCGTCGATACTTGCCGCTCTGCGCTTCGCCCACGCCTCGCAGATAGGCGCTGATGGTCTCTCGACGAACTCGCGTGGTCTCTTGGATCTTCCGCAGAGACCATCCCTGTCGTCCCAAGGCCATGATTTGCTGTTTCTTCTCGTCGTTCAAGACATTCGCCATGTTGCGACAGGCTACTTACCCTCCCGTGCTGTCAATGTCCTGGACGTTTCCTCTGAAAGCATGGCCTCTTTTCAGGTGTTCACGTAGGGCCGCTTGTGGGTGTTCACTGAGGAGTGATTGCTTGAGAGATATTTCAACAGCTACGTGCTTTTCAACCGTGTCTGATACCGCAATTTGTTCACTTGCTAGGTGCACCCGTGGCGGCAGCCCAGTCGCAGATCAATTTGACATCCAACTTTGAAAGCCTAGCCTTCCGATGAATCATCGTGTACGAAGCGAGCGGCATTCTGCCGGAGGATACCGCGTCGCAGATCAACATGCGTTCGCTCTCTGCGCGGGACTGATCTGTCCATGCGGAAAAGTCCAGAATCTCACGGCCCTCGCTGACGTGTTTGGAGACGATCCACGAGACGGGTGCGACGTGGCTGTACCATGGCCAGTTCGTGCGGTTAGAGTGGCAGTCTTGGCATGAGCGATTCAGAATCGCACCCACCTGCGGGTTCACTACCTCTGCCATGTGTATCCCGATCGGTGCCGAAGCTTTGGGTATTTCGGCAATCGAAACGAACTGCATTCCGAGAAAGATAAATCCAAGTAAGATGAAAGTAAGTTTTGCTAGTCTGCGCACGAGTTGGCGTCCTTTTCACTGGTATTTTGGAGTTCTTAGTAAGGCTTTGCTGGCCCTGTAGATCAGATGTCTAGTGGCAGGCGCCGATGTCTCCAGGACGTAAAGGAATTGCAAACAGTTCTCCCTGAGACTTCGAGGCGAAGCCTTCGAGGAATACTGTGAAAGGTAAGTGAGTCTGAGGAAAAGCGCGAAGGTGCGGATCGCTAGTCTAGAAAAACAACGGTTCACCCTGCCTGACTGCCCACTTTTTCATCAACTGAAATCGTGTCACACGATGTATGGAAATCAAGGTCACACTGCCGCCTGAGATTACACAGGGTGCAACAGCCAGAGGCAACGAGTACGGCCGGACGCTGGAAGCATTCCTCCAAGCACTATTGAAAGCGCAAGTGCTTGGTTACGCCTGTTTGGGTGGACAGTTTCAGTTCCGGTTGAATGACGGGACCTACGAGATGTACTGGCTCGACGCAGATTCAACTAACCGCCGGGAGGGTGAGCCGTGGCCAGAGTATGTCCGACGCTCTTGCGTGTTTCAGCGCATCGCTTTTCCGCCGATGGGCCTAGCTGACGTCCTGACTGGCTTGTACCTAATGCTCTTCGCGGTAGGGACTGGGGCCCCTGATCATCAGTTGGCGTGACATCCTGATTCACCTATCTGCCCTAAGGAAAAATATTTTCCTTTGGGTTGAAGAGCGATAACGCTGGTTTCATCAACTAACTCGGCCCTTGCGCCAATCTGCGCAAACGGCCCTAGATGAATCAGGCCGGAATTATTGGAATTATTCAGACCAATTCAGATCGCTTCAGGCCACAACCATGGACTGTTCTACGACCTTCGATGCAGTATTGCTGCATCCATTCCATGGACACGTGGATTCTTATCGTCGTTGCTGTTGTACTCGGAGTTCTGCTGCTTCGGGCTTGCATTCGCACTGATCGGGAGTAGATCGTGCGGCTTAACCTCACCGTAACGGTGGAGCGCACCGATTCTCGCGCTATGTCGTAGTCGCTGTTGAAACATCCTAATATCGCTTAAAACCCTTTTCCATGAGGTGCAGACTGAATTACTGGGAATCAGCGTGTAGTACTAGTTCGGACCGCAACGTGTACGCACTGGCGTCCACCATCCTAAAGTCTTTGGCAAAATCCAAAGAAACTTCGTCGGCCTTCTGATCGCCGCGTATCAGAGTAATGACTACGGTCTGGGGTTTGCGGCCACATCTCTTGGGCAGGTTGGTAAACAAAGAATTTTGCGTCGTCACAAATTCTACTGGAATCTGAAACTTCGCATCCTCCACGGTTACTTCACCCGCCTCACCCGGTTTGTGCTTCGGGTAAACAAGGCTCACTCGAACCCGATAGTCGTTCTGAGCAATCGGGTGCTCAACACGGCCTTTCACGAGGACCGCGTCAACGGGACATTGTGCGTGGCCAACAAGGCAGAGAGAAAAAATCGTGCCCAGTACTCGAATCAGAATGTTTCTGAGAGCGGAAGGCATACGAACTTCCTTATTGCCAATTCCATTGTACGTTTATTGTACGAAAATCCTCTCACGTGCCGGCCACCAAAAGCCGAGTATCCTATAATCTAATCTGCCCCTGTTGCGGGAGAAGAATTCCTAATCTCATCTCTAGGGTTCCGGAATCTCCCGCACTTTGAATTGCCCGACTCCGGTAATCTCAATCAACTTGTTCAGCAGGAAGTCTTCATTGCCGGACGTCTTCACGTACTCGACAACCGGTCTGAGCCGCCCTCATCGTTCCTGCCTACGCAGACCACTCTCGCGCAAAACAATCAAGCCAGGATGGACGCGTACGTTGAGCAGTGCGATGAAGTCTTGCGCATTTGTTGTGACAACCGCAAAGTCATGAACGAGTGCATACTGCCAGATAGCATGATCCGCTCGACCGGCTAGACCAACCTGCGGTACAGATTGCGAATACACATCGATCTCAGCTAGCAGTCGCACGAGTGCCGGCGAAAATGTTTTCATCCAGCAAAAGACGCATCACGCGTTCAGTCCGCTTCGAAGAGCCAACCTTTTTCGTGGCCGTCCAGGCCTCTTGCCCAGGCGAGAGAAGAGCCGAGCATAGGCCAAGTCACGGGAGCGGAGAGCGGGGAAGTCCTCGGCAATTTCCTTCTCCGGAACCCGCTTGCGAAAAAGAGATGCAACGTGCTGAAGGGGTATGCGAGTGCCGCGAAAGACCGGCTCTCCCCCCAACACGGCGGGATTAGAAACAATGCATCGTCTGCCCCAGCGGAATGCTGACAAGTTTCTGGCAACCTTCTGGCGGAACGCCTTACATTCAACTGAAACCTGTATGTCTCCAGACCGATAGACAAGGTCTGCACCTTCTCTCGACCACCGGGCCGCTCTGCGACTTCCGCGTGACAGGATCTTCGCCAGAGACTGTTTGTCTTCCTGGCTCAGCGCAAACGGGAACTCGACAAGCACTTTCACGAGGAGCACGTCTCCAACTGAGAGCTGATAACGCACCGCCTTGCCGGTCTTTCGCTTGGATGACGGAGCTACGGACTTTTTTTCCAGCGCAGTCCGGATGGTTTCTGGCGACACTTCCGCGATCGCCGCCGCTTCGCTAACCGAGAAGAGTTCAGTCATGAGAATTTCCTGACTAAAATATACCACTATAGGTGGCATAATTTAGTAACTCTCGCCGCATGGCGAGCGGCTTTTATGCGGGCTATAATGGCGATCGGATGATCCTGACCCCGGGCACGAAACTTGCGCAATACCAAATTCTCTCGCCGCTTGGAGCCGGTTCGATGGGGGAAGTGTATCGTGCACGAGACTCCCAGCTGAACCGCGATGTTGCCATCAAAGTACTTCCCGGGCTTTCCTCCGAGCCCGACCGGCTGATTCGTTTTGAACAGGAAGGGCGAGCGGCGGCAGCGCTGAATCATCCCAACATTCTCGCCATCTTCCAGATGGGAACGCACGCCGGCGTGCCCTACATCGTTACAGAACTTCTGGAAGGCAAGACCCTTGCTGAAAGTTTGCGGCGCGGGCCTTTGCCGCTGCGCAAGGCCATAGACTACGGGGAGCAGATTGCCCAGGGCCTAGCAGCGGCGCACGAAAAGGGGATTACGCACCGCGACCTGAAGCCAGAAAACTTGTTCGTCACAAAAGAGGGGCGAATCAAAATTCTGGATTTCGGATTGGCAAAGCTATCGCCATTGAAAGAAACATCCGATGCGCTGGCACCCACGATTACAAGACACGGTGTGGCGATTGGCACGGTCGGGTATATGTCGCCGGAGCAGGTGCGCGGACAAGACACCGATCACCGCACCGATATTTTCGCATTCGGGGCCATTCTCTACGAGATGGTAATGGGGCAGCGATCGTTTCAGAAGCACACCGAGGCCGATACGATCAGCGCCATTCTGAACGAAGAGCCTCCCCCGATTTCGCAGCTCTCCGCGGATATTCCTGTGGCTCTGCAGAAGATCGTAAATCGCTGTCTGGAGAAGAATCCCGAACAACGGTTTCAGTCGGCCTCAGATCTAGCTTTCGCACTGAAAGCGTCATTAGATTCGACAATCTCGTCCTCTGCCGTAAATCATGAGAAGGAGAAACAGAGCCCCCATCGCGTCCGACTTGTATCGGTCGGCGTACTTCTGCTGATTGTGTTGGCCGGTGCCATAGTTGTTTATTTTGCGCTCCAGACTCCACCAGAGCCCAAGGTCTCAAATTACGTTCAGCTTACCCATGATGGGCAGCGCAAGTCGCTAATCGGAACCGATGGTTTGCGGCTCTATCTGGCCCTTGGCGGCTCCGGTAACTCGGGTGCTCAGGGACTTGCCGAGATGTCAATCGTGGGCGGGGAGCCAAGAAGGATGGCAATTCTGCCTTCTGCGAACATGGTTCCCGTTGACCTGTCCCCGGATGGTTCAGAGATTCTCGCAGTGAATGGGCAGGGCGCACCTCCGCGCGGGCCGCTTTGGAGAATCCCAATCTTGGGAGGTTCGCCGCACAAACTAGGGGACACGACAGGGGAAACTGCCGCCTTGTCTCCTGACGGGAGGACTCTAGCATACGGCCACGTTAACGATTTATTTCTGGCGAAGGCGGACGGCACCGAATCCCGAAAGCTGCTTAGCATGAAGGGCGAAATCAAGAATGTCACATACTCGCCCGATAGCAGCCACTTGCGGTTCAGCACCTCGGAAACCGCCGGAAGTCTCGGCCAGCAACTTATTTGGGACGTGTCTATCGGTGGGCTAAAACTGCAGCGCTTACTCGCAGGGTGGCAAGGTGGGCCCGACGAATGTTGCGGCAAGTGGACAGCCGACGGGAAGTATTTCATCTTCCAATCGAACCACCAGATCTGGGCTCTTCGTCAAAATTCCAGTTTTATTCAAGGAAAATCTCGACCCATCCCTTTGACTTCCAGCCCGCTTGCGCTGTCGTTTCCGCTTCCGAGCAGGGATGGCAAGAAACTGTTCGTGATTGGCCAGACGTACCGTGGCGAGTTGATGCGTTACGATGGAAAGTCTGGCCGGTTAGCCCCCTTTCTCGAGGGGATCTCTGCGGAATATGTCGCTTTCTCGAAGGATGGGCAATCGGTGGCCTACGTTTCCTATCCCGAGGGCACCTTATGGCGAAACAAGCTGGACGGAAGTGAGCGTCTCCAACTGACCTATCCACCCATGTATCCGGTATTGCCTCGGTGGTCTCCCGACGGAAAGAAGATAGTCTTCTTCGAGTTCGCGTTAAGTGCAGATAAGCCTTCCAGAATATATGAAGTTTCATCGGACAGCGGAACTCCGCGGCAACTGATACCAGACGACCGTCATCAACAACTGGACCCAAACTGGTCGCCCGATGGTAGCAAGATCGTGTACGGCGGCCAAGCCGGTGATGCTGCATCGTCGATCCGCATCTTTGATCTAGGAAGTAACCAACTCTCCGCCTTGCCAGATTCACAAGGTCTCTTCTCGCCGCGATGGTCTCCAAACGGCCGATACATTCTTGCATTCTCCGCTGACTCCAGGAAGCTTTTGCTGTTCGACCTACAGATCCAGAAATGGACTGAGCTTGCTAGAGGTTCCATGGGCTGGCTGACTTGGTCCAAGGATGGACAATTTGTTTACGTTTTGCACTACGAGGGAAAGGGGGCAGTGCTCAGAATTCGAATCAGTGACCACAAGGCAGAAAAGATAGTCGACCTGAGTAATTTCACAACTGGCGGGCGGTACGGGGGTTGGTTGGGGCTGGACCCGGACGATTCACCTTTGCTGCTCCGCGACGCAGGAACCCAGGATGTTTATGCCCTCGACTGGGAAGCACCCTAATGCTTGCGCGATTTGCCCGTCATCGCCGAATGCGCGTCTAGCGGCCGACGATTGCTTCCGTTTGGTAATCACCTGTCAAGGCGGATTTGCCGGATCAACCTCCATGCCGGCTGATTTATAACGAGAATCACCGTCCTGCACTCCGTCGAAAGTCCCAGATAACGAAGTCTTGCGCATTTATTGTGACAACCGCGAAGTCATGATCGAGCGCATACTGCCAGATAGCATGATCCGCTCGACCAGCTAGACCAATGTGCGGTACAGATTGGGAATCACATCGATCTCAGCTAGCAGTCGCACGCCTGATCGCGCAGATTGCTTGCATGTTCTTCCAAACGGGCATACCGTTGACTCTGATAGGGGGAGGTGGCCTATGGCCTATGTCATTGCCGAACCCTGCATCGGAACGAAAGACACCGCGTGCGTTGACGCCTGTCCCGTAGATTGCATCCACCCCAAGAAGAACACGACGTATGACGACAGCCGGCCGACATTCGACAGCGTGTCCCAGCTCTATATTGACCCGGTGGAATGCATCGATTGCGGCGCCTGCGTGCCGGTCTGCCCGGTGTCCGCGATCTTCGCGCTGGACGACCTGCCCGAGAAGTGGAAGGAGTACACGGAACTGAACGAAAGCTACGTCAAGGCGGGCAAATTCACGCCCGACGAGTTCGCCAAGCACCAGACAGCGAAGCCGGGCTAAAGTCTGGAGCCCAGCGAGTGGCAGCACGAGCGGGCTAGAGGGTGTCATGAAAATGTGGCCAATGCTGGCAGACGCGCTTAGCACGTCACGTGAAGAATTGCATTCGTGTCTTTGGGTTCTGGCTTCAGTATCTTGATGGCTTCGGCGGTAGGCAGGACAATCAGTCTGATCTTGTGGTGCGCGGCCTCGCGCTCGACTTCCCGCATCACGGGCAATCGGCCGTACGCACCACTGCCGACGATGAGCTGACGGCATTTCCAGGGAATCTCTTCTTCTATCGAAAGCGGAGTGTGGCCGAACTGCTCTCGAAATTTCTTGGATGGCTTCTTCTTGCGTTGCGAATCTCGCCCCGATCAATGACAACATCGTGTTGGTAAACGTTGCCGTCGATCTGGATCGAGCCGAACGAAAATCTGTCGAAATGCATACCCAACCCTTGCGAGACTGATCATGCGCTCTTCTTCCACGTGAGAGCAGTACATACGGACCAGCATTGCTCGTCTTGCTTGCTGGCACAACGCGGGCAGAGGAGTTCCTCTTCTTCGTAATCGACCAGCAATAGGATCTTGGAAAAGTGTTTCTTGCAATTGCGGCAGACAACCTCGTAGTGGGGCATTGAGACCCTCGCCCGGAACACTCTTAAAAAGTGAATATTAGGCTTCGGTGGTGGCGGGTTCAACCAGTCGTCAATACCTGCATTCAAGATCCTGCGATCTCCGAGTTCGAGTCAATAGGATCACAACGAGGTCAGAATGCTTACACGAACCGGAAACCACACTTTCGCTATCCAAGGTAGTGTTGTCCGGCCGGCCCATGCTCCCTGTCTACTGGAAACGCTGTAGACCATTGTCGACATGACATGGCGGAAACTGATCAGGCCGGACTGGGAACTATGGAAGATTACAACCCCTAAGATGCTGCGGGGGACAACGATAAGATCGTCCGCACTACGGAGGGCAACGAAGTGATAGGGTGAGAATCCATATTCCTCGCTGCCCGGTGCTTCAATGATTTTGCCCATGCGGCTTGCAGGCACCGGCAATTTCGCACCAACAAACGAGTAGGAATTACCGCTGTGAGTTCTCTCGATATTCATATCTATTGCGCGGGCAACGTCTTAACGGGATGGCATCAACATTGCGTCTAGAGCCATTGTGTCGATGGCGAGCTGTCGATTCGATCAGCTACTCAGAACTCGTTGTACGACTACAACGGGGAAAGTGAGATCTGTATGGCTGGACCGGAAGCAATTGCACTGATTCCCTGGGTGGAAGATAACGAAATTCATCTCTGCCGGTTTTGTGCTGCTGGCGCGGCCGGAGCGACATCCTCTCGCGGAGTCTCATGATCATTTTTGCTTGCCAAATCGCCTCGATGGTAAGGACGCTTGATGGCTGAAAACCAGTGCGTGACGAGCAATCTCTCATGTGCGCGGGAACAAAGTCTCGGGATGGATTTCTTAATGACTTCTTCTTGCGAATTCTTTTGCCGTTTTCTGAATGCCTCCCAGTCCAAACACTCCGGAAGTTTCTTGGTTCGCTAAGAACCGCATTCTGGCGCGCCTTCCAGCACGACGCGTTTGGCACCGCTAAAGCGTCGGCATACTCCTGCATCCTCACCTTTTTCCCCGCACTATTGGTGTTGGGGGCCGTGCTCGCCAGTTCTCAAAGATTCGAGATTTTTGTCGGCGAGATTTCAGGCGTTCTGGGCAGCATGTTGCCCGCTGGCAACACCACGGCTGTTCAGTATCTGAGAAGTAGAGACGACCTTCCTGTGACGTTTCTTGTGACAACTTCGTTGCTCACGGTCTGGACCGCTTCCGGCGTGGTCATTTCGTGGATGGCAGGGTTCCGTCAGGCATATCAGATTCCGCAGGTCTGGGGCCTTGTAAAGGAACGCCTGATCGCATGCTCCCTTGTCATATCGGCAGGAATTCCGCTCACCATCGCCACGATTCTCGTTGCGTTCGGAGCTCAAATCGAAAATCGTGCCACTGTGTATATCGGGCACCAACTGGAGCCCTTGATTCTGTTCCTATGGGCGGGGCTTCGCTGGCTGTTGGCGATACTGACCAGCATTGCGGTGATCGCGCTCATTTATCACAATGCCGTACCACGCACCCAGCGCTGGCACTCGGTCCTGCCGGGGGCCAGTCTCGCAACCGGAATGTGGTTGGGCGCAACCATGGTGTTTGGCTGGTACGTGAACCACCATGCTGACTATAGTCGGATTTACGGTTCTCTGGGCGCGGGTGTTGCCCTGCTCGTCTGGATGTATCTCATCTCACTCATTGTGCTAATAGGCGCCGAGTTTAACGCGCTGTTGTTCCCGCGTTCGCTTGCACGTCCTCCGGTGCAGATGGAAAGGCTACAACGGCGGACTGCGGCATAGTGGCATGCAAGCTTTCATGATTCAAAAAAGGAGGGAAAATGAGGCGACACTTCGGTTGGCTATTGAATCGCAGGTCCGGCTCGGAATGAGAGATCGTGATGAAGAGCTCTTTCGGGATAGGACCGAACAATCTACTGTTTTCGAGGTTTGCCTTCCATTTACCGGTGAAATTTGGGTTGATCTGGTTTTCCCCATTGTTATGCATTCTCCCACGGCGCAAAACACGTGCGGCAGTCAGTCCGTCAAGAGGCAGTCAGCTGTTGAAAAATCCTCATTGCGCTGAAAACCCCGCCACCATTGATGGGTGCCAGTTCTCTGATTGAATGCCGGGAGACGAGCCAATATGGTCAAGCCGGTTGTTGGGCAGCTGCCTCGGTGTCATAAAAACCGGAAAATTGTTCGACCCGAGTGACTTGCACAGCATCTCGGACCCTCTCGTTCACTCCGACCAGCGCTAGACCGCGTCCATCCTTCTGATGGTTAACGTAAGCACCGACAAGGACACGTTCAGCTGGTTAGTAACGACCGTATACACGGAGCATGTCGCCAAAATGGCGCGGTGAAAACGTCCGAATTGTACGAAACCCAACGAGGTCAGCAGAAGGAACTGATCTCCGACAACTTGAGAGAGGCGGGACAGGAGTCGGGCGCGAGTTGCCGTAAACGATTTATTTTAAAAGAAATATGGTG
>Ga0126373_10001360_pt1 | contig 17332 bp, 12 predicted proteins | sample PanSoiMetPlot_11_FD_92545 | JGI IMG/M metagenome (GOLD analysis project Ga0126373, IMG submission 92545) | Tropical forest soil microbial communities from Panama - MetaG Plot_11 | ecosystem: Environmental > Terrestrial > Soil > Tropical forest > Bulk soil | place: Panama | collected 2016-02-17 | reverse complement strand
CAACCACCTGTCCGGCGCTGGCGGCGTTTGTGCTCGAGTTGACGGTTCCATCCGCGTTAAACGCGACCACTTCTCCCGTTCCACTAGTGTTCGAAGTGAACAAGCCGGGTGCGGTCGCAACCACAGGCACGGAGAAACTCGCGGTGGTTTGATTGCCGTAGGTCACTACGATCTTAGCCGTCGTGGCGCCTGCAATTTCATACGGAACCATGACCGAAGTCTGCGAAGCAGAGGCGTACACTATGGGCGCCTGCACACCGTTAATAGACACGGTGGTTCCAGATAGCGTCGTGGCCAACGCACCGGTCGCAGGGATTTTTCCGGACACCAGAGGCGACGGCCCGATAGAGATGCCGCTGATGTAAATGCATTCACCCGGCGCGATGCCGGCCGCTTGCGCATTGCTCGCGCCGTTAAACGCATTGATCACCGTGGCCGGAGGCGCGATGCCGCCGAAGAGTCCGTGGGCCGCACTGCTCGAGGGAATCGCGGCGGTGAAGTACAAAATATTCGGGTCGCCGCCGCTCTTACCGTTACCGAACTGAAGGCCCCACAGACCGTTGTTCACGATGGGATTGCCCTTTGTGTCCTGGAGAGTGCCGAGCGCCTTCCCCGTAGTCAGATCGAAGGCGTTGATTTTACCGTCGCCGAAATTGCCGACAATCAGGTTGCCGGCGAAGGCTCCGAACGTCGACGGAGCAATCTGAATTCCCCACGGCTGGTTGAGTGGACCATTCGAAACAAGGTGAGTCAGGAGATTGCCATTCAGGTCAAACACGCTGACGAAGCCATTGCCCGCGGCCGCGGGCTGGGTGGTGTAGGTGACGTAGAGCTTTCCGCCGAGGTTCTGGATGTTGAATGGCACATAGCCGGTGGGAATTTGGGAATCGGTGAAGCTTCCAGCCAGCGTAGTGGATTTGAAGTTGGTATCGAACACGTCGATCTTGCCAGTCTTGACGTTGGCCGCATAGAGCGTTGGGCCACCGGCCGAAGTTCCGATCGCAAGACCCGTGTAGGAGGAGGTCGCAGAGTTGTCCACCATCACAGCCGCCGTGTTTCCCGAGTTCCATGCTGTGACCGTGCCGTCCATGCCATCAAAGATGAATGACGCCTTGGTGCCGTTGGCCAGGATAAAACCAGTGGTGCTGTTTTGGACCTGACCGGTCGGCTGCGTCGGCTTCGGGCTTTTGGCGCCCCCGGCGATAGTCACAACCAGAGGTGTAATCGTACCGGAGCCGTTATACAAAGTCGAGGTACCGCTCCCCTCGTTCGAGATCCAGAAGGGACTGGTGGCCGATTCGGAAATACCCCACGGCGCGATCAGATTCGGATCTGTGACCGGCGCCAGGCCGGGAGTGTCGGAAACCAGGTTGGTTTGGACATAAGCGTTGGCGGCGGGTACCTGGGAAAACGCGGCAGGCGCCACAGCCGCTAAGACAAATACCAGCGCGCCGGGCAGACCACGGCGCTGTAACGAAGTTTTCGAAGACATCACAAACTCCCCCTTTTTGTCCTGCAAGTGCCGGCGCAGATCGATTGTCCACGCTCCGCTAGAGCAGCACTCATTGTAAGTACGTGTCATGGCGATAGCTTGCGTGAAGTTAGCTTCTGCATGGGGAATCTTATCAATTCTTCGGAACATCGTGAAGTTTTGTTCGTCTTACCCTGGAGAATCGCGGGCCCGGTCCGGCGATCCGCGATCTTGAGGAGGCGGAATGAAGCTTTTGTTGTGCGGAGCGGTGGCTTTGGCGGCGCTGGCCGCTGGTGCGGCATTCGGATTCGTAGACGATACCGGCTGGCGGCACGAAATGCGCGACGAGGCTCGAGCGATCCGGCGGGAGGCGCGGGAGAACACGCGCCAATTCCGGGAGGAAATGCGCCGTGAACGCGGCGAAACACTGCGGCTGGGCCGCGAGGCGCGCGATGAAGGCAGGCGCGCGGCCGCTGAGATATCCCGGGAGCGCAGGGAGCTGACGCGCGAGCAGGAACGGGCGAAGCGGGAAGCTATCCGCGAATGGCGTCGCGGGCAGCGCGAGCTGTTCTAGATCGGCGGATCGCCGGACAGCAAAAAAGGGCCGATGCATTGTTTGCACCGGCCCTGACTACGACGAAGAGTGGTCGCCTTAAAAATCGATACGTGCGCCCAACTGGAGTGCACGCGGTCCGCCGGACCCGAAGGTCTGGAAGGCTCGCTGCGTGGGTTGCCCGAAGTTGTAGGTCTGGGTTGGACAGCTCGTGAACGCACTGCCAGGGGCGGTCAGCGTACAACCCGCACCTAGAGGATCCAACGTGAAGTTGTATCCGCTCAGGTTCGAGACGTTAAAAGCGTTGAACATCTCCGCGAGAATCGTGAACCGATACCGCTCCTTCACCGTGAAGACCTTGGTCAAGCGGAAGTCCTGCGACAGAGTCGGATCGCCAAACTGGTAATCATGCGGTAGGACCAAAGTTGGAATCGTGTTGCCCTTGGAGTCTTTCGTACCGGCCAGCGTGCTGTTCCACTGCTCAACAGCCTTAACCAGATCTCCCTTTCCAGACGTGAGGCCGCCCGAGTTATAGCTGAAGCCCGGAAGGGCCTGAGAACCGTTTATATCAGTACCAGCGAGCGCAATTGTCCCAACCAGCGGCTCCACCGCCGAGCGAGTGATAATCGAGGAGTTGACACTGAGCTGGAATCCCCAGGGGAGTTGGACCAGCCCCTGGACGCCAAGGTTGTTCCGCGCGATCGCAGGGCCGTAACCGGCCTGGCAATTTAGTAGGTTCCAGCAGGTCTCCGCATTCTCGTTTTGCAGAGCATAGTTTACACTCCACTGGTAACGATGGGACATGCGCTTCTGCACGCGAAGCAGCAGGCCCTCATAGACCGCTCGGCCTTGGTCAGTCCACTGCGTGATCGGACCGTTGGAGCATTCGACGCCCGGTGTGAAGTTCGGAGTGGCGCACTTCGGAATTACAGGCAATTGAACGCCGTTGATGTAGCGATTGTAGAGATTGACGTCGAGTTCACCCAAGCTCACGTTCTCGCCTTGGCGGCGCGCCCAGTCGGCAGTCAAAACGATGTCATGACCGAAGTCATGCTGGATACCGAGTGAAGTCTGGTAACTGCGAGCGATGGGGTTGCCGCCGGGAGGATAGATTTCCACACCCGTCTTCGCGACGTCAACGTTGGTTGTGGTATAGGGCCCGCTGCGCGGAACGTTAGTTTCAAACAACGCTTGGATGCCGGGCAATTGCTGTTGGAGAATTTGCATGAATTGGCCAACAGTCATATTGGTGAGCGCTTGGATCGGAATCGGAGCTCCGACCGCAAGTGGGGCGCCTCCAGCGCTAAAGTTGACGATGCCGGGGAAGGTGTTGGTGAAGTCGCTCGGGCTGAGGGTCAGACGGCCGTCGCCCAAAGGTCCGATCACGGCCGGCTCGCGAAGCTTGTAGTAACCAGGGGTGCTATCCCAGTAGATGCCCCCGCCGCCGCGAATTACGGTCTTATTGTCTTTGAACGGACTCCACGCAAAGCCGACTACTGGCTCCATTTCTTTCAGGTTATTGCTCGTTGGCGAAAGATTGTTCGCACCGTAAATGGGAGCAAGATATTGCGGCTTCGCTAGATCAGAGTTGTAAAAGCCAGTTTGAGCGTTCCAACCGAGGCCGTAGTTGAGCGTGAAGTTCTTAGTGATCTTCCAGGTGTCCTGAATATAGGCGCGGTATTGATCGTAGCGCTTGTTCTGACCGTAGTCGTAGGGAGCCGGTGTCGACTGGCTACCTACGCCGATGCCGGTAAAAATGCCGGACTGGAGCGTAAGGACCGGTAGGTTTAGCAAGTCCTGATTGGTTGTGATTGTTTTCGGCAGTTTGGGAAACAGCGCATTGAATGTCGGTGCTCCAAGAACACCTTGGAGTGTTGCACGCGTGAACTCAGGGCCATACGCACCAATACAGCCCGGCGTACAGAATCCCCAGGTACCAGCCGAATAGGTCGGGTTCGCGTCTCCACCGAACTTGATGCGATGCGAGCCTATCTGCCAGCTTAGTGACTCTACTACTTCAAAGCGCCGCGTGTTACGTCCTTGCGGGGCGTTGACATTGGGGCCAATCGCCGCATTCCCGAAAGCGAAATTAGTTCCGACGATACTCAGAAGTTCGGGGATCTGCTGGCCGATTGGCGTTCCTGCCGGGGAGACACCAATGCAGGGGAATTGGCAAGCCGATGGCGAGGCTTGAAGATTCTTATTGTTCCAGTAGTTGTATTGAAACCGGATGTCGTTCACGATGTTGGGCGTGAGGGTTGAGGTCAAACCCATGATGCTTTGGTCGGCCCAGTTCACGTTAGTCACCCAGTTGGACGGGTTGCCATTCGAGAATACATCACCGAAGCCGTCGTTGCCGTCGTGGGAGTACCGTAAGAAAAGGGTGTGCTTGTCGTTGATGCGATAGTCAAACCGAGCTGTAATCTGTTTGCCTACGTACGGGCTGCTAAAAACGCCGTTCAGCGTTTGCACAGAAGGAACGCTACCCTGCACCGCCAGAGCCTGTACTTGGTTGTAATATTCGTAGTTGAAGAAGAAGAACAGCTTATCTTTCTTGATAGGACCGCTGAACGTCGCGCCGGGATTGCGGCGCGCGAAAAACGGATTGGTGACACCCGGGGTGCGGGCAAGAACGGGATACGCTGCCATGTTGTGATCGCGGAAATAGAAGTACCCCGCACCGTGCCAATCATTGCCGCCCGAGCGCGTGACCACGTTGATTGCGCCGCCTGCGGTCACCGGAGCCGAAAGGTCGAAGTTTACAGAAGAAAGCTGGAATTCCTGGACAGTGTCTTGCGAGAAGTTCATGGACGAACTTCCGCCGCCTGTGTCGATGTTGTCGGACACATTGCCGCCGTCGATGGTGAACGCCGTTCGATTGCCGGCGCCGAGGATGCTGACGTTGAACAGAGTGTTGAACTGGGCAGTCGATCCCGGAGTAACTGTAACACCGGGAGACAACGCGGCGAGCTGGGCGTATTGCCGACCGTTCGACGGCAATTCCTGAATCGTAGACCGCGCGACGATGCTATTGACTTCGTGGTTTTCGTAGTTGATCTGCGCCCCGGCGGCTTCCACCGTGACCACTTCCTGAGTTTGGCCAAGTGTCATCGGCATGTTGACCTGGGTCGTCTCGCCAACTTGTACGGTCGCAGGACGAACCAGCGTACGGAATCCGGCTACTTCGGCTTTCACGTCGTAATCGCCTGCCGGTAACGACGGCGCGCTGAAGAACCCTTCCGCGTTCGTGGTCGCCGAGCGAACTACTCCTGTGGCTTTATTGGTGATCGTAACGGTCGCGTTGGGAACGACGGCGCCGGTTTCGTCGGCTACTGTCCCGGTGATCGTTCCGGTCGGCTGAGCGACAAGACTAAGGCAGAAAACAAGCGCGAGCAAGACTGACGCAGTAATAACTCTTGACATGGAGTACCCCTTTGGGACTGGAATCGTATGGCACTGCTGAGACTTATACCCTGAGACTTCAATTGGGTACAATTTTGGCCCAAGTTCCAGCCCGATGTCAAGAAAAAGAATGCAACGGTTGGGTGAAACGGTTCGTTCAACCGTTGATTTGACGAATCTTAACGTTCGCGGGTACCGTGACGCAGGATAGCTTACATACCCCTAAGAGTTGGTGCTGTTAGAGAAACTCGCGGGTCAGTTCGTCGAAATTTTGCGGGGTGACCAGGTGGAACCGGAGCGCGAGTCCGGTGTAGCCGCTGAGGGTTCGGGTCAGCTGTTCGGAGGGGATTTTCGGGGCTGGCAAGGAACAGGTTTTCCCGATGCGACTCGGAAAAGAAGACCCCGCCAGTCGCGGATCAGGTGGAGGGGCAAGGCCCGGGCAATGGTGCTGTTGATCGCCCGTGGTTCGATTCGTCCCGCGAGGAGACTTTGCTGGAGGGCTAAGCGCCTCATAGAGCTCGTCCTCGGTCAGCTTGCCAAGTTGGACCAGATGCTCTCCCAAACGCGTGCCCGTCCTGAAGAGTGTTCAGGGCTTTGTTGATGACGTCTTCCGATGCATAGCCGGAGCCCGCGAGTATCTCGCCGAGCCGGCGCTTGTGCTCGGTGAGAGCGGGTGCGGGAGCGGTAGGCGTGCTCGGTCTTGACCCATAGAAGGCGTGCGCGAAGGTATCGGTATACAGCGCGAAAGGGCGCCATGGAATTGATCTAGTTTCCACATAAGGATCGGACTGGCACGCCGAGGGCGAAGAATGGACCGTAGATGCGCGTTGCAGCCGAAGCGGACGGCAGTTTGGACGGCTTGAATGCCAAGCGTGGCCAGTAGCCCGGGGTGGAAAGAGTAGTGCGCGAGCCCCCAGGGGGACACTCGCGATGCGAGCGCCGATCCACAAGAGAATCCCGTAGATGAATAACAGATTCGTAAGCAGGCTGAACGGGTTGCCGAACAGGCCCTTGCGATCGCGCCAAACCAGTCGACCTGGGGCAGCCGGCCGCGCCCCGGTGCCGCTCCCAACACTGGACCGCGATCCCGGTGATCCAACGGCTGCGCTGACAGACGGCGGTGCGCGCGGTTTGTGGGAAATATTCGCGCCTCGCTACGATCTCCGAACCTCGGCCGGACAGTGGAACAAAGACCTGGCTGCAGCCGAGATTGTGCAGCCGGAGACCGTTGACGTAATCTTCGGTGAGGCTGGACGGCGCGAAGATCAAGTTGTGTTCGGTGCTGGCGAGTCTTTCCAGTGCTCCGCGGGTAAATCCGGCGCACACGCCATTCGATGGAACGAAGCTTCCCATCAATTGGCGCGCGGGCATGTCCTTGCGCTGCCATTCCGAGAACTCATCGCAGTAAAAGGAGTGGACGATGCTTGGAAACGGCGTCGGCAGCGGCAGGGAATCTGGATCATTTCGCAGCGATCCGAGTGGGTGTTAATTTAGGCGAGCGATTCCGGATGGATCAGATCTTCCGCATCGTGTGTCATTACGATTTCAAACTGCTCGCCGTGATGTGCCTCGAAAAGCAGCATGCGCCGGTAGACCCAGTTGAGGCAATCGGCTTTCGATGTGGGGCCGTGGTGCGGGCAAACCGCGAGGTGAACATGCGGGAAGCGCTGTTCCAGTTCGCGTACGGCGTCGAGGGTAGGATCGTCATTGGGATATGCGCCGATGAAGACGTGGTAGTTGCCGTAGTTGATGGCCGAGACGTTGTGCTCCACCATGCCTGCGGTGAAGGAGTGCTCGTGCCATAGAGGCACGAAAATCGCGATGAGTTTTTCGCGGTCGGGCTGAGAAGCAAACCCGGCGTCATCGCCGTTTCGGGTGAGACGTCGCTTGATCCAGGCCCAGAAGCAGACGACATCCAGCGCCAAGTCGTCCAGGCGCCGCTGATCAAAATCGCGATAACCGCCGGAATCAGGACGCAGCCACGGCAGCGTCCATCCTTGACCACCGGGATGCGAGCGCATTCAACACTTTAGGGAGGTAGTGCCGCCTGCCTAATAAATGTCTCAGAAAGCGGGCCAAACTTTACTTGGGATGGTTTCATTTGGGCCTTAGATCCCTTCCGGGACTGTATGGCGAGCCGCGTCCCGTCGATGGCTAGGCGAGATGCGGACTCTTCTGCCTGTAATATTCGTGTTTCTAGTACTTGGCCAGCGCGAGTTTGGCCAAACCATCCTCGACAAAGCGCAGCCGATGGGCCCTCGCGAGAAAGAGCTGCTTGCGGCCGTGACAGCATCGGCGGAATGGAAGCCAACGGATGCTCGCGTCGTCAAGAGCTATCAGGAGCTGGCTGATTTCTATTCGTCGCAAGGACGCTATGCCGAGGCGGAAAAGCAATATACTAAGCGCCTGGAACTCGCCGAGGACGCACTCGGCCGCGCGAACCCGGAGCTGATTCCGGCGGTGAACGATTTGGCGCGGGTGAACTTCGCGCAGGCCAAATACGCGCGGGCGGAAGAGCTATACGAACGGTCGCTCCGCATTAAGGAGCGCGAGTATGGAGACAACGACGCGCAACTGATTCCAGAAATCGAGGCGGTGGCATTGGGGTACGAATCGGATTCGAAGTACGCCGAAGCCGAGCGCAACCTCCGGCGGGCGATTTCGATCCGTGAGCTTTCCGGCGGTGCGGACAATCCTGCTTCGGCAACGGATTTGCTGCGGCTGGCCCGAATTTCGATGGCGCGGCAAAACACCGCTGCCGCGATCGACCTGTATCATCGGGTGCTTGCGATTCAGGGGAAGGCGCTTTCGCCGAACAGCCCTGAGTTGCTGCCGGTTTTGGATGCGCTCACTGCAATCGCGTTGAATCAAAAGCGTACCGCCGATGCGGAAGCGCTGCTGCGGCAAACTTTGTTTATTCGTGAAGGCAGCCTGGGCCCGACGCATCCTGATGTAGCAGCGAACCTGGATCGGTTGGGCGCGCTGCTGGTCGATCAAAAGCGCTATTCGGAAGCGGCGCGGGTTTACGAGCGGTCGTTGTTTCTGTGGATGAAGACGCTGAAACCCGAGAGCTCCGAAATGATGGAAAAATTCCAAAGGCTCGCTGAGGTGTACGCGGCGCTCGATCGTCATGTGGACGCCGAGCCCCTGGTGCAGCAAGTGCTCATAGCTCGCGAGAAAGACACGGTGGCCAGTTTAAACACGCTGGCCGGAATCTACGTTGCGAAGAACAATTTCAATGAGGCCGAGCCGTTGTATCGATTGTCGCTGAGCCTGCTCGACAAGCGCGGGCTTCTGAATACCAAGCGCGCTCCGACATCCGCGGACACGAATCTTGATTTGTTGGCGCAAACGGCGAGCGATTACGTGGAACTGTTGAAGAGAATGCGTCGCAGGCCGGAAGCCGCCAAGCTCGAAGCGCGAATCCGGCAGATCACCGGAAAGCCAGCGCCCGCCATCGCACAGCCACAACCGAAAAAGCGCGCCGGTTGAGGCGCAGAAGGTACTGGGAAGCGCTACACTCGAAGGCGCAATGCCGTACATCGAAAATCAAGGCGCGAAAATTTATTGGGACGAGCAGGGCGCTGGGGAGCCGCTTCTGCTGCTGATGGGGCTGGCCTATCCCTCCGACATGTGGTACCGGTCCCGGCCGATGCTTGCGAAACAATTTCGCACCATCGTGATCGACAATCGTGGCGTAGCTAGAAGCGATATGCCGCCCGGACCGTATCCGATCGCGGTGATGGCGTCGGACGCGTTAAAGGTGCTGGACGCGGCAGGAGTAGAGAGCGCGCACGTATACGGGATTTCGATGGGCGGCATGATCGCGCAAGAGTTGACACTCCAGCATCCCGAGCGAGTGCGGTCGCTGATCCTCGGCTGCACGGCGGCTGGCGGGCCGAAAGCCGTCTTAGCCGACCCGGAAGTGGCGCAAGTCATCATGTCGCGCGGGACGATGACGCCGGAAGAAGCGGCGGAGGCAGCGGTGCCGTTCATTTACGACAAGAGCACGCTACGGGCGCGCATCGATGAAGACATCAACGTGCGGCGGCCCTGGTTTCCAAAAGGCGAGGCGTACATCGCGCAGCTGCAGGGGATCATGGCGTGGGAGGCCTACAGCCGTCTCGATCAGATCCGAGTTCCGACGCTGGTGATCCATGGCGAGCACGACCGGCTGGTGCCGGCGGGTAACGGCAAGCTGATCGCCGAGCGGATCGCCGGTGCGAGACTGGTGATGTTGCCGAAAGCGAGCCATATTTATCCCACCGATCAGACGGAGGCGGCGGATCGCACCGTGCTTGAGTTCTTGACGGCGCAGAAGGCGCGTCAGAGCGGCGTGCCCGCCTGAGAGGGACCACGAACGCGCTTCGCCGCCGCGCGCTCCTCAAGGCATACAGATTTCGCCCATCTTCCCCGCCCCGCCGCAGTAGCTCATGTCCTGAATCTGAAGCAGAATGCCATCTGGATCGGTGAAATACAGCTCGGGCGTGCCGTCGGGCGCTCCGCCGCGGTTCGGCATGCGCATGCTGATGTAGGTTTGGAGCGAACCTGCCGGACCGCGGGCGCCCTCTTCTCTCTGTTTGAGGCCGTAGCTTAGGAGCATCTTGGTGACCTTGTCGGGATCGAAATTGCGCATGCGGAAGCTGACGTGATTGATGCTGGCAGCGGGAGGCGCTGCTCCCGCGCGTCCGCCGCCACCGCCGGCGATGGTCAGGAACGAACCTCTCGAACCAACGCCCAGAAGCGGTGTCGGGCCTTGGTGCGCCTGAATCGGCATGGCGAAGACGGACTGATAAAAATCCATCGAGCGCTGGGCATCGGTGACGAAGATCGTGAAGTGACTCAGGTCTTCCATCGCCAGGAGGCCCTTGGTTGGCGCAGGTTCGGGCTTCGGAAGGCAGACGTTCCCCAGCACGCCCGCGCCGCCGCAATAAGTCGAATCCTGGATCTGGACAACGAGACCGTCCGGATCGCCGACGTATAACTCGGGCGTTCCTTCTTTCGCGCCGCCGTTTTCGGGCCCGCGCATTCTGACACGCATTGTCATGGGTCCGTTTTTGTCGGATTTGGTGACACCATGCTCGGCCAAGACTGAAATCGTACGCTCGACATTGAAGTTGTCGGTGAACACGCACCAATGATTGATCCCCGGCTTGCCGTTCGGACCTACAGGACCGAGAAAGAGGAACTGCGGGCCAGGACCGATGCGCAGAGATGGACTGGCTCCTTGGCGCGCTTGAATGGGCATGCCGAACAGTCCCTGATAAAACTCGATCGACCGTTTCAGATCGGAAACGCTAAGCGTCATGTGGCTCAGCCCGGTCACTGGGATCGACGGTTTCTTCGATTGCGCCAGCGCGCGCGGCGCCATTGCAGCCACCGGCAGAGAAAGCAGCAAGTTCCTTCTTGTCATGTGTCGCTCCGTGTCACGCCTCACAGTGCGTTCGATTCTATCAGGTTCGTTTGCGAAGCGCGGCGAGCAATTTTTTCGGCGCAACCATTGTCCAGGCTTGGAGCAGGTGCGCGGCAAGCTCATCGTCACCGATGCGTTCGAGTTCGATTCCGACCCAGCCTTTCACGCCGACATAGGGCGGGCGATAGTAGACTCGGGGCGCTTCTTGAACGAGAGCTTCCTGGAGACCGGGGGGAGCGGGAATCCAGACCGCCACGTGTCCATCGTTATGATGATTGTTGGAGAGCATCGCGAAGACACGTTTGCCGCCGGCGAAAAATGTCGGCTCGCCGTGTGACAGCTTTTCCGTTGTCTCCGGCAGAGCCATGCAAATCTTCCGCAATCGTTGAAGCTGCTTTGCGGCTGGCATTCGATCCTGTCCACTACTCTTGCAGAAATTGCGAGGGGATGCCGATTAATGCTTTAGTTCCGGAGGGTGACGGGTTACAGTGGAGGAAGCGATGCCGTTTCGGGTGCGACCGATCATGCCGATGGTTTTTCTGGCGCTAGCGTTGGCGGGCGACACCAAGTCCGCACCTGCTGCAACCGGCCCACTGCCGGGGATGCCGCCGCTTCTCAACCGCAACGACATCTATGCAGCCGACGCGCCCGGCAAGCTAAGCCCGGTGGTGAAGGATTACCCACCGCGCGTCTACGTGCCGAACACGATCAGCAACACCGTCACGGTGATCGATCCCAAAACATATCAGATCGTCGAGACGTTCCACGTCGGCCGGCTTCCGCAGCATGTGACGCCATCCTACGATCTGAAGACGCTGTGGGTATTGAACGATCGCGGCAACAGCCTGACACGGATCGATCCGGCGACGGCGAAACTCAAGGAGACGATCCCGGTCACGGATCCTTACAACATGTACTACACGCCGGACGGTAAGTTCGCCATCGTCGTCGCCGAACAGCGCATGCGGTTGAACTTTCTGGACGCCGCAACGATGAAGCAGGTGAATTCGGTGTGGGTACCGTGCAAGGGCGTCGATCACATGGATTTTTCAGCCGATGGCCGCTATCTCATCGCGAGCTGTGAATTCGCCGGCGCTCTCATCAAAGTGGACGTGGAGCAGCAGAAGATGGTGGGCCGCCTGCCGCTTCCCGGAGCGCATGCAATGCCGCAGGACGTGAAGCTTTCGCCGGATGGCAAGGTTTTCTACGTGGCCGACATGCACGCCGATGGGATCCACATGATCGATGGCGACAGCTTCATGCTGACCGGCTTCATCCCGACCGGAAAAGGAGCGCATGGTTTGTACGTGAGCCGCGACTCCAAGGTGCTCTACATTTCGAATCGCGGTGAGGGGACCATCTCGGTGCTCGATTTCGCAACGCGCAAACTGGTCCACAAGTGGGAGCTTCCGGACGGAGGCAGTCCCGATATGGGCGGCGTTTCGAGCGACGGCAAAGTTCTGTGGCTTTCGGGCCGCTATGACGCCGAGGTGTACGCGATCGATACGGGGAACGGCAAGCTGCTGGCGCGCATCAAGGTTGGCCGCGGCCCACACGGTCTTTGTGTCTATCCGCAGCCCGGCCGCTATTCGCTTGGTCATACGGGCGTGTTCCGCTAAGTCGCGCGGCTTCCCTTTCGAAAAATTCCCAAGCGTCGTTGGCCTCGTGCTGAACGCGCGCGCTGGACTCCGCAACGCGATTTTGAGATATGCTTTTTAGGGGCGACCTCGAGAACAAAGGAGACTCTCCGTGCGAAACAAGGCTCTTTCCGCAGGCGGCTGCGCGGCCGCTTTGGCCCTGTGCCTGAGCTTCAGCCAGGCGCAAAATCCTGCCCCTCGGCCCGCGAGACCATCTGAACCCACACACGTCCGGAAGTCGGAAGTGGGATGGCGATTGGCACCTTCTGAACAGCAATACGCCGCGATTGACGGCGAGCATCTGAAGAAATATGTCGAAGAGATTTGTGCCATTTCACGCCGCTATCGCGATGCCGGCCATCAATTTTGGGGACGCATCACGGGCACCGCAGCAGACGACGAGAACGCGCAATGGATGATGGCGAAATTTCGGGAGATCGGCTTGATTGATGTGCATGAGCAGATGTTCGATCTGCCCCCACAGTGGATGCCGCAATCTTGGAGCGTCGTCGCTAGCGCAAATGGAAAGACTTTGCAGCTCGATACTGCCCAGCCGACATATCTCGCCGTTGGCACTCCGGCCGAAGGGCTGAATCTCGAGGCAGTGTACGTCGGGTTGGCGAGCGATGCAGACCTGGCGCTCTCGCGCGACGTCAAAGGCAAAGCGGTCTTTTTCTTCAGCAACGACTTGGCTTCGCGTCATGCGCCGATCATGGACAACGCCATTAAGCGCATCGGGGAGCGCGGGGCGGCGGCGATCTTCATCATCCAGGGCCTGCCGGGCAATGAGAAGACACAGTTTTATCCGGTGAACAGCCCAGTCCCGACCTTCTCCCTCGGGCAGAAAGATGGACTGGCGGCGCGCGACTTCATCGCCGCGGCAGGCGCGGGCGAGGCGCATGTCAAGATCCTGCTGGACGTGAAGCGCGTTCCCAATCTTAAGAGCGGCACGGTGTGGGGAACACTGCCCGGCATGACGGATGAGAACGACATCGTGGTGGCGCATCGTGATGGATGGTTCGAAGGCGCCAACGAGAACGCCGCCGGAATGGCCACGCTGCTCGGTATGGCTGAGTATTTCGCCAAGATGCCGAAGGAGCAGCGCCGTCGCACGATCCTCTTCGCCGGCACCAACGGCCACCACGACAACGGCGCGGAAAGCGGCCTGTGGTTTCTGGAGCATCCAGAATTTTTCGCCAAGACCGCAGTGCTGTTTAACTCCGAGCACACCGGCGGCATGGACAGCGCACCTACAGGCGCGAATTTGTCGAACGCGCCGGCGGCGTATCGCTGGTACGGTACTGGCCCGAAACTCGCCGACATCATCGTAAAGGCGATGGACGCGTTCGGCGTTCCCAGCTTCCCCGATTCCTCGCCGTCTCCTCCGGGCGAGATCGGGCGCTACTATCACCTTGCCCCGGCGGTCGAAATCATCAACAGCGGCTTCGTCTGGCATTCGGATAAAGAGACACCGGAGACGATCTCGGCAACGGGGCTGGCGGCGGTCACTCGCACTTACGCAAAGGTGATCGTCGACACCAACGCGCTCGATCTGAAAGATCTGCGGACCGCGCAGATGCCCAGGTGATCTGCGATGTCCATTTCTCGACGCAGATTCGTTGAGACGGCGGTATCCGCTTCGACGCTAGGAGTGTTGGGGCAGCGGGCGCTCATGCCGATCGCTCGCGGCGCGAAAATCGAGGGCTACAAGCCGAACTTGCTGCCTTCGCAAAAAGAGGTGTGGGACTGGCAGGTGTGGATGGCCAAGCTCGGTCCGAAATATACCGGCAATCCGGCGCACACCGAATTTGTCGAGTTTCTTGCGACCCACTTGAAGGAAGCCGGGCTCGACGTTGCGCGTGAGCACTACGCGCTGCCGCGCTGGGACGCCAAGCGGTGGCAAATCACCGTAGACGGCAAACAGATCCCGGTCACTTCGTATTTCCCGTACTCGGGCGAAACTCCTGCCGCAGGCGTAACGGGCGAACTGGTCTACGCCGGTCACGCTCCGTCGTTCAAGCTGGACGGGCTCCAGGGCAAGATCGCACTGGTCGATTTTTCCGTCAACGTCCGCAAGTTCGGCGAGATGTACCAGCCCTGGGGAATCTATCCAACGAACGCGCATTTCCCGGTCGAGTTTAAGCCCGCGCGCGGCGGAGTGAACGACCTCACACCATTCAAGAAAGCCAGCGCGGTAGGCGTGATCATCGCATGGACGGATGTTTCCGACGCCAACGCGCAGGATCAGTACACGCCATTTTCGCGTCCTCCGCAGGGCGTGCCCGGTCTGTACGTCGGCCGCGAGGCTGGCGCAAAGCTCAAAGCGCTGGCCGGCAGCGGCGCGAAAGCGACCGTAGTGCTCGAAGCCGACGTTCATCCCGATACGCCCACCGACACGCTTCTTGCAACGCTCCCCGGGACCAGTACGGACGAAGTCATCATCGTCAACACGCATACCGACGGCCCGAACGCGACTGAGGAAAACGGAGGCATCGGAATCCTCGCGCTCGCGAAGTATTTCGCGAAAGTTCCCAAGAGCGAACGCAAGCGGACCCTGGTGTTTCCTCTTACCACCGGGCATTTCGCCGGTCCCTGGGTGCCGTCGATGCGCGGCATCATCCAAAAATATCCGGATCTGATCAACAGGGCCGTCGCGGCCTTGACTGTGGAGCACCTCGGCTGCAAGGAATGGGCCGACGATGCCACGCTGCACTACCGAGCGACCGGCGAGAACGAATGGGCGGTCGCGATCACGGAATCCGCGGGCACTGGCCGCGCTTTGGTCGACGCACTGCAAGGAAGCGGCGACAAGAAAACCGCGGTCGTGAATCCGGTGCATGGAGGATGGCTCGGAGAAGGCGGAGGTCTAGCGCGAGCGGGCGTACCCACTATCGGCTACATTCCGCAGCCCAACTATCTTCTGGCCGGTCCTGCGAACGGGTGCATCGAAAAGCTGAGCGCGGAACGGCTGCACGCGGAAATCGAAGTTTTTGCCAAAGTCATCCATACAATGGATTCCATGACTGCGGCGGACCTGAAAGCGAAAACCTGATCTGCAATCGAACGAAAGGACACTCGAATGACGAATCGACGTTCATTCCTGACGGCACTCGGAGCTGGTTACGCGCTGGCAAACAACACCTGGGCGCAATCGCGACGCGCTGAACGCGCCGCTGGCACGCCCCGCAACAGTGAGTTGTTCTTCACCGCCGACACGCAGTACGGCAAGGTGCTTGGAATGTCGAATGGGTCTGTCAAAGAGTTCAAAGGCATTCCCTACGGTGCGTCGACCGGCGGAAAAAATCGCTACATGCCGCCGCAGAAACCTGCTGCCTGGACCGGCGTGAAGGAGTGCCTAGCCTACGGTCAGATCTCGCCGCAAACCATCTCGTCCGCCGCGAGCGACTACGGCGAGCTGATCCAATGGGATCTGCACTACGGCACGGGCATGGGCGAAGACGTTCTAACGCTGAACGTCTGGACGCCGGCGATCAAGGACAGCGGTAAGCGCGCGGTCCTGGTTTCCTTCCACGGGGGCGGGTTCGCAACCGGTTCTGGCAACGGCCCACAATACGACGGAACGCAGCTTGCGCGGCTCTCTGATGTGGTGGTCGTGAACGTGAATCATCGGCTGGCAAGCTTCGGCTATTTGCATCTGGCCGATCTCGGCGCGCCTCCGGAGTTCGCGCACGCCGGTGTGGTGGGAATGATGGATCTGGTCGCGTCGCTCGAGTGGGTGCGCGACAATATTGAGAATTTCGGCGGCGATCCGGCCAAGGTCATGATCTTCGGACAATCCGGCGGCGGCGCGAAAACCTCCACGATGCTTGCGATTCCGTCCGGGAAAGGTCTGTATCATGCGGCGGGAATTCAGAGTGGTTCCACCATTCGCTCGATGACGCGCGAGCAGGGGACCAAGTCGGCCGAGATGCTGCTCGCCAAGCTCGGGATTTCGAAGGACAACATTGCCGACATTCAAAAAAAATCCTGGCAGGAAATTCTCGAAGCGCAGACTTCGCTGCAGGGCGCAGCCTTCACGCCGGTGGTGGACGGAACGGTGCTTCCGCATCATCCGTTCGATCCTGGTGCGCCGCCTGAATCCGCCAACGTGCCGATCATCATTTCCAACACACTGGAAGACGCAGCTTTGCGCCTGACCAATTGGGACCTTACCGAAGAAGGTCTGCGCACCATGATGAACCAGCGCTATGGCGCGAAGGCCGAGGCAATGCTCGCGATGTATCGCAACCGGTATCCCGACAAGTCGCCGTACTTGATCCAGGCCCAGATCATCACCGATTCGGGCGCGCGGAAGAGCGCCATCCTGCAAGCCGAACGCAAGGCCTCGCAGGGACAGGCTCCGGCTTATATGTACTTGTGGGCGTTTGCGAGCGGCGGGTTCGGCGGCAAGTTCGGCGCTGTGCATGGCACCGACGTTTCGGCCACATTCAACAACTATCGCGACGGCGTTGGCGGCACGGGATCAGAGGAAGAGCGCGCGCTGTGGTCGCGCTTCGCGAACACCTGGGTCACCATGGCCAAGAACGCTAATCCGAACAACTCGAAGATTCCGAATTGGCCGGGGTATGACGCTCAGACTCGCGCGACCATGATCTTCGAAAAGGAAGTTCGCGTCGAGAACGACCCGCGCAGCGAGATCCGCAAGTTCTGGGCGGACATGGCATCGGCGTAAGAACCAACAACTGAAACGAAAGCGCCGGGCCCGACCCTCTAAGTCGGCGCCCGGCTTTTGATTTTCGAACTTATCCCGCCAGCGTGACGGAGCGGAATCCGTGCCGTGCGAGCTTGGCGCGATCGAGCGCATTGCGGCCATCGACCAAAATGCGTGACTTCAT
>Ga0126373_10001359_pt1 | contig 17338 bp, 16 predicted proteins | sample PanSoiMetPlot_11_FD_92545 | JGI IMG/M metagenome (GOLD analysis project Ga0126373, IMG submission 92545) | Tropical forest soil microbial communities from Panama - MetaG Plot_11 | ecosystem: Environmental > Terrestrial > Soil > Tropical forest > Bulk soil | place: Panama | collected 2016-02-17 | reverse complement strand
CCGGGTCTCAACGATCGCTCCGCATATGGATATCATCGGGCCTCGGGCGACGGCTGGTCGCTGGAGTACTCGCAGGACCGTGATGAAGGGTATGTGGTCAGGTGGGGGCGCGTGGCGCTGCGCAGGCTGCTCGGCTTTGACCTGATTCATGTCTGCCGAAATCGTCGTGGCATCTTCGAGGCCGACGTAGTTTGGACCCACACCGAACTCGAAAATCTCGGGGTGCTCTCGCTGTTTCGATTGCTCGGGCGGCGCAGGCGTCCCAAGCTCGTCGCCAACTGCGTATGGCTGTTCGATCGATGGTCGCATCTGCTGTGGGCGAAGCGATTCCTTTATCGGGTGCTGTTGCAGGAAGCGAGCGTCGTTACGACCCTCTCGCCCGAAAATCTCAAGACCGCGCGCCAGTTGCTGCCGTCGGTCCGCTGTGAATGCGTGCTGGTGGGAGCGGTGAACCTGGAGATGACCGCGGCCCGAAGAGCTCTGGGATCTCGAGCGATTCGAATTGCCTCGCTCGGCAACGACATGCATCGCGACTGGCCAACGCTTCTCGCAGCATTTGGAAACCTGGACCGCTACGAGGTCCGTATCGGCTCATCCAGTCTCGATCGCAAGCTCCTTAAGGGGGTGCACAATGTGACCGCGATATCGCCGAGCAGCGCAGACGAGGTGCGCGCGCTTTACGCGTGGGCGGACCTGGTGGTGGTGGCGCTCAAACCCAATCTGCATGCCTCCGGTATCACCGTGGTCTTCGAGTCGGTAATCTCGGGGGTTCCTTTGATTTGCAGTGACACTGGCGGTCTGCGCGCATATTTTTCTGGGTCGGAAGTGGCCTATGTACCGCACTCCGCACCGGTCGCGATGCGCGCGACGGCGGACCAATTGGCCGCGGACGATGGTTGGCGTTTTAACCTGGTGGCCAGGGCGCAACGCCGCCTGATATCCGCGGAGCTTACCGCCCAGGGATTCGCGATGCGCAATCGACGTCTTAGCGAAGAGTTGCTGACCTCGAGTTAAGCCACGGTCAGTTGCGCGCGAATTCCCCCAGCCACATCCCGTTGAACTCGGACGCAGGCCTCCCTTTTCCTGAGGATCGGCGAAATTGTCGAGCGCAGTAAGCCTGCCAGCCTCGTCCTCCAACCGGCGGCTGGCTGTCCATGCCCCTACGCAAGCGCGTATCTTGCTGTTCGACACTACCGCACACGCAGCTCCCTGGCCGCTGTTTCTTGAAGACCTTTGTGGTCTGGCACACCAGGACCCAAACCGTGTCGGCTGGCGATTTGTGGACGAAGCTCGCTTCCTCGCTCCGCGCTCCATGGCAAATCGGGTTGCAACACGGATTCTCGATTGGATCACAATGAACGTTCGGAACCGACGACGCAGGGCAGTTGCATATCGAACGGCGGCGCAGATCCTGCGTTATCGGCGCCATCCAGTTTCAACTGTCGCCTTGAACCATGAGCTGATGCAGGAGGCCGCTGCTTTCCGGCCGCATCTACTTCTGGTGTTGATGGGATTCCCCATCGAGCCCGGGGTATTGGCTGCAATTCGGAGCGAGACTGGCGCGATCGCCGTCAACTACGCGACTGACGACCCGTTCAATCCACGAACCGGGACACCCGAACTGCTCCGCTCAATTCCTGAGTACGACCTCTACGCCACGACCAAGCGGGCGGTGATGCCGGACCTCAAGCGAGCGGGAGTTCGTGACGTGCGCTACGTAAGATTCGGTTACAAATCGTCGGTGCATTTTTCCGACCCCCCGGTTGCCGAAAGTGAATGGAAACGATTCGCCGCTGATGTGGCGTTCGCTGGCGAGGCAGATGCCGATCGGTTGCCTTTTTTCAGATCGTTGATCGGGGCGATCCCGGACCTGAATTTGGCGCTGTATGGCGGCCTGTGGAATCGGGACCGTCAGCTAAGACGATTTTTTCGCGGCCCGGTTCGGGGCCGCGACTTCCGGATGGCTCTCGGCGGGGCCAAAATTGTCGTCAATCTGGTCAGAAGAGAGAATCGGGACGATCACGTTATGCGCACGTTCGAAGGCCCGGCTTGCGCTGCGTTTATGCTTCATGAGCGTACCGAATCCCATCTGGAAGTTTTCCGGGAGGGGAAGGAAGCGGCCTTTTTTGAATCCAGCGACGAACTGATCGACAAAGTTCGCTACTACCTGACGCACGAGCACGAGCGTGAGCGAATTCGACAGGCTGGCCACGCCCGGACACTGGGTGGCGGCAACTCATATGGTGACCGGCTCGAGGAAATTCTCCGGACCGCTTTGCCTTGATCAAACAAGATGTCTTCTCTTTGGGCAGGATTTCTGAGAGCTGGCACGCATTCCTGTCACGAGGAGAACGCCTACGAGTCGTCAGCAGAATGGTAACTCCGTAAAGCGCATCACCGTCTGAATCAATGATTGACTTTGCTATCAAGGGGCTGAAGCGTCTCTACAAAGAGCAAAAACTGTCTCGATTGTACCGAAAGTATGCTGACCACACGATGGTTCCTGAGGATAGCTATGTCAGGAACTTGGCACTGGCGGAAAGAGTGCGGCATGTGGAAGGTTGCGTCGTGGAGTGTGGAGTATGGCGTGGCGGAATGATCGCTGGGATTGCAGATCTGCTTGGCAGCTGTCGTGACTATTATCTATTCGACAGTTTCGAGGGGCTGCCTCCAGCCAAGGCGATAGATGGGCGAGGACTTAAGGAATGGCAGGCCGCGACCACAGCTCCCGGGTACCACGACAATTGCAGGGCTTCCGCGGATGAGGCAGATGCGACGATGAAGAAATCGCCGGCGACCAGTTATTTGCTGGTTAAGGGCTGGTTCGAGGAGACAGTCCCGCGGTTTAAGCCAAATCAGGAAATAGCGTTACTACGATTGGATGGTGACCTGTATGACTCAACGATGATTTGCTTGAAACATCTATATCCCTATGTTGCTGGCGGAGGAATAATAATCATTGATGATTATCAACCTTGGGACGGCTGCGCCCACGCGGTCCACGAATTTCTTGCAAACCTTTCCGGCTATAATGATCGGCCAAGGCTTCAACAGTACGATAACGATATTATTTTCCTGGTGAAAAGAGTCAGCTCGCCGGCGGTACCGCTGGGAGAACCACCTTTACGATCTGCGTTGCGAACCGACAACCCTGGCGACGAGCTACAGCGGCCTCGCCTCCAAGTCGCACTCCCCAAGCCGCTGCGATGAGATACTGTATTACTGTGTAGGGCTGTTCCCGCACTTCTTGGGTCGAGAGAATATAGTCACTGAGACGCCGCACCCTGTGGGTAACTCAACATTCATCGGATTTGGCCACGGAAGAGGTCGGGTGGTCATTGTTGAGCTTGTCTGAATGACTTGTTTGTAAGGAGTGAGCGATCGCCTTCTGTCCTGAGGTACGCGCTCGGGAACCTGGGAGCAACTGTCCAGAGTGGGCAGCCCACGTGGGAGGACACTAGTGATATCTGCTGAAGAAGCTGTACCGGTCGAGCGACCGGATGATCTGGCTCGTGGCCATCCACTGAGGACCGCTGCTGACATGGAGTTGCCGGCAGAGCCGGTAGTTACCATCCAGGGCGGGCGCGCCGGATGGATGGGCCTCCAAATTACCGACCTGTGGGCGTATCGCGATCTGTTTTACTTCCTGATCTGGCGAGACGTTAAGGTTCGCTATAAGCAAACAGTGTTAGGAGTGGCTTGGGCCATTCTGCAACCACTGCTTACCATGGCGATCTTCACCTTGCTGTTCGGAAACCTGGCACGTGTGCCATCGGATGGGAAACCCTATCCGATTTTTGTTTATGCCGGATTGTTGCCTTGGAACTTTTTTGCCGCCGCCATCGATAACAGCAGCAATAGCTTGGTGGGCAACTCTGCTCTCATAACCAAGGTCTACTTTCCGCGGGTGATGATCCCGAGTGCTGCGGTGGGCGCTTCTCTGGTCGATTTTGGAATCGCGTCGGTCATCCTCATGATCATGTGCGCTTACTACGGAGTCGGCCTGGGCATTCAGCTCTTGATGCTGATTCCATTGACGCTGCTACTGGCGCTGTTTGCGGTGGCAGTGGGAATGCGAATGTCAGCACTAAACGTAAAGTATCGAGATATTCGCTACGCGCTTCCTTTTCTCATCAACCTTTGGATGTATGCGACACCCGTCATCTACCCGATCAGCTTCATTCCCGCTCGGTGGCGTTGGATTCTGACCTTGAATCCTCTCGCGGCAATCATCCAAGGTTTTCGCTCCGCTATCTTCAGCGCGGAATTTCACTGGGGCCAGTTGGCGGTGTCAGGCTTCATCGTCCTCACAGCCCTCATGTACTCCCTCTATTCGTTCCGTCGGATGGAGGCGGAATTCGCGGACGTCATTTGAGGAGACCATGCGACCGATAATCATGGTTGAGGACGTGTCCAAGCGGTATCGGCTCGGAAAGCGCGACGCGCGGTATCAAACTCTGCGCGAGACGTTGGCGAAAGGCGTGAGCGGGTTGATACAGAACCAATGCGCGCGGCGGACCGGAGGTGGTGGTCGTCGCGCCGGCGATCAGGATCCCGATCTTTGGGCTCTTCGTGAAGTGAGCTTTGAGGTAGAGCCTGGCGAGGTCCTCGGCATCATTGGCCGTAACGGTGCCGGCAAGTCCACGCTTCTCAAGATTCTGTCTCGGATCACTGATCCGACAACCGGAAGGATCGAGCTCTACGGACGCGTCGGCTGCCTGCTCGAAGTGGGCACTGGATTTCACCCGGAACTGACGGGACGCGAGAATATTTTCCTAAGCGGTGCGATTCTGGGTATGCGTCGAATGGAGATCGCGCGAAAACTCGAGGAGATCGTAGCTTTTGCGGAAGTCGAGAAATTCCTGGACACCCCAGTCAAGCGGTATTCGAGCGGGATGTTCGTTCGTCTGGCATTTGCGGTGGCTGCACATCTGGAACCCGAGATCTTGCTGGTAGACGAAGTGCTAGCCGTTGGCGATCTAGCTTTTCAAAAGCGGTGTCTAGGCAAGATGGGCGATGTCGCACGGGAAGGGCGCACCGTGCTCTTCGTAAGCCATAACATGGCGTCGATCGAAGCGCTCTGCAAGACCTGTCTTTTCATGAGGGACGGGCGGGTAATGGCGAAGGGCGAGACCAAACAGATGATTTCCCATTACATGAGCACCGAGCTAGAGCCGGAGTCCGCGTTCGCTTCGCTGGCCGCACATCCAGGCCGCCGTAAAGGCTCAACTAAGATGATGCAGTCGGTAGAGCTGCGCGACGGTACTGAGAGGGTAACCGGAACCATTCGCATGGGAGAGTCGCTGTCGGTCTCAGTCGCATTTGCGTGTGAGGCCAATCCAATAACGCCTGTCTTGGGATTGGTTATAAAAAACTCTCACGGTGCGGCAATTTTTGGAGTAAACAACAAGTTCATCGGTGGTTACCGGTTTGAGAAGCGGGTTCCAGCGGGAGTGATCAGCTGCAGACTTGACGATCTGCCACTTTTGCCCGGAAGGTATTCTCTGGACCTTTATTTGAATGATGGTATTCAGGACTTAGACGTAATTTTTGACGCGATTTCAGTAGAAGTGCTATCTGCCGATGTATTTGGCACTGGTCAATTGCCGCCCCCTGGAACCAGCCTGATATTTTGGCCTGCCTCATTTGCTCTGACTAATGGCTCTATGTCAGAACACTAGAACTTCAGATGATCAACCGTTTATCGCTCTAATTACGCCCACATCATCCGTGTTATAAAACGAGGCAATAAGTATGGCGACGACTGTTGTTTTGGCGCGAAAGCTCTCCAGCAATGAATCGTGACCGGCAACCCCTATGCAGCAAATGGCGAGGTAAGTGTAAATACCACGGACGGCTCTTTCGTGACTGATCGTACTATATACGACAATACGTTCTTTTCATCTATGGCGGAGGTTTCTTTGCGATCGGCTCGGTTGGTGGTGCCGTTGGTGATGGAAATGCTTCACCCCAAAAGCGTAATAGATGTAGGTTGTGGCCTTGGTGTCTGGCTGGAGGTTTTTGCGGAGAGTGGCGTCGCAAACGTTCACGGGATCGACGGTGACTACGTCGACCGCTCGAAGCTACATATCAACCAGGACGATTTTGCTAGTGCTGATCTAACCAAAGATTTTTCAATTGACGCCAAATACGACCTCGCCGTTTGCATCGAGGTTGCCGAGCATCTGCCTATGGCTTGCGCCGAAGTTCTCGTCGAACGGCTCACTTCAGCCAGCTCGGTCGTTCTTTTTTCCGCTGCGATCCCCGGTCAGGGCGGGGTTAGCCACGTCAATGAGCGCTGGCCTGAATTCTGGCGTGACCTCTTCGCAAAGCACGATTTCATCATGCTTGATCCGTTCCGTCCGCGGATTCGAAATGATCGTCGCGTAGCGTTTTGGATTCGACAAAACCTATGTTTGTTTGTGAAGCGTGTCGCAATGACATCATTCCCGGAACTGGAACAGGCCGAAAAATCAGACCTGGCGGGTTGCGATTGGGTTTATGTCGGACTGTACGAGAAATGGTTCACCAAGGCGACGAGGACGCGCGGTGTGAAGGAAATCTTGCGCGAGATCATCCCTGCCATTGGGAGATCAATTCGCCGCAGAGTGAATAATGGCCCTCGTTTGGCTGGTGAGAGCAGCTTTAAACCAGACCCAGAGGTCAGTTCTTCGAAGACAGAGCTACGGTGGCAGGGACGTAGGGCCGGGGACCTGTAAGCAAGAAACTGGACAGGATTGAGCAAGATGGCGGGTCCGGGAAGCGGTATTGGTTAGGGGCTGAAGAGAAACGCCGGCCGGGAGCGGTAAGGGATTTAGGCCGACTGCAGCGTCAGCCTGGTGGCGCGGCGCAAGGGAATTTCTTGACCCTGTCGTTTTGTTTGCCAGGCTGACGGAACAGGACGGGCGGGAAAGCATGGGCGCGCAGGAGCAGGTTCTGGCGTTCCGATCTCTGCCAGCTTTGATGTGATCGTGAGTTTCGCCGTTGGAAAATTTGCTGTCCATTTGAACCCCTAAGAGCTCGCCTTTATGAGCGAAAGAAGTCAGGAACAGGAGGCGCCGCCCGTGTTCTCCCGGGCATCTGCACCAGGCAGCTCTACGGAGCGGCTGGGTGTTTCGATCGTGATCTGTTGTCATAACAGTGCTGGACTTTTGTCGAAAACCCTTTCGCATTTGAAACGTCAGCGAGTCCCCGATGGACTAAGCTGGGAAGTCGTCGTAGTCGATAATGCGTCAACCGATGACACGGGACGGGTCGCGCGTAGCTGCTGGGCAGAAGGCGGCCCTGTTCCCTTGAGAGTGATTCGCGAGCGGCGCCTGGGTTTGTCCTATGCGCGCGAGCGCGGGTTTCAGGCGGCGCGTTACGCAGTGGTCAGTTTCATCGACGACGACAACTGGGCTACCACGGAGTGGGTTGCCTTGGTGAGCGAGGTTATGTCGAGTGATCCAAACCTGGGAGCGATTGGCAGCATCAATCGGGCCGTCGCGGATGTTCCATTTCCTAGCTGGTTTGTCAGCTACTGTGAGTACTACGCTTCTTGGGCATCGCGGGAATCTGCGCAGGTCCCGGTGATGTTAACCGGGGCCGGCATGACTATTCGAAAGGCCGCGTGGCAAGACCTTAAACGAAACAACTTTCGTTTGCAATTGACCGACCGGGTCGGCCAGCGGTTAAGTGCTTGTGGAGACCTAGAATTAGGATTGGCCATCAAGCTGGCGGGCTGGAAACTCTACATAGAGCCGCGGCTTGAGCTGCAACACTATATGCCAGAGGCCAGGTTACGCTGGCGATATTTGCGTCGGCTTTTACGCGGGGTGGGCAAGTCAAATGTAGTGCTGGATTCTTATCTTTACATTCCAGAACCATACCTTCCTGGTCTTAAGAACCGTTTGCGGCTGCGATACTGGTGGTGGTCATTTCTGGGTGAATCCAGGCGGTTGCTCAACAACTACTCGATACTGACGCTAATCAAATTCTGCGTAGCAGACATGGAAGGACAGAACGCTGCCGCAGAGCTGGAAGTGCGCATCGGCAGACTGATTGGTCTGCTGCGGCTGCGCTCGCGCTACATGACACTGCGGCACGAGATCGCCCACGCACCATGGCGTAGGCGACAATCGCCACTCTGGGATTTGAATGGATGCTCCGGCGGTTGATTCCCTGAAAGCAAGAGCGAAGATCGCTTACCCTTTCTTTCGGTAGCGTTGCCGAATCGGCTGAGACAGGTGAGGACCTTTCGGGCCTGCCTTGCCAGCAATCACGCAAACCTACACGTAGGCGGCCTATTCACGTAGGCGGCCTATTAAATATCGGCGGAGTCAGCAGTCGAGATCGTTCCTATGCCTTCTAGGCAGAAACCTCTGGGTGTTTCGGTCGCGATCTGTCCGCATAACGGCGAAAAGCTTCTTCCGGGCACGATTTCGAATCTTAAGCGCCAGTAAACAGACAATGATCTGGACTGGGAGGTGATGGTTATCGGCAACGTCTCCACGAAAGCGAGCGTTCAAGTCGTTCGTGAGTGCTGGGGCGATAGTGGGCCGGTGCCAATGCGCATTCTTTATGAGCCGCGGCTCGGTTTAGCATATGCGCGAGAACGGGCCCTTGAAGAAGCCCGATACGAAATAGTCAGCTTCATTGATGACGACACCGAGTGATGCCTGACTGGGTGATTACCGCAAGCGAATGCATGTCAGCCGACTTCCGGTTGGGTGCCTTGGGTAGTTGGAACACGTCCGTGGCCGAAGCGCCGTTTCCGGAATGGTTCTGGCGATGGGCCCACTACTACGCCGCATGCCTCCTGTTGGTCCGAATCGGCAACGCTGGAGGGCGGTGGATATTGGTCGGCGCCGGCATGACCATTCGAAAGAGGACTTGGCAGGATGTCAGGCGAAATGATTTCCGTTTGCAATTGAGTGACCGGGTCGGCCAGCGATTAAGTACCTGCGGAGGTTTAGAATTGGGATGGGCGATCCAGCTCGCTGGCTGAAAGATTCGCGTCGAGCTGCAGCTCAAGCTTCAGCACTTTCTGACACTGAATCGGCTTCAATGGCGATATCTGCGAAACCTTGTACGCGAAACCGGTGAGGCTATGGTCCTCCTCGATTCGTACTTCTTCTGTTCACAACCACAGGCGCGGTTTAAACATCGATTCCGGCACTATTGGTGGACACATGCGATCAAGGAAGCCGTGGCCATCGTTCGTCGATACCCTGCAAAGAAGGCCGTAAAGGCCATCTTTAATGACCTGGCGGGCGACGACGACGTCGTGTTTCTCGAACTTAACATCGGCCGCCTGATCGGGCTTCTGCGACTGCGTTCGCAGTATGGTTCCCTGCGTCACGAAATTGCCCGAGCGCCGTGGCGTCAGAGCAAGCTCGCGATTTGATCTGTTGTCACTGATCCCACGAGTGCTAGTGCCGTAGCGTAGTTATGTCTGGCACTTCAGGCATTGTCGAATAATGGCACAAGGTATTTCCGTAATACTCTGTAGTCACAACGGCGAAAAACGTTTGGGAACCACACTTGCGCGCCTTAGAGCGCAGCTCCCACCAGGCGCTTCGTGGGAAGTGTTACTGGTCGATAATGCCTCCACCGACAGCACTACGAAACTGGCTCGGTCATGCTGGGGAGACGGGCCTGCCCCGCTTCGAGTTACACGCGAAGCAACCCTCGGTTTGCAGCGTGCGAGAGAGCGTGGGCTAAGCGAGGCCAAGTACGATTTCATAGGGTTCGTGGACGACGACAACTGGGTAGCGCCGGACTGGGTTCGGGTTGCTTACGAAACACTTGAAAGTGACTCTTCCTTGGGGGCGTTGGGAAGTATTTGTGAGCCGGTGTTTGAAGGCCCCGAGCCTATATGGTTCAGGCGGTTCCATTCAAGTTATGCGGTACTCACTGAATTGGATTTACTGCAATTTGATAGACCTCCTGAGTATTTGTATGGCGCTGGGCTTTGTTTACGAAAAAAGGCGTGGACTCAGCTACTCCGTGGGGGGTTTCGTTCATTAAGCACTGACCGGGTCGGTAGCCGGCTTTCGGGCGGAGGCGACAACGAACTGACGCAGGCAATTCGCCTGGCTGGATGGAAGATTCGGGTCGAGCCGCGCATGCGACTTCAGCATTTCATGCCCGGTTCGCGCTTGCGCTGGGAATACCTGCGGCGACTCCAACGTGGCTATGCGCAATCGCAGCCTTTGCTTGATGCGTATTCAATGCAGAATCTTTCGATGCGATTGGGCTTGAAGCCACGCTTGGGACTCCTGTGGTGGTGTCAGGCCGCTCGCTTGCTTTTCCAACTAGGCGCTCGTCCGAAGGCGGTGCTCACCGCGCTTCTTTCGAATGGCGAGAACCGGGTCGAAGTAATTGAAGTAGAAAGAATGTTTGGGAGAATGATGGGACTGCTCGGTCTGGGAAAGGAGTATGGCAGATCGCGCCGGCGCGTGAGGTACGCGCCGTGGAGGCTGCGATGCCCGGACGAATACCTGCCGAGACACCGGGAGGTGCGAGTCTAGCAGCGAGGGTCTCGCCGGCAGACCATTGCCTGCTGACTTCGATGCGGATTGCGAGCGGTGTCCGCCCTGCACGGCTTTAGATCCAGGCGACCCCCCCAGCCCGTGCACTCAAATTGCCGGTTTAATAATCCCGTAGACCACCCGCCCGAGCATGACCCATAGCGCGCGTCGCCCGATGGGTCGATAGAAACGTACGAATGCGGAGTAATCCAAACTCTCGAGCAGTGCCGCGAGCCGCAGTACCCAGCCCATAACGCTCTCCCTCAAATAGACTTCCAGCGCTGCGTTCCGACAAACAGTTCGTGCGGGTCTGCGTCCAAGAACAAGTCTCTTCGACGGCTCTACGATTCTGTTCACCGCCGCACGAACCGCGTTTCTCAACCTCTACGGTCTCTGTGTCTGCACCTTCCTCGGTTCCGTCTCTCGGGACTGGATGCGTCGTGACTTCGACAGGAGGGCTCAATGAAGTTTCTCACTTATCACCTTATCCCGAACTCCATCGACGTTCTTCGGGCTGGTATCGTTGTCCTAGATCGCTCGCTATTGCGTGGTGAATTTTTATACCATCATCGATTGGGAGCGCGCGCCTATCTGGCCAACCTGCTTCCCAAGCACGGCGTGGGCGCGGAATTAGGGGTGTTCACAGGCCTATTCTCAACGATTCTGTTGGGCACAGCCCGACCTGAGAAGGCGTATTTTATCGATCCATGGTGGAAAGAGTACGGGTCCCAGTATCCTGATTGGGGCTCTTATACCGATCACGGTAGGCTGTCCACAACTGTGGCACATCGGGTTGCTTCCGAACGTATCCAACGCTGCGCGCACGAGACCAAGGTGGAGGTACTAGTGGAGTACGCTACAACATTCCTGTCTAAGGTTCCCGATAATCATTTCGATTGGATTTATCTCGATTCGACACATTCGTACGAAGGAACACGTGCTGAACTACTAGCGCTACGAAACAAGGCGAAGTCAGGTGCAGTTATAGCAGGAGATGATTGGCAGAATGACCCAGCCCATCCGCATGCGGGTGTCGCGAAGGCGGTGAGAGAAGCAGTCGAACGAAGAGAATATGAGTCATTAATGACACTACCTGCCCTCCAATGGATGATACGGGTGCGCTAGCATTCGCAAGACGCATTCGCGTCAGCACTTAGGAGTTGGTCGCAGGCAGTACGCAAATCTTCGAAACCTTCGAACAACGACCGTAGGAGACGAGGTCAGGGTGTTTCAAACATCGCCGTTGCCAACAGAAATATGCCTCCCGTGTGCAGCCCAGCACAGCGCTCCGGTTAACCGCGGCAGCCGCCAGGCCGTTTCCTCGCTTACTACTTTTGAATTGGTCTAAGGCGGAAGCGCGCCCCGCATTGTCCCCATGCTTCCATTAACGATCTAAGGCATCCGGGAACAATCTGCGATCGTTATCAGCACACCGGCTCAGAGCCTCGGCCCTTTGAGCAGCCGCGTTCAGGAGCCGCAGTCGCCCTGGACGACAGCCAGAGCTCATATCGCCAACTCATTGAATGTAGGCTGCACTTGAATGGCAATTATGACCTTGCCCGCGCAAATGGCACAGCAGGACTCGTTTCCACCGCTCCGTCTTCCTCACGTCACTTCATCCGCCGCGCCTCAGCACCGGGTATTCTGCTCCCTCGGAAATCGAGTCACCAATTGTACGAAGTCAATAGCCTCGGCAAGGTGACAAATGGCAGGCGAACGGCAGTCTGCGGGAGTACATTTGAAGGCGAAAGCAAGACGCCTAGCGCACAAAGTATGGCAAACTATTATTGACAAATACAGAACTCTACGGCTGAGAACACGAGTATATCACGTATATGGAAAAGCCCGCTTGACCTATTCTCAAGATGAGCTCGTCGTTATTTGCGTCGTAAGGAACGGCCAGCTTTATGTGAATTCCTTCATAAAGCACTATTTTGCGTTAGGTGTGAAGCACATCGTGTTTCTAGACAACGGATCGACAGATGACACGATCCCGATTGCCTCTCGGTACGATAACGTGACGATTCTGAAGACAAACCTTCCATATAGCAAATACGAAAACCTGATGAAAAATTATCTCACGAGACGGTTTTCGGAAGGAAGATGGAGCCTATGCGCCGATATCGATGAATTTTTCGACTGGCCGTTTTCGCGAATTGTCAGCATCGGCTCTCTTTTGCGTTACCTGAACACAAGATCGTACACCGCGGTAGTGGCACAAATGCTCGACCAATTCTCCGACTTACCTCTGACGGAAATTAAGGATGATCCAGACGAAGATGTAACTAAGAGCTATAAGTATTATGATATTTCCAATATCGAAAAATTAACTTATCAATGGTCTCGTTTGTCGTCTGATGACATCAAAATGCACTTTGGTGGCATTAGAAAAACTATCTTCGGTTCGAACAACGGCCTGACTAAGGCTCCACTTGTTTTCGTAGATCGACGCATTCAGCTCTTCAGGGGTTGGCATCACGCGGAGAATGCATATATCGCGGACTTCACATGTGTCCTTTTGCACTATCCCTTTACGAGTTCGTTTTACGATAAGGTGAAAGATGCGGCGGCCACCAAGAGATATGGTTATTTGACGAGCGACGAATACGACTTGTATTGGGCACGCCTGTCGCGAGAACCTGGCTTGAGCTTACGCCTTGACACGGCGCGCAGATACGTCGGCGTTGAGCCGTTGATCGGTGAAGGATTTCTTGTGGCATCATCCAATTATCTGGATTGGGTTGACGCACAGCGAAATTGACGGATATCTCTAGTAGCCAGGTGGTGATGGAAGAGGAAATCGCGACGCGGCCCGAGCGCTAGCTTCATGTAGAATGTCGACCGAGGGATGGACACCATGTCGATCCCGAGAGTGGCCAACGGCGGTTTTCCGATCCGGCCTTTATCAAGCACACCGCCACCCGGGTCAGCCGCAGCAACCGGACGGATCCAGACTGACACGTGAGCAGCACTTCGTTCCGCCGCTTCGGTTCAATAGTGCTTTCGTTCGAAGTCCAGAATGGTAAGTGCTGCAATCGCCGTGTTCAGCTGTCCAATTAGCAATGAAATCCGATTTGGAGGCGGTGATGGAAGCATCTTTCGAGGAAGCCGGATCTGAAATATTGGGATTCGATCCGCTTGGGACTTGTGGAGCTTCATTGAATCTTGAGACTCTGAACTGTGCTGGGGACATGGGCGTTTACGGCGCGCGACCCGACGTAGATCGGATGTTCACCGACTTTGGTAAGAGCCTAGCGTAGCCCCAGATCTTCCTGGCGAGTTCCACAATCGGATACAACTATGGTGAGCCTCATTCGCAATCTATTCGAAAAGTTCACTAGTCACGGAGTTCAAAACGCTTCGCGACAGCTGCGTAACGAACTCCGGACTCAGACGCTACATAAGGCTTCCGTCAAGAAAGCTAAGATACTGGCTCCCGCGACCAAACATCGGCTGAATCTGGCCTGTGGGCCGAATCGCAAGGAAGGTTGGATCAACATCGATCTAATCGACACCGCTGATTTGAAGCTCGACCTTCGCGAGAGATTGCCGTTTTCCGATGAGTCAGTCGAGGTCATCTATAACGAGCATTTTTTTGAGCATCTGAATTATCCAAGCGAAGTACAGTCTTTTCTCCGAGAATGTTATCGGGTTTTAGTGCCGGGAGGATCTTTCAGCGTCAGCGTCCCAGATGCGGAACCTTTACTGATCGCCTACACAAATCACGATGAACAACTGTTCAAGTTTGTACGGCAGATGCGCTGGCATCCTGACTGGTGTGATACGCCTATGCATCATGTTAATTACCTGTTTCGCCAGGGTGAGGAACACAAATATGCGTATGATTGCGAGACTCTGGCGCTCATCCTTAGGCGCGCTGGTTTCGAAGAGGTAAGCCGCCGGGATTTTGACGCAACTCTTGATTCCGAATCGCGACGCGAAAGCTTGTTCATGAAAGCTCGCAAACCCGACCGCTTCGAAGCGCGTGCGGAGTAGGGTGCGATACTTGATCCCCTTTGCCACCCGATCGCAGGTCAACATAAAGCTCTCGCTCCCGGCACATGCGCCGACTTTGCTGCGGCTGCCCTTCTTGCCCACCGATCGTCATCGTTGAGTGGTCGTCTGACTTTCGGTCCGCCTGGGACTCTGGCTGCTGATGGTTGGAGAGTTATAAAATTCCCGGCAAGCATGCCGAAATTTTCGAAGATCCATATTTCCATAGTTGGGTGGACCATTTCCTTGGTCAGCTGGATCGTACGTCTCAGACCAACGGATCTACCGAAGCCGATTAACGGTCGACGTTACCAAATTGGTATGCACTCTACCCGGTGTTTGTTCCATTGCGACTTTCAATGAGTGAGAAATACCCCGCCAAGTTGCCCTCCGTAAATGCTCCGCCAAGCTTGATCTCAAGCCATCGCGTTCAAGCGAAAGAAGCCGACGGTTGCGCGGAACGCCTAAGTTTGGATGATGCGGTCGGCTCCCGCCAATCGTGTGCTCTTCCGCTCGTAGCTTCGCACCCAGCCACGTTGCGGCGGTCGCCGCGATCTCTACTGTCTACTCAGCTCGCCACCCGCTGGCGCTGGAGTCCTCCTGTAGCTTCCAGCAGCTGGGGCGTCAGCCCGCCCAATCGACCCACCGGACACACGGTCTCGCTCCGCTCGTTGGCCACGGTGAAGCTCTCGCCGCTGTGAGCTCCCATCAGCAGACCGTGTGGTTGACAGCGATCTCAACCTAGATATCCTCGTTCATCATTTCGCTGCTCCTCACTCGGTCCACTTGTTCTGGTACAGATTCAGAGGCCGCACTCGAGCGCAATCGAGGACGGCTTGATGCTGGTTTCATCAAAGCGGATGGCAAGATCGGTTAACTTGCAATTGGCCCAACAAATGTTGACGATAGCTATAAGCAATTTGGCAGCTTGCCGCACGGCCAGTCGTGCCGAAAAGGGGGTGGTACGTTTGTGCTTGACTGTCGCATCGGTGCGCATAGTAATCGCCTTCTCCTGTTGACGTTTTTCCGACCGGATTCCACTCGGTCGCGCCGCGGTTCGGTACTTGCTCGCGCGGTCTTGGGCGTGTCGGTCACCGCGGTAGCACTCTTCTTTTCTTCTGCGCCCAATTCCGCAAGCGCTTCACCGGCCGCCGTAGGGTTGGGAAAGGTTTCCTCGCCGGGCACGGCCATTGGAGGGATTCGCTTGGGTCCGGCGCTCGATGAGAACTTCATCGCGATGGGGAACGTGCTCGATCCCCGAATTACTTTCTCGCGTGCGTCATCCGCTACCTTTGTCGGCCAGAATGGATTGATTCAGAGCGCTGCGATCGATGCTCCGCGATTCGACTACAACCCCAGCTCCCACGCGCTCAACGGGCTGCTCATCGAACAGGGAACTGTCAATCAACAGCTTGACTCAAATTTCAACATCTTTACGGGCGGCATTGATCGCTGGTACGGGTCCGCGGCCTCCTTGATGTTCAACTCGGGTCCTGCGCCCGACGGAACCAATAGCGTTGCGATTCTGGTAGACGATTCAGTCAGTAGCCCCCATGGAGCTCATTACATAAATGGAGCATTCCCCATAGGCATCAATCCGAACATTCCTTTTTACGCCTGGCCGGTGGGCGGACCCCAAGTCGAGAGCTGTTCGATGTTCCTCCGGGCGGGCACCTTGAGCTTCGCACAAGTACGGTTGTACGAAAATGCGAGCGCTGCCGGCGTGAAAGTCGATGTTGATCTTCAGGCCGGGACTTTGAGCAACGCTGATGCTATCGGTTCGGGTTCAACCTACTTGGGAAGCAACATCTCCGCTTTTTCAAATGGGATATACCGAGTCTCGATCAGTGGCGTAATCCCCGATCCACACAATCTCTCGTGCGTTCCGCTGACCGAAGACTCATTGGGTAACATCTCATACTCAGGGAATGGTGGGAGTATAACCGCGTGGGGTATCGACCTGGAAAACAACCCAACCTCGACCTCGTATCTCTACACAGCCAGCATTCCGAATCTCCAGCTCGATTCCGATAATTTTGCCCATTGGAGTAGCGGAGGAGGGAAAACCACCGAGTGCGGGAACGGCGTTCAATGCAACTCCGCGCTAACGACCAACGCAATTGCTGCGCCGGACGGTACTATCAGCGCGGCGCAGCTCGCCGACAACAACACCTACGGCAATCACCTGACGAATCATCCATTTGGGCTGGGTGGGCCTGGCTTAATTGGGACAATCGGTTCTTATTATGCGACCGTGACCTGTTCTGCATTTTTCAAGCAGGGGACTCAAAGATATGCGCAACTCCAATGCGGAACGGGAGGCTCAAGCTTCGTTAATGGCGAGGCCAACAGCGGTATTGCTGTTGACATAGACCTCCAGAATGGAACCATCGCCAACGGCGGAACATTTGGAGTGAGCGGCAGCGACCAGACCTCATACTCGGGAAGTAGTATCGAGGCGCTGCCGAACGCCCAGTTCCCGAACTCTCCATCGGGATGGTATCGGGTGTCGGTTACAGGAACCATCATCGTGGAGGCTGACGTACATATACAGATGCTGTTGGCAAACTCCCTCGGCGGAATCTCGTACGCGGGGACGGGGTCTACTATTTACATATGGGGTCCGCAGATCGAACAGCATCAAACACCACAGTTGTCTGACTACACTCCGGTGGGCGAAATACCGGTGGGAGCGATGGCTCGGGCACCGGATGAAGCCGTGCAGCCGCTAGTCGGCAATCAGGTGAAGCTCCCGAGTTTTGACGCAGGTCTTTCCTGGATCGTCAGTGGCACTACGGCACCTCGCGTGGCGGGCACACAGGTCGCGGCGGAAT
>Ga0126373_10001358_pt1 | contig 17341 bp, 4 predicted proteins | sample PanSoiMetPlot_11_FD_92545 | JGI IMG/M metagenome (GOLD analysis project Ga0126373, IMG submission 92545) | Tropical forest soil microbial communities from Panama - MetaG Plot_11 | ecosystem: Environmental > Terrestrial > Soil > Tropical forest > Bulk soil | place: Panama | collected 2016-02-17 | reverse complement strand
TTCAGGACGGCAAGCGGTCGCAGGCGCGGACAGACCTCAAAGCCCCGCTGGCTGGCTCGGCGGGCTTTCCCGGGGTTGCGGATGCGCGCCTGAAGCTCGCCAGCCTCCAGAGCGGCGCCGGCTGACGCCCGGCCGCGAAGTCGCGGCCGTCGTACCGCAATAGCTCCCCGCCAGCACTCGCGAAAAAGTTCGCACGCGTCTGACAGTTCGCCCCGCAGCGCCGCTGCGGCCACAGGCGCGTCTGTTTGTCATACACCCGTCAGCTATCCCGCAGACGAACGGTGTGCGTGGCTGCCCGCCGACTGGCTCAGATTTCAAGATTCTTTAACGTAATCGTAACCGAACGCCGCGATGCTTGCGCCCTGTCACGTGCGCACGTCACAGCTGGTGAGCGGGCGCCGTGACGCGAACCTCGGTTCTCTCTTTCAGGGGAGTGGATGCACGGCTGCCCGTGAGGGGCCCGTGACATAACTCTAAACGCAGCAATTCGCATAGGAGCTCTCGCTTTATGAAGCTTTCCATCAAACCGGTCGCCCTCGCGGTGACCATGGCGCTCGGCGCCGCGATCGCGCAGGCACAGACCCTGCCGACCGTCAGCACGGGTACCGCCTTCGACGGCGGTTCCAACGACGGCCTCTACCTCGCCATTTGGGACAACGGCAGCAAGGCGACCGACCTCGTCTCCCTGACGTCTCTCTACAGTGATGTCGCTTTCAACCAGGCCACCAACACCAGCATCCTCACGACTCCCACCGTCGGTTCCAACGGTTGGTCGCAGGTCAGCAACTTCGACGGCTTCGCCACGGTCGATCAGCTCAACGTCGGCTCGGTGTCGAACTTTGCGTCGGTATTCCCCAGCGTCAGCTCCAATACCCAGTACGAGATAGTCGCGGCGAACAACACGAGCCTCGGCGTCGTGTCCAGCGGCGCCCTGGGCATCACCGCCACCAGCTTCACGTTCGCGCCCGCCGCCCAGTCGGGCGCGATCCACGGTGATTCCGCCTCCTGGTTCCAGACGCAGCCGTCCGGCCCGGCTGCCGATACCGCCGGTACGGCTCCGTACAACGAGGTCACTGGCACGTGCTCCGCGACCTTGTGCGATGGTACGCAGAACACCTCCAACCAATTTGGCGTGCAAGTGGGAAGCGCCGCTGGCTTCTATAACTGGTCGAAGAGCTCCAGCCGCGCTGCCACGGTCACCGATGTCTACAGCTTCAACGGTCAGCAGGGCTTCTTCTTCCTGTCCAACACCGGCCAGCTCACCTGGAACCTGGTCGCCACGGCCTCGACCGTGCCGCTGCCGCCGGCCGTGTGGCTCTTCGCCTCGGGCCTGCTCGGCCTCATCGCGATCGGCCGCCGCCGCCAGACCGGCTTCGGGACTACCGCCTGAGCCTCGGGCCCACTGAGCAACATCTTCAACTTGGAGTTTAGATAATGTCCAATTCCATCGTTCGATGCGCCGTCGCCACCGCCATCGCGGCGGCCGCGGCCACCGGTGCTCATGCGACGAGCATCACGAACTACACCGCGAACCAAAATGCCGGCCTCAACGTCAACGTGTTCATCAGCGGCTCCACGGCCGTCGACAACACGATTGCGTCCGAGCTGCAGACCGCGGCCCTCAACATCTGCCAGAGCGGGACCGTCAACGCCTACACGGACTCGCACAAGGTCTTCGCTGCCAACGGTGCCGCCATCGGCGGCGCCAAAGAGTACATCTACTACTGCCAGGCGGGCGTCTCCTCCGGCGTCGCCACCACCAAGTTCCTCGCCGTGTTCAAGGAGTCGACTGCGGGCTCCATCAACGGCGCGCAGCCGCTGATCGCGGTTTCCAAGGGTCAGAGCTCGAACCTGACATTCCTCAATGCGCAAGGGCCGGACGTTCAGGCCGGGACCTGCGCCAATGCGGGCAGCGCCGGCACGGACGCGGGTTGCACGGCTGGCGACTTCCTGCAGAACGTCGTACCGACAGGCGGTGTCGCGGACGTCGAGGCGAACCTGCTTCGGACCGTTCCGGGCGGTGGAACGCTTTCCAACTCCGACATCGGCAACCTCCTGGCAGCCGCACCGGGACTGGATGTGGTCTGGGGTGTCGCCGTGACCAAGAATCTCTTCTACGCCCTGCAGGCGGCGGAAGGCCTCGGCGCGGGTGGCGCGGCGCCATGCTCGACCTCCAACAACGACAGCCCGGCCTGCGCCCCCTCGCTGAGCAAGCAGCAGATCGCAGGCCTCCTCCTCGGCGCGAATGACAATAACGGCAATCTGCTCAGCTGGAATCAGATCGTCGGCATCAGCAACGCCACGGACAATAACGTCTACATCTGCCGCCGCGACGTCGGATCCGGCACCGAGGCGTCTTTCGAGGCCTATTTCCTCGGCGCCCGCTGCAGCAGCTCGGATGAGTCGATGTCGACCCAGGACGGCGCCTTCACGATCGAGTCCGCCAGCACCGGCAACCTCGAGACCTGCCTCCAGGCCTTCGACGCGGGTGGCATCACGATCACGCCCTACAACCAGGACTTCGGCACCACCTATGCGCCATTCGCGCCGGCCGGCAATCAGTGGGCCATCGGCATCCTCAGCACGGAGATCAAGCCCGGGGACCTCAGCAGCCATGGCGATGCATTCCGGTTGGTCGCGATCGACGGCGTGCTGCCGACGCTGGCGAACGTGGTGAACGGATACTATCCGTACTGGTCGGAGGACTCGTGGTACACCGTGAAGTCGGGCAACAACATCCCGTCGGGTGATCCGCTGGCGGCATTCAAGGCGGTCCAGGGCGACATCGGTCACCCGAGCCCGACCCATGATGCGGATGCCAACTATTCGGGGCAACCGTGGGGTGCCGGCGGCGATCTCTCGCCGGCTGAGCTGTTCGGGACCGCTGCGGGCGCCGGTTACACGGGTAACCCGCCGTACACGACTGCTCAGGTCCTGGCCAACCCGATCGCGCTTTGGACGAAGGCCGCTGCAGGCGGCGCGCCCAATAACTGCGACACGCCGGTACTGAATGGAAACATCAACACCGGCATTGCGCAGAAGACCGCAGTCGAAGACTCGTCGAGCGTCAACAAATAAGGATTCTCGCATCGCCTGACGAGACAAGCCGCCGGCGCCGGCGCTCGGCGGCGGAATCGAAACTCGAGCGGGCTACCGAACCTGGTGGCCCGCTCCTTTCCTTTATTGCGCGAGTGTTACAACAAAAAACTCGCTCGACAACGCCGCCGCGATCTGGGATCTTGCGAAATCTCGCCGTCTCATTTCGAGCGCATCCTTGACGGCGGACTGCAGAAGAACATCTCTGATCGGAACAAGCATCTGTGAGTGGGGCGTGCCATTGGGCTCGCCGGCTCGCACATTTCGTTTATCGCGCGAGCGGCATGAGAAGAAGACATTTATCAGGGCGGAGGGGATTTCGGCTTGCGATGCACCTTGCGATCGCAGCCGGTGTTGGAGCCTCGCTCGGCAGCCCGGCTTTTGCAGCACTGCCCCCGTCGTCGCAGGCCGCAGCCAACCACTTTGACATCTGGGAATTCCTCGTCATTGGCAACCACGTGTTGCCGCAGACGACCATCGAGGCGACCGTATACCCCTTTCTCGGCCCGAATCGGGACCTCGACACCGTCAAGCAGGCCGCCGCCGCGCTGGACAAGGTATACAAGAGCGCGGGGTACGGCGCCGTGTTCGTGGACGTACCGCCGCAAGAGGTGGCCAATGGAGTCGTGCGACTGCGTGTGACAGAAGGGCAAGTGGAAAGCGTGGACGTGCACGGCGCGCGCTACTTCTCCGATCGCGCGATCCGCGCCGCGCTACCGGCGGTCAATAGCGGTCAGACGCCGCTTCTCACGGCGCTGCAGGCGCAGCTGACAACGCTCAATGCGCAGACCGCCCAGACGGGCGATCGCTACGTCACCCCGGTACTGAGGGCAGGCTCGAAGCCTGGCACGGTGGATATCGATCTCGACGTGAAAGACAGGTTGCCTTTGCACGCATCGGTCTCGTATGACAATCGTCATACGGCAGACACGACTCCCAACCGTTTGACCGCTACGCTCTCCTACAATAACCTCTGGCAGCGTCTCGACAGCGTCTCCTTTCTGTATCAGACGGCGCCGGCTAACAGGAAGAATGCCACCGTGGAGTCGGGCACTTACCTCGCCCATGTCCCGGATGCGACGGGCGTTGCGGCGTTCTCCTATACCCACACCAGCAGCAACGTGCTCGCGCTCGGCACGCTCGGCGTGCTCGGAAACGGAGATATCTATGGGCTCCATTGGCTGCAGCCGCTCCCGTCGACGTCGGTTCTGACGCAGACCTTCGACGCCGGCGCTGACTACAAGTCGGTGCGCACCGAGGTTTTCCCCGACGCCCCAGCCAGCGGCAGCTCGGGCACCTCTTCGGCGAGCGGCGCCCCCGTCACGGCGCCGGTCAACTACATCAACTGGTCCGCGACCTATTCCAGTGCCTGGCGTCTGCCCGCCCGCACTGTTACCACCAGCCTGGGAGTGAATTTCGGCGTCAACGGCATCGTTAACAAGACCGATACCTTCAACAATGCACGGTATAACGCATCGCCGGACTACCTTTACCTGCGCTTCTCCGGCGGCGTAATTCAGCGCCTGCCCGCGGACTTCGCCGTGCTGGGACGTGTATCCGGCCAATGGGCGGACAGTCCACTCGTGAACAACGAGCAATTTTCGCTAGGCGGCCAGGACACGGTGCGAGGCTACCTCGAGGCGGAGACGCTCGGAGACTCCGGAGCGGCGGGGAGCCTCGAGCTCCACAGCCCCGACTTCGGTCACTTCATGAGGCCGGTGCTGACGCAGTTGTACCTCTTCGGCTTCGTGGACGGGGGAGTCGCGACCCTGCTCGATCCTCTGCCGGGCCAGGAATTCCATACGAACCTGTGGAGTACGGGCGTGGGACTGTCCCTCGCCGGCCCGGCCGGCCTCGCCGGATCGGTGGATTACGCGATTCCGCAGGAGAACGGCATCCGCACGCGCAAGCATCACGAGCGGATCGATTTCTCGATTCACTTTGGCTTCTGACCGAGCACCGACCATGACTCTCCCGGTAAAGTCATCGAAGATCGCCACCGCCGTACGGGTTGCTCTGCTCTCGAGCTCGCCCCTGCTGGCGGCGCATGCGGCCACCCTGCCGATCCCCTGCACCAGCGGCGCCTGCGGACCCGGAGTCTCCGGTTTCGTGGGCTACGGTGCCGCCAGCGTCGCGCAGGCGGGCTCGAAGCTCACCATCAATCAGACCAGTGCCAATGCCATTCTCAACTGGCAGAGCTTCAACATCTCCGCGGACGGTACCGTTCAGTTCGTGCAGCCGACCGTCAACTCGGTCGCGCTCAACGAGATCTTCGATGCGAGTCCGACCCAGATCTTCGGCGCGCTCAGCGCCAACGGCCGGGTGTTCCTGATCAATCAGAACGGCATCGTCTTCGGGCAGGGCGCGCAGGTGAACGTCGGCGGGCTCATCGCCTCTACGCTCAATATCTCGCCCGATGCTATTTCGACGAACGGAAGTAGCCTCAACTTGAGTCTGCTGACTCCTTATACGAAAGATGAGCCTGCGTTCAACGCATTCACCGATGCAAACGGAAACTCGCTGAGCCAGGACATCACGGTGCAGCAGGGGGCAACAATCGAGGCTGCGGATGGCGGACAGATTTATATGTTCGGCCGCAACGTGACGAACCTCGGGACGATCCACACGCCGGACGGCCAGACCATACTGGCAGGCGGCAGCAATGTCTACTTGGCTACGAGCGGAACTTCCGATCTGGTCGGCATGCTCGTCGAGGTCCAGGGCTCGGGAATGGTGACGAACGGCCTGGCATCGAACAGCAATGTCAGCTCTCCGCAGGAGCTCGTCGGTCAGATCGTAGCCGAGCACGGCAACATCAGTCTCGCGGCGCTCGCCGTGAACCAGTATGGCCGGCTCAACGCCAATACAAGCGTAACGCAAAACGGCTCTATCTACTTGGAGGCGCGGAATGGAACCCTAAGCACGCTCAGTGGCGATACGCCCGGCGCCGGCGGCACACTCGTTCTTGGCCAGAATAGCGATACCGAAGTAACGCTCGACACCTCCAGCACGACCGAGTCGGTCGACAGCGTTCCACAGCCGAAGTCGACGATACAGCTGTCCGGCGCCACGATCCAGATGCTTGGAGGAAGCGTGGCGAGGGCGACAGGCGGCACGATCGACGTAAACGCGGCCCAAAACCTCAGCGCGACGCGTACGTCCAAGTCCGACGGGAGTCGGTTCTACATGGCCCCTGGCACGGAGCTCGATGTGTCCGGCGCCAGCGTTACGCTGCCAGTCAGCGATAACGTAATTCCGGCGCAGCTCGAGGCCACCGAGCTCGCGGACAGCCCGGTCCAGCGTAATGGACCACTCCACGGGCAGACGATCGATTTCGACATTCGTGCCAACGGCAAGAACCCGGATGGTTCGACCTGGTGGGGCACTCCACTTGCGAACGTGACGGGAGAGATCCTGGGGGTCGAGCGCAACGTCGTCGAGAGAAACCTGACCGGCGGAACCGTGAGCATCCAGTCGCAAGGCGACGTGATCCTTTCACCGGGCTCCAGCGTAAATGTCTCGGGCGGCTACATTCAGTACACGGGCGGCTACATCGACCCGTCCCAGCTTCTCACGCTCTGGGGCCAGACCGTGCCGGTCGCTTCCGCCAACCCCGACCTGCCTTACGCAGGGGTTGTCAATACCACGAAGACGACCGATACCAAGTGGGGTGTCACGCAGAGCTACGTGACTACGCCGTCGTACTATTCGCCGGGTTACGTCGAAGGCAAGGACGCCGGAACGCTCGATCTGTCGGCACCGGAATTCATTCTCGACAGCACGGTAAGTGCAAGCACAGTCATCGGCGCGTACCAGATCCAGCCCACAACCGTAGAACCCACGACCGCAGCAGGTTGGAGCAAATCCGCATGGATTCAGGGAAGCATGTATCGCCCGTACGACGAGGTTCCGAATGGAGCGACGCTGCAGATCGGCACTCCCGGAGGCGCAGGCGCTGAGCTTGTCGTCAACAGTGTCAGCATCGCATCCGGAAGCGTTCTCCCTGGGCTGACTAACGTAGGCGGTAGCGTCTTCAACCCGCTCTCGGATCCGCTCCCTGCAAACTTCACGAGCTCGAGGCTCCAGCCGAGCGTGCTCGACTCCTTCGAGCACGTTGCCATCTATACGGACGGAAAGTTCAGCCAGCCCGCCGACGATACGCTGTCCTTCGCGTCGGGAGGGAGCCTGAGCGTGCAGGCCGACAATATCGACGTCGAGGGTGAGGTCGATATCCCCGCGGGCAGGATCAGTCTGACCGCCGAGCCAACATTTACCGACAGTGGGGGTGCGGATACGGCGCTGACTCTCGGCTCCGCGGCCTCTCTGATCGCGACCGGGGAGTGGATCAACGACAGCACGACGCTATATCCGAATGGGAATCCGGCGCCGCTCTATATCGGCGGCGGCACGATTTCCCTGACGGCCGCCACGCCCGGCAGCAGCGTTTCCTCCGCGGAAATGGATCTCAAAAAAGGTAGCCTCATTGACGTCTCAGCGGGCGCCCAGCTGACCAGCTCGGGCAAGCTCAACGCAGGCACAAGTGGCTCGATTACCATCAACGCGGCGACTCCCGTGGGTACGTTTCCGTACGGAAGCGGCGGTCCACCGCCGCCGCAGGTCGACCTTGGAGCGACTCTCCGCGGATACGGGCTCTACCAAGGAGCAAGCCTTTCGATCAGCGTCCCAGGCGCATGCATCGCGGCGACCGACTGCACAGGTGGCAATGCGTCAGTGCTATGGCTCTCCCCACAGTTTTTCGACTCGGGGGGCTTCAGCAGCTATTCGGTGAGCGGTGACCAGGGCGGCTTGAGCATCGCTGGGGGGCTGACTCTCCAGCTCATGCAGCAGAACTTGCAGCTTCCGTCCAGCTACTGGAAGCTCGCAGACATGCCGTCGCTCGTGGGCGTGACAGCGCCGGCGCTGCTCCCGGATCAGCTGAGACAGCCCGTCTCGTTGAGTCTCGCGCTGAACTACCCCGCCAGCTCGAACAGTAACGGCACCAATTTCCTGGCGTTGACCCCCACAACGCCTTCGCTCGTTCTGCCGGAAGGGACCGTTCTGGCTACCGATCCGGGCGGCTCGATTTCCCTTACCTCGAATACGGAGCTCGATGTGGAGGGTACGCTCCGTGCGCCTGGCGGACTGATCTCCCTGGCTCTCGGGAGCGGAGGATTCGCGGAAGACACTCTGTATCCGTCCCACGCGCTTTGGCTCGGGCCGAAGGCAATTCTGGACGCGAGCGGGGTGGCGAGAATTTTTCCCGACAGCGTAGGTCATCCAACGGGCAACGTGCTTGCAGGGGGAACCGTCAGCCTGAATGCCTCCGATGGATATCTCGAGCTTCTGCCCGGCTCTTTGATCGATGTGACCGGCGCATCGGGGTTGGTTGATCTGGCTCCTCCCGGCCTGGGGTACTCGGCGGCGCAGAAGATCGCCTCGGGCGGCGGCGAAATTGAGCTATCGGCGGGGTTGGGGATGGTCGTCGGCAGCACTCTGGAAGCCGCGCCGGGAAGCGCCGGTTCAGGCGCCAACCAACCGGCCGGAGGTATTTTTGCCCTGACTCTCGACTCGACCCAGAGCGGCTACGTCGGAGCCGCGACTATCCCGGTGCAGATAATCGTGAGCCCGACGCTGGTGCCGACTGTTGTGGCACCCGGCTCTTCAGTGCCGCCATCGCTCACAGGATACGCTCTCCTGCCCGCCGATGCGCTCACCAGCGCCGATTTCAGCACGATAGCATTGAAAGCAGTCTACGACGGAGCAGGCACGCCTGGGACGATTGACTTCGCGGGCGGTGTCAAACTGGCTGCCAGCGTAGAAGTCGCCCTCGATTCGGGTCTCTACAGCGTAGACCCGGGAACGACGGCAGGAATCCAAGCGCCCTACGTGGAGTTTGGCAACTCGGCTTCGCAATGGAACGTCGGCATGCCTCCTGCCGCTACGTCGGGCACCGGAGTGCTGGATGTGTCCGCCGGCTTCATACAGCTGTACGGCACTTCCTCCCTGCAGGGAATCGGAGTGGCAAATTTCGACTCATCCGGCGATCTCATGCTGCAAGGATTGCAGGGCTTGGAGACGTTCGACACGCACGCCATCATCAGCGGCGGACTCTATGCAGATGGTACGGTCGATCTCACGGCGGACCAGATCTATCCTTCGACGCTCACTCAATTCGTGATTTCCGCCGATCCCAATACCGTCAGCGACCTCCTGAGCCTGACGAGCGGCGCGATAGTGATCCATGGGTCGGAGGGTGCAAACGCTGACCTGCTGTCGGCGGATGGCTCGCTGACGCTGAGCGCGGCTTCCATCACCCAAGACGGAGTGCTGCGTGCGCCCTTCGGTACGATCGCGCTCTATGCGAACTCACTGACGCTCGGACCCGGAAGCCTTACTTCGACTTCGGCAAACGGACTCACCATCCCGTTCGGTACCACACAAGCGGGCACCGATTGGGTCTATCCGCTCGCCTATGGCTATGACGCCGTATACGGAACCGATGGGCTCCCGCCTCCTTCGCAGAACATTCTGCTCAATGGCAATAATGTCGCCGTGCAGAGTGGCGCCGTGATCGATATCTCGGGTGGTGGTGATCTTCAGGCTTATGAATGGATTGCCGGAACCGGCGGCACCAAGGACGTACTCGGGAGCACCAGTTCGTACGCGATTATTCCTGCTCTTCACGCCGACGTAGCTCCATACGACCCGTCGATGTCTGCAGGCACCACGCTGCAGCCCGGCGAAGCCGTGTACCTCGCGGGCGGTTCGGGAGTTCCCGCCGGGACATACATTCTATTGCCGGCTCGTTATGCGCTGTTGCCTGGCGCGTATCTCGTGACGCCAATGTCCGGATCGTCCTATCAGGATATGCAACCTGGTCAGACCTTCAAGGCCTCGGATGGCGGCACGATAGTTGCCGGATATCAGACAACGATGGGCCTCTCCTACGCGAACTCCCGCTGGAACGGGTTCGACGTTACTCCCCCCTCGATTTACATGAATGAGGCCCAGTACACCGTAACGAGCGGGAACAAGTTCTTCTCCAACCAGGAAAGCCAGGCGAGCGCCACGTCTGCAGATGCAACTGCATCAAACGCCGCAATCAGCGCAATGCGCCTACCAGAGGACGCGGGGGTGCTGGACCTCGTCGCGGGAAATTCCCTAACGCTCGCGGGAACGCTGCACACGTCAGCACAGAGTGGTGCGCGCGGTGCGGAGGTGGACATCTCGAATCCCGACATCGTAGTCGCCGCGAGCACGAGCGATGTCACACAGGACAATGCGCTGGTGCTCACCAGCGCGAGCCTCAACCAGCTCGGGGTTCAGACGCTGCTTCTGGGAGGCGAGAGTAGCGACGGCACAATAGAGACGACAGCGCAGACCGTCACCATCTCGAGCGGTGCAGCGCTCAGCGTACCCGACCTCCTCCTGACCGCGCAAAGCCAAATCTCGGTCGAAAGCGGTGCCTCGATAAGCGCGACGGGTAGCGCCCCATCGAGCGGCGGTATTTTCACCCTATCGGGAGCTGGTGCCTTCCTGAGCGCCAGTGCCGGGCCACAGGCGTCGATCACCGCGACGTCTACCCCGCCGAGCACACCCGGTACACTCAATCTCGCTGCAGGATCGAGCCTGAGCGCAAGCCGGGGCGCCGTCTACCTTGACGCCACCGGCGATATAACAGCAAGTGGGAACATCTCGGTGGCCGGCGGAGACCTCGCCGTCCAGGCTCCGCAGATCGCGCTCGGAGGTGCGCCGAGCGCGTCCGGTACGACGGTGCTTGGGCAGAACGTGCTCGCGACCGGTGACTTGAGGAGCATTTTGCTCATCAGCAGCGCGCCGATTGCGCTTTACCAGGGCGCTGGCGCAACTGCTCAAACCATCACGATCGACGCGCCAGGATTGGTCAGCGGTCTCACGTCAGGGCAGTCTGCGTTCCTCCAAGCTGGCGATACTCTCAGCATCGGCAATACCCAGGGCACTTCGGCGAGCAGTTCTGGCTCGCAGTCCGGCTCGCTCACTCTTGGCGCAGCGAATATTGCGTTGCAGAGCGCGTCCCCAGCCGGGACCGGCGATGCAATACCGACGTTCGGTATCTACGGATTCGGCTCCGTCTCGATGGATGCCCAGGGGACGCTTAATGGAATGCACAACATGGACCTGTCAACTGACGGTAATCTCACCGTAACAGCCTCCGGGATTACCACTGGCGCGGGCGCCAACGTGGTGCTGGCTGCCGCCGGCGCAGTGCAGCTCCTCTCACCGGGAAAGGCGAGCACAGTCTCTGCCGCGGGCCTTGGGGGGGCACTGCAGATCACGGGCTCCAGCATCGAAGTCGCTGATCAGATCGACTTACCCTCCGGCAACGTTGCATTGACGGCGACGAGTGGACCGTCGGGTGATGGGAGCATCACGCTCGCGTCCGGCGGCGCGCTCAATGTTGCCGGAGTGGTGCAGCGATATGGCGCAACCAGCGTAGCTACACCCGGCGGCAACGTTACGCTCAGCGCGACGGGCGACGTTGCGCTCGCCAGTGGCAGCGCCATCGACGTGAGCGCCGGCTCCGGTGGAGTCGGCGGCTCTCTTTCGATCTCCGCCCCGACCGGTGAGGTGGTGGCGCAAGGCTCTCTGGCCGGCAGCGGCCTAGGAGCCTCGTTCAGCGTCGACGCACAGAGCTTCGATTTCGGGACACTGGGCGCCGCGGTAAATGCGGGTGGATTCAGGGGCGCGCAGAGTTACCGGCTGCGCGGTGGGTCCGCCGGCGGCACGAACGATCTCGTCCTCGCAAGCGGCCAGACAATCACTGCGCAGGACGTGCTCCTCGAGGCGGATAGCGGCAATGTGGATATCGAAGGGAACATCAATGCCTCGGGTGCCAGTGGCGGCCAAGTGACGCTTGCGACCGCCGGCACCCTTACCCTGAACGGTCTCATCGATGCGAGCGCAACCTCGCCGGGTGGCAACGGCGGCAACGTGGAACTCGACCTGACGGGGCCGAGCGCGCAGCTTGCACTCGGGAGTAACTGGGGTACCGGTGGCGGGATCGACGTGCTTGGCGCAGGGGCAAGCGAAACCGCTGTGGGCCCTGGCGCTGACGAAATTCTCACCGGGAAGGGGGGGACGGTGTTGCTGCGTGTTCCCGACGCGACGGTCGCCACGGTGGCAGCGGGACTTCAGGGGTTTGCGGGGTCCGCGATCCGCGGCGCTTCAAGCGAGGTGCTCGAGGCGTATCAGGCCACAAGCACTCAGGGGGACGTCTCGATCGACTCGACAGCGATCGCCAATTACCAGGCGATCGCCCAGAGCATCATGAGCACAGGCTCGCCGGCGGTGAGCGCGGTCGCTGCGCTTGATGCAAGAGGATGGGGTTTCACGCTGGAGCCCGGCATCGAGGTTGATGCCACCGGCGGCATAACTGTAAACAATACCTGGGATTTGTCTTCGTGGCGCTATCCCGATTCAGGCGGAGTAAGCGACATACCTGGCATCCTGACGCTGCGAGCGGGTGGCGGCGTGACGTTCAACCAGTCCCTCTCCGACGGCTTTACCGGCTTCACCGATGTCAGCGCTCCCCCCACGAATGGCACACTGATGGGTGAAGGATCGGGCTCATGGTCGTACCGCATCGTCGCGGGGGCGGATATGAGTGCGGCGGACCCCCTTGCCGTAGCCGTTGGAGCGACCATACAACCGGCGGATGTCACCATCGGCAGCGCCGGTTCCACCCCCGTAATGGTCCGGACGGGCACCGGATTTATCGACGTTGCAGCCTCGGGGAGCTTCGTGCTCGGGAACTCGAATTCCGTCCTGTATACGGCCGGTGCTTACAACGGGAGTGCTCCCCCGACCCAGGGCTCAGGATCTCGCAATCACAATAATCTGCCGGTGTATGCCGATTCAGGCGGCAACATCAGCATCAGTGCGGGAGGCAACGTCCAAGGTGCTCTGGCATCAGGGGATACGAACCAATTCGTCAATGATTGGTTGTGGCGAGAGGGAGGCGCATCGGGGACGGGTGAGATCCCAGTGGCTTGGAGCGTCCAGTACTCGACATTCGAGGAGGGTGTGGGTGCGCTCGCCGGCGGTAACGTGACGGTTCGCGCAGGAGGCGATATCAATGATTTCTCTGCTGTCATCGCGAGCATCGGCGTGCCGTCTGCTGCGGGCGTCGATGTAGAAGACGGGGGTCGACTCCAGGTCGCCGCGGGCGGCTCGATCCTGGGCGGTACCTACTTCGTAGGACTGGGTAGCGCGACGCTGCAGGCGGGCGACAGCGTGGGGCCCAGTGCAACCACCGGAGCGTCACCGCTCATTGGGCTGGAAGAATCCTCGGCGACGATCTCGTCTCGCGGGAATCTGCAGTTGGCGGGGATAGTGAACCCAACCCTGCTGAATACGGGCATCGATCAAAACGTCGGTGAAGACGACTTCTATTCGACCTACGGTCAAGCGTCCTCGGCTGCGCTTACATCCATTGGCGGAAACGTGGTCCTGGATAATGAGTGGGGAGCCGAGATACAGAATCTCTATCAAGGCTCGTTCAACGGCGGCTTTGAATCGTCGCTGGACGCGGACAACAACAACAGCGTACCCATAGCGATGGAGTTGCTGCCACCGATTCTTACCGCCTCTGCCCTGAGCGGCGACATCGACGTGTCGCGGGACATGACGGTATTTCCGTCGCCGCAAGCGAGCTTGCAGCTATTTGCAGCCGGAAATGTCGATCTTCTTTCAAGTGAGGCCGCGCCTTCAGCCGCAGATGCCGCTGCATCGGTGCAGCTGGTCGTGCCGGATGCGGACGCAGCCGCGATGCCGTCCATCCTCGCGCCACAAAGCGCCTCGGAGGTTGCGCAATCCTTGGTTGTCATCGCGGAGCCTGCGCTGAATTCGAACAATCCGATCCTGCATGCGTCGACCCCAGTCTTTGATTCTGTGACTGCTTTCGACGAGAACCCCGTGCAGATTGTCGCTCTGGAGGGTGACATCAACTTTTCGACCACGGACGGTCACGTGGGAATTTGGTCTGGCAAGCCGGTAGTCATGAGTGCAGGGCAGGACATCGTGGACCCGAATCTCGTGGCTCAGAATATTTCGTCGGGTGATGTCACTTCAATCAGCGCCGGTGGCGATATCACCAACCCGGAATCGCGCTCGCCTCAGGGAGGAATATTGGCTAATAGTAACGGTATCGTGGTTGCCGGTCCCGGCGAGCTCCAGGTGCAAGCCGGGCGAAACATAGACCTTGGTGCATCGAACGGCGTCGCGACGGTCGGCAACCAGGTGAACACGGCATTACCATCTGCCGGAGCCAGCATCAGCGTCGAGGCCGGCGTTGCCCCGAGTGCTGCGCAGTATCAAGCATTCATCGGACAATACATCGACGGAAGCTCCACGTTCGATTCGCAGCTCGTCGCCTACGTCGGGCAAGTCACAGGCCAGAACGCTCTCACGAGCGCAGAGGCGAAGCAGGAATTCGACGCTATGCCCACTGAGGATCAAAGGAGCTTTGTAGAACAGCTCTTTTTCACTTTACTCAAGACGTACGGAGAAGAGGCGGCAAGGTCAGGGAACAACGCGGACTTCGCCGGCGCCTATGCCGCGATCGAGCAGCTCTTCCCGGGAGCCAACCCGAACCTGTCCGAAGGACAGAAGGATCCCTATGCCGGTGACATCTCGCTGTTTTTCAGCAAGATCTACTCGGAAGGCGGCGGCAGCATTTCGCTCCTCGCACCGGGTGGAGAGGTCAACGCCGGCCTGGCGCTTGCGCCCACGAGCTACGGTCTCAACAAGAGCCCGCAAGACCTCGGCATCGTGGCGGAGAGCACGGGCGATGTGAATTCCTTCTCCTACAGTGACTTCCAGGTGAACGAGTCTCGCGTCTTCGCTGCTGATTCGGGCAATATCCTGGTATGGAGCACCGAGGGCAATATTGACGCCGGACGAGGATCGAAGACCTCGCTATCGGCTGCTGCCCCGAGTGTTCATTACGACACCAATGGCTTTCCCACCGTTACATACTTCCCCCCTACCGCAGGCAGCGGCATACAAGCTCTCGCGGATACGCCGGGATCCAGCCCGGGCTCGGTCGACCTCTTCGCACCCCACGGGGTGGTGAACGCGAACGATGCTGGCATAGTCGCCGGGAATCTGACCATCGCCGCCACGGCCGTACTGGGTGCCAACAACATTACCGTGACCGGCACCGAGGTTGGCGTGCCGGTCGCGGTGACGGGCCTTGGCACTCAGGCCTTGGCCGGCTCCACGTCCGCCGCGGGCGCGGCCAGCTCAGCCCAGGCGAGCATTGCGCAAAACAGCCAGCAGCAGGAAAAGGAGGCGCCGCAGGCGAACGCCGCGCTCCACTGGCTCGATGTATTTGTGCTGGGCTTCGGCGAGGAGAATTGCGCTGCGAACGACCTGGCGTGCCTGAAACGCCAGAAGCATACGGCGCAGTGATGGCGGGGCGGCCGCGCTTGCCGCGTCCGCCGGCGGAAGTGCGGCCGAACCACACTTCGACGCACTCCGCCGGGGGCGTGGCCCAGCTGTATGCATTGGCGGTGGCTCAGCAGCAGGCCGGCCTGACAGCGGCGGCGATCGAGACCTACCGCAGCTGCCTGGCATTGAGTCCCCGCTCCCCGGAGATCCACAACAACCTCGGGACCGCGCTGGATCAGGCGGGGCGACCGGAGGAAGCGATGGAGTGCTTTCGGCGCGCGCTGGCGCTCGACCCCTCTTACGCGCGCCCGCTCGTCAATCTCGGCAAGATCCTGCGCCTCCAGGGAAAGGCGGCCGAGGCTGCGGCCTGTCTCGAGCGCGCGCTGACGCTTTCGCCTGATAACTCCGCGGCCCTCACCAATCTCGGTTTTGCGCTCGCAGACCTCGGCCGCCGCGTGGATGCGACCCGGGCGTTGCGCGGCGCGCTCCGGCTCCAGCCGGGACTTGCCGAGGCGCATCACGGGCTCGGGCGCGTCCTGCTGGAATCGGGCGATGCTGTGAAAGCTGCGGAGAGCCTCCAGCGCGCCGTAGCTCTGAAGCCGGCGCTACTCGATGCGAGGCTGCTGCTTGCCAGCGCGCTCCTCGTGTTGAAAAGGTTCCCGGATGCGCTTGCGGCTGCCGACGATATCCTGAAGAGTGCGCCGGATCATGCGGACGCCCTCGCCGTCGCATTGAACTGCAGCCTCAAAATGTGTGATTGGAGCAGACTCGATACCACGCTGATCCGCATCCGCTCCCGCGACACAGGCACCTCCCGCACACAACCCTTTCTGCTCCTCGCCGTCTCCGATGACCCTGAGGAGCAGCTTCAGGCGGCTCGCCGCCGCGCTGAGACCGGTGCCGCTGGAGTGGTTGCGCGGGCGCGCCCGTCTCCCAGGCCTCATGACAGAATCCGGGTCGCGTATGTGTCGGGCGACTTCCACACACACGCCACGTCGCTCCTCATCGCGGAGCTCCTCGAGCTGCACGATCGCTCGGCGTTCGAGATTTTGGGCGTTTCCTTTGGCGAGGACGATGGCAGCCCGCTTCGCCGCCGCGTCCTCGGAGCATTTGACGAGTGCCTGGAGGCGAGAGACAAGTCAGATGTCGACGTGGCAGGCTGGCTCGGCGAGCGCAGGATCGACATCGCGGTGGACCTGAAAGGTTATACCGCCCTTGCCCGTCCGGGGATCTTCGCGCATCGTCCCGCACCGGCTCAGGTGAGCTATCTCGGCTATCCCGGGACCCTGGGCGCGCCGTTCATCGACTACCTGATCGCCGATCCCTTCGTCGTCCCGCAGGCCGAGCAGCGCTTCTATCAGGAGAAGATTGCCTACCTGCCCGACTCCTACCAGGTCAACGATCGCCGGCGGCGAGTTGCCGAGCACGTACCCAGCCGGGCTGAGGCGGGTCTGCCGGAAAGCGGTTTGGTCTTCTGCTGCTTCAATGTGAGCTGGAAGATTACCCCGCGCGTCTTCGACATCTGGATGCGATTGCTCGCAAGTGTTCCGGGCAGCGTCCTGTGGCTGCTCGACGACAATCCCTGGGCGACCGGAAACCTCCGCAGGGAGGCCGCCGCGCGGGGCGTTGCGCCCGAGCGGCTGATCTTCTGCGCACGAGCCGACAACGAGAGTCATCTCGCACGTCATCGCCTGGCCGATCTCTTCCTCGATACCTTTCCATGCAACGCTCATACGACCGCGAGCGATGCGCTCTGGACAGGGCTGCCCGTGGTGACCTGCAGCGGACGTACCTTTGCTTCGCGGGTTGCGGGCAG